>Ga0335074_10005162_pt1 | contig 18055 bp, 13 predicted proteins | sample Lox_Sample_23_FD_206715 | JGI IMG/M metagenome (GOLD analysis project Ga0335074, IMG submission 206715) | Soil microbial communities from Loxahatchee National Wildlife Refuge, Florida, United States - Lox_Sample_2.3 | ecosystem: Environmental > Terrestrial > Soil > Wetlands | place: USA... | reverse complement strand
GCACACCGAGGCGATCCGCCGGCTGACCGAGATCCGCGACGTGGTGACCTCGCTGGTGGCCGGAGAGAACGAGCGCGGCTCGCTCGAGGATGAGGTCGCCAGGATCGTGGCCGGGACCGCGAATGGTGACCCGCAGCAGAGTGCGCGCCCGGCAGCCGGCAACGGCCGGCCGGCCAGCCCAGCCGAGGGCAGGCATGCGGGCGGCGCCGGGCAGCCCGACGCGCGCGGACCGCTGGAGGGCCGCGGCCAGCCAGCGCTGTCCACGGCCCAGCGGCCGACTCACGGCCAGCAGCCGGCCAGTTCGCCGCGTCCGGCCAGCACAACGGGCGCCGCTAGCCAGGCCAGCCCTGCCGGCAGCGGCCCTGCGGGCAATGCCGGGCCAGCCAGCCCAGCCGGCAGCGGCCCTGCGGGCAATGCCGGGCCCGCCAGCCCAGCCGGCAGCGCTCCTGCGGGCAATGCCGGGCCAGCCAGCCCCGCTGGCAGCGCGGGACCAGCTAGCGCATCCGCACCCCAGCCGCACGCGGCGGCAGGCGACGGCCGGACGCATGCCGGTCCCGCCTCGCCGGAGAACGACGACACCGCTGACGGCATCAACATCGTCATCAGCTAGACCGGTCAGCCGGTCAGCACAGGCCAGTCACCCGTGCCGCGCTGCGGGCAGGTCAGCCGGGCAGGTCAGCCGGGCAGGTCAGCCGGGCAGGTCAGCCGGGCAGGTCAGCCGGGCAGCACAGGCCGGTCACCCATGCCGCGCTGCGGGCAGGTCAGTCGGGCTGGTCAGCGGGCAGGGTGTCCAGCAACCGGAGGATGACGCCTTCGCGCAGCGCCCACGGGCACATCTCGAGGACCGGCAGGCTGAGCAGGTCCATCGCGGCGTCGGCGATGATCGCGCCAGCGGCGAGCTGGCGAGCGCGGCCCTGCGAGACCCCTGGCAGTTCCGCCCGCTCGGCCGTGGTGAGCAGCGGCAGCCGCTCAGCGAGCGCGATGACGTCGGTGTGCTTGAGCACCCGCCGCACGTACTGACCCTCGCCAGCCGGCGCGGCACCCGAGATCCGGGCTAGCTGCCTGAACGTCTTCGACGTGGCCACCGCGTGGTTCGGCGCGCCGTCCCGTAGCAGCGTGCCGGCCATCGTCGCGATCTCGGCGCGCACGTGCTTGCGGAGGTTCCGCAGATCGTCAGCACCCGGCGGATCGTTAGGCAGCCAGTCCCTGGTGAGCCGCCCCGCACCGAGCGGTAGCGAGAAGGCGATGTCCGGTTCCTCATCGTGACCGGCCGCGACCTCGAGTGACCCGCCGCCGATGTCGAGGAGCAGCAGTCGGCCCGACGACCAGCCGAACCAGCGACGCGCGGCTAGAAAGGTCAGCCTGGCCTCGTCCTGACCGGGCAGCACCTTGATCGCGACACCGGTCTGGGCCTCGATCCCGCGCAGCAGCTCGTCACCGTTGGCCGCGTCCCTGACGGCGGACGTGGCGAACGCCAGCATCCGGTGCACGCCCTTGTCCTCGGCAACCTGCAGCGCCTCGACCACGAAATCGCGGAGCTGAAGAGCGCAGTCCTCGGTCAGCCGGTTGTCCTTATCGAGGTGCTCGGCGAGCCGCAACTCGGCCTTGTGGGAGAACGCGGGCAGCGGCCGTCCGCCCTGATGAGCATCGACCACCAGCAGGTGAACGGTGTTCGAGCCCACGTCCAGCACCCCAAGTCGCATGATCTGACGCTACCTGGCCGTAATCGCCTTAGCAGCAGCCCCGTCGGCTGAACGGTCCGCGGGAACACCGCACGCCCCGCCGGTGCTAACGCTGGAAATGCAGACGCTGGCGGGAAGAGCGAGAGCTCGAGGAGGCAGTTATGGCCGTAGCAGGCGAGATCAGGGTCGAGCACAGCCGCAAGCGGGTTCGCATCCTGCTGGCGGGAGAGCTGGTAGCTGACACCACGGGTCCCCTGCTGGTCTGGGAAGTGCCTTACTTCCCCACCTACTACGTGCCGGTCAAGGATGTGCGGGCGGAGCTGATCCCGTACGGCTCCGACGCGGACAAGGTCCTGGGCGAGGCTGAGATCCTCACGGTGAAGGTGCCGTCCGGCGCCGAGGCCGTCGGCGCGGCACGGCGCTATCCGGCCAGTCCGGCCCGCCAGCTGCACGACGCCGTGCGCTTCGAGTGGGAGGCCATGGGCGAGTGGCTGGAGGAGGACGAGCCGGTCTACACCCACGCCCGTGACCCGCACACCAGGGTGGACATCCTGGCCAGTTCTCGGCACGTCCGCGTCGAGGTGGATGGCGTCACCGTGGCGGACAGCCATAACCCGCGGATCCTGTTCGAGACCGGCCTGCCGCCGCGGTACTACCTGCCGCTGAGCGACATCAGGACGGACCTGCTGCGGCCGTCGGACACCCAGACGCACTGCCCGTACAAGGGCACGGCTAGCTACTGGTCGCTCGACGCAGGCTTCGGCGCGCACAAGGACATCGTCTGGATCTACCGGACGCCGCTGCCGGAGAGCCAGAAGATCGCCGGGCTGGCCGCGTTCTACGACGAGAAGGTCGACGTCTACGTCGACGGCGAGCACCAGCGCCAGCCGAACACCAAGTGGAGTCCCTCGGCGGGCGACGTCACCGGCATCGAATAGTCCGGCTAGGCCGACTAGGCCGACGGCTCGGCAGCGGCCTGGTCCGGCTTGCCGTCCAGGTCCTCGATCCTGGCCGCGGACGGGGGCCTGCTCGCCCGGATCCGACTGGCGGTTGCCTCCGCGTCGCGCAGGGCACGGAGCAGGTTGCCGGAGGTGAGCTTGCCGCAGTCCGCCTCCGACCAGCCCCGCTCCAGCAGCGCGCCAATGAGAGCCGGGTAGCAGGAGACGTCCTCGAGGCCGTCTGGCTGGGCGTCGACGCCGTCGTAGTCGCCGCCGAGGCCGATGTGGTCGATCCCGGCGACCTCCCGTACGTGCTCGGCATGGGCGACCACGTCAGCGAGCGTCGCGGTCGGCCGCGGATGCGAGGCTGTCCATTGTGTCCTGAACTCCGAGCGCTGCGACCAGTCCTTCGAGTCCAGGCCCTGCTGCTCCATCGCCTCGATCAGCTCGCGCATCCAGTCCCGGCAGGCCTGGGAGACGAACGCCGGCACGAAGGTGATCATGCACACTCCGCCGTTGTTCGCGAGCCTGCCCAGTACCTGGTCCGGCACGTTCCGCGGGTGATCGCAGATCGCGAGGGCCGAGGAGTGCGAGAAGATCACCGGCGCCTCGGCGATGTCGAGCGCGTCGTTCATGGTGGTGGCTGCGACGTGCGACAGGTCTACCAGCATGCCGAGTCGCTGCATCTCCCGGACGACCTCGCGACCGAACGCGGTGAGCCCGCCCGCGGCCGGCTGGTCGGTGGCGGAGTCGGCCCACGGCGTGTTCCGGTTGTGGGTGAGCGTCAGGTACCGGACGCCGAGCCGGTACAGCGCCCGCAGCGTGGCAAGGGAACTCGCGATCGAGTGACCGCCCTCTGCGCCGAGCAGGGACGCGATCCGCCCGCTGCTCATGATCCGCTCCACGTCTGCTGCGGTGCTCGCCAGTTCCAGCGCTCCCGGGTAACGTGCCGCAAGCTGGCGCACCAGGTCGATCTGCTCGAGCGTGGTGGTCACAGCGACGTCGCCCTGCAGGTCGGCAGGGACGAAGACGGACCAGAACTGCGCGCCCACGCCGCCCTTTGCCAGCCTCGGGAGGTCGGTGTGGGTGAACTCGACCCTGGCGGCGATGTCGGTCTTCGCCGGATCGAGTGAGCCAGCCTCCCGCAGCGCCCAGGCAAGGTCGTTGTGGCCGTCGAGGACGGGATGGCGTTCGAGTACCGCGGTGACGGCAGCGTTAGCGGGCAAGTCCGGGTTAGCGGGGGTGTCCGGGGTCATGCGCCTTAGCGTAGGTGGCCGGGGTGACGAGTGCGGGCCAGGGATGCCAGGATGGCAGCGTGTACCGGCAGGGAATTACCGCATGGATTATCGGCACGGTCCTCGTGTGCGGCGCCCTCGGCGCGCTGGCAGGCCACCACATCGGCGGCGGCGGCGGCGGCAACATCGCGCTGATCAGCGCCACCTGCGCCGTACTCGGCTCCTTCCTGCCCGGCAGCGTGCTGCAGCTGCGGGCGCGCCTGCGTGCGCGCGCGAGGCCTGACGGCGGCGGTCGTCCGCGCCAGGGCGCAGCCTGACCGGGGCACGTTCCCGTTATGGCTATTGAGGTTGCCCGCCTGCTCGATGTCCGGTCCTACTTCGCGCACGACGCTGACGCCGACGGCAGGGTGCTGGCCACCGGAGACGACTCCGGCAGCGCACAGCTAGTCGAACTCGGGCCCGACGGCAGTGTGACGCCGCTCACGGCGCTTCCCGGGGCGTGCTGGGGGCGGTACCTGCCCGGCCAGCGCGCTGTGCTCGTTTCTCACGATGATGGCGGGAACGAGCTGCATCAGCTCTCCGTCCTTCGCCTCCCGCGGCCGGACGGGAAGCCCGCGGACCTGGCCGACCTGGAGCCGCTCGTTCGCGATCCGCAGTTCATGCACATGCTCGCCGACGTCCGCGACGGCCGCCTCTGCTACCTGACCAACCGGCGGAACGGGGTCGACTTCGACCCGGTGATCCGCGACCTGACGACCGGCGCTGAGCGCGCTCTCGAGCTAGGGAGCAGACGGTATGCCGAGGCGGTGCTGTCACCGGATGGGCGCTGGCTCGCGGTGACGGTGTCCTCCCCGGTCACGGCCAACGCCGAGCACGTCGCGCTGGTCGACCTCACCGCGCCGGAGGGCCAGGAGCAGCTGGCCGGGGTGACCCCGGCGGACGCTCCGGCGATGAACCACGGCCTGAGGTTCTCCCCCGGCAGCGACGCGCTGTACTTCAGCTCCAACAACGACCGCGAGTTCACGGGCGTCGTCCGGCACGACCTCGCGACCGGCGAGCGAACCTGGCTCGTGGAGGCTGACGGCTTCGACCTGACCGGCTGGCTGTCGCCGGACGGCGCCACCCTGCTCGTCGAGCGGAACGACGACGGCTTCTCCAGGCTCGCCCTGCACGACGCCGCCACGGGGGCGCACCTGCGCGACCTGTCCCTGCCTGCGGACGGATGCCTCGGCTGGCTCGCTCCGCCAGCCTGGACACCAGACTCGGCCACCGTGGCGGTCAGCTTCAGCGGCTCCGACCTGCCCGGCGACGTGCTGCTGCTGGACGCCAGCGGTCCGGCCGCGACAGCAGCGGCCCGGACGCTGACCCGGTCCGCGAGCGGTCTGGGCGGCGAGCGCACCGCCCAGCCTGAGGCGCATCGGATCCCAGCGCCGGACGGCAGCGAGATCCCGTGCCTGGTGTACCGGCCTGCACCAGACGATGGCGGGGAGATCGGCGGGTCGTCCCCCCGGCTGACAGCGGTAGCGGGGTCTGCGGTGCTGACCGTCCACGGCGGCCCGGAAGCCCAGGCCAGGCCGATGTTCAGCGCCTACGTCCAGACGCTCGCGGCGGCGGGCCATACCGTGCTGGTGCCGAACGTGCGCGGTTCCACCGGCTATGGCAAGCGCTGGTACTCGGCCGACGACGGCCACCGTCGGCTTGACTCGGTAGCCGACCTCGCCGCCATCCATGCTTACCTGCCGAAGCTCGGCCTGGACCCCGACCGGGCTGCGCTGTGGGGCGGCTCTTACGGCGGCTACATGGTGCTGGCTGGCCTCGCGTTCCAGCCGGACCTGTGGGCGGCCGGCGTGGACATCGTCGGCATCGCCTCGCTGGTGACGTTCCTCGAGAACACCTCGCCGTACCGGCGCGCCTACCGGGAGCGGGAGTACGGCACGCTGGCCCGCGACCGCGAGTTCCTGGCCTCGGTGTCACCGCTGACCAGAATCGACGACGTGGTCGCGCCGCTGTTCATCATCCACGGCGCGAACGACCCGCGGGTGCCACTGTCGGAGGCGGAGCAGATCCATGCCGCGATGACCAGCCGCGGCCGTGACTGCGAACTGCGGGTCTACTCCGACGAAGGGCACGGCCTGGCGAAGCGTGCGAACCGGCTCGACGCCGTTCCGGCGGCGCTGGCGTTTCTGGCTCGCCACCTCGCGGCACCTGCATGACTGACGCCGCCGCCAGCCCGGCCGCGGCCGCTGCGACCCAGGCAGCCGCTGAGCGCCAGGCCAGCCGCCGGCGGCTGATCCTGATCCTCGGCGCGCTGTCGGCGTTTGCGCCGCTGTCCATCGACATGTACCTGCCTGCGCTGCCCGCCATGGCGCGCGGATTGCACGCCTCGACGTCCGCCGCACAGCTGACGCTGACCGCCTGCATGGTCGGACTGGCAGTCGGCCAGCTCCTCGCCGGGCCGGTCAGCGACGCCCGCGGCCGCCGCCCGCCGCTGCTCATCGGCATCGGCGTCTACGCGGCTGCGTCCGCCGTCTGCATCATCGCCCCGGAGGTCTGGCTGCTCATCGGCCTCCGGCTAGTGCAAGGCCTCGCCGGAGCTGCCGGGATTGTGATCGCGAGGGCCGTCGTCCGCGATGTGTTCAGCGGGGACGAGATGGCCAGGATCTACGCCTACATGATGGTGGTCAATGGCGTCGCTCCGATCGCGGCGCCGGTCATCGGCGCCCAGTTGCTGCGGCTGACCGACTGGCGCGGCGTCTTCGCTGTGCTCGCCCTGATCGGAGTGGTCCTGTTCGTGGTCGCGGCGCGCTGGCTGCCGGAGAGCCTGCCGCCCGCCAGGCGCCGGCCCGGAGGCCTCGCGCCGATCCTTCAGGACGCAAGGATCCTGGCCGCCGACCCTCGTTTCACCCGGATCGCGCTCGCAACCGGGCTGGCGTTCGGCGTGATGTTCGCCTACATCTCCGGGTCGTCGTTCGTGCTGCAGACGAAGTTCGGCATCTCCCCGCAGCTGTTCAGCGTCATCTTCGCGATCAACGGAACGGGCATCGTCGTGGTCAGCCAGCTCTCCGGCCGGCTAGCCGGGCGGGTGCCGCAAGCGAAGCTGTTCGCCGCTGGCCTGTTCGGCTCGGCGGCCGGCGGCGTCCTGGTGCTGACCACTGCGCTGACCGGCGCCGGACTGCCGCTGCTGCTGCCTGGCCTGTTCGTGCTGACCGCGAGCATTGGCCTGGTGCTGCCTAACGGCACGGCGCTGGCGATGGCCACACACGGCGAGCGCGCGGGCAGTGCTGCCGGGCTGACCGGGACGGCACAGTTCGCAATCGGCGGCGTGGCCGCCCCCGTCGTTGGCGTCGCCGGACCGGGCACCGCCCTGCCCATGGGCATTGTGATGAGCACACTCGGGCTGTCGGCGTTGCTGATGAAGCCGAGAGCCAGCCGCAGCAGCGCACCGGGAGCTGGTTAAGAATCAGGGCATGACTGTGGCCCGGTCCATCGGACTATTCATCGCCGCCGGCCTCGCCGAGATTGGCGGCGGCTACCTGATCTGGCGCTGGCTCCGGGAGGGCGGCCCGGTCCTGTTCGGCGTACTCGGCGGCATCATCCTGGTGTGCTACGGCATCATCCCGACGCTGCAGCGCAGTCACGACTTCGGCCGCATCTATGCCGCCTACGGCGGGGTGTTCGTGGTGGCGTCGCTGCTGTGGGGCTGGGGGGTCGACGGCATGCGACCGGACCGCTTCGACTGGGTGGGCGCTGCGGTGGTGCTCGCCGGAGTCGGCATCATCTACTTCGCGCCGCGCGGCTGAATCTCAGCCGCGCGGCGCGAGTCACTCTCAGTACTTGAAGTGGCAGGCCTTTGTGACCTTGCTGGTACCGCCGACCGCGGTGACAGTCACATTGACCGTGCCCGAGCCCGCGGGGACAGTCACAGTGATCTTGGTGGGCGAGACCACCCGAATCTTCGTCCCGAGCTTGCTGCCGAAATGCACAGCGGTGACGTGGCGGAAGTTCGTGCCGCGAATCGTAATCGTCCGGCCAGCCTCGTCCTTCGCCGGCGAGAGCGATGTCACCGTTGGCGCCTTGGCATAGGTGAACCGGCTGGCGCTGGTGACGGAGCTGAGCGTCAGGTCCTCGGCCGAGATCTGGATGTCCACCGTCCGGGCTGACAAGGCCGGCATGCTGATCGTGCACTTGGTCGTACTCGAGCACGACGCAGCGACGTCCGCGAGCACACTGCCGCTCGTCGAGGTCACCTGAGCGACGTCAGCTCCGGCGATGGGCAGGAAGCCCTTGCCGGTAACCGTCACCTTGGTCGCCTTGCCCGCCGCCCCCGCATTCGGCGACAGCCCAGAGATGCTCGCGGCCGGCCGCTTCGTCCCGAACACATAGCACATCAGCGCGGCGAGGCCGGGATAGAACAGGCTGGCCGTCCCGCCACTAGTCAGGCCGGTCACGAGTGGCGTGCCAAGGCCGCTGGCCATGTCATAGCCGACGGTCGCCGGATACAGGCCGCCGGTGTACCCGGACGGAGTGTAATCGTTGTTGCCTGTGGTCACGTCGTAGAGCACTTCGGGCTCGGCCGCGGTCGTCGGATAGATGTAGTCCTCCGCCTCGCTCGCCACGGTGTAAAGCCCCTTCGGCTGAACTCCGGCGTCGCCTGAGGCGTAGTCCGCGCAGAACGGGGAGGCGTCGATGAGCGCGGCAACGGCCGCCCATAGCGGCGCGGCCGCGCTGGTGCCGCCCCAGCCGCCTTGCCACGATCCATCGTGATAGATGACATAGCCCGAGTACGGGTCGGCGTCCGCGGAGACGTCGGGCACCTGGCGAACGTAGCCGCCGTCGCTGGAGCTAGGGCAGCTGGCATTCGTCTGCGAGTCGCCGCTGATCAGGCCAGGGATCGAGGTCTGGTACTGGTAGGTCGGCATGCACCAGTCGACCGAGAGACCGCCGCCGCCTGCGCCAGTCGTGGTCCCGGACTCATTCCAGACCGTCTCGCCGTCTGCGGTGATGGCAGTACCGCCCACGCCGACCACATACGGCTGGCTGGCCGGGTCGTCGGCGGACAGGCTGGAGTCGTTGCTGGAGTCGTCGGGCAGGCACGCGGTCGAGCCGTTGTCACCGGACGCGGCGAATACCGTCTGCCCCTGAGTGGCAGCCTCCTCGAACACCGGCTGCTCGTCGGTGATCAGGGTCGGGTCGCTGTCCAGCTCGCAGAGGCCCCAGGAGGTGGAGATCACCTGGTCGGCGTCGGCGCCGACGATCGCGTTGTACACGTCGTAGGTGTCTGTGCTGCCGCCGTTAGGCGCCTGGTAGACGTCGATCGAGGCATCCGGAGCCAGACCCATGGTGTCCTCGATGTCGAGCGCGGCCTCGCCTGAGCCGTCCCCGGTGCCGGCACCACCCTGGACCTTGTGGTACGTGACCTTTGTGCTGATGCCATAGCAGGACTCGTACTTCGCGATGTCGCTGGTCAGATTCGGCTCAAACTCGGCGAAAGCGATGTGCACGCCCTGGCCGAGATCGCCCAGCCGGTACAGCGGCGTCATCCCGTAGTAGGCCGCTAGCTGATTGGCGGTGAAACTGCCGTTGTCCTCGGCCTGGGTTTCCGCGGCCGAGCACGGTTTCGGGCCGGACGATGCCGAGGCCGTGGCCATCCGCCGCGGCATTCGGCGAGTGCCGCCGGCCGGATGGGTGACCCGGACGAGGTGGTCTTGCGGCAGATACAGGTTGTCCAGCCCCAGCACGCCCTGGACGTACGGGCTGATCGAGGCCGGGATCCGTGGCACCGCAGAGTTCGAGTAGGCGAGGCGGCCGCTGGCCAGCCGGTACTGGGTCAGGCTGACCCCGAAGGCTTGCTCGATGGCCGCGGCGGACGCGGTCACCGGGATCGACAGCCGGTTCGCGCTGACCTGGCCGGGCGACAGCCCGGCGGCGCGCAGCGCGCTGTCGACCCTGGCGACTTCGGCCAGCGTCGGCCCGTACCGCTGGGCGAACTGGCCGCGCGGCAGATAGTGCTGGAACATCGGCGACTTCCGCGACGACAGCGCCGCAATGAACTCGGTCAGCGCGCCTGGATCGCGCACCTTCAGCGTGACGTCGACGTGCATGACCGTCTGATCGGCGAGCGCGCCCATGCTGACAGCGTGTGCCGGGATCGGCGGCAGCGCGCTACCGCGCAGACCCGACGCAGCCGTTGCGAAGGCGCCGGGCGGCGATGTCTTGACAGCGGTCGCCTCAGACGGGACCGCCGGGATGACTCCAGCGGCGAGCGCGGCGACGCTAGCGCCGATGAGCAGATACGTTAACCGGCCAATTCTCATGATTCGTCGCCGCCCTTCCCCGCGGTTCCCTGGCATGACAGATGGCAGCCAGAACTGGACTATAAGCGCAGCCAGTCCTAGTCGAACAGATATCGGGCAGAAGCGCGCCGGCTAACGGCGCGGCGCCCGATCGGCACGTTCTGGCCGCAGCGCGTTTTCGGCAACTGAGAATTCGAGGCAGCCGCATCGCTTCCGGCAGCGTCTATTGGTCAGGGCCACTGGCTAGCCCGGATCATGGCGATCCGGACACGGGAGGCAAGAACCATGCCAATTGCCAGACGACGACGGACTCTTACAGCGGCAACGGGTTTAGCCGGAGCGGCAGCGCTCCTGTTCGCATCGGCCGTGACAACGAGTGGCGCGACGTCCGCTGTCGCGGCCATGCGACCAGGCGCAGCGACTGCTGCGTCCGGGCCGGTCATCAGGCTGATCGCAGCTCAGCGAGAAGTCGTCACCTACAGGTTCGGCAAGGACGAGTACATCGACCCGAGCATCTGGGTCGCGTCGTTTGGCTCGGCGTTCCAGCTTGACGTCGGCCGGGCCAGCTACACGAAGCCGGTCACGGTGACGGAGGTCATCAAGACCGCCAACGGCGTCGTGCGCCGGCCACTTCCGTCCTGGGTCCTCAGCGGCTGGAATGGCCTGCGCCATTTCGCGCGGATACTCGTGCGCAACTCCAGTGGCCGCATCGTGGCCCGGCGCAACATGATCTTCTGCCCCGGTGGCGGGGAACTGGCGAAGGCGACTGCCAACGCCGCCCTGACGTCACGATATCCGGGTGAATGCGCCCCATTCGATCCGTTCCCGCTCGGCGCGGTATGGGGCATCCCGCGTGACTGGGCCTCGGAGCCATTCCAGTACTACGTGCCTGGCGGCGTCCGGCCGTTCCACCTGAAGGACGGGCTGTACCAGCTCACCATGACAATCAGCCCGATCTATGTGCGCCTCTTCGACGTCGCGAAGTCCGGCCGGACCGCGACAGTCAAGGTCAGGATCAGGCGGCTACCCGGACCGCCTCCGCCGAAGGCCGCCTCGTCGCCGTCGGCCCCTGCCGCGGTGCCAGCGCACTTCGTCCGCGTCACGGCGAAGACGCCTGCTGCCACATCGCGATCGAGGTTCCCGACCGCCAGGACACTCACGCACCCGCCGGCCAGCGCAGAGCCAGACCTGGTGCCGCTGCCGTCCTGGGACATCACGACGACGCATCAGAGGAAGGGCGACGACGACTACCTCAACTTCGCCGCAACCGTCTGGATCGGCGGCAACGGCCCGCTCGACGTGGAGGGCTTCCGCACCAGCTCGTCCCGCACGATGCAGGCCTACCAGTACTTCTACCAGGACGGGAAGCTGATCGGTAAAGCGCACGTCGGCACCATGGGCTTCGCGAACTACAACGCCTGGCACTTCAAGCAGTTCGCCGAGTACCGGCTGCTGAACGCCCGGAAGAAAGTCGTCGTCCGGAGCAGGAAGGTCGGCTTCTGCATCGCTCCTACGGACGGCGTCGACATGCTGCTACGGCACGCGGTCTGGCAGCCGTCCTATACCGGGATCTCCGGTAACTGCGGCGATCTGGGCGCTCTGTGGGTGACGGAGACCCTGCCGCTTGGCTGGGGCGACACGTACGTCCAGACCGTGCCGTACCAGAACTTCGAGATCACCGACATCCCGAACGGCACCTACTACATCGAGATCATCGCGAATCCCGAGCACCTGCTCTACGAGACCAACCGCCACAACGACGTCTCACTGCGCAAGATCATCATCGGCGGCACTCCAGGCCACCGCACGGTACGGGTGCCGGCCTGGCACGGCATCGATCCCGAGAACGGTAAGGGCAGCCCTTACTTCTTCTAGGGAGAATGCGACGGCTGGTAAGCGCCGGGACCGGGCCAGGCCCGGTCCCGGCGCTCCTGCCCCATGGCGTCTGATCTCCCCAGCGCCGGCTAGTGGCCGGCCGCGAGCTTGCGGCTGAATCCCCAGTTCAGCATGCGGGCGGCCGCCTGGTCGGCGGCGAACGGCCCGGTCACGGGGCTGCCTAGGACCACGCCGATCAGGGTGGTGCCATGCCGCATGGCCTCGAACAGCAGGCAGTGCTTCGCCGCGTCGGTGTAGCCGGTCTTGATGCCGTCGGCGCCGGGGTAGTTGCCGATCAGGCTGTTGGTGTTGTCCCACCAGTACGAGTGATGCTTCTTGGTCTTCCGCAGGTGGTAGAAGGTCTGGTCCACAATCGACCGGAAGACCGCCAGCTTCATCGCGGCCACCCCGAGTTTCAGCAGGTCGGCGGGCGTCGAGTAGGTGGAGTGCTCGGTCGGGTAGGGCAGGCCGTCCGGGCTGGTGAAGTGCGTCTGCGTCATGCCTAGCTGCGCGGCCATGGCGTTCATCTTGGCGAGGAACGCGGGGATGCCGGGGCCGTAAGTCGTGGCCAGGACGTACGCGGCGTCGCAGCCGGACTCGATGAGCAGCGCCTGCAGCAGCTCATGCGGGGTGAGGACGTCGCCGGGGCGAAGGCCAGCGCTCTCGCCCTGGTACTTGGCCACGTAGTTAAGCACCGCGTGCGGGATGCGGATCTGCCGGTCGAGATCGCCGGCCTTGATGACCAGCAGCGCAGTCATCACCTTGGTGATGCTGCCCATTGGCAACTCGCGGTTGAGCCCGCGGGACCAGAGGAGCTGGTCCGTGTCCACGTCGACGAGTGCAGCTGCCTTCGCCTTGACCCGGCTCGGCCCGCTCGCCTCGTGCGCTGGCTGAAACCCGTGCTCGGCTGCCCTGGCCGACGGCGAGGAGGCGGCGCCCTGGCCCGCGGCGGGCGGCTGACCGTGGCCTGCCGCCCCCTGCCCGGTGGTGCTGGCCGCGGCGGCGCAGCCAGTCACGCCTGCGGCCGCGACGACACCTGCCACCGCAAGCGAGACCAGGCGCGACAACTGCACGCGATGACAGTACCGTTTTATCCGCATTGCCGCTGCGAAGGGGGAGCCACCGGTGAAAGCGCTGGTTTTCAGGCACAGCCTTGCCCGCGAAGCCGCTTCGACCGTAGGCGGACGCCTGGACCAGCGAGCCTTTGTCTCGCCGCTTGCCCCTGTTCGGATCGAAGAGGTGGCCGAGCCGGTACCGCCAGCAGCCGACTGGGCTCTGGTGCAGACCACGTTTTCGGGCCTGTGCGGCTCCGATGTGAAGCAGATCCTGCTGAACGGCGCCCGCGACAACCCGCTTACCGCCCTGGTGTCCTTCCCGCACGTGCTCGGCCACGAGGTGGTCGGCCGCCGCGCCGATACCGGCGAGCGGGTCGTGCTGAACCCCTGGCTGTCCTGCGGTCCGCGCGGCATCGACCCGCCGTGCGAGGCCTGCATCCAGGGCCGGTACCCGTGGTGCCGCAACTTCCGGTCCGGCACCCTGCCGCCCTCGATCCACCTGGGCAACTGCTCCGCAGCGGGCGGCGCGCATGCGGAGCGGTTCTGCGCGCACGCCTCGCAACTGTTCCCGATCCCGGACGGCGTGTCAGACGAGGCAGCAGTCCTGGCCGACCCGGTTAGCGTCTCGCTACGGTCGATCCTCCTGGCGCCGCCGCCACCGGGCCAGCCAGTTCTGGTCTACGGCTCCGGCACCCTGGCCTTCGCGGCGATCGCCTTGCTCCGGCACCTGTATCCGGACACGGAGGTATGGGCAGCCACCCGGCCAGGAGCCAGGGCGGCACTTGCCACCCGCCTCGGCGCGCAGGCGGCGCTGTCCTCCGCGCCGGACACGCTCGTCGCCGAGATAGCCAGCCGCGTCGGCACGACGCCGCTCCGGCCGTGGAGCAAGCGCGACTGGCTCCAGGACGGTCCGGCCGTCGTATACGACACGATCGGCTCGACCGAGACCGTCGAGACCGCGCTGCGGCTGCTCGCCAGCGGTGGCACGCTGATCGTCTCCGGCGTCGAGCCGCCGAAGCGCTTCGAGTGGACGCCGCTGTACTTCAAGGAACTGCGCGTCATCGGCTCGAACGGGTTCGCCATCGAGGACGTCGGCGGCGTCGCGAAGCACGCCATGGAGCACTACTTCGATTTCGTCGCCGCCGGGCTTGACCTCACGCCGGTGATCACTCATCGCTTCCCGCTCGATCGCTGGGCCGAGGCGGTCCTGACGGTCAAGAATGCGCGGCGCACTGGCGCCGTAAAGGTCCTGCTCGACCCGTCCTGATGGGCTGCCTTCTACAGTAGGCCGAGCCCCGCTGTCATAAGCGCCTCCCCGCCGCGCGCCATCGAGGCCGTCAGCCATGTCGGCTTCCGGAAGAGGAGAACACAGTTATGGGAATCAAGCGTCCGGAATTAAGCCACCCTCGGCGCTGGCTTGCAGTCGCGGCCGCATGCGCGGTGGCTGCCTGCGTTGCCGGCCTTGGCGTCAGCGCGCTGGCCGCATCTCACCCGGACACCAACTATCTAAGTCCAGCCCAGCTCGCGCACGCCGCCGCGGTCCGGCACGCGGCCAGCCACGGGGATGCCGCCCGCGGCGCGAGCGCGGTGCCGGCAACCAAAAAGAAGAAGAAGCCACCCGTCACCCACCACTACAGCCTGGCCGCGTCGGCATTCGCCCCGGACGGGCTGCACACCACGACCGAGGACTACTTCAACTCGTGGGACCCGTCGACGCTGTCCAACACCGACACCGGACGGTGCTTCAACGCCGGCCTCTCGCTGCCCATCGATATCACGCTGAAGTCCGTGACCGTCTACTACACCGCCGGCTCCGCGGCGATGTTCGTCGAGCTGAACCGCCAGGATCTGCCTGCGCACACGTTCAGCGACCTGGTGGAATTTGACACCACGATCGCCACCACGCCCGCCTACACGTCAGTGACCAAGAAAATCCCAGCTAGCGACGCCTCGGTCAACATGACCAAGTACGCCTACTCATTCGGGGTCTGCCCGTCCGGCAGCACCACGTTCTCAGGTCTGACCATCACCTACACCCAGCCCGCAGGCTGACGGTCCTGAGATCGCGGGTCTGCCAGGCCGCCAGCCTGGCAGGCCCGCGTCCTCCTGCTCGCATCGTGCCCTACAGTGACCGGGTGATCAGCCGATGTCCGGTCAGGCCGGGCTGCCCTCGCCCGCGCCGCGGCGGGCTCATCTTGCTGATCTCGGCCGGGCTCGTGGCGGCTGCGGGCTGCGGCAGCACGGCGCGGGCCCCGGTGGCCGCCACCTCACCAGCCCCGGCTGCGCCGACCCAGTCCGCCGCCCCGGCCGGGAAGCCGGCTCACACTCACCGCGGCGCCTCCCGCCAGAGCGGGTCGCTGCGGGTCCTGACTGAGCCCGGAGCCGGGATCGGGCCGGTCTACCGGCTGATCACCGGGGCGCGCTCGTCGGTGGACCTGACCATGTACGAGCTGAACGACCCGGCCGCGGAAGCGGACCTGGCCGCAGACGCGGCCCGCGGGGTGGACGTCCGGGTCATCCTCGACCAGCACCTCGAGCGCGACGCCAACACCGCCGCCTACGACTTCCTGACCGCCCGCGGAGTGCATGTCCGGTGGGCCGCAGCGGGAACGACGTTCCACCAGAAGACGCTCACGGTCGACGACCGGACGTCGGTCATCATGACGCTCAACCTGGTCGCCGAAGACTATGCCGACACCAGGGACTTCGCCGTCATCGACACCCGGCGCGCCGACGTGGCCGCCATCGTGGCGACGTTCGACGCCGACTACGCCGGGCGCCTCATCACTCCGCCGACCGGCACTGACCTGGTGTGGTCTCCGACGAACGCGGATGCCAGCGTCCTGTCGGTGATCGGCGGCGCTGCTCACACGCTCGCCGTCGAGGACGAGGAGATGGACGATCCGGCGGTCACCAGCGCGCTGGCAGCCGCCGCGCGCCGCGGCGTGGACGTGCGGATCGTGATGACGGCCGACCCGGAGTGGGACTCCGCGTTCGCCGAACTGGCAGCCGCGGGAGTGCACATCCGGCTGTACGCCGACGACAGCGGCGTGCTGTACATCCACGCCAAGGCAATCGTTGCCGATGCCGGACGGTCCGATCAGGAGGTGCTGGTCGGGTCGCAGAACTTCTCCGTCGCCAGCCTCGGCTACAACCGTGAGCTTGGCATCCGCACCAGCGACCGGGCGGTGGTGCGGTCCATCGCCGCGACGCTGGCCGCCGACTACGCAGGCGGCACTCCGTACGTCGCCGCAGCAGGCGCAGGTTCCGGGCCGTCCGCGGCGGGGGCCTGGTGCAAGGCCACCGCGAGCGTCTACAACGCCGCCGACGACGAGAACAACGTGTACGTCCACTCCAACCAGCCGTATCAGAGCGCCACCGCGTCCGCCGACGGCTACTCGCGCAGTTACCAGGCCAACGGTTCCGGCTACGCCCTGATCTACCTCAACGGGCCGCCGGCCGGAGCGCGGATCACGGTCACCGTCGGCGCCGCGACCTGCAGTACGAGCGACTGACGGGGCTCAGGCTTAGCATCGGGTTCGTGACAGCCGCCGGCACGCGCATGTTCGCGACCTGCCTGCCCGGCCTGGCGCCGATCGTGCGTCAGCAACTGGACCGGCTGCCAGGCATCACGCCGACCGGCGCCGGATTCGACGGCCGTGCTGATGTGGTCACGTTCGACGCGAACCGGGGCTGCCGGGACAGTGCAGCCCGGCTGCGGACCGCGGAGGACGTGTTCGTCGAAATCGGCCGCGCGGCCCGCGCCGACGGCGACAATCCGCACCGCATCGCCGCGGCTCTCTGGCAACCGCAGCAGGTCGAGCGCGCATTGTCGATCTGGACCGAACCGAGCTGGAGCGAGCCGACCCGGACCGAGCCGACCCGGACCGAGCCGACCCGGAGTGAGCCGACCCGGAGTGAGCCGCGCCGAGCCGGTCACCGGCGCACGCTGGCCGGCACGATGTCCTTCCGGGTCGTCAGCCGGGTCCTGTCCGAGCAGGCGTTCCGGCGGACTGACTTGCGGCAGGCTCTGTCGCAGACCATCCGCCAGGACAGGCGGAAATGGACCGTGGCCGACCCGGCACAGCTGGAGATCTGGGTCTGCGAGTACCGGCCCGGCCAGTTCATCTCAGGGCTGCGGCTCAGCAGTGCCGAGATGCGTCAGCATGGCGGGCGCATCCTCGAACGGCACGGCGCGCTACGGCCGACGCTCGCCGCGGCGATGGTCGGGCTGGCGGGCGAGCCGGCCGGGCTCCTGCTCGATCCCTGCTGCGGCGCAGGGACGATCCTTGCCGAGGCGGCCGCCGCGGGCTGGACCGCCGCCGGTACTGACGTCGATCCGCAAGCCGTCATGGCCGCGCGCGCAAACGCACCGTCGGCGACGGTCGCGGTCGGTGATGCCCTGCGCCTCGACCTGCCGGACGCGTCCGTGGCCGCCTGCGTGTCGAACCTGCCGTTCGGCCGGCAGTACCGGGTGGATGCGGAGCTGAGTGCCTGGCTTGGCAGCCTGCTCCGCGAAGCGGCGCGCGTGCTCACACCGGGAGGCCGCGCAGTGCTGCTGACCCCGGTCCGGGCCGGCGGGCTTGCTCCCGCCGCACTGAAGCCAGCCGGGAACTTCGACGTCCGACTGCTCGGCCTGCGCACGACGATCTGGTGCTTCGGACGGCTGGCTGAGTTACCGGTGCTGCGTCCTCACCAGGAGTCTAGTGGCGGTTCCTTATCGGAGCTAGCGGACGGGAACGGGGCCGTTCGCCACGGCGGCCGCCGTCGTGCGGCGGCCGTCTGCCCGGACGGCCCCGTTCCCGTTATGAAGGTTTTTCTGGCGACCGGGTGGCTCCTACCGGCTCAGGTCGAACCGGTCGGAGTTCATGACCTTCGTCCACGCCGCCGCGAAGTCGCGGACGAACTTCTCCTTCGCGTCGTCGCTCGCGTAGACCTCGGCCAGCGCCCGGAGCCGGGAGTTGGAGCCGAAGATCA
>Ga0335074_10005161_pt1 | contig 18057 bp, 16 predicted proteins | sample Lox_Sample_23_FD_206715 | JGI IMG/M metagenome (GOLD analysis project Ga0335074, IMG submission 206715) | Soil microbial communities from Loxahatchee National Wildlife Refuge, Florida, United States - Lox_Sample_2.3 | ecosystem: Environmental > Terrestrial > Soil > Wetlands | place: USA... | reverse complement strand
GCCGAAGCGGCCCGGTGGCGCGGGCGGCCGACACGTATTTGATCCTGAAATCCCGATCGTCCCAGAGATGCGCGAAGGCGGGCCGCTGCGCGGGGCTCACCGCTTCGAGGAGCCGCGCGACCATCGCCACCTTCTCCACCGCGAGCTCCGGGCGCAAGACACGTTGCCACTGGGGCAGGAGCACCATGTACAGCACCGCTGCCATGGCCTGCGACAGCACGATTCCCATCAAGAGAATGCCGGCGACCTGGCCGCGAAAGTCGGCAGGCAGGAGCTTGCGTAGCAAGCGCTTCAAGCCACGCGGACCTCCGGCACCCGGCCGCGGGGGCTCAAGTCGGTGAGACCTCCGGCGTGAAGATGTAGCCGCCCGCACGGACGGTCTGGATCAACGCGGGGTCCTTCGCGTCCGCCTCGATCTTGCGGCGCAGACGGCTCACCTGGATGTCGATGCTGCGGTCGAATGGGGCGGCGGCGCGCCCGCGCGTCAGATCGATCAACTGCTCGCGAGTGAGGACGCGGTTCGGGTGCTCGCAGAAGGCGACGAGCAGCTCGTACTCACCGCCCGTGAGGGGCACTCGGGTGCCATCGGCGGCGTGCAGGCGGCGCGAGCCGAGGTCGAGCTTCCAGCCCGCGAAGGTGAGCACGGCCTGGCGTCTGTCGGGCGGCGTCCTTGCGACGAGCTGCGCGCGTCGCAGCACCGCGCGAATGCGCGCGAGCAGCTCGTGGGTGCTGAACGGCTTGGTCAAATAGTCGTCCGCCCCCATCTCGAGGCCGACGACGCGCTCGACTTCGCTGCCCCGGGCCGTGAGCATGATGATCGGCAGATCGCTTCCGGCGCGCAGGCGCCGGCAGATGGAGAGTCCATCTTCCTTGGGCAACATGATGTCGAGGATGAGAAGATCGACGCGGCTCGATTCGAGGGTCCGATCCATCTCCCGACCGTCGCGCGCGACGGTCGCGCGGAAGCCATGGTCGCGCAGCAGATTCGCGACCAGGGTGCGAATCTCCGCATCATCCTCGACGAACAGGATATGGGGTGAGGGTTCCATGCGACAGCCCGAGGTCATCTCGTTGCGCTGTAGTCCCATGCTGGCAGCGCTAGCGCAAGCGCCACGCGCGCCGCTGCCACGGGCGAGTGTATAACCGAGTGACACGCGCAGCATCCGGGGCGTTTTGTAACGAAACGTTCACTCCTCGGGCGCGCGCAGCAGCTCGTTGAGGGAGGTCTTGGCGCGGGTCTGTGCGTCGACGCGCTTTACGATCACGGCGCAATAGAGCCCGTAGCGGCCATCCGCTGAGGGCAGGGTGCCCGGCACCACGACGGAGCCGGCCGGCACGCGTCCCTGCAGGATCTGCCCCGTCGTGCGGTCATAGATCCGCGTGCTCTGGCCGATGAACACGCCCATCGAGATGACCGAGCCCGCCTCGACGATGACGCCCTCGACGATCTCGGAGCGCGCCCCGATGAAGCAGTCGTCCTCGATGATCGTCGGGTTCGCCTGGAGAGGCTCGAGGACGCCTCCGAGCCCGACGCCGCCGGAGAGGTGCACGTTGCGCCCGACCTGCGCGCAGGAGCCGACCGTCACCCAGGTATCGACCATGGCGCCGCAGTCCACATACGCCCCGATGTTGACGTAGCTCGGCATGAGCACCGCGTTCGGGGCGACGTAGGCCCCCTTGCGCACGATCGCGTGGGGAACGATGCGCGTGCCGCCCGCCCGGAACTGCTCCTCCGAGAGGCCCGAGTATTTGAGCGGAAGCTTGTCGTAGAAGCGCGTGTAGCCCGCATCGATCACGCGGTTCTCGCGCGTGCGGAAGGCGAGCAGCACGGCCTTCTTGAGCCACTGCCGCACGACCCAGCGTCCGTCGAGCTTCTCCGCGACGCGTGCGCGGCCACTGTCGAGCAGCTCGAGGCATGCATCGAGCGCTAAGGAGATCTCCTGCGGCACGTTCCGCGGGTTGAGCTCGGCGCGGCGCTCGAAGGCAGCATCGACGAGAGTCTCGAGTTCCTTGAGGTTGCTCATGCGATGGAGTCGCTCATGTTGCAGGCTCAGCGAAGGAAATCGCGGATGCGCTCGGCCGCCGCGACACACTCCTCGAGACTCGCGGTGAGGGATATGCGAACCCGTCCGGCCCCGGGATTGCCCGCGCCGCCCGTACGCGCGAGGTAGCTCCCGGGCAGCGTAAGGACGTTGCAGGCGGCGTACAGATCGCGCACGAACCGCTCGTCATCGCCACCGACCTCGGGCCACAGGTAGAACGCGCCGGCGGGCCGCTCGACGTTGAGCACCGAGCCGAGGATCGGCAGCACACGAGCGAATTTTTCCCGATACAGGCGCCGATTGGCTGCCGCGTGCGCATCGTCGTTCCACAGCGCGATGCTCGCCGCCTGGACGATCGGCGACATCGCGCCGCCCTGGTAGGTGCGATAGCGCAGAAAGCGGCCGAGGAGCTCGGGGTCCCCGGCGACGAATCCGGAGCGCAGACCCGGCACGCTCGAGCGCTTCGAGAGACTGTGAAACACGATGCAGCGCTCGAAGTGCGTGTGACCGCTCGCGAGGGCGGCGGCGAGCAGACTCGGCGGGGGCGCTTGCTCATCGAGATAGATCTCCGCATAGCACTCATCCGCGGCGACGACGAAATCGTACTGCGCGGCGAGCGCGAGCGCCTGGGCGAGATACGATAGCGGCAGCACGGCTCCGGTCGGGTTTCCCGGACTGCAGAGGATCAGCACCTCGCAGCGCTCCCACACTCGCCCCGGCACGCTCGCGAGATCCGGTGCGTAGGCCGTCGCGGCGGTCGTATCGAGGAACCGGGGTGCCCCGCCCGCGAGCAGCGTCGCGCCCTCGTAGATCTGATAGAACGGATTGGGCATCGCGACGAGTGCCGCGGCGCTCGGATCGACGGCGGCCTGGATGAACCCGAAGAGCGCCTCGCGCGTGCCGTTCACCGGCAGCACCATGCGCTGCGGATCGATCGCCTCCGCCGGCAGTTCAAAGCGTCGCTCGAGCCAGCGTGCGGCGGCCGTGCGCAGCGCGACCCCACCGATCGTCGGTGGATAGCGTCCGAGCTCCGGAGCACCTTCGCGCAGTGCATCGCGGAGGATCTCGGGAGGCGCGTGCTGGGGCTCCCCGATCGAGAGCTTGATCGGCTCGAGATCCCGAGGCGGTGTGACGGGCGAGACGAGGCGTGCGAGCTTCTCGAAAGGATAGGTCTCGAGCCGCTCGAGGCGCGGGTTCATGCGGCCTCGCGCCGGTCGAGCGCCAGCATGAGCCGCTCCTTGAGGCGCTCCGCGGCGGGTTCGGCGAGCGGGTTCAAGTCGTAGTCGGTAACGTAAAAGACGTCCTCCGCGCGCTCACCGACCGTCATGATCTTCGCGGCGTGCAGCTCCACGCGCTCCTGTTTGAGCACGTTGCCGACGTCGCTCAGCAAGCCAGGGCGGTCCCCGGCGACGAGCTCGAGCACCGAGCGGTGATTGCGCTCATCGACGCTCAACGTGATCTGGGTCGGGGTGTTGAACATGCGCACCTGGCGCGGTGCGCGGCGCGACACCGCGGGCAGCGGCGCATCGGGCCGCTGCAGCGAGCGCCACAGGGCGCGCTCGATCTCCTCGAGCCTGTCGGGGTCGGTGATCGCGGCGCCATCGTCCTCGAGCACGTGGTACAGGTCGAGGCTGAACCCGTCGCCCGTCGGCGTGATGCGCGCATCGACGATCGTCAACCCGAGCTGATCGAGCACCCCGGTCGTGCGGGCGAAGCCGTGCCGCAGGCGCGGAGCGAAGGTCAGCACCGCGGTGGTGCCGCGGACGCTGCGTGCCTCGAGCGCGACGAGCGGCTCGCCCGAGCTCGGCTCCCGCTCGGCGAGCAGGCGGGTGTGCCACGCGATCTCCTCGGGAGTGTGACGCAGGAAGTAGGGCGCCGAGAACCGCGTCCAGGCGCGCTCGATCTGCGCAAGCGGCACGGCGCGCTCGGCGAGGAGCCTGCGTGCGCTCTGCTGCGCCTCGCGGACCAGCTCCTCCTGGTCGATGGGACTTTCGAGCCCGCGCCGCAGCGCGCGCTTCACGCGCTCGTAGAACTCGTGAAACAGCGAGGCTTTCCACGAGTTCCACAGCTTCGGGTTCGTGCCGCGCACATCGGCGCAGGTGAGCACGTAGAGGTAATCGAGGTGCGTCTCGTCGCCCACCTTGCGCGCGAAGGCACTGATCACTTGCGGGTCGGAGATGTCCTGCTTCTGCGCGGTGAGGGAGAGCTCGAGGTGGTGACGCACGAGCCAGGCGACGAGCCGTGCGTCGTAGCGCGAGAGGCCCTGCTCGAGACAGAACGCCTCGGCATCGACCGCGCCGAGCTCGGAGTGATCGCCGCCGCGACCCTTGGCAAGATCGTGGAACAGCGCCGCGAGATAGGCGATCTCGGGCTTCGGCAGCTCTTGCATGATGCGCGAGAACTCGGGCAGCTCGTGATCGTAGCGTGGCATCGCGAGCCGGCGCAGGTTGCTCACGACGAAGAGCGTGTGCGCATCGACCGTGTAGGCGTGGAACAGGTCGTACTGCATCCGCCCCACGACCCGCCCGAAGGAGGTGATGTAGCGCCCGAGCACCCCGTAGGTGTTCATGCGGCGCAGCTCGTGGGTCACCCCGACCGGGGCGCGGATGATCTCCATGAAGAGCCGGTGATGGCGCGGGTTCTGGCGGAACTCCTCATCGATCAGCCACAGGCTGCGTGCCACCGCGCGCATGGTGGGGGCGCGTACGCCCCGGATGTCGGGGTTCTGCTGCAGCAGCACGAACAGCTCGAGCAGAGCCGAGGGGGTGCGCACGAAGGTGTCGTCGCTCCTCGCCTCGAGCGAGCCGTTACGGACCTGGAAGCGGGCATTGAGCGGACGCGGAGGCTCGTCCTCGGTGAGGATCGCCTCGCGGAAGAGCTGCAGCAGCAGCTCGTTGAGCAGGCTCACGTCCATCACGGTGCGGTAGTAGCGCTGCATGAGCTGCTCGACCGCGAGGGTGTACGAGGCGTCCTCGTAGCCGAAGCTTTGCGCGAGCCGGATCTGATGATCGAACAGCAGCCGGTCCTCGCGCCGGCCGGTGAGGGCGTGCAGCCCGAAGCGCACCTTCCACAGGAACGCCTGCGCCTGCTTGAGGCGGCGCAGCTCACCCGGGGTGAGGAAGCCGCGCTCGGCGAGCCCATCGAGCGAATCGGCCCCGAAGTGCCGCTTGGCGACCCAGCCGATCGTCTGGATGTCGCGCAGACCGCCGGGGCCCGTCTTGACGTTGGGCTCGAGGTTGTAGGCCGTGTCGTTCGCCTTGAGGTGCCGCTCCGCTTGCTCGCGCAGCTTCGCTTCGAAGAATTCGCGCACGGGCCAGACTTTCTCGGGGGAGAGCGCGCTGCGCATGGCGGCGAGCAGGCGCGCATCGCCCGCGATGAGGCGCGCCTCGAGCAGCGTCGTCATGACGCTCACGTCGGCGGCGCTTTCCTCGGCGCACTCCTCGACGGTGCGCACGCTGTGCCCCACCTCGAGGCCGATATCCCACAGGAATGCGATGAAGCGCTCGATGCTCGAGCGCTCCGGGGCGGCAGAGGGGACAAGCAGCAGCAGGTCGATATCGGAGCAGGGATGCAGCTCGCCGCGCCCGTATCCGCCGACGGCGACGAGCGAGAAGCGCATCTCCTCGGCGCCGAGCTCGACGTGCCAGACGTGGCGCAGCACGACGTCGACGAGGGCGGCGCGCGCCTGAACGAGTTGCTCGACCGGCTCCTCGGCGAGAAACCGGCTCTTCAGCTCCTCATCGGCCTCGCGCAGCAGATCCCGATAGGAGGCACCGGATCCTGCGTGGGCCGCGAGCAGGGCCGGCAAGCGCGCGAGTAGCGGCCAGGGCGATGGGGCGGGCACCGGCTCGCGCATGGTCTCCTCGAGCGAATCCGGGTCACTGGCGGACATCGCTGCAATCGGCTACTGCCGGTCCGCGGCCCCGAGGGTGAGCACGTCCACGCCCGTGTCGGTCACGAGCACCGTGTGCTCCCACTGCGCCGACAGCGAGTGGTCCTTCGTGACGACCGTCCAACCGTCGGGGAGCAGACGCACGTGGCGCTTGCCGGCATTCACCATCGGCTCGACCGTGAAGGTCATCCCCGGCTTGAGCTCGAGCCCCGTGCCAGGCTCGCCGTAATGCAGAACCTGTGGGTCCTCGTGATAGATCCGCCCGATGCCGTGACCGCAGTACTCGCGCACGACCGAGTAGGAGAGGCCCTCGACGAAGGTTTGAATGGCATGACCCACGTCCCCGAGCCGGGCGCCCGGACGCACGGTGCGGATCCCGCGCCACATGGCCTCGTAACAGGCGCGGGTGAGCCGTTCGGCCTGCACGGCAGGCTTGCCGACGAAGTACATCCGGCTCGTGTCCCCGTGGTAGCCCTCTTTGATCACCGTCACGTCGATATTGACGATATCGCCCGCCTTCAGGCGCTTGTCGTTCGGGATGCCGTGGCAGACGACGTGGTTCACGGAGGTGCAGATCGTCTTGGGAAAGCCGCGGTAGTTGAGGTTCGCCGGGATCGTCTGCTGCACGTTCACGATGTAGTCGTGACAGATCCGGTCGAGCTCCTCGGTGCTGACGCCCGGCACGACGTGCGGGGTGATCATGTCGAGCACCTCGGCTGCGAGTCGCCCGGCGACACGCATCTTTTCCTGCTCTTCGGGAGATTTGATGCTAGCGGGCATAGCGGCAGCTGAAAGTCGCGTAAGGCATTGTTCCGATGGAATGTTCATGGTATAAAGCGCCGCCCTCGTTGGCAACGAGGAAACCCACACGCGTATCACGACCGTTGCGGCTGGGTGTTTCTTGCGCCTCTGGCTCGACCGGAGCGCAAGGAATGGCTGCTCGGGATACGCGGAGGCTCAACCCGATTCGAGGAATACTCATGTCCGGCGTGTCGATGCGACAGATGCTGGAGGCGGGCGTCCACTTCGGACACCAGACCCGCTTCTGGAACCCGAAGATGGCGCCTTTCATCTTCGGCGAACGCAACAAGATCCACATCATCAACCTCGAGAAGACGCAGCCGCTCTACGCGGATGCGGCCCAGTTCGTGAAGAGCATCGTCGCCGACGGCGGCAAGGTGCTGTTCGTCGGCACCAAGCGCTCGGCGCGCGAGGCCGTCCAGAAGGAGGCCGAGCGTTGCGGCATGCCGTACGTCAACCAGCGATGGCTTGGGGGCATGCTCACCAATTTCAAGACCATCCGCCAGTCGATCAAACGCCTCGCGGAGCTCACCGAGCTCTCCGCAAGCGGCGCGCTCGATAAGCGCGGCAAGAAAGAGGCGACGCAGCTGCGCCGGGAGATGGACAAGCTCGAGAGGAGCCTGGGCGGCATCAAGCACATGGAGTCGCTCCCCGACGTGCTCTTCGTGATCGATGTGGGGCACGAGCGCATCGCCGTGCACGAGGCACGCAAGCTCGGCATCCCGGTCGCTGCAATCGTCGACACGAACTGCTCCCCCGAGGGCATCGATTACGTCGTGCCCGGCAACGACGATGCGATGCGTGCGATTCAGCTCTACGCCGCCGGCATGGCGGATGCGGTCATCGAGGGCAGGGCCTCCGTGCCGCCGGTCACCGTGGGCGAGGACGAGTTCGTCGAGCTCGATGAGCTCGGCCAGCCGCGCAAGAAGGCCGCCCGCGGGCGCCAGAGGCCGCAGCCCGTCGTGCGCAAGAAGACTCCGCCGCGCCGCCGCCTGCCAGCGGTCAAGGCGCCGGTCGAGACCCCAGAGGATGCTGCGGACTTCGAGGATCTCGAGGAGTCCGACACCACAGCGCTTCCGGCCGGTGCCGCGCCGGCGGTGCCGGCCGCAGGGCGGCGACGCAAGGGTCGCGCCGACAGCGAGTCAGGAGCAGGTCCAGGAAAGGCGGGTTGACCGCCCGACTCAATCGGCCGGAGGCCGTACGCAGTGAATATCACAGCCGAAGCAGTGAAGCAGCTCCGCGAGCGCACCGGCGCGGGCATGATGGAGTGCAAGAAGGCGCTCGTCGAGACCAAGGGCGATCTAGAGGCCGCCGCCGAGCTGATGCGCAAGCAGGGGCTCGCCAAGGCGGACAAGAAGGCCGCGCGCGTCGCCGCGGAGGGCATCATCGTCATCGAGCGGGCGCCCGCTGGGCGCTCGGCCGCCATGGTCGAGGTCAATTGCGAGACGGATTTCGTTGCGCGCCAGCAGGATTTCAGCTCATTTGCGCGTGACGTGGCGGTGTGCGCACTCACGGTGCGTCCCCCGTCGCTCGCGGCGCTACTCGAAGCGCGCCTGGCGGGCGGCGAGACAGTCGATGAGCGCCGCCGCGCGCTCGTGGCGAAGATCGGCGAGAACATCGGCGTGCGCCGCTTCGCCCTTCTCACGGCTCCGGCACACCTTGGCGCATACGTGCACACCACGCGCATCGGCGCGCTCATCGCCCTCGAGGGAGGCAGTGCCGAGCTCGCGCACGATCTTGCGATGCACGTTGCGGCGAGCAATCCGAAGTACGTGAAGACCGACGACGTTCCGGCGGAGGTCGTGGCCAAGGAGCGCGAGTTCCTCACCGGGCAGGCGCAAGAGACGGGCAAGCCGCCCGAGATCGTCGCGAAGATGGTCGAGGGCAGGCTGCGCAAGTCCCTCGGCGAGATGACCCTCGCCGGGCAGCCCTTCGTGAAGGATCCCGACATCACGGTCGAGAAGCTGCTCAAAGGCGCGCAGGCGAAGGTCACCGCTTTCGAGCGCTTCGAGGTGGGGGCCGGAATCGAGAAGAAACAGGGCGATTTCGTTGCCGAGGTGATGGCCCAGGTGCGCGGCAGCTCGGACGACCCTCCGGTTCGGCACTGATCGGCCGGAAGGTCGGCGCCCGGGATCGGCGCCAGAAGTCGTAGCGCTCTGCCGGGCCGAAGAGGTCGAATAGCATGAGTACGCCTGCACCAGTCCGTTACGCGCGCATCCTCGTGAAGCTCTCGGGTGAGGCGCTCATGGGGAGCGGCGATTACGGCATCGACCCGAGCGTGCTCAAGCGCATCGCCGGGGAGATCCTCGAGATCGCCCACATGGGCGTGCAAGTCGCGGTGGTGATCGGCGGGGGCAACATCTTCCGGGGCGCGGGGCTCGCCCGCGCCGGGATGGACCGCGTGACCGCCGACCAGATGGGCATGCTCGCTACGGTCATGAACGCGCTCGCGATGCAGGACTCCCTCGAGAGTTTCGGGCTGCAGTCGCGCGTGATGTCGGCCATCCGCATCAACCAGGTCTGCGAGGATTACATCCGCCGCCGGGCGATCCGCCATCTCGAGAAGGGGCGCGTGGTGATCTTTGCCGGGGGTACCGGGAACCCCTTCTTCACCACCGATACGGCCGCTTCGCTGCGGGCGATCGAGATCAACGCGGACGTGCTGCTCAAGGCGACGAAGGTGGACGGGGTCTACTCGGACGATCCGCTGCGCAATCCAGCCGCGGTGCACTACTCCCGGCTCACCTTCGACAAGGTGCTCACCGACAAGCTCAATGTGATGGACGCGACGGCGGTCGTCATGTGCCGCGACAACCGGCTGCCGCTGCGCGTGTTCAACCTCAACCACACCGGTGACCTCACCCGCATCGCCCGCGGCGAGGATGTAGGCACGGTCGTTACTTTCGAGTAACGTCGGCGTTCGTAGGGGGCCAGACATGCTAGAGGACGTCAAAAAGGACGCGCAGGCGCGCATGGCAAAATGCGTGCAGACCTTCCAGGCGGACCTGAAGAAGCTTCGCACGGGCAGAGCGCATCCGAGCCTCATCGAGCACTTGAAGGTGGACTACTACGGCTCGGATGTCCCGCTGCAGCAGGTCGCGAGCATCAACGTCGAGGATGCGCGCACGCTCGTCGTGTCTCCGTGGGAAAAGAACCTGGTGCAGGCGATCGAGAAGGCGATCCATAAATCCGACCTGGGCTTGAATCCGCTCACGGCCGGAACCGTGATCAGGATCAACATGCCCCCGCTCACCGAGGAGCGCCGGCGGGACATCACCAAGGTCGTGCGCCACGACGCCGAGAACGCGCGCGTCGCGGTGCGCAACGTGCGCCGCGACGTGATGGCGGCGATCAAGGAGATGCTGAAGGCGAAGAAAGTCTCGCAGGATGACGAGCGGCGGGCCGAGGCCGAGGTGCAGAAGCTCACCGACAAGCACGTCGCGGAGATCGACCAGGTCCTCGCCGCAAAGGAAAAGGAGATCATGCAGGTATGAGGCTCCGGACCTGAGCACCTCGCACGGTGCGGGCCAATGACGCTGCCCCGCCACATCGCGATCATCATGGATGGCAACGGACGGTGGGCCGCCGCGCGCGGCCTGCCGCGCCACGCCGGCCATCGCGCGGGGATCGCCGCCGTGCGCGCGTGCGTCGAGCGCTGTACGCAGCAGGGCATCGCAGCCCTCACCGTGTTCGCCTTCTCGAGCGAGAACTGGTCGCGCCCGAGCGATGAGGTCACGCAGCTGATGGGGCTGTTCGTGGACGCACTCGATGCGGAGATCGCGCGGTTGCATGCGAACGGGGTGCGCTTGCGCTTCATCGGCGAGCGTGCGCGGCTCGCGGTGCGGCTGCAGGCGCGCATGGCCGCGGCGGAGGAGCAGACCGGCACGAACCGCGGCCTTGCGCTGCAGGTCGCGATGAGCTACGGCGGACGCTGGGATATCTTGCGGGCCGTCCAGCGACTCGCCGGGCGGTGCGCGGAGGGCGCCCTGCGACCGCAGGAGCTCACCGAGCAGCATGTGCAAGCGGTGCTCGAGCTCGCGGGCCTGCCCGATCCAGACCTGTTCATCCGCACGGGCGGGGAGCGACGCATCAGCAACTTCCTGCTGTGGAACCTCGCCTACACCGAGCTGTACTTCACCGAGCTCAACTGGCCGGACTTCGACGGGGCGGCGCTCGATGCAGCGCTCGAGTTCTACGCGCGGCGCGAGCGGCGCTTCGGACGTACTGCCGAGCAGACCCGGAGTCCGGTGCGTGCTTAGAACGCGCATTCTCACGGCCGCGGTGCTCATTGCGCTGCTGCTCGTGGTCGTCCTGCGACTGCCGCCGATCGCGACGGTCCTCGTCCTCGCCGCCGTCGTGCTCGTCGGCGCGTGGGAGTGGTCGGGCTTTCTGCGCCCCCGCGCCGCGTGGGTACGCTGGCTCTACGTGGGCGTGGTCGCTGCGCTGCTGCCCCTCAGCTGGAGGTTGACCGCAACGCGCGAGGGCACGGCCATCGTCCTTGCGGTCGCGGTCTTCTGGTGGGTCGTCGCGCTCCTGTGGATCGTTTTCGCGCCGCACCGCGCCGCGCCCTGGTCCGCGGCGCTCGCGGGGCTTCTCGCGCTCATCCCGGCCTGGGTAGCGCTCTCGCGCCTGCGCCTCGATGTGCCGCGGGGAGGCGAATGGATGCTCTTCGTGCTGATCCTCGTCTGGGCGGCCGACATTGCCGCCTTCTTTGTCGGCAGGCGCTTCGGCAGAATGCGCCTTGCCCCGGAGGTCTCCCCGGGCAAGACTTGGGAGGGAGCTCTGGGCGGGGTTGCGGTGAGCGGGCTCGTGGCAGTTGCCGGGAGCGGCTGGTTCGGCCTCGCGCCGGCCGTGTTCGTGCCGCTGTGCCTGATCGCGGTGGCCTTCTCGGTTGTCGGGGATCTCACGGAGAGTCTCTTGAAGCGATTTGCGGGGATCAAGGACAGCGGCACGCTCTTTCCGGGCCACGGGGGGGTGATGGACCGGATCGACAGCGTCACGGGGGCCGCGCCGGTGCTCGTCTTCGGACTCGTCGTCCTTGGAGTCGCCAGGTGATCGGCGTCGCCGTACTCGGCTCGACCGGCTCGATCGGCGCGAGCACGCTCGATGTGATCGGACGGCACCCCGATCGATTCCGGGTCGTCGCCCTCGGAGCTCATCGCAATGCCGCCCGGCTCGCCGAGCAGGTGATCCGCTGGCAGCCGGAGTTTGCCGTGCTCGCCGATGCGCGAGCCGTTCCGGAGCTCGAGAGCCACCTCTCGGGCGCGCGCGTGCGCACCCGGTTGCTCGCGGGCCCCGAGGCGCTCGAGGAGATCGCCCGTCTCCCGCAGGTGAATCATGTGATGGCGGCGGTGGTCGGCGCGGCGGGTCTGCGCTCGACCCTGGCCGCAGCGCGCGCGGGCAAGCGTCTGCTGCTCGCCAACAAGGAATCCCTGGTGATGGCAGGACCGCTTCTCATGGCCGAGGTGCGTGCCGCGGGCGCCGAGCTGCTGCCGATCGATAGCGAACACAACGCGATCTTTCAGTGCTGGCCGCACGGAGCGCGGGCGGGGGAGCCGGCCCCCGGGGTGCGCCGGGTGATGCTCACCGCCTCCGGGGGGCCATTCCTCGATTGGTCGCCCGAGGCGATCGCGGCAGCCACCCCGGACCAGGCCTGCGCCCACCCGAACTGGGTCATGGGACGCAAGATCTCGGTGGATTCGGCAACCCTCATGAACAAGGGGCTCGAGCTCATCGAGGCCTGCTTCCTCTTCGGGCTGACGACCGACCGGGTCGAGATTCTGGTGCACCGGCAGAGCATCGTGCATTCGCTCGTCGAGTACCTCGACGGCTCGGTCCTCGCGCAGCTCGCCGCGCCGGATATGCGCACGCCGATCGCCCACGCCCTCGCCTGGCCGGAGCGGATCGAGGCCGGAGTGCAGTCTCTCGACCTCATTCGCGCATCGCGACTGGATTTTCGGGCACCGGATACCGTTAAATTCAGGTGTCTGGCGCTCGCGCAGGCGGCGGCGCGACCCGGGGGGCTCGATCCTGTGGTATTGAACGCCGCCAACGAGGTCGCGGTGCATGCGTTCCTGGATCGCCGATTGAACTTTCCAGACATTGCCGCGGTCATTGAGACGGTGATCACAAAGCTCTCGGGGGGGACCATCCGGAGTCTGGATGATGTGCTGCAGGCCGACGCAGAAGCACGGAGCCTCGCGCACGCGAGCTGCGAAGAACGGCGGAGCGGGCTGCAGCCCGCCTATGCATGAGCGCTGCGCGCCACCTCCCCGTTTTCACTAAAACTTCCTTCTGAGCTCCTTCGATCGGCGGTCCCGAATGATGCGCTATGGGTGGGTGATTGTTGTGGGTGCCCTTGCGTACGGCTCGCTCGCCGCTGCGCAGGATCTCGGCGTCGGACCCGCTCAGCCCGTCGAGGCCGAGAGCGACGCCAACTTCACGGTCGGGGACATCCGCGTGGAGGGCCTGCAGCGCATCTCCGAGGGTACGGTCTTTAACTACCTGCCGGTCAACATCGGCGACAAGCTCACTCCGCAGCGCGTGCGGGAGGCGATCCGCGCGCTCTACAACACCGGATTCTTCCGCGACGTGCAGTTCCGTCGCGACGGCAACACCCTCATCGTCGCGGTTCTCGAGCGCCCCTCCATCGAGAGCTTCGAGATCACCGGGAACAAGGACATCAAGACCGAGGATCTGCAGAAGTCGCTGCGCAACGTCGGACTCGCCACCGGCAAGATCTTCGACCGCTCGGTGCTCGAGGACGTACGCGACTACCTGACGGACCAGTACTTCAGCCGCGGCAAGTACGCCGTCAGCATCGACGAGAAGGTCGAGGAGGAGGCGGGCAACCGCGTGAAGGTGAAGGTCACCATCAAGGAGGGCAAGCGCGCGAAGATCCGCGAGATCAACATCGTCGGCAATCACGCCTACACCGAGAGCCAGATCAGGCAGGGTTTCACGCTCAACACGCCGAACCTGCTCTCCTGGTACAAGCAGGACGACCGCTACTCGCGCGAGGACTTGCAGGGCGACCTCGAGAAGCTGCGCTCCTTCTACATGGACCGGGGCTATGCCAACTTCCAGATCGACTCGACCCAGGTGCAGATCGCCCCGGACAAGAGCGACATCTTCATCACCGTCAACGTCGAGGAGGGCGAGATCTTCCGGATCTCGCAGGTGAAGCTCGCGGGCACTTTCGTCGTGCCCGAGCCCGAGCTCGAGAAGCTCGTGCTGGTGCAGCCCGGGCAGATCTTCTCCCGCAAGGTGATCACCGCGACCCAGGAGCTCATCCAGAACCGGCTCGGCCAGGACGGCTACGCCTTCGCGAAGGCCGAGCCGGTGCCGACGGCCAACAACGCGACGCACCAGGTTTCCCTCACCTTCTTCATCGATCCGGGCAACCGGGTCTACGTGCGCAACATCAGCTTCTCGGGCGTGACCAAGATCAATGACGAGGTGCTGCGCCGCGAGCTGCGCCAGCTCGAGGGCGGGTGGCTGTCGAACGCCCAGCTCGAGCGCTCGAAGCAGCGCATCCAGCGCCTGCCCTACATCAAGAAGGTCGATTCGGAGACCACCCCCGTGCCGGGCACGCCCGATCAGGTCGATGTGAACTACAAGATCGAGGAGGGTCCCGGGGCGCAGCTCTCGGGGGGCGTCGGCTATTCGCAGCTCTACAAGCTCACGCTCAACGCGAACTACGTCGATGCCGACTTCCTTGGCACGGGCGAGCGGTTCGCAATCGATCTGTCCGGGGGCGCATACAACAAGATCTACAGCATCTCGCAGACCAATCCGTACACGACGATCGACGGGATCATCCGCACGATCAGCTTGAGCTACCGCGACATGAGCCAGTTCATCGCGACCTCCTCGCGGTTCTCGACGAAACTGCTCACCGCAGGCGTCTCCTTCAGCTATCCCTTGAGCGAATTCCAGTTCGTGAGCCTCGGTGCGGACGTCCAGGACGCGCAGCTCGTCACCGTGAGCGGCTCGAGCGCGATCCAGGCGCAGCAATGGGTGCAGGAGAACGGTCATCCGTACGAGGAGGTGGGCGGTGTCGGCTCGGTCCAGGACCCGATCTGCGATTGCTACATCACGAGCGCCTATCAGCTCTTCGGGACCAAATTCTTTACCCCCGAGCTGACGGGAGGCTGGGGCTTCGATTCGCGCAACAAGACGCTGTTCGCCGACCACGGCACGTTCGTGCAGCTCTCGGCGACCTACACCCCCCCGGTGAGCGATGTCGAGTACTGGAAGGCCTCCTTCAACTTCCTGCAGTACATCCCGCTCTACGGCAAGTTCACGGCGGACGTGAACCTGCAGTTGGGCTACGGCAATGGGCTCGGGCACACGACCGCTCTGCCGCCTTATGCCCTGTTCTTCGGCGGCGGCCCCGATTCGGTGCGCGGCTTCTATCCCGGCTCGCTCGGCCCGCGCGACCAATACGGCAACCCTTACGGAGGCAACATAAACGTGCTCGCCCGCGCCGAGATGATCCTGCCGATGCCGGAGAAGTTCCAGGCCAGCGCGCGGCTGAAGCTGTTTCTCGATGCCGGAAACGTCTTTGCGACCTCGCGCTGCGTCACGGAGTCGAGCGGCGGGAGAGTCTGCGGGCCGACGTTCTACGCGCCGCCGGTGGACTATGGACTGCTTCCGTTCGGCACGATCGGACCACCTATCAACTACAACTTCAGCTATGATAACTTGAAGGAATCCGTGGGCCTCGCCGTGGAGTGGCTCGCTCCGCTCGGGCTATTCCGCTTCAGTTTCGCCGTGCCTCTGAATGCGAAGCCTGAGGAAAATGCGGTGACCTGGGGCGACAACGTCGAGCGCTTCCAGTTCGACGTCGGCCAGGCGTTCTAAGATTGGGCGTCAGCCCCTATCGGGCGTCAGCCCTTGATGAGGTGGGTGTGGTCAAGTCAGCAGTTTGGTACGTGGCCGTTGCGGCGGTTCTTGCAACCTCTCCCGCCTGGGCCGAGCTCAAGATCGGTGTGGTCGACTACGCTCGATTGATGCAGGAGTCCCCGCAGGCGAAGCGGATCGTCGCGCAGCTGCGTGCCGAGTTCGACCCACGCGGGCGGGCGCTCGCGAGCGAGCAGCAATCGCTCAAGCAGCGCGAGGACAAGTACCAGCGCGACGGGGCGACCATGAGCGACGATCAGCGCGCGCGCGAGGAGCAGGCGCTGCGGGACGAGGAGCGCGACTTCCAGAGAAAGACGAGCGAGTATCAGGACGATGTGAACGCCCGGCGCAACGAGGCCCTGTCGCGCCTGCAGCGCGAGCTTGCCGATGAGGTGCGGGCATACGCCAAGGCGCAAAACTTCGACCTGGTGCTCGCCGAGGGGGTGATCTACGCGAACAACGCGATCGATATCACCCCGGCGATTCTCACCCGCCTGCAGCAATCGGCGACCCGCACCGGCGGGGGTGGCAGTGGCAAGCCGGTGAGGTCCAACGCGGGCCATTGACAGCGCCCCTGCGCGGCTCGCATGACGATCTCGCTCGGCGAGCTCGCGGTGCGGTTCGGTTGCGAGCTGCGCGGCGATCCGACCACACTCGTCGATAGCGTCTCGACCCTGGGTCAGGCCCACCCCCGCGCCGTCGCCTTTCTGGCCGATGCGCGCCACCGCAGCCAGCTCGCCGCAACGCGCGCTGCCGCGGTCGTGCTCGAACGCGGCCTGGCACCGCTTTGCCCGGTGGGGGCGCTCGTCACCGACAACCCTCGCGCGCTCTTCGCCCGCATCGCAACGCTCCTCCATCCTCCCGAGCAGCCGGGGCCCGGCGTGCACCCTACGGCCGTGGTCGCCGCAGACGCGCGCATCGATCCGACGGCCCACGTGGGCCCGCTCACGGTGCTCGGCGCGTGCGCGGTGGTCGGACCGCGCGTGGTGATCGGTCCGCAGTGCCTGCTCGATGCCGACGTGCGCATCGAGGAGGACGCACGGCTCGTTGGGCGTGTCACGCTCGGCCGGGGCGTGACGATCGGCGCGCGCACCCTCATTCATCCCGGTGCCGTGATCGGCAGCGACGGGTTCGGCTTCGCGCTCGATGGGGGCCGCTGGGTGAAGGTCCCGCAGGTGGGCAGCGTGCGGGTCGGGCCGGATGTGGAGATCGGGGCGAACACGACCATCGATCGTGGCGCCATCGAGGACACCGTGCTCGAGGAAGGGGTGAAGCTCGACAACCTCATTCAGGTCGGCCACAACGTGCGTATCGGTGCCCACACGGCGATCGCAGGCTGCACCGGCATCTCCGGCAGCGCGAGCATCGGCAAGCGCTGCATGATCGGCGGGGCGGTCTCGATCGGCGGGTGGCTCTCGATCTGCGACGATGTGGTCGTCACCGGCACGACGGTGGTCAGCCGTTCCATCATGCGCCCTGGCGTATACTCATCGGGCATTCCCTGCGAGGAAGCTCCCACCTGGCGCAAGCTCGTGGCGCATTTGAAGCGTCTGCCATCACTTTACGCCCGGCTCACCGCGATCGAGCGCGCGCTCGGCAAGCGCGGCGAGCCCGCCAAGAGCGCTGCGCGCGGCCAGGACGCAAAGCACGAAGGTTCTCACGATGACTGAATCGATGCAGATGGACATTCTGGCGATTCTCGAGCGGCTTCCGCATCGCTATCCGTTGCTGCTCGTTGACCGGGTGCTCGAGCTCAGGCCGGGCGAGAGCATCCGGGCGCTGAAGAACGTGACGTTCAATGAGCCATTCTTCGGCGGGCATTTCCCGCATCGCCCGGTCATGCCCGGGGTCCTCATCATCGAGGCGCTCGCCCAGGCGGCAGGGATCCTCACGTTCGTGACCGCCGGGGTGATCCCGAACGAGGACACGAAGTTCTACTTCGTCGGGATCGACAAGGCGCGCTTCCGCAAGCCCGTCACGCCCGGCGATCAGCTCATCCTCACCGCGCGCCTGGAGCGAAATCTCAAGGGGATGTGGCGCTTCTCGGCGGTGGCGTACGTCGGCACGGACGAGGTCGCGAGCGCCGAGATGATGCTCACTCCGGAGGCCTCGAAGTGATCGATGCGCGCGCGGTGGTCTCCCCGCGAGCCGAGCTCGCGGGCGATGTGACGGTCGGCCCGTACGCGATCGTCGGACCCGACGTGATCGTCGGGTCCCGCACCACCATCGGCCCGCACGCAGTCATCAACGGTCCGACGCGCATCGGCGCGGGCAATCGCATCTTCCAATTCGCATCGATCGGCGATGCCCCCCAGGACAAGAAGTACCAGGGAGAGCCGACCCGCCTCGAGATCGGCGATCGGAACGTGTTTCGTGAGTTCTGCACCGTCAATCGCGGCACCGTGCACGACAAGGGGG
>Ga0335074_10005160_pt1 | contig 18059 bp, 19 predicted proteins | sample Lox_Sample_23_FD_206715 | JGI IMG/M metagenome (GOLD analysis project Ga0335074, IMG submission 206715) | Soil microbial communities from Loxahatchee National Wildlife Refuge, Florida, United States - Lox_Sample_2.3 | ecosystem: Environmental > Terrestrial > Soil > Wetlands | place: USA... | reverse complement strand
GCGGGCTGATCTGGAAGGACCGCAGCGTCCGGATGCACCTGCATTTCGAGTACCCGCGCGGCAACTACTGGTTCAGCTCAGCCCGCTGGCAGGCCAAGTCCATCTGGCTGGTGCTGCAGGGTCCGGGCCGGGTAGCGATCCAGTCGGTGTTCGAGCCGCCGGAAACCGGCGGCGGAATCAGCGACAGCTCGGGCGCCACGACCCAGTACTGGTAACCCGGCTCTGCAGCCAGCACAGCGCGCCGCGGCCAAGCGCAAGCTTGGCCGCGGCGACCGGCAGGAGCCCCGGCGGCATCTCCGCCAGCCCGCCTGCCAGCCAGAATCCGGTGAGCGCTGCGAGCACGCCGTCGAGCACGGCCGGCTCGGTCCCGGCGGTGACGACGGACTGCCCGGCAAGTAACCGGTCCAGGTCGATCCCGGTGCCGCCCGCGCTGGCAAGCACGGTCAGCACGTCGACGAACGGCGCGCCCAGCCGGGCATGCGGCCAGTCAACGAAGAGCACCCGCCGGTCAGAGCGCACGATGTTGTGCGGCAGCGCGTCGAAATGCACGAGCGTCTGGCCCCCCGCAGCGGCCAGGCCGACGCGCTCCAGGTCTGCCAGGAAGCCCAGGTTCCCGGCTGCCCAAGCGGACACCGGCCAGCTTCGCCCGCGCGGACGCCTCGGCGGCCAGCTCCGCCCACCCGCCGAGCCGGGGGTGATCGGCCGGCACCACCACCGGCGACGGCGTCAGCGCCTGCGACATCGCGCTGGCCGCCGCCACTGCCTGGGCGAGCTCGCCGGGACGCCACGGCACTGATGGCTGCGCGCCGTCCGCCCAGTCGAACGCGAGGATGACCCAGTGCCCGTCGTCGGCAGAACCCAGGAACCGCGGCGCCGGCACGGTTGCCGGCAGCTGCGCCGCCACCCGTGCCTCGTCCCGGTACATCGCGGCCTGCGTGGGCCACGCGTCTGCGTCCATCGCCTTCGCGAACTTGAGGCGCCCGTCGGCGAGCGTGAGCCGCGACGCGAAGCCGGGGGAGAAGCCGCCCTCGCAGTTCTCCGCAGCCACTACCCGGCCGCCGGCCAGCTCGCAGATCTGATCGCGAACTCCAGCAGGCAACTCGCCCCAGCGCGGCCGCTTCTTGCTTGCGGACATGAAAACCCTCCAGGACAGGGGAACGGGGGTTACGCGGCCTATCGCGACGGTACAGCGCGGCACAGGCAGAGAATCAGTTAGAGGCAGACAGCGCGTCCGAGAGCGCTCGCTCGATCGGATCGCGGGCCGTCCAGAATGGCCGTGCACCCATTGTACGACGGGCGAATTCGGGCCGAGCGTCCAGCGCGACGTGCACGCCGCGGCTAAAGGTCACAGTCACCGCCCGTCGGCTGGTACGGGATCAGCTCGGTCGCCCGGTACCCCGGTCGTTGACGAGAACTGCCGCGCCGTCGAATGCGCCCGCCTTGAGATCCTGAAGCGCCTGTAGTGCTCGCGACATGGGGTACACGTGTGTCGTGGCCCGGACGCCGTACCGGACGGCAAGTTCGAGGAACTCCCGGCCGTCGCGCCGTGTGTTGGACGTGACGCTGCGCAGTTCCTTCTCATAAAACAGCTCGTGCTCATAGTTCAACGGCGGCGTGTCGGTCAGGTGGATACCGGCAACGGCGAGGACTCCGCCGCGGTCAAGTGCTCGCATCGCGACTGGCACGAGGTCCCCGACTGGCGCGAATAGGATCGCGCTGTCCAGTGGTTCCGGCGGGGAGTCGTATGCACCCCCGGCCGACGCGGCGCCGAGTTGGAGCGCGAGCCGCTGGGAAGCCTCACCGCGAGTCAGGGCATGGACTGTCGCGCCTTGTGCCAGCGCTACTTGGGCGATCAGGTGGGCGCTGTCACCGAATCCGTACATCCCGAGCCTGCCGTGCTCGGGCAGCGACGAGCGCAGCAGCGCCCGGTAGCCGATGATCCCCGCGCACAGCAGGGGCGCCAGCTCCACGTCGGTGACGTCGGCCGGCAGCCGGTAAGCAAACGCGGAAGGAACAGTCGTGTACTCCGCGTACCCGCCATCGGCATCCCAGCCCGTGTAGAGCGAGTTAGGGCAGAGATTCTCGTTACCACGTCGGCAGTAGGGGCAGGTCCCGTCGGTGTGCCGCAGCCAAGCGACGCCAACCCGGTCCCCGACGGCGTAGTCGCTAACTCCCTCGCCCAGCGCCGCTACCCGGCCCACGACCATGTGACCAGGCGTGACGTGCTCACGGTGTACCGGCAGGTCACCCTCGCTGACGTGCAGGTCAGTACGGCAGACGCCGCAGGCCAGGACCTCGACCAGCAGTTCGCCGGGAGCCGGGGCCGACACAGGTTTCGCTACGTACCTCAGCGGGCCGGTCTCGATCGGTCCTGGCTGGCTCACCACCCACGCCTGCATCGTTCCCGAGCTACCAGGCGCCATCCCGTGCTCCTATCCAGGTTGCCGAGTTCGACTATGTTCACCGGCCCGCAGTTAGGTTCGGGAAGTCTCCGTGCTTACGGTAGTGGCTGCTCACTGTCTGCCGGCCGCCGGGGAGCCGCTATGAGCCGCATCGCCCGCAGCGACTTGATCACCTTGATCGTTGTTGCGGGCGTGCTCAAGCCAACGGGACTTCTAGGCTCGCTGTCATGAAAGTGCTGTCCGTCAACATCGGCAAGCCGCAGCCCAATCCCTGGAAGGGCATCAGCGCCACCGGCATTGATAAGTGTGCTGTCGATGGCCCGCTGCCCGTGACAGCGCCTGGCCCGAAAGGCACCGGCGAAGTCGGGCTAGCTGGTGATCAGGTCTTCGACGTCCAGCACCACGGCGGGCCAGACCAGGCCGTCTACGCCTACGCACGTGAGGACCTCGATGCCTGGCAGGTCCTACTCGGGACCCAGCTCCGCAACGGCGTCTTCGGCGAGAACCTGACTACTGCGGGCCTGCGCGTGAACGAGGCCAGAATCGGTGAGCGCTGGCAGATCGGCGCCGTCGCGGTGCTCGAGGTGTCCTGCCCGCGCATCCCGTGCGCCACGTTTGAAGGCTGGCTGCAGCGGACCGGCTGGATCAGGCAGTTCACCAAGGCCGCCGTGCCTGGTGCATTCCTCCGCGTAATCGAGCCGGGCGTCATCAGCGCTGGCGACGCGATCAAGATTCTGAGCCGGCCGGGCCACGACGTGACCATCTCGCTTGTCTTCAAAGCGCTGACGCTGGAGCCGGAGCTCCTGCCGCTGATTCTGGCCGCCGATGCGTTGCCAGCCGAGTGCAGGGATACCGCGCTCCGCCGCACCAGCTCGCGGGTGTAAGAACGGCATGTGGAATTCAGCGACGACACCGAGCACGAGGCGATCCGGGCGGCCATCAGGGAAGTCTGCACACGGTTTCCCGATGACTACTGGGCCGAAGCGGACGCGACGCATACCTTTCCATGGGCTTTCTACGACGCGCTGGCCGAGGGCGGCTGGATCGGCGTCGCCATCCCGGCCGAATACGGCGGCGGTGGCGCGGGCATCACCGAAGCCTCCATCGTCCTCGAGGAAGTGGCGGCTTCAGGCGCCTGCATGAACGGCGCAAGCGCCATCCACCTGTCGATCTTCGGTATGCACCCAGTCGTCAGGCACGGCAGCGAGGATCTCAAGCGCAGGTACCTGCCGTCGGTTGCCGCCGGGAAGCTGCATGTCGCCTTCGGCGTAACAGAACCGGACGCCGGCACGGACACGACGGCTATCAGGACGCTGGCAGTCCGCGACGGTGACGGCTACCGCGTAACCGGCCGGAAGGTATGGACGTCGAAGGCGCTGGAATCTGACCGGGTGCTCCTGCTGGCCCGTACGACGCCGGCCGAGCAGTGCGCGCGGCGGACCGACGGGCTGACGCTCTTCATGGCGAACCTCAGGGACCCTGCCGTCAGCATCAGGGCGATACCGAAGCTGGGCCGGAACGCCGTCGACTCGTGCGAGGTCAGCTACGACGGACTTTATGTGGACGCCGCCGACCGGGTCGGCGCACAGGGCAGCGGATTCCGCTATCTGCTGGACGGGCTCAACGCCGAACGGGTGCTGATCGCTGCGGAGGCACTCGGCATCGGTAGGGCTGCACTGCGCCGCGCAGCGGGCTATGCCACGACCCGGGTGGTCTTCGGCCGGCCGATCGGCGCTAACCAGGGCATCTCGTTCCCGCTCGCCGAAGCTCACGCCCGGCTGGCTGCTGCGGAACTGGCCATTAGGCAAGCGGCCTGGCGGATCGACAACAATGAGCCATGTGCCGAGCACGCCAACGTTGCCAAGTTCCTCGCCGCCGACGCGGCCTTCGCAGCCGCGGACGCCGCGGTGCAAACGCATGGCGGGTTCGGCTATGCGACCGAATACCACGTCGAGCGCTACTGGCGTGAGGCCCGGCTCATGCGAATAGCGCCAGTCCCGCAGGAGATGGTGCTGAATTACCTGGCCGAGCACGTACTCGGCCTGCCGCGGTCGTACTAGACAGGGATCTCGTTAGCCACCAGCGCGAGGAGCTTGAGCGCGTCCTCGTCGGAGCTGGCGGGTGCGGCCTGGTAGACGGATATTCGCTGGCCATCGCCCAGGTCGAGGACTTCGTAAGCGAGTGTGAGCGACCCGACCTGCGGGTGGCGGAATGATTTGGGCTCGCCGCGGCGGAGCCGGATGTCATACCGCTGCCAGAGCATGGCGAACTCGGGGCTGTGCTTGGTGAGCTCGTCGACCAGCTCCGCGAGGCCCGGCGTTTCCGGGCTGGCGGCGGCGACTGCGCGCAGGTTCGCCGCGGTGGAGGCGGCGGAATGCGGCCAGTTGACGAACAGGTCCCGCGCGGCGGGGTGCAGGAACGTGTACCTGGCGGTGTTGCGGCGCCGGGCTGGCCAGTCAGCTAGTCCGTGGAACAGAGCCAGCGCCTCGGGGTTGGCGGCGAGCACGTCGCTGATCTGGTTGAGCACGTAGGCGGGGCAAGGCCGCAGGGCTTCCAGCAGCTGGCGGATCGCTGGCCGGACGGCTTCAGCGCCGGTTCCGGACCGAGGCCGGCCCGGTCGGTCCGCGGCCCCCCGCGCTGGCTGGCGCGTGAATTCGTGAAGGTGGGCGCGTTCTTCGTCGTCGAGCAGCAGCGCGCCGGCGAGTGCGTCGAGAACTGCGGGGCTGGGGTTGGTCTCGCGGCCCTGTTCCAGCCGGATGTAATAGTCGATGCTGACGCCTGCCAGCGCGGCTAGTTCTTCGCGCCGCAGGCCCGGCGTGCGGCGCAGCCCGGTCCCGGCGGGCAGGCCCACATCAGCCGGCCGAACACGGGCCCGCCGGGCCCGCAGGAACTCGCCAAGGCCGTCCGCCGCCATGACGCTAGTGTGTCACCCCGGCGGGAGCGTGTTCCTGGCAGTGTCATTGCTAGGAACGACGCGGCCTTCTCCGGCCGGCGCGGGTCCGACAGGCTCGGTTGCATGAGCACATCGAATGCTTCCAGAAGGCGCCGCCCGGCACCGGGCGGCAGCCTGCCCCGAGGCGCCGCAGAGACGGGCTTCGGCCGACGGTTTGTAGTCGCCACCTCGGCGGGCTCGGTGCTGAATCCCATCAACTCCTCGATCATCGCCGTCGCCCTCGTCGCCGTCGGGCGTTCCTTCGGCGTGAGCGCGGCGACGACGACCTGGCTGGTGTCCGCGTTGTACCTGGCCACCGCGGCTGGCCAGCCGTTTATCGGCCGGCTGGCCGACCAGCTCGGACCGCGACGGGTTTACCTGGCCGGGCTGGCGCTGGTCGCCGCCGGAGGCCTGGCCGGCTGGCTAGCCCCCTCGCTGGGCGTGCTGGTAGCCGCCCGGGTCATCCTGGGGCTGGGGACCTCGGCCGCCTATCCAGCGGCGATGGCGATGGTCCGCCGGCAGGCGCACCGGCTGCGCCGTGATCCGCCGGGGTCGGTGCTCGGGGCGCTGGCCGTGGCAGGGCAGGCCACCATGGCGGTCGGCCCACCGCTGGGCGGGCTGCTGATCGCGGTCGGCGGCTGGCGGCTCACCTTGCTGATCAACATCCCGCTCGCGGCTGCCGGGGCGGTGTTCGCGCTGGCCTGGTTGCCCACCGACGAGCCGGCCCGGCTGCGGCTAGCGGCCCTGGACCTGCCGGGGGCGGGCCTGTTCACGGCTACGCTGACCGCTCTGCTGGTGTTCGTGATGAACCTGCGCGCCCACCCGTGGTGGCTGCTAGCTACTGCCGCGGTGCTCGGGGCCGCTCTGGCCCGGCGGGAACTGGCCGCCCGCTCCCCGTTCCTCGACGTCCGGATGCTGGCGCATAACCGGGCGCTGACCACCACCTACCTGCGGTTCGGCCTCACCATGCTCGTTACCTACTGTTTCATCTACGGCTGGACGCTGTGGCTGGAACAAGCAGCCGGGAAGACGGCGTCGGCTGCGGGCCTGCTGATGCTGCCCTCGTTCGCTGCCGCAGCGGGCGTGTCGGCGCTGGCCGCTCACAGCCGGCGGATCTGGCCGCCGCTGGCAGCGGGCGCGGTCACGCTGACCGCGGGCAGCGCCAGCCTGCTAGCCCTGCACGGCCACTCTCCGGTGTGGATCCTGGCCGCCGTCAGCGTGATCTTCGGCGTGCAGAACGGGCTGTCGGTGGTCACCAACCAGGCCGCCATGTACGCCCAGGCACCCGCCGCGCAGACCGGCACCGCGGCCGGGCTGCTACGCACCTCCATGTATCTCGGGGCGATCGCGTCCGCAGGGATCACCGGGTTCGCGTTCGGTGCCCGCGCCACAGACGTAGGGCTGCACCACCTCGCGGTGATCCTCACGATTACCTCCGCCGTCCTGCTCGCCGCCACCGTCGCCGACCCCGGCCTGCGCCACGCGGCGACGCCAGTCCAGGGAAAGCACGGAGGCACCACCAAGCCCGGCCTGCCAGCGACGCCAGTCGCAGCTCACACGATGACCGGCCGGACCGCCGGCGCGTGACGAGTCCATGCACCGACGGAGCTTCACATGAAGCACATCAAGCTGGGGCACCTGCAGGTCGCCCGCATCGGTCTGGGCGCCATGGGGATGTCCGCCGCCTACACCGGCGCGGGCACCGATGACGCCGAGTCCGTGCGCGCTATCCACCGGGCACTAGAGCTGGGCGTCACGCTCATCGACACCGCCGAGACATACGGGCCGTTCACCAACGAGGAACTCATCGGCCGGGCCGTCAAAGACCGCCGCGACAAGGTCGTGCTTGCCACCAAGTTCGGCCGCATCTCGCACTCGCGCGGCGGCGGCCGCATCCTCGACAGCAGCCCTGCGAACATCCGCACAGCGGCCGAAGGTTCCCTGAGGCGGCTGGGCACCGACCACATCGACCTGTACTACCAGCACCGTGTCGACCCCAGCACGCCTATCGAGGACACCATCGGCACGCTGGCTGAACTGGTAGCCGAGGGCAAGGTGCGCCACATCGGCCTGTCCGCGGCCGGTGCCGCCACGGTCCGCCGCGCCCACGCCGTCCACGCGGTCGCCGCGCTGCAGTCGGAATACTCCCTGTGGACCCGGGATCCCGAGGCAGAGATGCTGCCACTGACCCGCGAGCTCGGCATCGGCTTCGTTGCGTTCTCGCCGCTCGGCCACGGCTTCCTTACCGGGGCAATCCGCTCCACCGAGCAGTTCGACAACGGCGACTGGCGCAAAACCAACCCGCGCTTCACCGGCGAAAATTTCCACCGCAACCTGCGCATCGCCGACGAGGTCGAAGCGATCGCCGCGCAGGCCCGCGCCACGCCCGCGCAAGTAGCCCTAGCCTGGCTGCTGGCCAGGGGCGACGACATCGCCCCGATCCCCGGCACAAAGCACGTCTCCCGCGTCGAGGAGAACACCGCCGCCGACAGCATCGAACTGACCGCCGAGCAGATCAGCAAGCTCGACAACCTCACGCCGGCCGCTGGCAACCACCACGAGGAAGCGGACATGCGGCTGCTTGGCCGCTAGCCACCTCGATGAGCCGGCGGTGTTTGGCGTCCGGATTCCGTGGTAGTGGATGCGGACTACACATTACAAGAGCTGGGAGTTCACATGATCATACTTGGACTCATCCTGCTGATTATCGGCTTTGTCATCAAGATCGCGATCGTCTGGACGATTGGGATTATCCTGCTGCTCGTCGGGCTGGTCCTCGCGCTCTTCGGTGCTATTGGCCGCGGCATCGGCGGACGACGACACTACTGGTAGCGCCTATCTGATCGGAGCCCGGTGATGCCAGCTGACCTTGGCGTGCTTATCGACGACCTGGCAGCTGAGACCGCCGGGCTCTGGCAGATCCTGGCCCCGCTGACCGACGCGGACTGGCGGCGGGCGACCCCCGCGCCGGGCTGGACGATCGGCGACCAGGTCAGCCATCTCGCGTACTTCGACGAGGTCGCGGTGACGTCCGCGACCGATCCGGCCCGGTTCGCCGCTCAGGTGGCGAAGGACAGTACCGCCGACCCGGACGCGATTATGAGGCGCTACCACGAGATGAGCGCGCCGGACCTGGCGGACTGGTTCCGCGCGGCGCGTACGGAACTGCTGTCGGTGTTCGCGCGCCTCGATCCCGCCAGGCGAGTTCCGTGGTTCGGCCCGCCGATGAGCGTCGCCTCCGCGCTGACGGCACGGCTGATGGAGACGTGGGCGCACGGCCAGGACATCGCCGATACGGTCGGCATTAAGCGCGCGCCGACGCGCCGCCTGCGGCACGTCGCGCACATCGGCGTCGGCGCGCGGGCCTACAGCTACGCGGTCAATCAGTTGCCGATGCCGGCCGTGCCAGTCCGGGTCGAACTCGTCGCGCCGTCTGGCGAGTTGTGGACCTGGGGCCCGGCCAGTGCCCACGACCGCATTACTGGTCCAGCGATTGACTTCTGCCTGGTCGTTACCCAGCGACGGCACCGCGCGGACGCTGGTCTTGAGGCTGCAGGCCCGGCCGCCGCTCAGTGGCTGACCATCGCTCAGGCATTCGCCGGGCCGCCCGGCCCCGGTCGTGCGCCCGGCCAGTTCGCTGACGGCGACCTCGCGTCAGCGCCCGGCGATCTGTCCGCCGTCGATGTGCAGGATCTCCCCGGTGACGAAAGGTGCTGACTCCAGGAACAGGATGCCGTCCACGATGTCGCTGATGTCGCCTACCCGTTCCATCGGGGCGAATTGCGCGCCGGCCGCATACTCCTTCGCTGAGTGCATGGGGGTCTTGATCACGCCGGGCGCGACGGCATTGACCCGGATGCCGCGCGAGGCGTACTCGACAGCGAGCGACTTGGTGGCTGCGGCGATCCCGCCCTTGGTGAGCGAAGCCAGCACCGACGGCTCGCTGGAGTGCGCGTAGTCGACCACCGACGCGCTGATGTTGACCACATGGCCGCTGCCTGCGGTCACCATCGCTGTGATAGCCCGCTGGGTCAGGCAGAAGAAACCAGTGAGGTTCACGCCGACAACACGGTCGTAGTCCTGCGGTGTGTAATCGGTGAACGGCTTGGAGATGAAGATGCCGGCGTTGTTGACCAGCGTGTCGATGTGGCCGAAGCGGTCCATCGCCTGGTCGACGATCCGGTCGGCGGTAGCGGGCTCGGCGATGTCCCCGTCCACGACAAGGACCTCCGGATCTGATGACGGCTTCATCGTGCGGGCATTTGCCACGACCGACCAGCCACGGTCCCGGTACCCGTCGACTAGGCCAGCGCCGATGCCTTGAGATGCCCCGGTGATGACAGCGACACTTGGTTCAGCCTTACCCATTACGGACCTCCCCCTGATGCCCCCCGACGACGTCAGTTATCCCCGCTGTGCTTAGCTGTCAATAGGGGGCGTGCCACGGGGATTTAGGCACGATTCAGACGAGGGCGGGCAGTTATGACTGACGAACGGCCAGCGACGACAACGGACGCGGGGATCCCGGCGGCGAGCGACGAGTTTTCGCTGACCGTAGGCCCTGGCGGGCCGACCGTGCTGCATGACCACTATGTGGTGCAGAAAATCCAGCATTTCAATCGTGAGCGGGTACCCGAGCGGGTGGTGCACGCCAAGGGCAGCGGGGCACATGGCTTCTTCGAGGTGACGGAGGACGTCACCGGGTGGACTAAGGCAGCCTTCCTGTCGCAGATAGGCAAGCGCACACCCGTTTTCGTGCGATTTTCCACCGTCGCCGGCGAGCTGGGCAGCCCGGACACCAACCGCGATCCTCGCGGCTTCGCGATCAAGATGTACACCGAAGACGGCAACTTCGATCTGGTGTGTAACAACACGCCGGTCTTCTTCGTCCGCGACGCGAGCAAGTTCCAGGACTTCATCCACTCGCAGAAGCGCATGCCCGACACCGGCCTGCGTGACAACAACATGCAATGGGACTTCTGGACGCTGTCGCCGGAGTCCGCCCATCAGGTCACGATCCTGATGTCAGACCGCGGGACACCGCGCACCTACCGCCACATGAATGGCTATTCCAGCCACACGTATTCCTGGATGAATGCGGCAGGCAAGCGATTCTGGGTGAAGTACCACTTCAAGACCGTGCAGGGCGTCCAGAATCTCACCGACGCCGAAGCCAAGGCGCTGGCGGGCGAGGATCCGGACGTCCACCGGCGCGACTTGTGGGACGCGATCGCACGCGGCAACGCCCCGGAGTGGCGGCTGGAGATGCAGATCATGCCGTGGGAAGAAGCGGCGGACTACCGGTTCAACCCGTTCGACCTGACCAAGGTCTGGCCGCATGCGGACTACCCGCCGATCACGATCGGCCGGATGGTCCTGGACCGCAACCCTGCCAACTACTTCGCCGAGGTTGAGCAGTCCGGCTTCGACCCGTCCAACCTCGTGCCCGGCACCGGGCTCAGCCCGGACAAGATGCTGATGGGCCGGATCTTCTCCTACCACGACACGCACCTGCACCGGATCGGCGCGAACTACCAGCAGTTGCCGATCAACGCGCCCAGGGTGGCTGTCCACTCTTATAACAAGGACGGCCCGATGGCCTACCAGCACGCCGGGTCGCAGCCGGTGTACGCGCCCAACTCCTACGGCGGCCCGGTGGCAGACCCGGAGCTGGCGAGCGAGTTCGGCTGGGGGGTCGAGGCAGCGGAAATCGGCCGGTACGCCTACGAGAAGCACGCCGAGGATGACGACTTCGCGCAGCCGCGGGCGCTGTACCGCGACGTGATGACCGACACCGACCGGGAACACCTGATCACCAACATCGTCAATCACGTCAACGCGGGCGTGCACCCGGAGGTGCAGCCCAGGGTCATCGAGTACTGGGCGAACATCCACCACGACCTCGGCGCGCACGTTTCGAAGCAACTGAACGGCGGCTGACCGGCCAAGGACATTATGGTCGGAGTGTGAGCCGACTGCCCGAACTGCGCCGCGACCAACTCGACCCGGCTGGCCAGGAGGTGTGGGACCAGGTCGTCGGAACCAGGGGCGGACAGCTCGTGACCGCCGCGGGCGGACTCGCCGGGCCGTTCAACGCGTTCGTGCACTCGCCCGGCGTCGGCCGTCACCTCTCCGCGCTAGGCGCTGCCGTGCGATTCGGCACGTCGATCGAGCGGCGGCTAACCGAGGTAGCCATCATCACTGTCGGCAGCCGGTGGAAGGCCGAGTTCGAGTGGTGGGCACACGCCAGGATGGCTCGCGAGCAAGGCGTGCCGGATGCCGTCGTCGACGCGATCGGCCGCGGCGATAACCCGACGTTCACTGCCGACGATGAGCGCATCGTTTACGCGGTGGCCCGAGAGCTAACGCTGACCGGGCAGGTCAGCCAGGAGAGCTACGCGGCCGCGCATGGCTTGCTGGGCGACGCCGGGCTGGTCGAACTGGTCTCGCTATGCGGCTACTACACGCTGATCTCGTATCTGCTCAATGCCTTCGCGGTGCCAGTCCCGCCGGGGGCTGAGCCGATGTGGCCGCAGCGAGCCGGCTAGCCCGGCAACGGACTACGCAGTCACGGGGCACGACCTCTTGACGGCAATAAACATAAGTAGCTAATATAAATGCTCTATGGAACCCCGGAAGGCTGGCGGCGCGCATGGCGCGCAGGCCGCCGATGTCGCAGCCGGCCTGGAGCGGCTGCTGTCGCTCATCCGCTGGCTGAGCCCGCCCGGAATGTCGCTCACTTCCGCCGCGACACTGAACACGCTGGAGCGCTCCGGCCCGTGCCGGCTGACGGCCCTGGCAGCAACCGAGGGCGTCAGCCAGCCCGCCATGACCCAGCTGGTCAGCCGCCTCGCTGACGCCGGCCTGGTGACCAGATGCGCCGACCCGGCTGACGGCCGGGTAGTGCAGGTTCAGATCTCCGACTCCGGCCGTGACTTCGTGGCGCGCAGGCGGGCCATCAGGACCGAGCGGCTGTCTCGCCTGTACTCCCAGCTCAGCAACGCTGACCAGGACGCTCTCGCGGCCGCGTTGCCGGCCATGAACGCGCTGGTGAGATTGCCACGCGACGAGCAACCGGGTCCGGCAGGCAGCTAGCTGCCTGCAGTTCGAATGGAGCATTGATGAGCGGGACTGTCGCCAGCCCCTTCCGGCAGCCGAAGGCTGTCTTCGCGGTCGCCTTTGCCTGCGTCGTGTCGTTCATGGGCATCGGGCTGGTTGACCCGATCCTGCCGGCCATCTCGCACCAGCTGCATGCCTCGCCGAGTGAGGTGACGCTGCTGTTTACCAGCTACCTGGTGGTGACGGCAGTGGCGATGCTGATCACGAACTTCGTGTCCAGCCGGATCGGTGCCAAGCGCACGCTGATCGCCGGTCTCGTGCTAATCGTCGCGTTCAGCGCAGCGGCCGGCGCGGCTCCGTCGATCAGCGGCATCATCGGCTTCCGGGCCGGCTGGGGCGTCGGCAACGCGCTGTTCATCGCGACCTCGCTCGCGGTCATCGTCGCCTCAGCCACCGGCGGCTTCGCCGGCGCCATCGTGCTGTACGAAACTGCGCTCGGCCTTGGCATCGCAGTCGGGCCACTGCTCGGCGGCGCGCTTGGTGAGATCAGCTGGCGCGGGCCGTTCTTCGGCGTTTCCGTGCTGATGGCGATCGCGCTGATCGCGACGATCACGCTCGTGCGACCGATGCCGCTACCGGCCAAGAAAACCGGGCTGTCGGCGCCGTTCCGGGCGCTGAAGCACCGTGGCCTGCTGACCCTGTCGCTCACCGCCCTTTGCTACAACTGGGGCTTCTTCACTGTCCTCGGGTACGCGCCGTTCCCGATGAACCTGAGCCCGATCAAGCTCGGCCTCGTCTTCACTGGATGGGGCGTGCTGGTCGCCATCTTCGCGGTCTTCGGGGCACCGCGCCTGCAGGCCAGGTTCGGCATTGCCAGGACCATGTACGCGAACCTGTTCCTGTTCGCCGTCGTCATTCTCATCATCGCGGCCTGGACCACTGACCGGGCAGTGCTAATCCCGGCAGTGATCGTGTCGGGCGTCTTCATCGGCGTCAACAACACCATCACCACCCAGGCCGTGATGACGATCTCGCCGGTCGAGCGCCCGGTCGCGTCGGCCGCCTACAGCTTCGTTCGCTTCATCGGCGGCGGGCTGGCCCCGTACGCCGCCGGCCGCCTCGTCATCGCGCTGAATATCCACGTTCCCTTCTTTATCGCTGCGGGCGTCGTCGCTGCCGGGATAGTCATCCTCACGACCGTCCACCGGATGCTGGCCGATGCCGAGCGGGTGCAGGCCGAGGACGTGGCGCCTGTCAGCCCCGCGGCGGCACAGCAAACAGCCGTGCCGCAACCGGCAGGCGATCGGGTCGTGCCGGTGACGTCCGTCGTGCCGGCGCCGGCGGGCGGCGAAGCGCGCGTCATCCTGGCTGCCGTCGATGACACGCCGCTCGCCGCACTGGTCACGGAGGCAGCGGCACTGCTGGCCGCACGCGACGGCCTGACCGTGCACGTGGTGCATGCCCGCGAAGCAGCCGTGGGCAGCGATACCGCCGTCGACGGCGAGGACCTGGCTTCCGCCCGGGCGCTGGTCCGCCGCGGCCTCGATCAAGTAGCCGCGCATCACGTCCCTGCAGAGGGACAGATCCTGCTGCACGCCGCCGACCATGGCGCGGCAGGCCGGATGGTCGCCGAGTACGCCAACGCTGTTCGGGCAGCCATAGTCGTGATCGGCGCACCAAGCCACGGCGGGCTGTCGACCGGGCTTGACGAGAGCATGAGCCATGAGCTGCTGCGCACCGCGCAGAGCAATGTGCTGATCGTCAATCCAGATGCACCACTGTCGTTTGCGGCACTGTCGTTTGCGGCACAGCCGTTTGCTACACAGCCGTTTGCGGCACAGCCGTCGGCCGCATCGCCGGCGGCGGCCTCGAGCTGAAAGGGATGAGGCACATGACAGGCAGGCTCGAAGGGAAAGTCGCTTTCATCACTGGTGCGGCACGCGGTCAGGGCCGCAGCCACGCCGTCCGGCTCGCGCAGGAAGGTGCTGACATCATCGCGGTTGACCTGTGCCGGCAGATCGACTCCGTGCCGTATCCGATGGCGACGCCGGAGGACCTGGAGCAGACCGTCAAGGAGGTCGAGGGCCTCGACCGGCGCATTGTCGCCACGCAGGCGGACGTCCGGGACTACGAGGCGCTCAAGGCCGCGCTTGACGACGGCGTGACTGAGCTGGGCCGGCTGGACATCGTCGCGGCCAACGCCGGAATCTCGTCGGTCGGCCGGGCCGACGAGATGCCCGAGCAGACCTGGCAGGACATGATCGACACCAACCTGACCGGCGTCTGGCACGCCGCCAAGGCGGCGATCCCGCACCTCAAGGCTGGCGGCCGCGGTGGCTCGATCGTGATCACCAGCTCGGCCGCCGGGCTGATGGCGATGGAGAACATCGGCCACTACGTGTCAGCCAAGCACGGCCTCGTCGGCTTGATGCGGACCCTGGCCCTGGAGCTCGCGCCCTTCAGCATCCGGGTCAACTCACTGCACCCGACGACCGTCAACACCCCGATGATCCAGAACGCCCCGACCTACGCGCTGTTCCGGCCGGACCTGGAGAACCCGACGGCCGACGACGCCGCCGAGTCGTTCCGCACGCTCAACGCGCTGCCCGTCAGATGGGTGGAGCCGATCGACATCAGCAACGCACTGCTTTTCCTCGCCTCGGATGAGGCCCGGTACATCACGGGCGTGACGCTGCCCATCGACGCAGGATGCATCATCAAGTAGCCCAGGGAGAACGCACTATGGCTGGACGAGTAGAGGGCAAGGTCGCTTTCATCACCGGGGCCGGCCGCGGCCAGGGCCGCAGCCACGCCATCCGGCTGGCCGAGGAAGGCGCGGACATCATCGCGGTCGACATCTGCGAGGATTACGACTCGGTTGGTTACGGCATGGCCACGGATGCCGACCTGGCGCAGACCGTCAAGGCGGTCGAAGAGCTGGACCGGCGCATCGTCGCTCGCAAGGCCGACGTACGCGACGCCGCCGCGCTGAAAGCCGCAGTGGACGAAGGCGTCGCCGAGCTCGGTCGTCTCGACATCGTCTGCGCCAACGCCGGGATCTGCACGGTTCAGAGCTGGGACGAGGTCACGCCCGCGGTCTGGCAGGACACTCTGGACACCAACCTGACCGGGGTGTGGAACACCATGGTCGTCAGCGCGCCGCACCTGATCGCGGCTGGCGGCGGCTCGATCATCTGCACCAGCTCGACTGCGGGGATCAAGGGCTTGCCGTTCCTCGCGCCGTACGTCGCCGCCAAGCACGGCGTCGTCGGTATCGCCAGGACCATGGCGAACGAGCTGGCAGCGCACAGCATCCGGGTCAACACCGTGCATCCGACCGGTGTGCTGACGCCGATGGCCGAGGGCCTCGGCGGCCTCAACCCGCTGATCGAACGGGACCAGTTGCTCGGGCCGATCTTCATGAACACGCTGCCGGTCGAGAGCGTGGACGCCCGCGACATCAGCAACGCGGTGCTGTTCCTGGCCTCCGACGAGGCGCGGTATGTCACCGGGCTCGAGTTCACTGTCGACGCGGGTAACACGATCAGGTGAGCGAGCGAACCGAGGTGGCCCGGATCACCACCGTGCGGGACCGGGTCCGGCACCACCTCGTCGGCCGCGAGCGCGAGCTTGACCTCGTGCTCGCGGCCGTTGCCGCGGGCCGGGATATCATCCTGGAAGGCCCGCCAGGCACCAGCAAGAGCACGCTGCTGCGCGCCATCACCGCGGAATGGGGAATCCCGCTGGTCTTCGTAGAAGGCAACGCGGACCTGACGCCCGCCAAGCTGGTCGGCCACCACAACCCCGCCAGAGTGCTGCGGGAGGACTACAGCGCGGCCAATTTCGTTGACGGGCCGCTGCTGGAGGCCATGCGGTCCGGCGGGTTCCTGTATATCGAGGAGTTCAACCGCGCGCCGGAAGACACTATCAACACCCTGCTCACCGCTATGGCAGAGCGCCAGATAGCCGTCCCGCGAGCGGGCGCAGTCACCGCGCAGCCGACGTTCCGCGTCATCGCGTCGATGAACCCGTACGACAATGTCGGCACCACCCGCTTGTCGACCTCGGTGCACGACCGGCTGTGCCGGCTCGCGGTGAGCTACCAGGATGCCGAGGCCGAGCGCGGCATTGTGGCACTGCGCGCACCGCTGCCGCGGCGCGCGCCCGAAATGTACGAGCGGCTCGTCGCCGATGCGGTCGCCGTCACGAGAGCCACCCGCGAGCGGGACGACATCCGGCAGGGGAGCAGCGTCCGGGGCGCTATCGACGTGACGCTGGTCGCCGGTCAGCTGCTGGAACTCGCCGACGTTACCGCGGGCGACGACAAGCGCTACCCGGAAGTCGTCTACGACGCCATGGTTGTGGCGCTGTCCGGGCGGATCTTCCTCGACGAGACCGTGGACACCACGCCCGAGGCAGTGCTGCGGCAGATCTGGGAGGACCGCTTCATCCTGGAGCCCGCCGCCGCTGCTCCTGGTTGAAGAGAAGTCGCGGCCGACTCCCCGGTCCGGAGGCGCCCGGCGGCGCGGCCGTTGCGCCGCAAGCCCAAGGTTCTCGCCGAGCAACCGCAGCTATTCGAGCCGGCCGGCAGCGGCGCGAGCGGCTTCGTGCTCGCGGGATCCCCTGGCCGTAACGGAGCAAGCGGGCCGGGCAGCGGCAGGCCTGCGCTCACGGGGGAGCTCGGCACGTTGCTGACCGAGGTGGCAGCCGACGGCCATCTCGACCCGGAGACGGTGCGGCGCGCCCGCCAGATTGCCGCCCGGCTGGCTGTGCCCCGGCCGCGGCGGGACGTCAGCTCACGCCGCGGCACCGGTCAGCTCGCCAGCGTCCGGTACCGCGGCGGCTCCGACGACATCGACCTGGACCTGACCATCGACCAGCTCGTCGAGCATCCGGTGCCTGCAGATGACGACATCATCGTGCGGGAACGAGTGCGCACCAGACGCAGTGTCGTGCTCCTGGCCGATGTGTCAGGGTCAATGCGCGGCGAGCGAGCGCGGACCGCGGCGGCGACGGTCGGTGCTCTTGCCGCTGAGCTGGCCCGTGACGACCTCGCGGTCGTAGCGTTCTGGTCGGATGCCGCCGTGCTGTGCCATCTCGGTCAGCGCGTCCCGCCCCAGCAGCTGCTCGACGTCCTGCTCCGCATCCCGGCAAAAGGGCTTACCAATATCGCATTCCCGTTGCAGGTTGCCGCGGGTGAGCTAGCGGTCGTTCCCGCCCTGGACGCCCGGGTGCTGCTGCTGTCGGATTGCGTGCACAACGCCGGCCCGGACCCCCGCCCGTTCGCGGCCCGGCTCGCTCGGCTCGACGTGTTGCTCGACTCTTCCGGCGAACAGGACCCGGATCTGGCGCGCGACCTGGCGCGCGCCGGCCAGGGCCGGCTGCGTAGTATCCGGACCTACCATGACGTCGCGCCCGCGTTGAGCGCGATATTCGCAAGCTGAGGGAGAGCTCATGTCCGTCGTCGTCGTCGCCACGATCGTGCCACTGCCCGAGCATCGTGACGCGGTCATCGCTGCGTTCAAGGAGACGATAGAGAGAGTCCACGACGAGGACGGGTGCGAGCTGTACAGCCTGAACGAGGCGCCGGACCGGCTGATCATGATTGAGAAATGGGCCAGCCCCGAAGCACTGGCCAACCACAGCAGGGGCGTGAATCTCGCAGC
>Ga0335074_10005159_pt1 | contig 18060 bp, 22 predicted proteins | sample Lox_Sample_23_FD_206715 | JGI IMG/M metagenome (GOLD analysis project Ga0335074, IMG submission 206715) | Soil microbial communities from Loxahatchee National Wildlife Refuge, Florida, United States - Lox_Sample_2.3 | ecosystem: Environmental > Terrestrial > Soil > Wetlands | place: USA... | reverse complement strand
AAGGCCTGGACACGAACCATGTGGCCCAGGCGCACGCGGTGGTGCTGCTGGAGCGCATCGAAGAGCCGGGCGATCTCCAGACGATGAGTGCGATGATGCAGAGCCAGAGAGAACTCGAGGATGTGGTACGCGATCTGGTGAGTCAGGTGCACGGCGTGCCGGTGAAGGCGCCGTTCGACACGGACGACATTACGTAGCGCGGCGCGGTCCGGCGGAGATCACAGAGATGGTGGAGCGATTTCGCGGCAAGGTTGCGTTTGTGGCCGGCGGAACCGGCGCGCTGGGGCGGGCGGTGAGCCTTGCGTTCCTGAACGAAGGAGCGCAGGTGGTGGTGACGTATCGCCGGGCGGAAGAATTCGAGACGCTGAAGCATGCGGCGGGAGAGCGCGCCTCAGCACTGCGCGGCTCCGTGGTGGATGTGACGGATCCGGCGGCAACGCGGCAGGTGGTGGAGAGAATCCTGGCGGACGTACAGCGAATCGACGCGCTGGTGAACGCGGTGGGCGGCTATGCCGGGGGAATGGCGTTATGGGAGACGGAGCCTGAGGTGTTCGAGCGGATGCTGGCGCTGAATGTGCGCTCGGGGTTCGCGCTGTGCCGGGCGATTGTGCCGGCGATGCTGAGGCAGGGAAGCGGCGCGATTGTCAACGTGGCGTCGCGGGCGGCGTTCGATCACGGAGCGGGCGGGGCGGCCTACGCGGCTTCGAAGGCGGCAGCGGTGGCGATGATGGATGCGCTGGCGGCCGACCTGAAGGGCAAAGGTGTGCGGGCGAACTCGGTGGCGCCGAGCATCTTCGACACGGAAGAGAATCGCAAGGCGATGCCGAAGGCGGATTTTGCGCGGTGGCCGAAGCCGGAGGAGATTGCGCGGGTGATCCTGTTTCTGTGCAGCGACGATGCGCGGCTGATCCACGGCGCGTCGGTTCCGGTGTATGGCGACACGTAGAAGATCGAAGCGCGGTGCAGGGCTGGATGGCGTCGGGGGGGCGAGGGCTCTCTTGTGTGTGTGAGATGAATGCAAAGGCAATGGTCTTGACCTTCTCGTTAACAGAGTGATAAGTCAGGTCCAACGGTGGCTCTCCGCCACTTCGAAGGCCGTGAATCCCAACCTCAGGAGAATCGTATGAAAACGGTGAACCACTTCATCGCACGCGCCGCATTGTGCGCCGCGGTTCTCGCGTTGTGTCCTATGGCACAAAGCGCGCAGAGTTCGCGTGCTTCCTTCGTTCCCCTGACCAGCAGCCCCGGTCTGGTCCTGTGCGGTCCAGGTCTGGTTTATCGATGCACTCCCCAGGGATGTTACTGCGTGAGACCTTGAAGGCAGGACGCGCAGGCAGTTTAGAAAAACGAGATAGAAATTAAGGTACCTGGAAGGTGTAACAGCCGGCCCCGCCTCTGCGGGGCAGCGTCTTTCAGATCGTCGGGAAGCGTGATTTCCGATCAGCTCTGCCGCGCGCGCTATGCATTGCGGACGAACCAGAACGTGAGCAACAGCAAAGCGATGAAGGGGATCGCGAGGATGAACAGCACTGCGCCCAGGAGGGACAGCAGGAAGGCATAGTCTTTCCAGGTGTGCCGGTGGGGTTGGCGCAGGTGGCGCACCATGAGCTGGTAGTTGCGGCGGTTGGCCTTCCACGCAATGTCGAAGATGTCGCCGAAGAGGGGGATGGTGCCGATGACGACCTCGAGGCCGAGGTTGACGGTCATGCGCACGAGGGTGACCCAGGGGACGCCGCGAATCCACGCAGCGAGGATGATCACGAAGGACGCGATGCCGGCGAGGATGTCGCCGAGACCGGGGATGAGGCCGATGAGGCCGTCGAGACCGATGCGGAAGGGGGTAAAGGGGATGCGGAACCAGTCGTCGAGGAGGTGCGCGAAGAAGTCGATGTTCTCGTCGGAAAACCAGTGCTGGGCGCGCTGGCGCAGCGTGATGGGGCGGGCGGAGGCGGGATTCTCCGGCGGCAAAAGTTCGGGCTGGGCGGGCTCGGGCATCGGGCGCGGCGACGCCGGCGGAGCGGCGAAACGGCTGTGGGCCAATGCTACAATCAGCATTGGTATGGCGGCTATAGTTCAGTGGCAGAACACCGGACTGTGGCTCCGGGTGTCGTGGGTTCAAATCCCACTAGCCGCCCCACATCAGGGTCCTGGCGGCGCGCCGCGCCGCGCAATTCCGTGACAACCGAGGCAGGGAAGGGCGCCGGCGGCCGCGTGTTTGTTGGCTGCTCGGGATGGGCGTATCCGACCTGGAAGCCGGTGTTTTATCCGGAGAAACTGCCCGCGAAGAAGTTCCTCGAGTATTACGCGACACAGCTGAACTCCGTCGAAGTGAACTACACCTTCCGCAGCTTTCCGCGGCGGACGGCGATCGATGCGTGGCTGGCGCAGACGAGCGCGGAGTTTCGGTTCTCATTCAAGGCGCCGCAGCGCATCACGCATTTCCAGCGGCTGCAGGATTGCGGGCCGACGCTCGAGGCATTTGCCGGGGCGATTGCGCCGGTTGCCGAGGCGGGGCGGCTGGGGCCGGTGCTTTTCCAGCTGCCGCCGAACTTCAAAGCGGATGAGGGGAAGCTGGCGCAGTTCCTCGCCGATGCGAAGCCGTGCGGATTCCGCATCGCGTTTGAGTTTCGGCACGTCTCGTGGTTCGAGGCGGCGATCTACAAGCTGCTGGAGCGGCACAATGCCGCGCTGTGTGTGGCGGAGAGCGACGATCTGGAGACGCCGGACGTGGCCACGGCAGACTTCAGCTGTTATCGGCGGAGAAAGACCGAGTACACCGACGCGGAGCTGGCGGAGATCACTGCCGGGTTGCAGGAGCGCGCGGCGCGCGGCGATGTTTTCGCTTATTTCAAGCACGAAGAGGAGCCGACGGGGGCGGTGTGGGCGGCCAGGGTGCTGGCTGCGGTGCGGAGCGCGGCGTGACGGCGGCGGTCGCGGCGCAGATCGGCGATCCCGCAGCGTGGCTTACTGACTTTGTGCCGCGGCGCTGGATGCGCAACGGGCACGTGCAGACGGTGGCGGGGAATTTTCTGCACCGGGATCTGACGCTTCCCGAGCCGGAGCCGCTGCTGGTGGAAGTGGAAGGGCCGGTAGCGGGTTACGGTCCGAGCCAGGTGTTGTGCCACTGCCACTGGCAGGCGAAGGAAGTGCGGCGCGAGCGGCGGACGATGGTGCTGGTGCATGGGCTCGAGGGCTCGTCGCAGTCGCAGTACATTGTGGGCAACACGGCGCGCGCGCTGGCGGCGGGGTTGAACGTCGTGCGCATGAATATGCGGAGTTGCGGCGGCACCGATCATTTGTCGCCGACGATCTACCACTCCGGGCGCTCGAGCGATGTGGGGCGGGTGGTGGACGCGATCGTGCGCAAGCAGCAGCTGGAAGCCGTGGCGCTGGTGGGTTACTCGATGGGCGGCAACCTCGTGCTGCGCTGGGCGGGGGAAGCGGCGGCGCGCATGCCGCGGCAGGTGAGGGCGGTGGTGGGCATCTCGCCTCTCATGGATCTGGCGCCTTCGTCGGCGGCTTTGCACGAGCCGCTGAATCGGGCGTACGAGTGGCACTTTCTGCGCGGGATGATGGCGCGGGTGCGCCGCCGGATGGAGCTTTATCCTCGCATCTACGGGGACGCGCAGGTGGGGCGCATCCGGTCGATGCGTGATTTCGATCAATATATCGTTGCGCGGTACGGCGGCTTTGCCGATGCGGACGACTATTACGAGTCGGTGGCGAGCTCGCATTATGCGGGTTTGCTGCGCGTGCCCACCCTGATTGTGCACTCGACGGACGATCCGTTTATCCGGATGCTGCCGTCGACGCGCGAAGCGCTGATGGGGAACCCGCAGGTGACGTACATCGAAACGGAGCGGGGCGGGCACTGCGCTTTCCTGGCCGCGCCACACGGGGAATACGACGGGCGCTGGGCGGAGAAGACGCTGCTGGGGTATCTGACGCAGAGCGGCGTGGGGAACGGGGCTTAGGGTGGAGGCGGACTGGGCAGCAGAGGCAGGCCCGGGGCTGCCGGTGATCGAAGTGGAGTGGGCTGGATTCGTCGACTTGCAGCGCGAAGCGGGTGGAGTGGCATCGATCGCGGAAGCGGCTGCGGAGCCGGCGCTCAGTGAGGCGCTGGCGGCACTGAACCGCAGGGACTCGCGGGTCTTCACGAGCAAGTGCGCGGTGTGGAAACTGGCGGGCGAGGAGATCGATCCGCTGGAGTTCGACTGCGCAGGGGAAGAGTGCGGGGCGGGGCAGGCGAGCTGGATCGATGTGGTCGCGCGGGACGCGGCGATGTTTGCGTCGTTCGCCGCGCACGAAGCGTGGGTGCGGCGGGTGACGGAGACGCTGCGCGGGGCAAGCGCACGCGCCGGACGGGTGGATCTGGTGGTGCGGGGCGCGATGGCTGGGGAGCGGGAAGGGTTCGGGATCACACTCTACGCGGCCGGTTGCGGAGTGGATGCCGGGGCGGCGCGCGCGGCCTGGGCGCAGGTTTTGGCCGCGGCGGTGGCCGCTACAATGAAGGAAGCAGAATCGCGGGCGAGTAGCTCAATCGGATAGAGCACCGGCCTTCTAAGCCGGGGGTTGTGGGTTCGATTCCCGCCTCGCCCACCATACTTAGATTCAGCAGTTTACGAGATTTTCTCTCCTGCGCAAAATAGTACAGGCCGGGGGTCTTTCCGGCAAGCCTCTTTACCAGCCAAGCTCCCGCTGCTCTTTCACCCATCTCCTGTACTCGACGGTAGAAAGCTCCCCACGCTCGTGCGCGTGTTTCATCAACTGGCGTGCATTTTTCGCCTCCAGAAATGAGTACATCGCGTGCACGGCGAACGTGACGTTCTTCACCGTCCGTGCGGTAGCCAATCCCTTCTCGAAGAGGTGAGCGTGCACGCGGTTCCTGGCCTCGCGTATTTCGTGGAGCACAGCTTTGAGCGGTACATGCTCGGTCTTCTTCCAATGGCGAAGTGCATCGTGTGGAATCCAGTGTCGGAGGAATGCCCGGTTGATTAGCCCATAGAGGTCGCGGCAACGGTCCTTGGGTCTGCTGTTCTCCACGAAGTCGAAGATTCTCAGAAGCGCCTCCAACTCGCAGCATCGGGCCACCAGCGCGGAAAAGTATGCACGGCCCTTGTAGCACTTCTCCGCCTCCCGACAGTAGAGGCGTGCCGCGTCCCACATCTGCTGTTGATAGACGCGCCGCTTCCTAGGCTTCTTCGGCATGGTCGTTTATTGTTCCTTTCGCCCTTTTGCGCTTAGTATTTCTCGCTTCTTGCGCTTCATCCGGTGTGTTCGCATCGTGTTGGCGTGTTCGCGCCGCCAATCGCCCGGTCAAAGCGGCAACCTCATCCACACTGAGAAACCTCTTTCCCTCTCTCCACGCGCGCCCTCATACATCGTGGCGCTCTTTCCACTTCCGACACGCAACGCTGCATGTGATGGTGCTGGTCCTTTTGAGTCCGGGTCCTATGCCCGTGTAGATGTACCCGAGACAGCCATTGCTCTTACCTAGGCACGGCTGCTCTGCAATCTCTCCCGACGCAAGGCGAGCGAGCGTAAGCCACATAAAGGCTAGGAGATTCACGGGGTGCACAAAAAGCTCCATGTTTTGATTCATGCACGCTCTCGCGCAGCGCGGTGTTGCCAAGTCCCTGAGCGCCGATTCAATCTCTATCTGCAACTGCTCCCGTGCCTGCAATTTAGATCGCCCGCTTGCGCGTTCATCCTTCCATATTTCCCATTGCTCAAGTGCATAACGCATTTGCTCTATTTGAAACTGCCACATGCGCAATGTGGCATAGGGGCGTCTGATACGCCGCCCGCCAATCGCTGCCTCATCTGCTTCGTAGTATTCACGTCCGGGGACGCCGAGGATGTCACCGTGAGCATTTGCAAACACTAGAATCTCAACCCTGTCTCTCAGGCCCGCGAAAATCCGAAACAAGCCGGGGTACGGTTGATAGCGAATTACGTCTCCGCCCTCTTTCTCGGAAGTCCAACGGAGCCGCAATTCACCCCTTTTCGTGTACCAATCAAACCCCCACCTCCGGTTGAATCCTCCTTTACCTCTTGACCCTGATTTGGCTTCCGGTCTAAACCAAACAAACCGTGCGTCTGAAGCCCTACTGCCCATATTCACACCTCATAAGATGTCACACTTTCATTGTATCGTCTGTGACATTTGTGCGGGAGAAATTTCTGTTTCTGCCATAGTGAAACTAGCTTTAACGAAGTGAGGCGATGCAATGCAGAGCAATGATGACTTTCTGACAGTAGATGAGGCAGCCCGGCTGACAGGATTCTCTCACTGGAGCATCAGGCGGTGGCTGAGCACGTCACCTCCGAAACTCACCCGCTACAAGATCGGGAGCCGAATCGTGGTTAGCCGGTCCGAATTGCTTGTTTTGATGGAGCCTCGGAAAGTAGAGAGCAGACATGCGTAAGGTTACCGATGCAATTGATGAGCTGGTGGCGCGGTCCAAAAGGGACCGTGAGCTGCGGGCCTTCCACAAATTCCACAGGCTGCACCCCGAAGTGCTTGACTTCCTGGTGTATGAAATTCAGCTCCGTATTGACCACGGCTTTGAGGCGTTTTCGTATCACTCACTCTGGCAATACGCGCGTTGGAAGCTGGAAATGGAGAAAACGCCGGGCGATACGTTCATGATGAATGACCACGCCGCCCCTTTCTACGCAGTAGCCATCACCATCCTGCATCCCGAGTTCAACGGGCGGGCTGAGTTCCGGAAATCAAAAGCGAATACCATCTTTGGCACCCAGCTTGAGCCTATTCCGAAAAAACGGCCCAAGAACTACGCACGCAAATTGCAGTGGGCGGACGGCACGGCGATTGAAAACGGATGGCGGCCCGCAATTCCGCACGTCGTCCAGCATGAGGCAATTCTCAAGCCTGATATTCACCCAGAAGCGCACCAGATGACCGCAGAGGCGGAGGAAGCCAATGTCTAGCCTGTCCATCAAACAACTCAAAGAGCAGCGCCGCTGGATGCTGTGGAAGCTGGAGACAGTAGGCGGCAAGCAGACGAAGGTGCCCTACCAACCATCGGGGCGTAAGGCCATGGCGAACAACCAGGCCACGTGGCATACCCATGCTGAGTGCGTGGCGGTGGCGGCTCAGTATTCCGGTGTGGGCCTGGCGCTCGGCACGGTAGAGGGCGTCTCGGTGTGGGGCGTGGACATTGACGCCTGCTGTGATGCGGTGACCGGAAAGTTTTCCCCCGAGTCCCGCGAAATTGTCATCGGGCTGGATAGCTACGGGGAATACTCACCATCCGGGACCGGCTGTCACATCCTGGGACTCGGAAAGCTCCCCGGCCCCGGTTTGAAAAAACCGCATCCCGGTTGCAAGGCTGTGGAGGTGAAGGCAGATGGCTATTACTTCACGTTCACCAGCCGCCATCTCAACAAAACTCCGGGAGACCTTATAGAACGCGCGGACGCGGTGCTGGAGCTGTATGACCGCGTGTCCAGGATGGGCCACCATGGAAACGGCCACGGCCTCACCGTGTCCATTCCCGTCAGCGAAGAAGAGCGCTTCCGCAAGCTGATGGCTGGAGACATGACCGATTATGGCGATGACCATAGTGCGGCGGACTTCGCGCTCTGCATCCTGCTGGCAAAGAAGCACGGATGCAATGCCTTCAGGATGGATGAGGAGTTCCGTACGTCTGAGCTGTACCGCGAGAAGTGGGAGCGCGATGACTACCGCGAATCCACAATCACGCGGGCGTGCCTGGCGGTTGCGAGGGAAGCGCCGGTCATCTTCACGGATGGTGAGGAGGACCCCATGGAGGATGACGGCCCTACGGAATATCTCGTGGAAGCTCTGCCCGAGCCGATGCACGAAGGTTGGTTTCCGAAAGGTGAAGTCTCCCTCGTGGGCGGCTCGTCTGGTGCGGGCAAAACGTCCTGGGCAATGCCGTTGCTGGAGAAAATCCGCAAAGGCGCGGATGTTTTCGAGCACACGGCCAAGCCACGGGACTACCGGGTCTTGCTGCATGACCGCTCCAAGAAGGCGATGCAGCGCACGGTGAAGGCGCTTGGGCTGTCAGCGGAGGCAATTCAGCGCGTCATCCGGCTGAGCAGTGAGCAGCAATCCCGCCCACCCGCAGAGATTCTGGAGGCGGCCATCGAACGTGAGCCAGGCGTTGAATGCTGGTTCATCGAAGGTCTGGACCTCTGGATATCAGACCCCAACAAGATGGAGGTGGTTGGCCCGGTGATTGACGGATTGCAGCGCATCGCAACCCGCCGCGACGTGGCCGTGCTCGCCACAGTGGGCAGCCCGAAGCAGCGGGGCAAGGACAACAAATACTTCGGACGGGACGCGCTCTTCGGGAGTGCCGCCCTTGCCCGGAAGGTTGAGACCGTTGTCCTCATGCAGTTGCACGATGAGAATGACCCAAACAGTGTCCGCCGCTGCACGGTGCTGCCGCGCAATGGCCGGGCTGAGACTCTGTTCTTTGAGTGGCAGGCTGACGGGCTCTGTTTGACCACGGAACCACAGGCACTGCCGGAGTTGAGGGCAATTGACCGCATGGAGCAGCGCATCTTTGCTGCTGTCCAGCCGGGGGAGGAGGTCCGGTATCAACCCGGATTTGGCAATCGCAATCTCTTCTATGAGTGCAAAAATCGCATGCTGAAGGATGGCAAGCTCACGCGGTCCAACGGGAAGTACTACCGGACGTTCCCTGAGGCCCAGACTGTAAATTGACCTAAGCGGAAGAGCCGAGACCTGACCTCTCGGCTCTTCAGCAGCGCCAAACTGTTGGCTCCGCTCCTTGCCTTACCGCAGTTCCACAGCTCACATCGGCTAACTGCATCTCGGCGGGTCAGTCACCGAGTCCTACACGCCCTCGCCTGTGGTTGTCCCCGCTGTTCAAAAGGGTTTTAGGACGCCTGATCCAAAAAAGTTTTCAAATGTCCACCTTTCCTGGAACGGTGAGAGCAGTCTAGCACCGTCTTGCCCTCCCCAGACCGAGATTGCTATCTGATGGGCCGCGCTCGCCGCTTCTTCACTACCCTTCTTTGTCTTACCCCAAGCGATTGCTGGAGTTGTTCGATTTGGGACGCCATCTCAGAAAGCATTTGACGGACTTTGAATTTTGCCGTGCCTCGTGTCGGCTCCGTTTGCCACACCTTCTCCGCTTCCGGGAATCTACCTCGCGCCCTGTTCAGAGGGGCATCCGACAGCAATATCGCGAGCAATTCAAGCGACCGAATAACGGAGGTTGGGAAGACGGTCAGACGACGCGCAGGCTTGGCTCTTCCGTGCCGATCAACGTCACAAATTCCAAAAAAGGAAAAAGAATCCCAGCGTTCAGCAAAGCGATCCTTGCAATGTTCACATAGGCGAGCCCCGAGCCCGCGAGTGTCCGCCTGCCCCACATAGACGATTCTGAAGTCTTTGTAGAGGGCGTATATGCCGCGCTGACCCCAGATATCACAGCTTCGCTTCCCCTTGCGTACGCCCAACAGTTCCCGGGCTGACCAATCCACACGGCTTCGGCTCCAGAACTCACCATAAACCTTGATGATCATGCGCCCGATTATAAATTCGGAGGATGGCACGCGCACGCTTCCGTTTCCATGCGACATACCCGATGACTGCGCCGCAACGATGTGAGAAGATGGTGCGTAATTATGCACATCCAGGCATACCTTCAATTCAAGGAGCAGTCAGAACGGCTCGTTAGCTTCGCCGTTCTGATTTCGTATGCTGTGCCAGAATTGGCGAATGAACTGAGTTTGCCAACTCCAAGTCCGACTGCGGTCCGCCGGTCAGACTTTTATCATAAGAGCAACACTTGCAACCCGACGGAGCTGCTGAAGACCGCTTCCACCTATGAACAGCAACTCGCCTCCTACGTTCTCCTCAGCTCGTTCAGCTTCTTTGAAGCCTTCGTAGTTGGAGCAGTTGAGGAGCTTATCGATTTTCATGGAGGGGCAGAGGAATTTCAAAGACGCTCCACGAAGCGGCTACGTGACAGACTTGCCATCGAGCATAAGCCTCTTCAAAAGGATATTGCGAAGCTGCGGACCACGGAAAAAGGTAGAAATCGTGATCGATATCGAACAGTCTCCAGGGCTCTCGCATCAAACAATTTTCGGTTTCCGAGCGAACTGTTGAATAGTTACGGTATCAAGTCGCTAATTGAAGACATATCAAGGCTAAAGGCTTTTCAAATTCCTGATTTTTTGCGGACGGCGTTCGCAGTACCATTGACGGATAGAGAAGTTGAGCGATTTCACGAGATTCGACTTGAAAGAAATGCCGTGGCACACGGCAATGCCGGTCCTCTAACAATGCGCACGGTCACATCCTATGGCCTATTCTTGCGGGAGCTGGCAATTAAGACCGCAGACCACATCTCAAAACACTTCTTCGTGATCGAAAAATACGCTCCTTAAAGAAGTGAGAAAATTATCTCCGCAATTGCGGCCTATTTTTGCGCTTGGTCGTAGAGTTGACGGCTTAGCATCTGGACGTGCTCCGTCTGCTCCTCTTCTCCTGTAGTAGAAAACGGCAAAGGGCCGACGGTGAGATATGCGTGGACAACGTAGCTGTGACGCTCCCATAGAGCATCACTTGCGGTCATCTTATCGGGCTGTCCGTATTGCTTTCTCAGCTCGGAGAGATAAAGATTCCAATTCCAGTTCTGATGTGAATCGCCAATGATTCCGCCCAGGCCTACCGTCTCGATCTTTGCCAGTCTGCCGTCTATGAACGTGAAGTGGGCGTTGTCAAATTCCTTGCGAAATCCTTTGCATTGGTCCCCGAGACCCTCTCTTTCGAAACAATGAATCGTGCCCGTGTATGGTACACCGGCGGGAATCTGAGTTTGCGGATGCTCAATTGCTGCGAACTGCGGGAACGACTCACCCAAGTGATGGCCCCCAAAACCCCCGGGATCGCGTGTGCAGCCAAGCCCGCACATGAGGGTGACGGACAGGGCCGCGATAGAAATGCCATTCTGTTGGATTTGCCTCTGTTCGGCAGTGCATGAATTCCTCGAATCCAATGTAGCCGATTCGCGCCCAAAGTACAGCCGAGTCCGGTATCACACAGGATTACGCTCACGCCCAACTCCCGGGCTCCGAAGCTAGGGTCTTAATGCTCGCCCAAGTCCTTCGGCTGAAGCACAAACAGATGGGTATCGTAGGTTTCATGAAGAATCCCATGTGCAAGAAAGTAGTCCTGCTCGCTGTCCGCGTTATCGGGAGGACGAGCGATTCTCTCGGTGCGCTGAATAGTTGCCACACTTATGAATGTTTCCACTCGCGCCAATGGGTTGTTGCGGGTCGCTGCCAAAATTGAGTTTGCGACATCCGGAGTAGTGACAAGCGAGAAACGGAGGTCCACTAAGTTTCGGCTTGTGTGGCTCCTAATGAGGACGACTGGCGCGCTCTGACCCTGGTCGGACTGTACGTCCTGAATCTCCCCGATCACAATAATTGGGCGACCATTTTCCAATGCGCGCTCAATGTCTAGCGAGTAGGAGGGAGCCCCGTTATCGGGCGGGTACACAAGCTTCTCCCAGAACACATCTGCGTTCCATTTGGCGCGCAATCGTGCCAGAGCAGCTTTCGCTTGTTCTGTTTTGGCAGCGGTACGCGCTTTTTTCGCCTCTTCCGTCGCGACGATCCCTTGGTGTTTCTTGTACCAAGTGGCGAGTCCCCAGCAAACGGTTGCGATGAACAGAACCGCAATAAGAGCATCGCCTCGCCGGAATCCCTTGATACTCATTTACCGCCTCCACGAACCGGAAAATCGCGGCTGTTCGTTCAACCTTATCTGGAGAGCAGACTCACGCGCTCATGCACGGCCCGAAGGTCCGTACGTAGAATAACCTCATGATCGCACCGGAGGAAGTCGACCGCCTGTTGGACGCAGAAGAGAGCGACGTGCTTGAGCGGAAAGCCAGCTTGGCAGATAGGGACAGAATCCGCGATACGATTATCGCTTTTGCGAACGACATCGCCAATCGTGGCGGTGGCAAACTCATCGTCGGACAGAATCCGGACAAGAGCTTGGCGGGTCTGACACTAGGCGCTGACGAGGCTCAGCGAATCGTTGGCGATCTTGCCCGCAACAAGGTCTTTCCTGCGGTCCACGTCACGATGGATGTTTGCGAGAGAGATGCCAAGGCCCTCCTTATTATCACCATTCCGCCTAGCGCCGGGAGGCCGCATTTCCGGGGCCCCTGCTACATTCGGGAGGGCAGCTCGAACCGAATTGCAACGGACGCGGAAACAATGGCTCTGAGGGCGACCTTGGCCGACGGGAAATTTCGGCAACTTTTCGCCTGGTTTCAACAGGGACAGACGCGGATCACGTGCGACCGTCTGCCCTCCGGCCTTTGGGGCAGAATCGCGGGCTTGCTTCTGGAAGTCACCCCGACGTACGCAATATTCGATGAGGGCGGACCGGGCCACCACCGCTCGGTTGCTCTTTCAGAACTGGAGCTGGGATACGATACCCAGGCGAAACGTCCATTAGTTCGATACAAGATCGAATAGACCAATAACGCTTCGGCATTCGTGTTCGTACAAAACCCGAATGCACGGCCCGGCTCACTTCGCCGGGGATATGTATTCGCTGATTTGAAAAGGGAACAGCAGCCCCGCTGAGGGCCGGAAGGGCATCGCTGCGGTCCCGCAGATTCCGCAAGAAAATCGGTACACACACTCTCAGAATCCGCTGTATGTGTACCCGGTGAAAGGCTGTCTGGGCGGCCCGCAAGTCGCTGAAACTATTGACCACAGGAGATTTCTCTAGAGTGTGTTTTATCAGTACTACTACTCTATATTCTGTGAGTAGTAGTACCCGCCCAAACGCCCAGCTTTACGCCAAAATTCCAAAATCGGAAAAATAATCGTTTGTGTAAATTTGTGGGTTGCGGCGCTCTACAGAGGGATTGGCTGCAAGATTTAACCCACCCCCGTATGCGGACGGCATCAACGATTCAGCGCCTCGTGTATGGCCGTCTCTGGAGCGCCATCCTCGGAGCGGGCGTGACCTCCTCCACGAAAAGGTGAGTGCACACGAGGCACTTTCTCCCTGTCCCGCCAGCGAATTTTTGCCGGGGCGTGAGATTCACAAGCTTGCCGGTGCGGTCATAGCAGGGCTGGCAAAAAGGCCCCTCTTCGCCAAGGAAGTAGTAGTTGACTTCTGCTACCTGCCGAATCTCGGGGCGAGCGGGCCACTCAACTTGAGCGCGGCGCAATGCAGCATTCTCCTCGGTAAGCCGCACCACCACGGCCTTCAGGTCCAGGAAGTCGTCCGAAAGCCTGCTGATGTCTTCCTTCAGGCGGGCATCATTGGAAGTCTTGGCCGCTCGCGAACGGAATCAAACGCCTTCGTTGCCTTTCCGATTAGCCCCAAGGCCGCGTTTACCGAGCTGAGTTCCATGCGCGCAGCATAGATGTGTCAGCGCGTTTGGTCGAACCCTCACTCGCCTACCGCGTAGCTAAAATGGGATTCCGTATGGCGAAAGACATCATTTGGGTACTGTCCATCGTGACCGGGCTGCTAGTCGGATATCTTGGCGGCTACGTCAAGAAGAAGGCCGAAAATCGTGCAATGCGGGAGGACATCGAGGTGCTCACCCGAGCCGCCGAAGAAATCAAGGCAAATGTTGCCGATAAATCGTGGGACCGACAGCGGCATTGGGAAATGAAGCGGGATGCATTACTCGCCATGATTCAGGCCCTCGGATTGGCGGGTGAATCGCTCATGTACATGGCGGGAACGTACCAGATAGGCCGAGCGGGGCAGACGCCTCCCGACTGGCCCGAGAAGGCCAAGGAGCTATCCGAAACGTGGCTACAGAACATGAACGATTATGACCAAAAGAGATTTGTCGCATCCCTGCTTGGCGGGAAAGACCTGGACGAAGCCATGCAGACGGCAGGGCGGAGTATGCGGAAGCTAGCCCAGGCAGCCATGAAAGGACTGCCTTACGACATGGACACCGACATGCCAAACGTTCGGGAAAAGATCGCGGCAGTACGGATCGCGGCCACAAAGGCGTTGAGCTTGGAACGAGCGGAGTAATGGAATATGATCCGCACGGTCCCCGGGGCGCTGCGACTAGGTTTTGCCGCTTCGTCTCGCTTGGGCGTCTTTCCTTTCAATCTCGTAGGTCTCGATGTTTTTACAAAACCTGAATCCCAGTTGGGTTAGGCGATTGTTCGAGGAGTTGATGCCGCTGGCGTGGCCGTGCTGCATATCGCCCATCACCTGCAATCGAGGGGAAATGAGGAGCATGTCGGTTAGGTGTTTTTCGTGCCGCTCCAGCAATTCAGGCAGAACCAAGCCGGACACTTTCGCCATGTGAGCAGCCCACGCTCCATGGTTTGTGTTTGGGGCGCGGTTAATCTCGGTGTATACCGAACGCAGTAGCAGGATGTCGCCAGACTTCAACTCCTTGCTGATTTGCCATAGCTGATAAGCCACGATCTGGTCTGCATCGCTGGCGTTAATCTTATTAAGGGCGTAGAAAGCGGCCTTGAGCGCTTCCAGTTTTTCCCCGTCCGGACATTCATCATCGATGAGTTTGACAAGCTCAGCCCACGTATAGAGACCGTGCTTTGTCTCTCCGAGATTCTCGGGCAGCTTTCCGGCCTCTCTAAAGGTGCGCCATTCCTCCGCCAAGTTCTCGTACATTTGGCCTTTGATGATGGCCTGCGCCATCCGGCCTGCCGCGACACCGAGATGCTTTGCACCAAGCGCAAATGCCCCAGTGACAGCCTCAAGTGCCTGGGTGAGTGGGTGCTCCAAAAAACGCTCAAACTCAGACTCAAGCTGCAACTTCGCTATGTCATAGTGCTCCGGGGGTGGCACCGCAAGGGATTCTTTATCGGCAGACATATTCAACCTCTGGCGCTGGACGCCGACGCTATAGTTCCTTGAGTTGAGCAGACGGGGCGAATTGACGCCACTGATAGCAAGCGCGAATGTGCCGGATCGTATTCTGCCGTTTGACGGCAACATCGATACTTGGCCCTGTAAAGGTCGCGAGCAGGTTCGCGGTTAGTCCCTCAGCGTCGTCACCATTCTTGGCTTGCTCCAGCGGCGAGAGCGTGTAAGTGTCCAAAGTATCGCCACCTTTCAGCGGAACGCCGAATTTGACCATATGCGTGTTTCCGGGCCGGTCCTGAAGCCAATCTGCAACCTTGTCGCGGGCGGGTGGAGTCAACCAAATTATGGCACCCTGGACCAATTCGTGGGCCGCCGCTGCATCATCGATTGCCTGCCCAATCAGAAAATGTGGTGACACTTCGTATTCGCCAATAGCGATGGCTCCCCTGTAGGCGAGCGGGATGGGTGATCGAAGCACCCGGTCCAAAACCCAGCTAATCACGTCGCCCAAATACACGACCGAGAGAGCCATGCGGTGCTCGTTGCCACCGTCGAAGGTCATGGAAATGGCAATCGTGTCGGACAGGAAGGCAACATCGCAGTGAAAGTCCGGCTGGGTGGCGAATTGCTCCTTAATGCGAGTCTCAAACCAACTCTGCACTGACTTCATTTGCTCCATAATGGCGTCGGGCCTGTGACGGCTCCAGATGCCCCTAAACCCCAGCGCATCGATCAATGCCACTGCTCCCGTCTTCATCGGTATGTCCCTTTCTCTCGCAGCCCCGTTCGCCCGCCTGTTCGCTGGACACAGAAAGTTTAGCGATGCAGACCGAAAAGCCATGCAACCAATATCCCGGCAGTCGCAGCGAAAACAGTTGCGGCACACCACAGGACTACCCTGTATTTTCTTTCTCCCTTCTTCACCTTTTCCCACTCGCATTTCAGGATGTCCTGTGCTGCCTCCCGTGGTTTTTCCAAATGAGCGATAAAGACCATCCGGTCCGCTTCCGGCGTCGAATATGCTGCGGCGCCATTCAGTGCAGCAATGAGTGGGCTGGCCTCCGGGTCGCCTTTTTTGAAACGAAGCCTGATCCTACAGTCAAGTTCGGACAGGCGTAATAAATGCTCGTCCTTTGAGCTTTTCTCTAATCCGCCGCGACAAAGAATGGTAGCAACTGCTATGAATGCCGAAGTATCCTCTCGGAGGGCATCGATCCATTGCTGTCGAAATTCAGACACTTTGTTCTCTTTGCTGACCATAAGGCTCACTACTGTGATTGTCGCGCCAATCACGGCTGCACCCAGCGTTGCTCCGGCATCCGACATATGCACCCAAGTCCCGTCCCCTGCGAATTGTAATCAGTTTAGGGTCGTGTGATCTGCTTGGCCAGTTCCTACGGAGTGGTTATGACCGCCCTTTACCGGCGGCTCACTGACAGGGCAAAGTGACGCCTATAATTCACAGCATGAATTGGCGCAAAATCTGGAACTGGGTGGGTGCTTTGTTGCTAGCGCTCATTCCGGTCCTTGTGGCTCCGTGGGTGAATGCGGCGGCCACAGGCACGCCATTGAACGGAGTTCCGGGAATTGCTCGATTTTGGAAAGCAGCGATCCACCGCTCTCTTCACTTTGAATTGTGGCAGGTGGTTGTGTTCCTGGCCGTGGTTGCAGCTCTCGCGCTGGCGTTTCGCGCCTACGGGAAGCGTCGCTCGAAAACAGGACTGAGCATCGTGGTTCTGAGTTCTCCACCTCCCCGGTGGACTATCGGCGCATATGCTAAGACGCCGGTGATGTTCGTTCACTTTCACGCGCAGTTCGCGCACCGCGAGCCGCACGCGCTGAGAATCGTAAAAATCTACCTGAAGGGTACTGAGTGTGTCGCCGGGTTCCCGGAAATCGTTGTGACCGGACCCCATGATGAATCAGTGACCGTACACACGGGGGTCCGTCCCATTCTCTCCAAACCGCAGAAGTCATTTGTGCGGCGCGCAATTCTGGTAGATCAATTCGGGCATAAGCATCGGACGGAGCCGATATGCTTTGAACCCGGCCCCAATCCGATACCCCACGCGCTCACGGCATTGTCCTGTCATTTTTGCGGCCAGCCAGTTGCCATGGAAGACTTAGCGGAGTCCGCCGCCTTGTTCGCCCACAGGAAATGTGTACGATAGTTTCTGCCCCGTAGCCACTGGAGCCGTTGTCTGCCGGTGTCTGCCGCACTATCGATTTGAGAGCAGGCTCAATCGCTCATGCACGGCCTGAAGGTCCGCCGTGACCAGATTTGCATACCGCCGCGTCATCTCCAAGGTGGAATGGCCAAGCATCTTCTGAAGATGGAACACACTGCCGCCACGCCGGAGATAATTCACCGCGAATGTGTGACGGAAGCAATGCAGCGTGCGTGCCGGGGGCGTGAATCCCAGGTAGGTGCACAGCCGCTTCACCCGGCGGAGGACATTTCTACGGCTGAGTATCGTGCCTCCGCGTGTGGCAAACAGCAGTGCATCCGGCTTTCGCTGGAAGTCACGGCAATAACGATACAGCGCCTTGCGCAGCTCAAAGGTGATGGGGACCACACGCTCCTTGCGTCCCTTGCCGTCCAACTTCACCAGCAGATTCTCGAAGTCAATTTCGGAGACGTGCAGCGTGAGCAGTTCGGAAATGCGGCAGCCAGTGTCCAGCAGAAACAGAACCAGAACGTGCAAGCGCCGCTGATACTTGCTCCGGGCTTTCCAGTTGATGAGGAGCCGGGCTTGCTGCTCGGTGAGCGTGGGCATCACTTCCTTTGGCTCTTTCAGCCGGGCAATGCGTGGATGAGTGCATCCCACGCCGCATTTTCGCTCTGAGCCGCTGGCCCAGTGCAGATACGCATTGAGGCACCGGAGCACACAGTTGATTCCTGATTCCTTCAGTCCTTTGCTACGCATCTTGAGCACCACGTCACGCAATCCTGCTTGCGTGGGAGACTCGGATGGAAGCCACTTGAGGGACCGCCGATACCACTCCACGGTGGCCGGTGTGACATTGGTTAGGTATTGCCGCTCACGGATGAACTGCTCGAATTTCGCGTGCATGAAATCCTCCAGGCCGGGGGTCATTGGACTCGGAAGGAAAATGCACGTAAACTGTTGAATATAAAAGGGCGAGTAGCTCAATCAGATAGAGCACCGGCCTTCTAAGCCGGGGGTTGT
>Ga0335074_10005157_pt1 | contig 18063 bp, 4 predicted proteins | sample Lox_Sample_23_FD_206715 | JGI IMG/M metagenome (GOLD analysis project Ga0335074, IMG submission 206715) | Soil microbial communities from Loxahatchee National Wildlife Refuge, Florida, United States - Lox_Sample_2.3 | ecosystem: Environmental > Terrestrial > Soil > Wetlands | place: USA: Florida... | reverse complement strand
ACAAGGGGAGCGGGAGTTTCCGGGGGTCACGGCGCCAGTGCCAGTACATAGCCGTCTCCTCTGCCCTACCGGGCGTTATCGGGTGGGGCAAAGCCAGCAGCGAGCATCAGTCCACGGATCACGTCCGGCGGCGGCGGATTTGGATGTGGCACGATGCCCAGCACCGCGGGCCGCACCACGGTCGTCGGCGCGTCGGGCGGCACGCTCGCCTCCAACAAATAATGGCCGGGCGCCAGCCGCCGCAGCATCGACACACCGGTCGCCAGGGTGACGCCATGCTCATCGAGCAAGCGTGCCGTCACGCGGTCCGGATCGGCGCGGACTCCCAGCCCCACCGGACCGGCGGCGGTAACTCTGAAGCCGAACACTGCAGCGCCGCCGGGAGCGACACTGACCTCGGTGCCAATGCCCTCGGCTTGCCCGATCACCGGCGTGCCTGACAGCTCCAGCGAGCCCGACAGCGGCCCGTCCTGCGGCGAGAGCAAGTGCAACACTGTCTCGCCGGCCGGCAGATACCGGGCGGTCGCCACGCCTTTCGAGAACAGTACCGGCGGGTCATCGCCGATCGCCAGGATCGCGGGTGCGGTACTGGACAGGCGCAGCAGCATCGGCGCACCGGGGGACAGGCGCAGCGCCATGGCACTGCCGTCCAAAGTAAGCCGGGCAGGCAGCGTTAGATCGCGCGGCGGTGTCTTGGGCCAGGGCGACACACCAGCCCCTTCGAGCCACAGTGCCAAAGGCCCCGCGCCATGCGTCACCACGACTTGGGCCGGCGCATCCAGTTGGATGCTGCGGCCTTGCCGCACCTGGCCGTCGGCCAGCAGAGCTGTCGCCGTCGCCTCGCCCGCCAGGACCAGATGCTCTCCCGCCCTGGCGGTGACCGGCAGCATGAACGAACCGCGCGCACCAAAGAAGCGCCGATAGACGTCGCCATCGGCCAGACCCGATGCCGCGCCCCCCGCGGCAATACCCAACGCCACCGGCGCCGGCGTATCGCCGGTATTCAGCAACAGCGCCTCGGTCCAGTCGCCGGTCAGGCTGCGGCTGAGCGCCGTGTCACCAGCCCAGACAGTGACGCCATTCGCGTGCTCAGACCCGGCCACCAGTACTGCTCTTGCGGGCAGGCTCACATCCAGCCGCTTCATCCCGCCGGGCAGGTGCAGCTTCAGGGCGGTGCGAGGCGGCAGCACGCCAGTAAAAGCCTGGTCCACGGCCGCGTCCGGCTGCGAGACGAGATTGACGCGGCGCAGTCGCAGCCGCAGCGGTCCCGCACCGCCGGCGTTCCACGCCCGGAGCGTTGGGCCGCCGCATAGTGCGAAGGCGCTGCCTGATGTGACGCCCATGCCTCGGCCGGCATCCAGGCCCGGCTGCCCCAGGCCGGACTCGGCGACGTAGCCGCACAGCGCGGAACTTGTGCCGCCCGCCAGCGGCAAGCTCGCCCGCCCGCTGGCCGGCACAGCGACGGCCAGTGCGGCGTCAGCCGGGGGCGCGACCACGGTGAGGCTCGGTGCCGTCGGCTGCGACGCGAGCAACCAGACCGTGTCCGACTGCGCCACGATCGTGCTGTTGTCCGGCGGCTCGGCCGGCCGGCCAAGGACCGAGGCCGCCAGGACGCCGCCCTCCGCCGCGATGTGCAGCATCGCGGCGGAGGGATCAGCCACCAAGGCCGCGTACCACGGCCGGCTGATACCCGAGAGCGCGACTGGCGCCAGCGGCACCGCGCCGATCTGGGCCGGCGTCGCCGTCACGGCCCGCGCAGCCACGTGGATCGGCATCGTACCGCCGTCCACCGTCCACACCGACAATCGACGCTGAGCGTTCGGGTCGGCAACCGGGACCGCCACGATCGGTGCCAGTCCCTGGCTCTGCCCCACTGTCCGCCACCCTCCATCCCTGTCCCACTGCTCCATGGCGAGGATCAGTTCCACCGGCGCCTCCGCCGCCGCCACCAGAAGGCTGCCGGCCGGGGCAGCCGGCAGCGTCGCGTGCTGCACACCGCCAACCGCCAGGGCGACGGCGCCGTCGGCAGGCATCGGGACATCCGGCTGGTCCTGCGGCAAGAACAGAGTGATTTCCGTCTGTGCCGGGGGTTTGCTGGAGGCGGTCTGATCGTTGCTGGCCGTCCCATTGTCCTGGTCGCTGTTGCCGTTGGCCTGCCCCGCGTTGTCGTCGCTGTTGGTCTGGTCGGCGTTGTCGCCGCTGTTGGCTGTGCTGCTATCGTTGTTGGCCTGGTCCGTGTTGTCCTCGATATTGGCCTGGTCAGCGCCATTATCGTTGTTGGCCTGGTCTGTATCGTTGTTGGCCTGGTCTGTGTTGCTGTCGTTGTCGGCCTGGGCCCCGGGCGGGGGCGCCAGTGACGCCAGCGTCAGGTGATAGCGGCCGGGAGGCAGCACGCGCGACACGGCGATGTTCCAGTCGTCTGCGCGGCCGGCGGCGCGCGTCACCACCTGCCCGGCGTCATCCCGCAACTCCGCGCGCACAGGCACGCGGCCGAAGCTGGTCAGCGCTACCACGCGTTGAGTGGCAATGGCGAAGGACAGGTCCGCGGGCAGCTTCACCTGGCGCGGCACGTCCGGCTGCAACTCATCGGCATGCAGCGTGATGGTGTAGGCCAACCGGTCGTTCCGCCCCAGGCTGCGCGCCGCCACGCGGTACTGCCCCGCTTGCAGCGTCAGCTTCAGCGGCGTGCCGGCAATCAGCCGGCCGAGCGGGGGCTTGTCCGAGCCGGCCGGTTCGGCAGCCTCGAGCGCCGCCTCCATGCCATCGCCGTCAATGGTCAGCGACACGGTCGCGGCGCCAGCCAGGTCGAAGGTCCAGACATCAGGCGGCCGCCGATCGTTGCGGTTCGCCGGTTCGCGCCATTCCAGTGACTGCGGCGCGTCGAACGGCAGCAAATGCGGGCCATGCCCGGTCAGCGCGGCCGGCTTCACGATCGGCTGCAGCCGCGCCACGACGCGCGCCTCGACACTGGGGGGCTGCACGATCAGCCGATAGCGGCCGGGGCCAAAATCCTGGTCGATCGAGGACAGGTCACCGGCGGCAAGCAGAGGCCAACCGTCCGAGTCCTCCAGGCGAGCGGTGAAATTGCGGCCGTCGCCGAGCAAGTCGAGGTGGTAGCGGCCGGCGGTCGTAATGCGCAGCGGGAACGCGATGCCGTGACCTGGGGTAAGGGTGGCACGGACACTGCCATCCGGCAGCAGTTCGGCGCCTTCGGCCAGGGGGGCCTCGGTCGCGCTGATCCCGAGGTGACCCGCCGAGTCCTTTGTCGAAACATCCAGCCGATATTGCCCGGCCCGCAGGTAGCGCTGCAGCAGCATGTTCTCGCCAACACCATTGGCGTCGGCCTCGGCCAGATCGGGAATGAAGCTGGTGCCGATGCGGCCAGTCGTCTTCAGGCGGCCAGTGGTCTGCACCTGGTAGAGACCGCCCTGCCCCACTGTCAGGGCGAAGCTGGTTTCCTGATCGCGGTCGAGATCGAGGAATGCAGGCTGTCCGTCACGCAACGCGGCCAGCGCGGGGGCCGGCGCCGGTGCGGGCATGGTGGAATCCGGTGCGGCCAGCAACGCGAGCGCCAGGGTGCGGGCGTGGTCGGCCACCGGCAGGGTGACGGTGGTGGTGGCGCCGGCCTCGACCACCTGGCTGGTGAGTGCCGGGCCGCCGGCAACGTCCCGCAGCACCATCGTTCCCCTGGCACGTACATGCACGGCCAGCGAGCCGGTCGCCCCCGCCGGCTGCGTCTCCAGCACAGGACCGTCGGCAAGCTCGAGCGGCACCGGGCGGGCCAGGAGGCCAGCCTCGGCGTCGGGCTCGCAATTCACCAGCACCGCCAGCCAATGTTCGGCATCGACCGTCTGCTCGCCCAGCGGCAGCACCGGGGCTTCCGGACCAGCGGTCTCGGGCGCCGGCGGCTGCAACCCGGGCGGCCCGAGGGTCAGGTCGAGGATGCCAAAGGCATGTGGCTTCGGCGTCAGCACCAGCGCGTACCAGCCGGGCGACAGCGCCCACGCGGTCGCGGCGGTGCCATTGCCCATCGCGTTCATCACCGCGCCCTCCGGCGTGGTAACGTGGGCGGTCAGCGCGGGGCCCTCGGTGCGTACGGCCACCGTCTCCGCCGCGGTAACGTGAAACAGCAGCGTTGTGGGGCCGCGCAGATTGAAGCGGGTCCGCCACGCGTGGCCGGGAGCGATCGTCGGCACCCCCGGCTCGGCGAGGACCTCGGCGCTGCCGGTGCGCGAGCCGTCCGGATTGAGGCGGAAGCGGACCAGGATCGCGGCGGCCGGAACTTCGTCGCCGCCATTGGCCGGTTCCTGCACCGCAAGCCAGTAGCGGCCGGGCCGGGCGAAATGGACGGGGCTGAGCGCCTGCGTGCCGACTGATTGCGCCGCCGCCAGCGGACGCAGCGTGAACGCCTGGCCAGGCGCGGCCTGCAGCGTGACGAAGCGGGGCTGGGCCGGCTTGCCGGCAACGTCGAGCAACGCTGCGCGGGCCTTGTCGTTCTTCGCCAGGTCAGCGGTCTGCGTGTCGGCGTCCGCCGCGCCGGCGGCGAGATGCGCGTCCGCCGGTTGCGGCAACAGCACCAAAGCGTGCGTGGCGTCTCTCGGAACGTCGAAAATCTCCGAGCTGAACACGCCGACCTGGCTGGTCACACCACCCGCCAGCAGCGCGCTGGAGCGGCCGGCGCGCAGGTAGAACGGCTCATCGGACGCGCCATCGGCCCAAGGCAGCTTCGGTCCCCCATAGGCGGTGACAAGGTAGGTGCCCGGAGGGACGCGGCCGGACAGCACGATATCGGTCATCGGGTGTGCCGGCGGCGACGCCACGACATCCATCTCTGCCGGCAAAGGCACCAGGTCACGGCCATCCCGCCACAACGTCAGCGCGGCAAGGCTGCGGCCGGCGGCCTCGATCCGCAGCGGCGCCGGGCTGTCGCCAACCACGAGCCAGAACGACTGGAACTGGACGTCGCGCAACGTCAGCGCGACTGGCCGGTAGCCTGGCGACAACAGCGCGGCGCCGGCCGCGTTGAAGGCTGTGACCGACAGCGTGGTGTCGCCGATCGCGGCTGGGGCGCCGAACGCACGCAATTTGTAAGTGCCCACATCGAGCAAAGCGTCGATGCGGCCGTCCTGCTTGCCTGGCCAGCCCTCTCGCTCTCCCGGACCGGTCAGCATATCAACGAGCTGCAAAGCCGTACCCGTCGGGCTGGTGGCGCGAATGGCAAAGCGGCCGGGCGCGGTGACGTGCAGCAGGATGTCGGTCTCGCCGGTGGTCGGAAACCGGGTGCGTTCCAGCGTCGCTGCGCCGGCCGGAATGTCCGGCAGCCCGGTCGCGGGACGCGGCGCAGCGAAAGCATCCGCCGCATTGCCCTGTCCTTCCGGCGAACTGGCAGACGCGCCTGCCGCCTTCGATTGCGGGGGCTTTGATTCAGCTGGCGCGACCACTTGAATAATCTGTGGTAACGACCGATTTGCGGTGACCGGTGACGCGTCCGATTGTGCGGCTGACGCGGGGGATTGGTACTGCGGCGATGCCGCCGGTTGCAACGCCGCGAGCCGCTCGGTGTAAGAGCGGATGAGGCACGGCTCGGGATTTGCGGCGCCGTTGCCGGACGTGGGGGCACGCTCCAGGCACCCGGCACGGTTGCGCGCCCAGGCTCGCTGCGTGGCCCGCAATGTGTCCGCGTGTCCGGCGTCCTGCTTCAGGGCGGCGGCGTAGGCAGCGGCGAGCTGGCTATCAAGCCGGCGAAGCCGTTCAGAGGCACAGATCGTTCGATCGAGGGGAGCCTGCGCTTTCGCACAGTCGAAGCTCTGAGCCAGAGCGGTCACCGGGCCCAGGCATATCGCAAGAGCCAAGGCAGCACTGACACGGGGCAGTGCTGCACACAGGGCCGAGGCAACGTGACGGCGGGGTGAAACCGTGTGATCGGCGCACATCATGGTCGGCCTCCGGCCGTATCAGTCGAATAGCGACAAACTGAAGACAACGGCCGGCGGACAGGCGCACGGAAACCGCAAAGCGCTGCATCCTACGCGATCTTCTTGAATGCCGGCACATACTTTCGGCGATTGTTGTCCGGCGGCTTCGGGACGAGGCCGGCCTTGCCGGAACGGCGCGGACCAGGCAGTCCTGGTCCGAGGCTCTGGACCTGCTCACAACGCGTTCGCGCGGGCCGCTGCCTTGGGGGCCAACTGAGGCTATCCGGCAGGCAACCCAGTCGCTGCGGTTCAAGCCAACACGGCTCGCTTGCTCCCTCATAGGGGAGGTATGGCGGACACCAGGTGGAACAGTTGGACATCGCCGCGGAATATCCTGATGCCGGGATCATAACGAAAACCATGATAAAGTCACTATAACGCTAAGCGCCGTTATGGAATCGTATAACGGCGCGTAATTTCCCCATGGCCTGCTCAATCCGTACCAAAAACGATCGGCATCGGGCGCCGGGATGAATGTCCGCCGTGATTAGGACGCCGAGCAGTTGCTCACCCGAGAAGGGTTTCGTCTCTCGAAACGAGCGTTATAGCAGGTCGTTCCGATCACAATCTGGTCACGCCCTTCGTACCTAACGATTACCTACGGCCACCGCATGTGATGCAACGAAGCAGCACCCAACTCTTTTGCGCATTATTAGATGCAGATGCCACGTACCTTTCACACTCCGTAGGTCACCACGTGATATTCCGCGCACCTCGAACAGGTCATGCCTGTTCATAGAGGAGGGCAAAGGGTGCCAAACCTATTTGATGATGAAAACCAGCCGTATTTGGTGCTCGTCAATGATCTTAACCAGCATTCCCTCTGGCCGGCATCGTTGCCATCACCAAATGGATGGCGGGCCATCTCCGGCCCATTAGGGCGAAGTGCCGCAATTCAATTCGTGGACGACCACTGGACCGATCTGCGGCCGGCGTCGCGATCGCTGTAGTCCGGTTGGCGCAACCAGGAATGCGTTGAAAGTTTTTCCGAGGCCGCCGCACAGCGGCCCGCGGGGCGGCACGACAAACCTCAAGGAACTCGCAAAGTGGCTGAACGTCATCAGGACTGTGTCCCCCTTTCCGTGGCGCAGCGCGGCATGTGGTTCGCGCAACGCTTCAGTGCACCCGGCAGCATCTTTAACATCGCGGAAATGGTAGAGATCCATGGCCCGATCGATACCGGCTGCTTCGAACAGGCCGTGCATCAGACCGCAATGGAAGCCGAGGCTGTCAGGCTTCATTTCATGGAATGCCCGGACGGATTGCAGCAATTCGTCAGCCCCGACATCGAGGGCGTTGTACCGCTGCTGGATTTGAGCGCAGAGGCAGACCCGATGCCGCTCGCCCAACAATGGATGCACGGTGAATTCACGGCCCCGCACGATCCGCTGCACGATCAGCTATGGACCTGCCGGTTGATCAAAATTGCCGCTGATCATTTCGTCTGGTACCACAGAAGCCATCACATCCTGCTGGACGGATTCGGCGGCGGATTGTTCGCGCGCCGCCTTGCGGAAATCTACTCGGCATTGATCGCCTGCCGCGCACCGGGCGAGACGCCGTTCGGCCGGTTCGCTGAATTGCTGGCGGAAGATCATATCTATCGCAATTCCGAACGTTTCATCCGCGACCGTGATCATTGGGTGGCGCGCTTCGCCGATCGGCCGGAACCGGTGACGCTCGCTACGCGCCATGCTCCGAGCCAGGGCGGCCTGCTCCGCCGAACTTGCCAGCTTTCCGCCGCCTCCGTCGATGGCATGCGCAATTTCGCCCGGCAGGCAGGCAGCAGCCTGCCTCAACTGATGATCGCCGCCACCTTCGCCTATTTCCACCGCATGACCGGCGTCCAGGACCTGGTGCTTGGCCTGCCCGTGACGGGAAGGCTCAGCAAGCGGCTGCGGCAAATTCCTGGCCTGGTCGCCAACATCGTGCCCTTGCGGGTCACGGTGCATCCGACAATGTCAGGGCAGCAATTGATGCAGTCGGTGGGCCGCCAGGTGCGCGAAAGCCTCCGCCATCAGTGCTACCGCTATGAGGATTTGCGCCGCGATCTGCACCTTCTCGCGGAGCAAAAGCATCTGCTGACCACGGTCATCAATATCGAGCCGTTCGATTACGACCTGCGCTTCGGCGATAGTCCGGTGACGGTGCACAACCTCAGCAATGGCTCGGTCGAGGACCTGGCGATCTTCGTCTATGACCGCGGCGACGGCAAAGGCCTGCGCATCGACTTTGATGCCAATCCGGCGCTGTATTCCGCCACCGAGATCGACGGCCACCAACAGCGCTTCCTCCGCCTCCTCGAAGCTTTCGTGACGGACGCAGAGCAGCAGATTGGACAATTGTCCCTTCTCGATCAGGCCGAGCGGGAGCGCCTCCTTGTCACCTATAACGCTACCGCCGATTCCAATCCGGTTCCCCCCGTTGCGGTACTGTTCGAAGCGCAGGTGCAGCGTGGCCCCCACGCCGTCGCCCTGGTTACCGAGCATGGCAGTCTCAGCTATCGTCTTCTGAACAGTCGGGCCAATCGGCTGGCGCATGAACTGATCGCCCGCGGAATCGGCCCGGAACATCTTGTCGCAGTGGCCGTACCGCGTTCCCCTGATCTGCTGGCAGCGCTGCTTGCCATCCAGAAGGCCGGTGCGGCGTACCTGCCGCTTGATCTGGATCATCCACCCGAACGGGTGGTTGGCATGCTGCATGAAGCGAAGCCTGCCGTCACGCTGACCACCCAGGCATTCGCCAGCCGGCTTCAGGCGATGGCTGTGACGTGCTGCGTGCTGGATTGCCCTGCAATGATCGCATCGCTCGCCGCTCGGCCCGCAACAGATCCGCAGGACAATGACCGGACGCGCCCGCGTACACCGGCGGATCCCGCTTATATGATTTACACCTCCGGCTCCACCGGCCGCCCGAAGGGAGTCGTCGTTACGCAGGCAAACCTCAGCAACTTCATCGCCGCAATGCAGGCGCGCTTCGGCCTGGGAACGGCCGACCGGCTGCTGGCCGTTACCACGATCGGTTTCGACATCGCCGGGCTTGAACTCTATTTGCCGCTGGTCAGCGGCGCCCGCGTCATCTTGCCATCCCAGGCGATCGCGCGGCATCCGCCGTCGCTTGCCAGGCTAATCGTGGCCAGCGGCGCCAATGTCCTTCAGGCAACGCCCGCGCTTTGGCAGATGCTGCTTGGCCAGGATCCCGACGCACTGCGTGGGTTGCGTATTCTGGTCGGCGGCGAGGCCCTCACCGGCCACCTGGCGCGGGAATTGAAAAGCCTGGGCTACGATCTCACAAACCTCTACGGCCCCACCGAGACCACCATCTGGTCCACGCTCGCGGACCTTGGCGATGTGGATCTCGACGTCCCACCCATCGGCCGGCCGATCCGTAACACCCAGGTCTATGTTCTCGACGTCGCGTTGCAGCCGGTACCTGTTGGCGTGCCGGGTGATCTCTACATCGCCGGCAATGGGCTCGCGCTCGGTTATCACAGCCGCACCGGCATGACTGCCGAACGCTTCGTCGCCAATCCGTTCGGCCCATCCGGCAGCCGCATGTACCGCACCGGCGACCTTGCGTGCTGGCGCAGGGATGGCAGCCTGGATTTCCTCGGCCGCAGCGACCGCCAGGTAAAACTCCGTGGCTTTCGTATCGAGCTCGACGAGATCGAGGCGGCGTTGTCCAGCCATCCCGTTGTCGCGCAGGCTGCCGTCCTCCTGCGTGAGGATCGGCCCGGCGACAAACGGCTGATCGCCTACGTTTTACCCCAGGGGGGTCAGCACCGGGGTCAGCACCCGGGTCAGCACGGGGGTCACCACGCAGATCAGCAGCTCGATGCCGCAATCCTGCGCCAGCATCTCGCCGACAAGCTGCCGGAGTACATGGTGCCGGCAGCCATCATGCTGCTGCAGACGCTGCCGCTGACGCCGAACGGCAAGCTCGATCGCAAGGCCCTGCCCGCGCCTGATGCCGCCGCAGCAACCCGCAACACCGGCCGCGCCCCGCGCAACCCCACCGAAGAAGTCCTCTGCAGCTTGTTCGCCGAGACGCTCGGCCTGCCAACGATCGATATTGACAGCAACTTCCTGGAGATGGGTGGCGACTCTCTGCTATTCGTCCGCCTTGCCTCCAAGGTTCGCACCACCTTCAACGTCGACCTGTCGCTCGGCAGCCTGTTCGATGTGTTCACCGTGGCCGGCGCCGCCGGGCTTCTGCGCAGTACCCAGGCCTCGCAGACGCCTCTGCGAGCGGCGGTGCGCCCCGAGATACTGCCGCTGTCCTATGCACAGCGTCGGCTGTGGTTCCTGCACCAACTCGAAGGCGCCAGCCCGATCTACAATATTCCAATCGCGCTGCGGCTGTCCGGTGCGCTTGACCGTGCGGCCCTGGAGCATGCGCTGGCCGATGTGGTGGAACGGCACGAGATCCTGCGGACGCTGATCCACGATGCCGCCGGCGAACCATTCCAGCGCATCCTGGGGCCGGCGGAAGCCAACCTGCATCTGTGCGTGACGCACATCGCCGAAACCGAACTGCAACCCGCACTCAATGACGCGGCGCACGAGGGCTTTGACCTCGCACAGGACATCCCGCTGCGTGCCTCTCTGTTCGTGCTGGCGCCAGAGCAATGCGTGCTGCTGCTGGTGCTGCACCACATCGCCGCCGATGGTGGCTCGCTGGCCGCGCTCGCCCGCGATCTCACCACCGCCTACGCGGCGCGCCATGCCGGCAAGGCGCCCGCCTGGGCGCCGCTGCCGGTGCAGTACGCCGACTACACGCTGTGGCAGCGTGAATTGCTCGGACAGGAAACCGATCCGGACAGCCGGATCGCACGCCAGATCGCATTCTGGCAAGACACGCTCGCCGGCCTGCCCGAACATTTGCCATTGCCGGCCGATCATCCCTACCCGGCCGTCGCCAGCTATCGCGGCGACAAGGTGCAATTCCACATCAGTCCGGATCTGCAGCAGCGGCTCGCCGCCCTGGCGCGCGACAACCACGCCAGTTTGTTCATGGTCTTGCAGGCAGCGCTCGCCGCGTTGCTGACCCGGCACGGCGCCGGCACCGACATCCCGATCGGCAGCCCGATCGCCGGCCGCAATGACAATGCGCTGGATGAACTGATCGGCTGCTTTGTCAACACGTTGGTGCTGCGCACCGATACCTCCGGCAATCCGAGCTTCCGCGAACTCGTGGCGCGCGTCCGTGACACGAACCTGCGCGCCTACGCCAACCAGGACCTGCCATTTGAACGATTGGTGGAAATCCTGAACCCCACCCGCAGCCGCGTGCACCATCCGCTGTTCCAGGTGATATTGGCCTTCCAGAATCGGATCGATGTCGGGCTCGACATGCCCGGACTCGGCGTTGCCTATCAGCCCATGGCGATCGATGCCGCCAAGTTCGACCTCGCCGTCATCATCGCCGAAAGACACTCACCCGACGGCGGACAGGCCGGCATCGATGGCGTGCTGGAGTTCCGCACCGACTTGTTCAACCACGGCACGGTGGATCGGATCACCGACCGCCTCGTGCGGTTGCTGGAAGCCGTGGTCCAGGACCCGGACCTGATGATCGGCCGCCTCGACCTGCTGACAGCGCAGGAACGCCGGCAGCTGCTGCATGACTGGAACGAATGCAATTCCGCGCAGCAGGCCGTCAGCTTTCCGGCAATCTTCGAAGCCCAGGCTGCTGCGCGTCCAATCGCGACCGCGCTGGTTACCTCCGGGACCACCACGCTCAGCTACGCGGACCTGAACGCGCGTGCCAACCGGCTGGCGCATCTGCTGATGCGGCAGGGTATCGGGCCCGGGGACATCGTCGCCATCGCACTGCCACGATCTCTCGGCATGATCGTCAGCATACTCGCCGTGCTGAAGGCCGGCGCCGCTTACCTGCCGATCGACCCGCGCTATCCGGCAGACCGCATCTCCCTCCTGCTCGACGACGCAAAGCCGGCCAGGGTCATCGCGGATGACGCCATTGCGACGCGCCTGCCGCCGGCCACGCCGCTTCTGGTGCTCGATTGGGTCGAAATCGGCGCTGCGATCGCAGAGCAATCCGAAAGCGATCCGGTGGACGCCGACCGCTCCGCACCGGCCAGGCTCTCCGATCCGGCCTATGTCATCTACACCTCCGGGTCCACCGGAACGCCGAAGGGTGTGGTGATCACCCACGCGGGCATCGCCAGCCTCGCTGCGACGCAAACCGAGCGATTTGCGATCACATCGGACGCACGTGTCCTGCAGTTCTCCTCCCCGAGCTTCGACGCCTCGGTGATGGAATTGTTGATGGCATTCGGCAACGGCGCGACGCTGGTCCTGCCGCCGCCGGACGCCATCATGGCCGGCCCGCCGCTGGCGAGCCTGCTGAACAATCAGCGCATCAGCCACACGCTGCTGGCACCGGCCGCTCTCGCCACATTGCCGCAGGCCGAGTATCCCGCGCTGCAAACGCTCATTGTCGGCGGCGAGGCTTGCGCGCCGGAACTGGTGGCCCAATGGTCCGGTGGGCGCCGCATGGTGAACGCCTACGGGCCCACCGAAATCACGGCCGCGGCGACAATCAGCGATCCGCTCAGCGGTGGCGGTGTGCCACCGATCGGCCGGCCCGTCGCGAATACCACGTTGTTCGTCCTGGACGACCTGCATCAGCCGGTCCCCATCGGCGTGGCGGGTGAACTGTACGTCGCCGGGCCCGGACTGGCGCACGGTTATCTCAACCGTCCCGGCCTGACCGCGGAGCGCTTCGTCGCCAACCCCTTTGGTCCGCCCGGCAGCCGGATGTACCGGACCGGCGATCTGGTGTGCTGGCGTGACGACGGCAGCCTGCATTACCTCGGCCGCAACGACGACCAGGTGAAGATCCGCGGAATCCGCGTGGAACTCGGCGAGGTCGCCGCCGCACTGCGCGCCCAGCCGGGGATCGGGCAGGCGGTCGTCGTCGTGCGCGAGGACCAGCCGAACGACCAGCGCCTGGTGGCATACCTGGTCGCGAAACCGGGTTTCGCACTTGACGTCGCGGCCGTGCGCCAGCGCCTGGTTGCCGCTCTGCCGGCGCATATGGTGCCCAACGCCTTGGTGCTTCTGTCCGCGATGCCGCTGACCACCAGCGGCAAACTGGATCGCAGTGCCCTGCCGGCGCCGGGACAGGCCATAGGCGCTGCGGCGCAACCGCCTCGCACCCCAACCGAAGCAACGCTGTGCCGGCTGTTCTCGGAAACCCTGGGTATCGCGGCGGTGGGTCCCGACAGCAGCTTTTTCGAACTTGGTGGCCATTCGCTGCTGGCAATCCGGCTGGGGCGCCGGATCCAGCAGGAAATCCAGCCGGACTTTCCGATTGCCGGCGTTTATACCCATCCCATCGTGCGCGACCTTGCCGCGCTGCTGGACGGCAGCACAGAGGGCAGCACCGCCCCGGCATTGGCCAGCGACACCGTTCTGCCAGCGCCGATCAAGGCGACCGGCACAAATCCTCCCGCCACGGCGTCAAACATATTCCTGACCGGTGCCACCGGTTTCGTCGGGGCGCACCTGCTCGCCACATTGCTGAAAGAAACCGATGCACGCATCGCCTGCCTGGTGCGCGCGCGCGATATTCCAGACGCCAGGGTGCGCGTGCAGACTTCGTTGCTGCAGTTCGGACTCGGTGCGGTCTGGGATGAAAAGCGGATCGAGCTGCTGTGCGGCGACCTCGCCGCTGCCAATCTCGGACTGGATGACACCGGCATCCGTCGTGTGCGGGGCGACTGCGATGCGATCTATCACTGCGGCGCCCAGGTCGATTTCCTGCATGCCTATGAACGCCTGAAGCCTGCGAATGTGAACAGCCTGCTGACGCTTCTCCAATGGACCACCGACGGATTACCGAAGCGCCTGCATTATGTTTCCACGTTGGGTGTCATCGATCCGTCCTACGGCGCGATCAGTGTTGCCGAGGAAGCCGAACTGGAGTCGTGCCGCGGGCTGATCGGGGGCTATAGCCAGAGCAAGTGGGTCGCAGACACGCTGGCGCGGCGCGCGCAGGCCGCGGGCCTGCCGGTGGCCGTATATCGGCTGGGCAGCGTCACCGGCGACCATAGCAACGCAGTCTGCAACGAGACCGACCTGATATGGCGCATCGCGCGGATCTGCGCCGAGCTGGGTGCGATTCCCGATCTCGACCTGGCACTCAACATGACTCCGGTCGATGATGTCGCGCGCGGCATTGTGCGGCTGGCAACCACTGATGCGTCCAGCCCACCGATCTATCATTTGCTGGCGCATTCAGCGTTGAACCTTAGCGATCTGGTGCCCGTGTTTGCCAGCCTCGGCCTGCCGATTGCCGTTGTCCCGGTGGATCGCTGGATGGACCTGGCACGCGCGCGGCTGGCATTGCGTCACGATGAAAGCCTTGCCGCCGTCGTGACCATTCTGTCGCGGCACGACACCGCAGCGGCACGGCCACAAATCGACTTCTCCTACACGCGGGACCGGTTGCGCGCACTCGATTCAGAGATCCGGCCAGTCACACAGGATCTGCTGCGACGTTACCTGGCGATGCTGGGCATCGGCGAGGCGGCGCAGGTTCCGGCGGTAGCGAAATAACCAGGACACACACATGGCACGCTTCCTGATTGCCGGCACCCCAGTGCCCGGCCACATCGCGCCGTTGATCGCGGCCGCGCATCACCTGATCGACCGCGGACATGAGGTGGTGTTCTACACCGCAAGTGTGTTTCGCCGGCAAATAGCAGCGATCGGCGCCAGCTTCGCTCCGTTCCCGCAGGACATCGACCTGGACTACCGCAGGCTGGACGAGCATTTCCCGCAACGTGCCGCGCTGCCCGCCGGCCCGGAGCAACTCATCTTCGGCCTGAAGCATCTGTTCGCCGATGCGATGCCGGCGCAATACCGCGGCCTGCGTGCGATCCTGGGGGATTTTCCTGCCGAGGCAATTCTGACCGACACGATGTTCTGCGGCACGATACCGCTGCTATTGGCGAGGCACAGCCGCCGCCCGCCCGTTATCAGCCTTGGCATCACCGCGCTTGCGTGGTCGGGCGAGGACACGGCGTTCTTTGGCACGGCCCTGCCGCCGCCGACCACGCCGGCGGCGCGTGCACGCAGTGCGGCGATGACCCGCTACATGGAGCAGAACGTGTTTGGCGAGGTGCAGTGCTGGTTCGATGCCATATTGGCGAAGCTGGGCCTGCCGCCACTGCCGCGCTTCCTGTTCGACAGCTTCATCTCATTGCCCGATCGCTATCTGCAGCTCACCGCCGAAGCGTTCGAATATCCGCGCCGTGACCTGCCCGAGACCGTGCGCTTCGTCGGTCCTCTGTTTCCGCGGCCCGGCACGCAATTCGAGCCACCCGACTGGTGGGAAGAGCTGGATGGGTCACGGCCGGTGGTGCTGGTCACTCAGGGCACGCTCGCCAACACCGACCTGACGCAGTTGGTTGTACCGACACTGACCGCGCTCGCCAATGACGATGTACTGGTGATAGCGACGACGGGTGGCCCGCCATTGGATGCGATCTCTATTCCGCTGCCGGCCAACGCCCGGGCTGGCGTTTTCCTGCCCTTTGACCGGCTGCTGCCCAAGGTCGATGTGATGGTCACCAACGGTGGTTACGGCGCGGTGAACCACGCACTGAGCCTCGGGATCCCGCTGGTGGTTGCCGGCGACACCGAGGAAAAACCGGAAATTGCGGCGCGGGTTGGCTGGTCGGGCGTCGGTATCAACCTGGAAACGGGCCGTCCCACGCCAGAGCAACTTCAGGATGCCGTCCAGGTGGTGCTTCGCGACTCATGCTTTCGCAATGCAGCCAGAAGGATGCGAGCCGAGTTCAGTCGATACAATGCACGCGAGGAAATCGTCGCGGCAGTGGAAGGCTTCGCCGGCGTCACTGCATGAACAAGATCGAGCCGGCACCGCCGAGACCGGTGCCGTACGATCGCGTTTTCCGGCGGGCAGGCCGGCGGGCAGGAACGTACCCTCCAAACTCAGCCTGGACCGCCCGTGCGACACGGGCGGGCCCCAGCGTGCCGCGCTGGGCTTCATTCTGGTCACTGTCGCACTCGACATGCTGGCAATGGCCATCGTGATTCCGGTGCTGCTCAGGCTGGTGCTGGCGTTCCTCAACGGTGATACCGCACGTGCGGCCGGCTGGTTTGGATTGTTTGGTACCATCTGAGCCTTCATGCAGTTCATCTGCGCACCGGTTCAAGGAGCGCTGTCCGACCGCTTGGGCCGTCGCCCGGTTATCCTGTTGTCGAATTTCGGCCTGGCGCTGAACTATTTGTTGATGGCGCTTGCGCCCAATCTTTCTGTGCTGTTGATTGGCCGCCTTATTTCGGGTGCGTCGGCGGCGAGCATGTCGGTTGGCGGCGCCTACATAGCCGATGTCATGCCTCCTGGGCGGCGATCCATCGGGTTTGGCAGGATCAACGTCGCCATCGGTATTGGCCTGGTTCTCGGACCGGCAATGGGCGGCGTGCTTGGTGCACACAATCCTCGCCTGCCATTCTGGGTTGCGGCCGGGCTCAGTCTTTTGCCATGGCATGCGAATCGCGGCCAGTCCGAATTTCGAGCCGCTGATCGTTCGGCAGGGGCTGGAATTCGCCTTACTAATAGGCAGCGACTTTGATACCAAGCAGCGTCGCGGGCCATTCCCCAGGGCGGTCAGCTAATTAGCGCGTGTCCGCCGCTGAAACTGGTGTGGTTGCCCAACAAAGTGGCCGCTGTCTGCCCGGCAGTCATATTCAGCAGTACCACCCCACAAGCCGGGTTCGCACTGCTGGTGATTGCAATCGCTGCCAGCCCATTCGCACTTGTATCATACGCTTGCAATGTACTGCTTGCAGCACCCATCAGGTCGATGTTCAGCTCGTCGGTGCCATAGACGAAACCCGCAATCGTCTCTATGCCGCTGCTGGGCGTCAGAGCATATTCGATGGTATCCTCACCGGACCCTAATGTGATCGCATCAGGGCTGCCGATGAAAGTCAGGTGGGCACCGTTCAAACCTGGAGTGGCACTGGCGCCGTTGCTGCCGAGATTGATTGTGGTTACCTGCGCCTGATTGCTCAGGTTCAGAACATCACCGGCGCCTACGGTAGTCACCAAAGCGGTCGACAGCCTGCCGTCGCCGTTCAAGTCCTGGCCGAACGTTGGCTCCAGGTCTTCCAGCGCAAAACTCTCCCCAGGCACCACACCGGTCGGGCTGCCGGTATAGTTGCCGTTGATGTCGGTGCTCCACACGACGTATTCATCTGCGCCCATAACCGTCCAGGCGACGTCATAGCCGGTCGCAGTCTGTACGGCCCCGATCGGCACCACATTGCTTCCGAACTGACCGACCGTGACCGGGCTGTTTTGATACTGTAGGATCGGGCCGGTGCCGCCTGTGTCTTCCAGCACATACGCATTGCCGACCGACGCGAGCGTCGTTGTGTTATCTATTTGAATGATGGAAGTTGGTTTTAGGCCGATCGTGCCGTCACCATTCAGGTCGTAATTGAAGCTCCGTTCCAGCTCTTCCAGCACCGGGCTGTTTCCCGGTACCACGCCTGTGGGGCTGCTGGCATAGTCGCCGCTGGCGTTCGTGTTCCACACGACGTATTCATCGGCGCCCGTCACCTTCCACGCGACTTCGTAGCCTCCGTTCGACAGCGCCGCCGCCGCATAAGGCACCACGTTCGTCCCAAACTGGCCGACCGTCACCTGGCTGTTTTGGTATTGCAGCGCGACACCAGAGGCGAGCGACGCCCCGATCACATAGTTGCTGCCAACCTGCCAGATGTTCGGGTCGAGGGACGCACCCACAGGCCCGATCGTGCCATCGCCGTTCAGGTCGTAATTGAAACTCGGTTCCAGCTCTTCCAGCTCCAGGTTGGTCCCCGACACGACTCCCGTGGGGCTGCTGACGTAGTCGCCGCTGGTGTTCGTGTCCCACACCACATACTCATCGGCACCAATCACCTTCCACGCGACCTCGTAACCGCCACCCGGCAGTTGCGCTGCGGCGTAGGCAACGACATTTGTACCGAACTGGCCGATCGTCACCGGGCTGTTCTGATATTCCAGCAGCACACCAGAGACGAGC
>Ga0335074_10005156_pt1 | contig 18063 bp, 13 predicted proteins | sample Lox_Sample_23_FD_206715 | JGI IMG/M metagenome (GOLD analysis project Ga0335074, IMG submission 206715) | Soil microbial communities from Loxahatchee National Wildlife Refuge, Florida, United States - Lox_Sample_2.3 | ecosystem: Environmental > Terrestrial > Soil > Wetlands | place: USA... | reverse complement strand
ATTGCTGAGCGTCGACGGACAGCCCGAGCGAGGCATGCATCCCCGGCAGAGCCACGTTGACGATCGTCGTGTTCAGCACCAGCACGAACTGCGTCATGCAAGCGATCGCGACGATCACGCCGACCGGCACCCCCAGCTTCGAGGCGGCGGGGGCGGTCTCAGTAGAAGTCTGGCTAGTCATGACGAACCGCTCCCCCGGAGGCCTGCGTGACGTCGACGTTGATCCCTGAGCGGTTGTACATGCACGTCGCCTCTCTGAAGCCGCCGGGTGGTTACTTCTTGTGCGTGACCACATCTTCTGTCACTATTGTGGAAAGCGTAAGGAGGCACTTTGATGTCGGTAGGGCACATTGAGATGCCGGCGCTCCTCGAGCTCGACGAGGACTGCCCGACTCGCGAGGTCCTCGATCGCGTCGGAGATAAATGGAGCGTCCTGGTCATCGTCCTTCTCGGCCAGCGAGTGCACCGCTTCAACGAGCTGCACCGCGCCGTCGAGGGCATCAGCCAGCGGATGCTCACGCTCACCGTGCGCGCCCTGGAGCGCGACGGGCTGGTGAAGCGCACCGTCTATGCCACCGTGCCGCCCCGCGTCGACTACGAGCTCACCGAGCTCGGCGAGACGCTACTCGTTCCGCTCGGGGCCCTCAGCGCGTGGGCCAACGCCCACCGCGGCGACATCCAGGCGGCCCGGGAAGAACACGATCGTAAGTCGCATCAGGCCTGACGAGCACGGGGCCCGGCAGCCTGCGGCGGTGGAGAGGCTGCTACGACCGGGGACCTGGCCATGGCCGGAGAAAAGCGACCACGCAAGTTGGGCTAAAGTGATCGATGCCCGGCCGGGCCTCCTAGCCGGGGACCTGCCCTACCACGCTGGCGGATGAGTCTTGACGACGTGTCCGGAGGTACCCGGTGGGACTGACGAGCCCCGCCCTGGTGGTCGTGCTGGCGGTGGTCGCAGCCGCGGCGCTGGCGGCGATCCTGCGGTACTGGCCGAGGCTGGCCGGCCGCGGCGTCATGCCGGTACTGCTGCGGATCGCCGCCCTGGGCCTGGTCCAGCTGAGCGTGCTGGGCCTCATCTTCGTTATCGTCAATAACGCGGCCGGGTTTTACTCGTCATGGCCGGACCTGTTCGGCTCGCAGTCCGGCGGCGGCGCGATCATCGCTGGCAACGACCACACCAGGCAGAACGCGGGCATAACCGAGGCCGCCGCGCCGGTCACCGTGCTGGCCAGTTCGCCCATCGCGGTTCCAGGGCGGCCCGGGGAGCCCGGCGGCCAGCTGCAGGCGGTGCGCTTGTACGGGCGGCTTTCCGGCCTCAGCGTGCCGGGATACATCTACCTGCCGTCCGGCTACGGCGCCAGGGTGGCGACCGCGCCGCTGCCGGTCGCTGTGGTGATCTCCGGCCAGCTGGACAGCCCGGGGGACCCCTACAGCGCGGGCAGGCTCGCGGCCACCGCCGCCCGGCAGATCGCATCGAGGAACCTTGGGCCGCTGATCGTGGTCATGCTGCCCGCGACGGTCGGCCAGCACGACCAAGGCTGCCTGAATGTGCCGGGTGGCACCCAGGCGGCCTTGTTCTTCACCGAGGACCTGCCGCAGGCGATCGATTCCGCCTACCGGACGGTGCCGCCCGCGGACCGGAGGTGGACGCTGATCGCAGACCCCGCGGGCGGGTACTGCGCGCTGCAGCTCGCGATGACGAGTTCGGAGACCTTTGCCGCGGCCGCGATGCCGCCCGGCGGCTACACCGCGCCGCCGGGCCCGGCCGAATCCGGCGGCAGCCCGCTGATCCGCACCCAGGACGACCTCTCCTGGCTGCTGGGGCACCAGCCCATGCAGCCGATCTCGGTGCTGTTCACCGGCACCGGCCGGGGGCAGCCCTTCCTCTCGCAAGCGCGCCCGCCGATGCGCGTCGGCCAGATCGGCCTGAGTTCCGGCGAGTGGCAGCTGGCCAGCGTCTTCGACTGGGCCGGCACCACACTGCACCAGACGCTGGCCTCGCGGAGCTGACGGCATGGGACTGACCAGCGGATTCTTCATGGGGCTGATGATCGCCGTGGCCGTAGGCTCGGCGGCGGCGACGGTCTGGCTGTGGCCGCGGTTCGCCAGCCAGCGGGCCGGAATGGTGGCAGCCAGGTTCGGCCTGATCGCAGCCGGCCAGCTGCTGCTGCTTGCCGCGGTTCTGGTTTTCCTCAACGGTGTTTTCGGCTTCTTCGGTTCCTGGTCCGCAGTGTTCGGCAGCGGGGGGCCAGTGGCCGCGGCCCAGCCGATCGTGGTCACCGGCTCCGATCTGGGCCCTGTGCCCGGCGGCTCCGCCCTGCCCGAGACGGCCAACGGCCGGCAGGCGGCCAAGCCGCCGGGCGCCGCGCAGTCGGTCGGGAAGATACTCCAGGTAACGGTCAGCGGCGGGCACACGGGGATCGTCAGCGCGGGCAACTATGTCTACCTGCCGCCGCAGTATTTCCAGCCCGCCTACGCTCACGTGCGGTTTCCCGTGGTGCTCGCGCTGACCGGGTACCCCAACGCCTCGTGGTCCATCGTGCGGTGGCTGCGCCTGCCCGCCACCGCGGCGAGCCTGGTGGCCAGCGGCAAGATCAGACCGGCCGTCTACGTCATGATGAACGTGTCCGTTGCCCTGCCACGTGACACCGAGTGCACCAACGTTCCCGCGGGCCCGCAGGCGGAGACGTTCCTCGCGCAAGACGTGCCGCAGGCGGTGGATCGGACGTTCCGGGTGCAGACCGGCAGCGCGGGCTGGGCCGTTCTCGGCTACTCCACCGGCGGCTACTGTGCGGCCAAGCTGGCCATGATGAACCCCTACCAGTTCCCTGCTGCGGTCTCGCTGGCCGGCTACTACGCCGCGGGCCCGGATTTCATCACGGGAAACCTCTATGGCGGCAGCACCGCCTTTCAGAACGAGAACGACCTGGACTGGCGGCTGGCGCACCTGCCGGCCCCGCCGGTCTCCGTGCTGGTGACATCCAGCCGGGTGGGTGAGTCTGACCTAGCGGACACGCTCACGTTCCTGCACCTCATCCACCCCCCCATGCGCGGCTACTCGCTGATCCTGGCGCAGGGCGGGCACAACTACGGCACCTGGGTGCGCCAGCTGCCGCAATCCCTGGAATGGCTGAACCAGCGGCTGACCCCGGCCGTGCCGCAGGCCCAGCCGACCCCGGCGCACCCCCGCTGAGCAGATCACCGCCGTCCGCGAGCCGGCCCGCACACGTTCGGGCTCACTCCTGTGGAAGGACTCCCAGAGTCGTCAGGTGAGCCATCAGATACGACACAGTCTCTTGGAGGCACGTGTCAGGGACACCTGCACCAGAGCGCTTGAGCGCTAGCCGGAAGGCCGTATTTCTGTACCGTTTGCCTTCCATCACCCGGACTTTCGAGTGCGAGCGGGCAACAAAGTCAACAAGCGGGAAGATCGGATCTGCGGCGCTGCACAGTCTTTTCATTTCCCGCGAGAACTCTTCCAGATCACCGTATCTGAACGAGATTCCATAATCCTTGCTAATTTGCGTGGTCAGGTCAACCATGTTGAAGTAATCATCAACCGTCACATGGAAGACTGGCTCCTGAGAATCGGTGGAGGTCATAACGGCAGCGATATTGTGGGCGGCAATATCGACAGGCATGAAGCTGAGCTGGATGTCGGCGTCGGGGGCTATGCCGTACTTGATCATAAATGAAAGCAAGCGAACGACAATGTCCGTGGAATGCCCGAATCCCGCGGTTGACGCTGTGAGGAAGGCCGGCCGGTATATTGTGGCATCAAGGCCATGTTCACGCGCCTGGAGAACGAGTTGTTCTGAGACCCATTTCGTCTGGGCGTAACCGAAGTCGAGCCCGGCCATTTCGGGATTTGAGTCCGCTTCGAGAAGGTTCCGTTTGTCGGTCCAGCCGAAGATCGTCGTGCTCGAAACGAAGTGAAATTGCTTTCGGCGCAAGGAGCACGCCAATCTGATAAGCTCCCGCGTGGCTTCGACGTTTGATGGGCGGAGCGCGTCATAGTCGAGGACGTAATCGACCCTGGCCGCGTTATGAACGATGGTGTCGACGGTCTCTGCCAGCTGCGACCACACGCGGTCCGAGAGTCCCAGCCGCGGGCTCGCCAGGTCGCCGCATACCACCCGCACCCGGTCATCGAAGGCCCCCGCAATGCGGAGGTCGTAAAGGCCTGCCGCCTCCAGGGCGGTTATGAGCCGCTCGCGGGCCGCCAATGGGTCGGCTGCCCGCATGAGAACTGTATAAGTCGCGCTGGTCTGGTCTAGCAGGCTGCGGAGGAGAAACGGCCCGAGAAATCCGGTGGCACCCGTCAGTAGCACATGATTGAAGGTGGATTCCACGAGCGGCACGCCGGCGAAGCCATGGGGATCTAGTATCGCATCCTTGCGCATTGCCGCGGCTTCGCTTTCATCATGCTGCCGCTTCATCTCATTGAGATCCGCGCGGAGATTGGTGGCCCAGTCGGCAGAGCCATCCTGAAGTCCACGGATCAGTGCGGATATTTTGGAGATGGTCAAACGTTGCAGGAGTGGCATGTGCAGCGTCTCTTGCAGGTCATGCGCTTCAGCGCGGCCAATCGCTCTCTCAAGGATCACCAATAGCTCGGCTATCGCCAGAGAATCGAGGCCGATATCGCCGGGAACGGCGTTCTCATCCCCGGCGAGTGCGTAGGCTTTAAGGAAACGCTGGTAGTGGGACTCGATGTCTAGGGCATGCGCACCGTCCAGCCCCGTTGCATCGCCGTCACGCACATGAATCTCGATCGTGCGCAGGCTGCCGTTTAGCCACTTGTCCCGGGTAAGGCTTCTGGCCACCTTTCCAGAAGTGGTTCTCTTGATGGCCTGACGCCGAACGAACACGATCGTATGCGGCCCCGAGTAGCCATACGCGCGGAGTGATCGGGTAATCTCATCGGGCTCCGGTGGGTCGCTTGGGCTCTCGAGGCCGGCGACAACGATGAGCCGTTCCTCCTCGTCGTGGCCCCGGAACGCGGCCACGCTTCCGATCTGTATTTTCCCGGAACTCCTCTCGACGGCAGCCTCAAGGTCCTCGGGGTAGTAGTTCTGACCTCTGAGAATGATGATGTCTTTCAGTCGGCCACAGATAAATAGCTCCTCCTCCTGGAGGAACCCAAGGTCTCCCGTGCGGAGATAAGAGTGACCTTCGCTGAAATCGTTTTTGATCGAGTTGCTGAACACCTGCTCTGAGAGCTCCGGCTGGTTCCAGTATCCCCCGCACGTGCTCTCGCCAGCGACCCAGATTTCGCCGATTCCGCTGCCGCCTGCCGCCGTCCCGGTGTCTGGGTCAACGATCCTTACCTGGATCCCGTCCAGGGGCTTGCCGCAGCTGATCAATTCCAGTTTCTGGTCAGGAGGCGTGTCTTCGCCGGCCACCACAACTGTGCGCGCGTAAAGCGACTTCCGGTCGATCTTGACTGATCGTCGTCCAGCGTTGGCGACGGCCAGAGTGTTCTCCGCGAGTCCGTAAGCTGCAACGTGCGCTTCTGGGCGCAGGCCGTAGGGCGCGAATCGTTCCAGGAAGCTTCGGTACGTGCTCGGCCTCACCGGCTCAGCGGCATTCATGCACACTTGCACGGAACTTAGGTCCAGACCTTCCAGCGCCGCGTCTGGAACCCGCTCCGGAGACAGGCAGTACTCGAAGCCGAAATTTGGGGATGAAGTATAGGTTGCCTTATACCGGCTGATCGTCTCCAGCCATAGAACCGGCCGTCGCAGGAAGTCAAGTGGCGAGAACCCGTAGGTCGTGCCTCCGGTGACAACCTGGAAGAGATAGTAGCCGATCAGCCCCATATCATGAAATTGAGGCAGCCAGGAAACCCCGATTGCCTGGTGGTCGATCGTTGCATGGCAGTTATGTATAACGTTCTCGTGCGATACGACTACGCCCTTAGGCGCTCCCGTCGAACCCGATGTGTACTGCAAGAACAGGGTCTGGGCTGGACTGTCAATTGTGGTGTGCCGCGCGACGCCCTGCAGTAGATCGGTGGCCAGCCAGTTAATGCCGAGGGCATCGGGAGGATTTCCCTCGCCGCCTTGGCTGCCGACCTTGTCGGGGCCGCCTGGCGCTGGTGCAAGCGATGAATCCGTCAGGGCGAGCGCGGCCTGACTGTCTAGTATCACCGACCTGAGTCGCGAGGTTCCTCCCTCCCCGGCTGACGTGGCCGGAGGAACGGGAACGGGAATGACACCTATGCGCGCACACGCGATAAACGCAGCTACCATCTCCAGGCCCGGCGGGTACACTAGCGCCACGCGATCCCCGCGATGAAGGGCCGTCTCTTCGCGAATGTACTCCGCGAGGAAATGAGTCCTGGCTGCGAAGGATTGATACGTGTACGTTTCGCGCGGATTGCCGTGGCCATCAAGAAAAACACTGAAGCACTTTTCAGGATTAGCCGCCGCCCAGTGATCCAAGTAATCAAGGATCGTATCCAACTGCGCCACACTCCTAGCCACGAAGGATTGCTGTCTTCCCGGTCAGTCGGCGCCGCTGGCTGCTGCCCACGGCGATAGTATCAAAGCGAATGTCCTCGATGTCGTGAATGTAGCCGTCTCGCCTGCAGGCCGCTGGGCAACCCGTGTGCCTGGCGAGATAGCCGTCGTCGTTTTGCCGGACGGACACCTTGTCTGGGCGGTGTCCTGGAAGCTGCGCCGGGCGTGGCGAGTAGTCAAAGCCGGCGCTGCAGGAGCAGGGAGACATCAGCCGGAGCAGTCCTCCGGCCATGTGGCTCTGAGGCATACCGCGGCGCCTCCCGCGTATCCCAGATCGAGCGCGGCGAGCTGGCCACCATCGACGCGGTCGCCCGCTACATCGAAGCGCTCGGCGGACGGCTCGACCTTGTCGCCATCTTCGGCGACCACACCCTCACCGTGAGCACCACGGAAGCAGCGTGACCTCGGCTTCGTGCTGCTCGAAGGCGGGTCCTAGCCCGTGCCAGTCGCGCATGATCTCAGTTGATAGCTGGTTACCTGGCCCGGTGGCGGTGCCTGCGACTGTGATGACGATGGTGTCGGTCCTGATGTAGTGATCAGCCTTCGCGCAGGCAGACCGTGCTGGCCATGTGGCCGATTCACGCCGGTCATCCAGTATTTGAACTGTCTTGCCCGACCATGCGTACCGTCTCACTCGCGCACAACGGGAGCTTGCCGTCACCGGAGGGTACACGCATGTGTCTTCAGCACTACGATAGCTCGTCGAAACAGGCATCAGCTGGGCCCTGTTCGCACGACCATTCATCAACCGAGCAGCCGCCAGCCGGGCCGGGCAGGCGGAGCTTCCTGCGCACAGCCGGGCTGGCCGGCGTCGGGGCCGCGGCCCTGGGCGGCCTCACCGCGGGTCCGGCGGCCGCCTCCATCATCAGCCCCTCGGCGGCGCGGAACGCCGACGCTGGCTGGAACCCCGATCAGGACAGCTCGCGGTTCACCCTGGCCGTCATGCCTGACACCCAGTTCCTGTACTGGGGCACGCAGGGCAGCATCAACCCGGAGCCGCAGGAAGAATCCTTCCGCTACGTCATCGCCAACAGCGGCAGCCGGTCCGAGCGCAACATCGTCTTCATGGCGCATCTCGGCGACCTGACCGAGGACGCGGCGTCGTCCTCCTTCGGGTACGTCGGCTCGGCGTTCGACATCATGGACTCGCACGGTGGCGCCTACAGCGTGCTGGCCGGGAACCACGACGTGAACTCAAGCACCGACGACACGCGTGGTCCCACGCCGTACCTGGACACGATGGGGCCGCAGCGGTTCAAGTCATCCAAGACCTTCGCGGGCTCCGACTCGACCGGCTACAACACCGCGCACGTCTTCACGGCGGGCGGCCAGGAGTGGCTGCTGCTCGCGATGGACTGGCGGACGTCCTCGGGCGGATGGGCCTGGGCCAACCAGTTCCTGCAGGCCAACCCCAAGCTGCCGGTCATCCTCACCACGCACGAGATCGCGGGCCCGACCTACGACGACACCGTGTACCCGTACCTGTCCGGCGACGCCGAGAACGACGCGGAGCTGTCCAGCTACGGCCAGACGGTCTGGGACGAGCTGATCAACGAGAACAACCAGATCTTCCTCACGATCAACGGCCACTACTGGCCGCCGGGACGCACCACGCTGCAGAACGCAGCGGGCAATGACGTGTACGTGCACATCACGAACTACCAGAACCGCTACTTCGGCGGCGGCGCGATGCTGCGGCTCTACCACTTCGACCTGGTCCAGAACACCATCGTCGTCGAGACCCTGTCCCCGTGGGCGCTGGCCCAGAATCAGAACGCGCTCGCGGCGCAGGAGGCCATGCTCACCACGACCGTCGACCGCTTCTCCGTCCCGATCGATTTCGAGAGCCGCTTCTCGTCCTTCATCACGCCCGTGGTGCGTCCACCGCGTCCGGCCAAGGCGGAACTGCTCCCCGGCACCCTGGCCTACTGGCGGTTTGACGCAGGCGGCGCCAACGGCACGCCGTTCACCTCCGGCCAGGTCGTCAAGGACCTGTCCGGCCACGGCAACGACCTCAGCGTGCTGAACGTCGTGCCGGGCAGTGCGAGCGACGCGCTGACCTGGTCGAACCAATTCCACCCGGACCAGCCCGGCCATGGCAGCCTGTACTTCCAGGGCGGCCAGAACCCGCTGAACGGCGCCTACCTGACCACGCCGGCGAACGCCCCGCTCAATACGGAAACATTCCCTCGCGGGTTCACCATCGAGGCGTTCGTGCAGCTCTCCCTGGACTGGAACGAAAACAACAACTCGTGGATGGCGGTCCTCAGCCGCTGGGGCGAGAGCGGGCAGGCGGGCAAGTACGGCGGAAACACCGACCCGCAGGAGCCGATCTTCACGCTCAGCTTCTCGGACGGGCGGGAGCCCCAGTGCGTCTTCTACCCTCTCAACCAGACGGACTCGACGACCCTGTGGGGTGAGGGCCTGCCCGAGAACACCTGGTGGCACGTGGCCTTGGTCAACGACGGCTCGCGCACCACCATGTACGTCGAGGGCTGCCCGACCGTGGACATCGCCAACCAGGTCTCGTCCAACGGGATCACGCAGCTCGCCCTGCCCTGGGCGCTTGGCGGATATGAGTACGGCGGCTCCATCAACCAGATCTACAACGGCTGGGTGGGAGACGTCCGGATCGTGGACAGGGCACTGCCGGTCAGCCAGTTCATGCTGAACCGGTAGCGCCTGCTCGTCACGCCTCACGTAAAGGCACTGACGGGAAGAAATCGTGCTGGGACCACGATCCGGTCCGACGAAGGACACCTTCATAGGACCGGATCGTGGTTTTAATTATTCGCAGCCGAGCCGGCGCGCACGCAGATGGCGCTGTAACACTGAACCAGGTTTACCAGGGCCGTTGCCGGGCATCACGGCGCTGGGCGCGCCGCCCGGGCTACTCAGCGTTATCACGCGCGGCATCGTGAAGTGGCTGCTCAGCTCGAACTGTCGCTGGCGGTTATGCGCCGGGCACGTACCAAACTGCCTGGGGGTCGGCATGACGAATGTTCAGCAGAACGGGAAGGTCGCCCTGATAACGGGCGCGAGCGGGGCAATCGGTGCGGCCGTGGCCCGGTTGCTGGCATCGCGGGGGATGCGGGTTGTGGCCAACTACCGCAGCAGCCGCGAGAAGGCGGACGACCTGGTCGCCTCGATCGGCTCCGCGGGCGGCCAGGCGATGGCCGCGCAGGCCGACGTGCGCGACCGGTCCGCCGTGGACGGCATGCTCGAGCAGGCCCGGGCCGCCATGGGCGAGGTGGAGATCCTGGTCCACAGCGCCCTGATCCCGTACGCCATCAAGTCGTTCGAGGAGATGCCGGTCGACGAACTGAGCGGCAAGGTGGAACAGGAGATCCGGGCGGCCTCCGTGGTGACGAAGGCCGTTGTGCCCGGCATGGCCAAGCGCGGCTACGGCCGGATCGTCTACCTGGGCACCATGGAGAGCGCGCTGCCGCTAGAGGGCATGATCGCGCTCGGGACCTCGAAGGCAGCCCTGAGCTCGTTCGCCCGCTTCGTCGCGCAGGAACTGGGGCCACGTGGGATCACCGTCAACGTGGTGGCCCCGGGGCCGGTGGGCGGGCACCTCCACAATCTCGCCATCGAGCACGATCAGGAACACAAGAAGCGCCTGGCGGCCCAGACGGCGCTGGGCCGCCTCGCCTCGCCCGACGACGTGGCCCGGGCCGTCGCCTTCTACGCCGGTGACGACAGCGAGTTCGTCACCGGCACCACCGCGCCGGTCAACGGCGGATTGTCCATGGACTGACCCATCGTGGAAAGCTACGCCGCACCGTAGTTCACCGGCGACCACCGCCACCTCCGTCGCCATCCAGGTGCACGGCACCTGGGCACCGCCGAGGAGATCCCCGGCACCGCCGTCCTCGACCAGGGCGGGTTCGCCGGGCTCGGCCCGGTGTCGTGCGCGGGGGCAGGCAGTTGCAGCGCGGGCGGACACTATACCGACAGCTCCGGCCACCAGCAGGTGTTCGTCGTCAACGCAACGCCGACGAGCTGTCACCCAGCCCCGCACGCCGCCGCCAAACCCTTGCCCGATCGTGGGATCAGCAAGCTGACCGGCTGAGCGGCCGGCACCGGCAACAGCGATTGCTCGGGAAGTACCGGTAGAGCCCGCCCATCGACAGGCCGGTCGCCCGGACGAGGCAGGGAACGCGCCTACATGATGACAGACACGGTGTGCAGCTACGCTTCAGCAGGTGGCGCTGGGATCAGGGCTCGATCACCTGGGCGGCTACCCGTTTGAGGTGCGTTACAGCGATGGATCGCTGGTGCGCGCGCGTGCCGCTGCCGATGTCGCCGCGAGCGCCTACGGGTACTTCAGCGGCCTGTTTTCAGGAGTCGAGCCCGACATCGCCGTCATCGTGGCCAGCCAGGCGGACTGGCAGAGCAGGCAACCATACGGGCTGCCATTCTTCAACGATGACGACGGCCAGATCCGTCCCGGCATCGTGGTGATGCCCGCGGGAAGCGGGGATTTCCGCATCGCGATCGGGCAGGACATTCGCGACGCGTCGCCGCGCGGTTATACGCGCTTGCTTGCCACATACCCGGACGGCGCGGGTGGCCTGGATCTGCAGCCATTTTTTGACCTGGTCACGCTCCACGAGCTCGGCCATGCCTTCGAGGTGCTCGGTGACCTCAGGTTGCCGACCTTCTGGCTGAGTGAGATCTTCGCCAACCTGGCCCTTCACGCGTTCGTCGCCATGAGGCAGCCGGAAAGCCTGAACACGCTTGAGGTGCTCTCCACCGTGGGCGCGCAGAGCCGGCGCCTCGGGGCCCGGATGCGCGCCGAGGGTTACAGCACGCTAGAAGAGCTCGAAGCCCACTACACGGGCGGCGATCAGCCAATGAGCCCGCTGAACTACGTCTGGTACCAATACCGGTGGCAGCGACTCGCGGCCAGGATGTTCGCCGCCGATGGCGAGGACGGGCTGGTCCGCTTCTGGAATTACTTTCACGCGACCGATCGCCACGGTTCCGGCACGGTCACGGCGGCGTCCCTGGGCCCTGTCCTAAGGACCGAAGTGAGCCAGACCCTCGGCCGGGCGATCCAGAATTGGCGCTAGATCCTCGACCGGCGGCGGCAGGGGGGTGGCGCGCGCTGGGGTCACAGCGCCTTCCCGCCTGGCGTCACGTGGCGTCGCAGTGATCGGCGATGATCTTGCTGATGACGTTCTTGGTGAACTCGGCATCTTCGGGATCGGTGTCCAGTGCCCGAACCAGGACGATCATCGCCTTCCAGATCGCCCAGCCGCGGCCGCGCGTCCACGTCGCCCCGTCGACCGGCAGGCGCTGCTTGAACACGCGCTGGCTCTCCCCGGAAAAGAACGTCCACGCGATCGTCGTGTCGCAGGCGGGGTCGCCGATCCCGCACGTGCCGAAGTCGATGACGGCACTCAGCCGTCCGGAGGAATCCAGCAGCAGGTTGCCGGGCTGGGCGTCGCCGTGGAACCACACCGGCGGACCGTCCCACCGGGCCGCCAGCCCGGCCGCCCAGACCTCGGCGGCCAGGCCGGTGTCGATGTGACCGCGCAGCGCGGCGAGGGCCGCCCTCGTCTCGGCGTCGTAATAGGCCGGTGATCCGCCGCGGAAGAAGTTGTGCGGGCCGGGAGCCGGACCGCCGGACGGGTCCGCCTTGTACAGGGCAGCCAGAAATCCGGCCAGGTCAGCAGCGAACTCGGGCAAGCTCGCCACCTTTCCGGCCTCGGCTGTCTGGCCGTCGATCCACCGGTACACCGACCACGGCCGAGGGAAGCCGCAGCCCGGCCTGCCCATGGCCAGCGGCTCAGGGATCGGCAACGGCACCTGCGGGGCCAGGACCGGCAGCCAGCGGTGTTCCTTGCCGACCTGCTCCACGTAGGCCTGCGAGCTGGGCAGCCGGACCGACAGGCGCTCGCCGAGGCGGAACGTGGCATTGTCCCAGCCGTCGATATCCACCGGACGGACAGGCAGCTCAGCCCATTGCGGGAACTGGCTCGCGACCAGCCGCGAGACAAGCTCGGGAGTTATGTCCGCCTTGTTCACGAGCACGCATTGTGCCACGGCAGCCCGGCGACCAGCACCTGCAAACCGGCAGAGCTGACGATGACGGCCAGGACGACCAGGGAGACAACGTGAAATTCATCGCTGCAGCGGCCAGCGCGCTCGTGCTGGCCATCATTGGCCTGACGGCCGCCAACGCGGCGGCTGGCACCCGCCCGCCAGCCACAGAGCACTTCGAGGCGATGTCAACCAATCCCGTCTCGGCAGTCGCGACGCTGATCGCACGCGGGCCGCTCACCATCGGCGGCACCGTCAACCTGGAGACCGGCCGGGCTGTGCTGCCCGGCGGCAAGCTCACCCTCGCCCACCATCAGCTCCGCGGCAGCAGCAGTTTCAGCAGCCGCACCTGCCTGGCCACGGTCACGTCGTCGGGCACCTACCGGATCACCGGTGGCACTGGCCGCTACGGTCACGTCCGCGGCCACGGCGATTACCAGCTGACCGCCTACGCGATCGTCGCCAGGGTGGACGGCAAGTGCGGGACGAAAGTCGTCCCGCATGCGCAGGAGACCCTGCTTACCGCGTCCGGGCCAATCCAGCAGTGGTGACCAGATGGCGGGCCTGCGTCCGGTACCGGACTCCCGTTCTTACTTGAACGGGACGGTGACGGGGCCGGGCACGGGCCGGTAGACGGCAAAGAAATCACGGTCGTCAGGGACGAGGTAACGCGTGGCCGGCTGCTCCGAGGGCCCGACCAGCGTCGGGACGAGGCCCGTGGCGCCGTGGGTGTAAGTGATCAAGGTGTGCCACGCCGGGTTGATGTCGAACTCCATCGCTCGCACCGCGCCGAGGTGCTGGAGGATCTGCGCCAGGCTGATCACCGTCTGGCCGTCGGCGGCGACGTAGATGAGGTTGCCGCGGCGGTCGATGCCGACCCCGGTGCGCCAGACCTGGGTGACGCCGCCGAGCGTGTACCCCCACTGCGGGCTGTTCGGGTCGGTGTTCAAGTCCGGGTTTAGCTGCCCGTTCCAGACGATGGGCGCCAGGCTCTGGCGGGCCCAGGCCACGCCCGGCCCGGGATTCGGGCCGCCGCTCCACTTGACGATGTCGACGCGGCCGTCGCTATAGCCAATGAGCGTGGCGTTGCCGTCGCTGAGCGGCTCGTTCGTGCGGCCGTTGTCGGCCGACCCATTATTGCCGTCGGTGTAGATAAAGCCGCCGTTGAACGTCGCGAGCAGGCGCGAGCGCTGATCGTCCGGGACCATCATCGGCCCGCGGACGGCGGCGTTCGGCGGCTCGTACCGGCCCGGGTAATACCCGATTTCGGTGCGCGTGTGGTCGAACCAGGCGACGTAGGCGACGATCTGCGGATAGTCGAGTTCGGGGCGGTAGGTCGTCACCAGCACCGGTGGGCCACCGTCAACCGGCGGGCCGGTTGGCTTCCAGACCCCTTCGCCCGGCAGCGGGTGCGGGAAGACCGGCTTGACCGGCGGCGGCCAGGCAGTGGTCTGCGCGTGCGCGTTCTCGATCTTCGGCCCGTGGTTTCGCGGCAGGTTCAGCCCGACCTTCGGCAGGCTCTTGAGCTGCGGGCCGCCCTTCTGCGGCGCGTTCATCGTGTAGTAGAAATGCTCGCCGTTGTCGACCAGCCAGTTCCCGAAAGGCACATCTTGCCTGACCCATTCGGCGCTGCGCGGGCCCCACTGCAGGCTCGTGGGCTGCAGCATCCAGACCGTGTACGAAACAAGCGCCCAGGACAGCGCGACGGCGAACGGCGTCGCAATCATGATGCGACGGCGGCGCCGCCTGCGCCTGACCGCGGGACCGGTCCGCCGCTCGCCCCGCGGCAGGGCCGCCGGAACCGGCGGTGAGTCGCCCCCCTCTGGCGGAGGATTCACACCAGAACCGGGGCCAGATCGCGATCGGCGCGAACCCTTTAGCACGTTACGTAAGCCTCTATCGACCCGAGATACGGACGAGAAAGGGCTACCCGGGTGGCCGGGCGCCATGCCCTTCGTGGCGCGCCCGTGACCAGGACTTTCATAAATTCTGCCCCGGGCAGGCGCCGACTCCGGCTACCGGGTCACGGATGAGGTGGTCACCGTTTCCTGTCTTTCGATCAGCCCGTGGAAGGCGCTGGCGGTGTCTTCGTAGTAGCCGACGGCGACGCAGGAACTAGCGGTCGGGCAGGCGATGCCCCCGCTGTTGATGGACTGAGCGTACGGCGGCTGCGTGGGGTTGGCCGACGGGTTAGGTGGTGGCTTGAGCCCGCCGGTGGGTGCCGTTCTGGCGGTCCAGGTCCGGCCGGCGAGTTTCGCGATGTAGCCGTGCTCGAGGCCGGAAGTGTCGGTGTACTCGCCGAAGGCCGCGCACGAACCCACCGCCGGGCAGGAGATGGCATTGACCGAGTACACCGACTGGGCGGCCGGGCTGAGGCCCGCGGTCGGCAGTGCCCCGCTCTGCCAGGTCCCGCCCGAGAGCACGGCGAAGTACCCGTCACCGACCGCGTCACACGAGCCCGCTGCCGGGCAGTCCACGGAGCCGAGACCATCGGCCGGGCCTGGCACGGCGGCTGGGGTCCAGGTGCCGTCGGTGAGCGTCTCGGTCAGCCCAGCCTCGCGGTCCGAGGTGTTGACGTAATCGCCGACCACGGCGCACATCCCCGGCTTAGCGCAGGACACGCCGTCCAGCAAGGTGACCGGGTTGGCGGCGGGCGGGGGATCCAGCCCGGCCTCCGGAGCGGTGAGCGCCGTCCAGGTCCCGCCAGCCAGCGTCGCGATCACGCCGAGCCGGGCGTGCGCGGCGTCCTCATACCAGCCGGCTGCGGCGCACGAGCCCACGGCCGGGCAGGAGACAGCATCGAGCAGCAGGACCGTCCCCGCCGCTGGGCTCAGCCCGCTGGGCGGGAGCGTGGCCGCGGTCCAGGTGCCATTGGCGAGGGTCTCGGTCAGCCCATGCAAGTTGTCCGAGGCGTCCTCATAGTCGCCCGCCGCTACGCAGGAACCCTTGGCCGGGCAGGACACGGCGAGCAGGTGCACGAATTTGGCGCCGCTGATGGCCGGCGCCGTCTGAGCGGTCCACGACCCGTTGGCCAGGGTGTCGATCTGCCCCTCATCGGTTCCGGCCTGATCGTTGTAGGAGCCCACCGCGACGCACCAGCCCGCCGCGGGGCACGACAGCGCTCCCAGGCCGCCGGGGCTGGCGGACGGGGCCGGGTTCAGCCCAGCGGTCGGCGCCGTCAAGGCCGACCAGGACCCGTTGGACAGCGTCTCGATCAGCCCGTGGATGTCGCTGGAGGGTGTCGAGTACGAGCCCACCGACACACACGAACCGGCGGCTGGGCACTTCACCACGGCCGGGAAGACCCCGGTGCCGAAGGTGGCGCCCGGCACCGGAACCAGACCCGCCACCGGAGCCGTACTCGCCCGCCACACGACGGTGGTGTCAGCCGCGGGGACTCCGCCGGCCGACGCTACCGCCGGCCGGGCGGGAGCCGCGGCCACCAGGACGGCCACAGCCAGGATCCAGCCGCTCCGCCACCTCATTGAGCCGCCCACGACCGCCTCCTCGCGCCAGCCGCCCAAATACCCAGCGTCCCGCCATTGCTGGCATGGCTCACAATCCTCGGCAAACAGCCAAAGCGTCAACCCAAAACGTGGGCCTCTGCTGGGCGGCCCGGGATGATTCTGAGCGGAAGGCGCGTTGACGTGAACAGGACACGACATATCGTGTTGGTAGGGCTGGGCCCTGGACGGGCTCCAGGCCTTGAGAGGTGAGAATGATGACCGGTTGGTACGCGCAGCGGACGCCGGACAGGTCGGGCCGGGCCGTGATGGCCGTGACGCTGCTCGCGCTGCTGCTGGTGGCGGTGGTGCCGGTGGCCCTGCTGGCCGCGGTGGTCATGATGGTGCTGGGGCACGTCGTCGGCGGGCTCGCGGTGTTCGGCGGATCGGTCCTCGCCGCCGCCCTGGCTGTCACGCTCGCGGGCATGAGCGGGCTGCGGCACCTGCGCAAGCTGCTGTCCGGGGGCGGCTTCCGCGTCGTTCGGCTGGGCGCCAGCCAGTACACCGACGTGGCCGAGCCGCAGGGCAGCGACGCCCCCAACCTCGTTCAGCTGGACCGCAGCGAGTAGAGCCACGGAGTGACGCAGCACTTGTCACGCGGGTGATAAGCGGTTCATCCATTTCCGATAAACCGCGCTGGGCCCTGTTGCCTTCACCGTGACGCAGGTTTCTCATCGAGGTAGATCACCTGCGGAATGGTCAAGGGAGCCGGCATGCACGTTCGACTCAGCAGATCGCGTCTCTTCGCTGCCGTGGTGGCCGCGCTGTGCGCCGTGCCGATGCTGGCGGCCGGGGCGGCGGCTCCCGCCGCGCAGGCATCCACGGCGCCGGTGCTCCCGTCGCAGGATCCGTTCTATACCTACACGGGATCGACCCCGTTGTCGCAGATCGCGCCGGGCACGGTGCTGAAGGAGCGCAGCGTCAGCCTGTCGATCGAGGGCCTGACGGTCCCGGTGTCCACCGAGCAGGTTCTCTACCGCACCACGGGTGAGCTGGGCCAGCCGACCGTCACGGTGACGACGATCATTAAGCCGCTGCTCTGGTTCCTTGACCCGAGGATCGTCTCCTACCAGACGGCCTACGACGCGCTGGGATCGGAATGCGATCCCTCCTACACGCTGCAGGGTGGCAACCCGAGCGACTCCACCGCGCAGGAGGAAGAGCTCGCCATCGCCGCCTACGTGCTGGCCGGCTTCACGGTCACGGTGCCCGACTACGAGGGCACCAACCTGGACTGGGGCGCTGGCCAGGAGTCAGGCTACGGAACGCTGGACGCCATCCGGGCCACGGAGAACTATCTCGGGGTCTCCAGCTCGGTCAAGGTCGGGATGGTCGGCTACTCCGGCGGCTCGATCGCCACCGAGTGGGCGGCCGAGCTGGCGCCGAGCTACGCCCCCGCACTGCACATCATCGGCGCGGCGGCGGGCGGCGTGCCGGTCGACTTCGCCCACAACCTCACCTACGTCAACGGTGACGACGACTGGTCGGGTGTCATCCCGGCCGTCCTGGTCTCGCTGGGGCGCGCGTTCGGCGTCAACATCACCCCGTACCTGTCGTCGTACGGCGAGCAGCTCACCAGCCAGGTCAGCGGCGAGTGCATCGCTTCCTTCGCCAGTTCCTACCCCGGGCTGACCATCCAGCAGCTGCTGTTGCCGCAGTACTCCAACCCGTTCAGCGTCCCGGTCCTGGTCACCATCCTCAACCACCTGATCATGGGCACGTCGGGCGGGACCCCGGACGAGCCGCTGCTGTTCGGGGTGGGTGACTATGACGGAACCGGCGACGGGATCATGATCGACGGCGACGTGGAGGCGCTGGCCCACGAGTACTGCCAGCGCGGCGTGCCGGTTACCTTCACGGTGTACCCCGGGCTGCCGCACAGCGACGCGGCCGTGCCTTTCGAGGCACAAGCGCTGACTTTCCTCGAGGGCCAGTTCAACGGAGCCCCGGCGCCGAACGGCTGCTCCTCCATCGGCCCGGGCAAC
>Ga0335074_10005155_pt1 | contig 18064 bp, 10 predicted proteins | sample Lox_Sample_23_FD_206715 | JGI IMG/M metagenome (GOLD analysis project Ga0335074, IMG submission 206715) | Soil microbial communities from Loxahatchee National Wildlife Refuge, Florida, United States - Lox_Sample_2.3 | ecosystem: Environmental > Terrestrial > Soil > Wetlands | place: USA... | reverse complement strand
AGTCGCTCCCACGCCCTGACGCTGCGCTCGGTGTTGCGCCACGCGGCCGGAGAGAACCCAACCTCCCTCGACTCCCTGGTGGACCAGGCCGTCGCCGACGCCGGTGACGACGCCTTCCACCGCTACCGGCTGGTGCCGCCGGACTTCGCCGAACGCGACGAGTTCGCGTCCTTCTGGCAGCGGCAGAAGGCCAGAGAGGTACCCGCCCGGGTCCGCACCCGGGTACGGCGGAGGCTGCTGTTCGACGCGGTGATGGAGTTCGGGCTTCAGTCCCGGGTCGGCCGCACCCTGGAACAGACCGGCAGCGTCGCCGTCGAGGTGGAAGCCGGCCAGTCGGCCGGACTTGCCAGCATCGCCCGCACGGCCATCACCGCGACCGACAGCCAGGACACGCTGGATGGGCTGGCGTCCACGTCCGACCATCAACTGGTTGCCTGGGCGCGGGGCGTGCTAGAGCACATGCGGACGCAGGGCGCCATCGAGCATGAGTGGTTCCGCGTCTACATCCAGCACGACGGGCACCGCTACCACATCTGGGGTGGCCGACCTCGCGGCCAGGGCATGCCCGCCTTTCCCAGAGGCCGCCCGGCCCCGGCATACCCTCGCATCGGCCCCGCCGCGCCGGTCCGGGACCCGCTGCTCGACCCGGTCACCACACCACGATCCTGGTACGCGCGCTGGACCGCGCGCACCCTCGGCGTCACTGCCGCGCACGGCGCCCGCCTGGCGCGTCTCTTGCTGGAACGCCTCGCTCACGCCGACGTCCTGCACGCCGTGTCTACGAACAGCGGCGGGACCGTCTTCGCCATCCCCGCGAGTTCGGTGATCGTCAGTCCGACCACGCTGAGCGCGATGGGTGCGGGCGAAAACCTGCTCGTGTGCACCGTCTGCCACGCTCAGCAGCCAGGAACCGCCGCGGTGGTCAGCCAGCTCGACGGCGCGCCGTGCCTACTGGTGCGCTGCCCGGGGCAGCTAAGGCGTGAGCCCCGGCCGGACAACTATTACCGCTACCTGTACGCATCCAAGGACATGCGCCAGATCGTCGCGCGCGAGCACACCGGGCTACTCGAGGACGAACTGCGGCTGCGGTACGAGAACGGCTTCAAGCAGGGCCAGAGTGACCCGAGCGCCCCGAACGTCCTGGTCGCCACGCCGACCCTGGAAATGGGCATCGACATCGGAGACTTGTCTGCGGTGCTGCTGGCCTCGCTGCCCCGGACGGTGGCCTCGTATCTGCAGCGAGTCGGCCGGGCCGGCCGACTCACGGGCAACGCGCTCAACCTCGCTTTCGTCACTGGCAGCGGCGAGCACCTACCGCGGCTAGAGGACCCGCTGTCCGTCATCAACGGCCGGGTGCGCCCGCCTGCCACCTACCTCAGCGCGGAAGAGATCCTGCAGCGCCAGTATGTGGCGCACCTCGTGGACTGCTTCGCCCGCGACCCGAACCGGCCGCACCCACACTGGGCCAAGGGCGCGCTAGGCTCCGCGGAGACGGGCAGCTTCCTCGGAGACCTGATCCACTTTGCCGAGGGCAGCGCCAGCGAACACCTCGGCCGTTTCCTGGCGTGTTTCGGAAACCTGGCTCCGGCATCGGAGGAGAACCTGCGCGCCTGGGCGAGCCGGATCGATGACCAGCCCCGCACCAGCGGCCTCGCGAGCCACCTGTACCAGGCATCCAGCCGCTGGGTGGCAGCCGCCGAAGGCCTCAATCACCGGCGCAAAGCGGTCCAGGAAGCCTTGCCCGAGTTGGAGCGTATCGCCCAGTCGCCAGCGGCCAGCGATGACGACAAGCGCGCCCTCCGTGCCGCGCGAGCATCGTTGGCTCTCATCGGCTCGGAGCTCAAGCACCTGCAGGGCGAGTACTGGATCGCCGTACTGGAGGAGTTCGGGGTTCTCCCGAACTACACCCTGCTCGATGACGGCGTCGCGCTCGACGTGGCACTCACCTGGATCGATCCGGAAACCCAGGAGTTCCGCTCGGAGTCAGCCAACTACCGGCGCTCCTCAGCCAACGCGCTACGGGAGTTTCCCCCCGGCGCCACCTTCTACGCCCGGGGCCTGGAGATCCGCGTCGACGCCGTCGACCTCGGTCCCAGCGACGCCGCGATCCAGACGATGGCGTTCTGCCCGGACTGCGGATACGCCGTCCGGCTCGCCGCCGGGGGCACCAAGGGGTCGCTCACCGTCTGCATGCGCTGTGGCAGCCCGGGCATCTCCGGCAGCGAACACCACCTCGACGTGGTCGAGCTCACCCGCGTCTCCGCGGAGATGCGGCGCGACGAGGCTGTCATCACCGACCGGAACGACGAGCGCAAACGCGAGCGTTTCACCATCGCCGTAGCGGCCGACGTCGACGCGGCCCAGGTCGCGAAACAGTGGTACGTCAATGACTACGACTTCGGCACCAAGTACCTACGCCGGATGGACATTCGCTGGGTGAACCTCGGGCGCCAGGGCGGCCACGGCGCTATCCGCACTATCGCGGGCAGCGACGAGCCCGCTCCACTGTTCCGGGTCTGCGAAGGCTGCGGGGTGCTGGACCGGGCCAGTCACGCCAACCGTCTCGACGAGCACCGGGCCTGGTGCCGCTATCGCCGGTCACACGACGAGCACACCCGCAGCATCGCGCTGACCCGGACTCTGACCACCCAGGGGGCGGTAATCCGGCTGCCGCTGTCCATCACCCTCGGGGACAGATTCGCCATCCCGAGCCTGGCCGCCGCGCTGCTGCTGGGACTGCATGAACAGGTCGGAGGCAGCCCCGACCACATCCAAGTCGCCCAGATCAGCGAACCCGTCCCCGGGCAGCCCGGCTCGACCAGCGAGGCGCTGCTGCTGCATGATCTGGTGCCCGGCGGCACCGGGTATCTCGCGGAACTGGCCAACCCGGAAAGGGTGTGGGACCTGTTGTACCGGGCGTGGGACCGGGTTCGCGATTGCCACTGCCACGCCGAATCACGGCTGGCCTGCCACCGGTGCCTGCTGCCGTTCGCCACGCCCTGGCAAGTGGACAGTGTCTCCCGGGACGCCGCCGAGCGGCACTTGCGGGCCATCTTGACGGCTGGCGCAGCCGGTACTGCGCCGACTATAGAAATGAGCTGGTCACTGACCACTCAAGAGCCGACGCCGCCAGATGTGGAATCCCACCTGGAGCAGAGTTTCCGGACAGTCTTCACCGAACGGGTAGCGGCGCTCGGCGCGACAGTGAAGGAGTCGCCCGGCCCATACGGAAACCGGCTGACCATCACCTTCCCGAGCGCGACCCGGGTGTGGACGCTGGAACCACAGGTGCTGATGGCGGGCAGTAAGCCGGACTTTGTGCTCAGCTCCAACCAGCCGGACCTGCCACGGGTGGCCATCTTCACCGACGGCTGGCTGTACCACGCCAGCCCGGCCCACAATCGGATCGCCGATGATGCGCAGAAGCGGCAGGTTCTCCGTGACGGCGGCGCCATCATTCTCGCCGTTACCGCCCGCGACGTCGAGCAGGCACAAGCCGGCGCCTATGACCCGCCGGGATGGCTGCGCGACGATGTGGCAGCCCAGTTGCTCAGTTCCTCCGTTGCCTTCAGCAGCCAGAACCTGGAAGCCATCCGGCGTGGCCCGATCGCGTTTCTGCTCGCCTGGATCCAGGACCCCGATGTTCCGGGTCACCGTGCCCTGGCCAACCATCTACCGCTCATGTTCGCCCCCGTTGCCACCCACTTGTGGATAGATCCGGCCAGCGACCTGCCCCGCGAGGCGGCCCATCGCCTGGGGGACGCGCAACCGGGCGGATCCAGGGACGGCAACGTACCCAATGCCTGGTGGTGGCGTGCTGGCCTGGTTGGATGCCTAACCCGGATGTCCGGCCAGGCCATGGAGATGGCACTGGTTCTCGACGACCGGGACGAGGCACTTTTCGCTGACCAGCACGACGACGCTTGGCGGGAGTGGCTGCGGATATCCAACGCCCTCAACCTCCGCGAGCAGCCCACGGTGATCACAGCGGTCAGCGACGTATCGGTCGAGGCGGTTCCACATCCGGCAACCATCCCGGGTAGCGCGGTCCTGCCGCCGAAGTGGCAGGAACTGGTCAAGCTGGCGATAGAAGGAGCGGAACGCAGCTTCCTCCAGGAGCTCGCCAGGTTTGGCTCCATCCCGTTGCCGGTGCTCGGATACGAAACTGACGACGGTATCCCTATCGACTTCGCCTGGCCGGACAAGCATGTCGCAGTGTGCCTGAAGATTGACGACGACGACCGGCAGGCGCTCGAGTCAGCCGGCTGGACCTTGCTTCCCGGCGATGGCAGCACAGTTGCGGCTGCTCTGAGCGGAGGTGCGTGATGGCCACCATCATCATGTCCAAGCTGGCCGGCAAACTAGACCCGTCGGTCAAGAAGAAGGCCTACGCGTTCCTGGAAAAGCTCAGCGAGGATGACACGTCCCCCGGGCTACACATCGAGCCGATCACCAACAGCGCTGACGACAAGGCACGTACCGGCCGGGTGGACGACTTCTGGCGGGCAGTGCTGTTCAAGGTGCCGGGCCAGGGTGAGGCGACCTATGTCTTTCACGGCATCTGGCCACACAACGACGCCATCGCCGTAGCCAAGAAGATCCGGCTCACCGTCAACCCGGTCAACGGGATCGCCGAGATCGTCACTGTCGCGGAACCGGCCGTGCCGTCAGCTCGCGTACCCGCGCCGCAGGCAACGGCGGTGTTGCCCGGCGGTCCCGTAGCGGTGCCACTGCTCGCTGGGCTGAGCATCAGCCGCGATGACCTGGTGAACGTGCTGGGCATCGACGAATCGCTCGCCGAGCGTGCCCTGACCGTTCCTGACGAGAATGCCCTACTGGCCCTCGCTGAGCATGCGGTCGAATGGCAGGGCTTGGCGTTGCTCGACCTCGCTGCCGGGTTCAGCGTGACCGAGGTGCAGGAGCGGCTGAGCCTAACCAGACAACCGGCGACGGCTGGTGAGAGCGAAAGTGACCGCCTAGTGCGTGGGTTGCGGCACCCGGCCGCTCAAGTCTCGTTCACCTGGATCGAAAGCAACGACGAACTGCGCCGGGTTATCGAGGGCGGCGATTTCGGTGCCTGGCGGGTGTTCCTACACCCTGAGCAGCGCAAGTACGCCGAGCGTTCCTACAACGGCCCGTTCCGGCTATCCGGGGGTGCTGGTACCGGCAAGACTGTCGTACTGCTGCACCGGGCCAGGATGCTTGCCCGCCGGGAACCTGGTTCACGAGTGCTCCTGACTACCTTCACCACCAACCTGGCCGACCAGCTCCGTATGGACCTTCACCGGCTGGACCCAGACCTACCCCAGGCGTCCGACCTCGGCGAACCCGGAGCTTCCATCTATGGCATCGACGCGCTTGCCAGTGCAGTACTCAGGAAGGCAGGCGCGGACATCGCCACCGACACCCAGGCCACGCTTGGGGTGGGCACGCAGCAGATCAGCGGCCGCACCCCGAACTCAGCCTGGCAGGAAGCGCTTGACGCCGCTGGCGGCATGCTGCCAGCCGCTCTGCGCAGTGCCGCGTTCCTGGCTGCCGAATACACCCAGGTGGTCTTGCCGAACCACGTGACGACCCGGGAAGAGTATTACAAGGTGCGCCGACCCGGCCGCGGTGTCGCACTCGACCGAGTGAAGCGAGCAGCGGTCTGGAACGTCATCGAGGGATATCGCGCACTTTCACGGACCGCCGGGACCATCGACTTTGCCGAGGCCGCCAATATCGCCGCCGCTCACCTGCGGCGTATGGCAGCGACGACGGGTGAACGCCTGGCGGACCATATGCTTGTCGACGAAGGTCAGGACCTTGGCCCCGCGCACTGGCAGCTCCTGCGCGCGCTGGCCGGTGAGCACGCCAATGATCTCTTCATCGCCGAGGACTCCCATCAACGCATCTACGGTCGGCGGGTCGTTCTCTCCCAATTCGGCATCCGCATAGTCGGCCGCTCCCAGCGGCTCACCCTCAACTACCGCACCACCGCCCAGAACCTCCGCTACGCGCTCAGCGTCCTGGAAGGCGGAAGCTATGTGGACTTGGAGGATGAAGCCGATACAACATCCGGCTACCGGTCTGCCCGCGGCGGTCCAGTACCTCGGCTTATCCCATGCACCACTTTGAACGAGGAACTCGACAAGGCAGCAGAACTCATCAAGGAGTGGCTCAAGAACACCAACGCACCCGAAACGATCGCAGTCCTGGTCCGGGACCAGTGGCAACGAGACCGCGTTGTCACCGGCATGGCCGAGCGCGGCGTCACGATCCGTGCCGTTGACCGGGAGCCCATCAAACCTGGCCAGCCGGTAGCCATGACCATGCACCGCGCCAAAGGCACCGAGTTCTCTAAGGTTCTATTGTTCGGCGTCAATCTGAAGTCCATCCCCCGGTCAGTACGGGACGAAGAGTATTCCGCGGACGCCCAGGCAGAAGCGCTGCTCCGGGAGCGGTCGCTCCTCTACGTGGCCGCATCCCGTGCCCGCGACGAACTCGCCGTGTCCTGGAGCGGCGAGCCCAGCCCCCTGCTGTCGCCTGTTGCACCCACCGGCTGATCGAAGCGCGAACGCGGTCAGCGCGGGTCGAGCGGGGCGCGCTTGCAGACCAAACTGTCTGCGGGAAGCGCTAGTGTCCCGGCCGTGTCGCTTACATCACACCTCGATGACCGCCTCAGCCCCGTGAGCAGGTTCATGGCGGCCGAATTTCCCGGCATCAAAGAACTGCAGGCGGCATATCGTGCGCGGCGACCAGCTGACACAGATGCACTGCGACCAGAGCCACCCGATGGACTGCGTCCCGCCTGGGGGACTCTCGGTCAGGGAATCGATCACAGATTGCGATATGCGTTTTCGGACCAGGATGGGCCCTCATCGGCAGTCAGCTCGGGCATGGTCCTGGCCGCAGCGGGTCCCAATCAGACTGTCATCGCGGCGATTGGCTCGGCGGCCGATGGCTTGCGTGCAGCCCTAGCTGACCTAATCAGCCACGAGCGACCTGCCGACCGCAGCCACGGACTCGAGCTTGCGGCGGATGCGGAGGAGCATCTCCTGCGAATCTGTTACGCCATGGCCTGGTTCGAGGAGGTTTACCGCACTGGCCGTCTCTGGCCGGGAACACCACTCGGCGAAGCTGATGGGAACCTGACCGCCACCGATTTGCTCGCCGCCGTCCCTACCTATGCCGTTGCCGACCTGAGAGCCCAGGTTCACCTCGCGGCAGGTTGCTTGTCTGAGTTGCGTGCAGTATCCGCGCCCGGGCAGGTACAAGCAGGGCCAGTCTTCACGGGCTCACGTGACGTGGGTGGGGCAGACGCTGACGTGATCATCAATGACCTACTGCTCGAGGTGAAGGCCAGCACTAAAGCGGTAATCAAGCGTGAGGGCTTCTACCAACTGATCGGGTACCTACTCCTCGACTACAACGACGTTTACCGCATACGGCGAGTCGGGTTGTACCTTGTCCGGTTCGGTCACCTGGTGACGTGGACCGTTCCCGAGCTTCTTGTATTGCTCGGCGCTCAGCACAACCTGGCTGAACTCCGCAAGATCTTCGCCGACACGGTTGCCGATCGTGACGACCGGCAGGACTGAGCACCGGCGCTCGCCTGATTAGGTAGCGCCGGGCCCTGATCGGGCTATCCAGCGCTCCGGACACCGCCGAGGTGCCTCCCGGCCGGGTTAGCGTGCGCCGTTGTGCCGTGTCCCGCAACCGGCCTCTCGCTTCGCTCGCTCCGGGCGGGCAGAGATCTTTTCCAGGACAGCGGGCTGTCCTGCTGGATTGTGGCTGCTGACCGTTCGCGAGGGGCCGGATGGTGCCGGCTTTGCCGGCGCTGTCTTGCCATGGCCCGCGGGGAAAACATCTTGCCCCCCCGGGACGGCCGGTCGGTGCGGGCCCCGGCCCTGAACGGCGCCTTGCTGCCCGGACCGCCGGGAGGCACCCGCCACCCGGACGAGTCCCATCATCTGCGGGAAGGAATCCCATGACCATTCCTACTTCTTCGGCACCCCGGCTGCCGGGTGCCCGGAACGCCACGCTGGAGGACCTCGCCGCGCTGCTGCGTGATCAGCAGGCCCGCAAGGTCGACATCGTCGCCCCCGCCACTGCGATCCACGCCGACGGTGCGCGGCTGGTGGTGCGGGAGACGGAACCGGTCCTGGGCCCCGGCGGGGTGACCATGACCGCCGGTTCGTACACCCCGACCGATGTGTGTGATAAGGGGATCGCGGACAAGCTCGGCATCCCCGGCGCGTACCTGCGGAAGCTGCGCGAGCAGAAGCCTGGCCTCTACGACGCGAACGTGAACGGCTGGCTGGCGGGGGATGAGCGGAAGTTCCTGATCCGCTGCCTGCGCGGCGACAGCGGGGACGGGGCGGCGCGGGCGTTCCTGTCCGACGGGTACAAGATCATCGACAACCTGGACGTCCTGCTCGCCGCGCTCGACGGCGTCCGCGGCTCCGGGTTCCCGGTGCACATCGATGGGTGTGACCTGACCGAGCGGCGGATGTACGTCCGCGTCGTCTGCGAGGAGGTCCGGGCGCTTGCGCCGGTGCTGCTCGGCGGGTACCGCAGCCCGTTCACCGGCGCGGCTGGAGCGGACAACCCGGTCGTGTTCTCCGGGTTCGTCATCACCAACAGCGAGACCGGGTGCGGGGCGTTCACCCTCACCCCGCGCCTGGTCGCGGAGGTGTGCCGGAACGGGGCGACCATCACCCGGGATGCGATGCGGGCCGTGCACCTGGGCGAGCGGCATGAGGAAGGCCGGGTCACCTGGTCGGGCAACACCCTGGACAAGACCCTCGCGCTGATCACGGCGAAGACCACCGACGCGGTGGCCACGTTCCTGGACCCGGGCTACGTGCAGCGGGCGGTGCGGGCGATGGAACGCGACGCCGGGCACCCGGTGGCCGACCCGGAGGAGACGGTCCGCACGGTGTCGGCGCGGCTGCGGTTCACCGACGCCCAGGCCCACGACATCCTGGCCCACTTCATCCGCGGTGGCGACGTCACCGCCGGCGGGGTCATGCACGCGGTCACCAGCGTCGCCCAGACCCTCGACGACGCCGACACCGCGCACGAGATGGAGTCCCTGGCGCTGCGCGCCCTGGAGTTGGCCGCTACCGCCTGACCACCCCACCCAGCAGCTCCCCGCCATGACCGGCGGGGAGCTGCTCCCTCACACCCTCTGGAGGTTCTGTCATGCCCGATGGCACCGTGACACCGCTGCATCCCCGCTCAGCGGCGGCCATCTACACCGATACGGCGGCGCTGAATGACATCCATGCGCTGCTGACCGCCACCGCACCCGGCCAGGCCGCGCTGAAGGACATTGCACTGATCCTGGCCCGGACCGGCCGAGCGATGACGAAGGCCCGTGACATCGAGGCCTCGATCATCGAGACCGCGCTGGGCTGGCCGGTCGCTTGCGTGGACGCCGGTGACACCAACGTCTATGTGCGGCAGGACCCGGCCGGGGAGGGCCTGCTGATCGAGATCTGCACCGAGACCGACGCCGAAGCCAGCTCCCTCACCGTCACCCTTGACTGCGCCCTCTTGCGCCCCGCCGACCCCGGCGGCAGCCAGCCGCCTGACCCAGGCACACCCGCCGCTGCAGCGGGGACCATCACCCGTCCCAAAGACAACCGTAAGGAGAATCCCGATGTCTGACCTGCCCGAAGTCACTCCAGACACGGCCGCTGAGGCCGGCAGCGCCGAGTACGCCGACCCGAGCGCGCAGCCAGGAGCCGAGTACGGGCGGCTGATCCCGGTCAGCGAACTGACCGCCCACCCGGGCAACGTCCGCCAGGACCTGGAACTGACCCCGGAGTTCTGCGCCTCGATCGCCAGCGAAGGCGTCCGGGTCCCGTTGCTGATCACCTTCGCCAGCGACGGCACTTACCGGGTCATCGAAGGGCACCGCCGCCTGGCCGCCGCCGTCAAGACCGGGCTGGAAGCGATCCCCTGTGATCTCGACCCGGACCGTGCCACCGATGAGGCGGGGCAGTACCTGGACATGGCGCTGGCCAACGGTGGCGGTTACCGGAAGAACTTCACCGTGACCGAGGAAGCCGCGGCGCTGTTCGCGGCGCACGAGGCCGGGGCCTCGAAGACCCGGCTGCGGAAGGCGACCGGCCGGAAGGCCGAGGAGATCAAGACCGTGCTGAAGGTGGCCCAGATCTCCGAAGGGACCCGGTCTGCCGCCGGGGACCTCGCCCGCCAGCTCGACCTGGAGGGTCTTGCCCTGCTGGCCGAATTCGACGGAGACCCGGGCGCCGTGTCACAGATCCTGGATGCCCTGCAGCGCGGGTACAACGTGGAATACCAAGCCGAGCGGATCCGCCAGCAGCGCGCCGAAGCCGCCGAACACCAGCAGCTCCTCGACGACCTGCAGGCAGCGGGGGTGCACATCAGCACCGACCTGCCCGCCGGGGCGGCGCGGCTATCCCAGCTGCTGCACGACGGCGAAGACCTCACCCCCGTCTCCCATGGCTCGTGCACGGGCCGGGGCGCGTTCTTCTACTCCTGGGCGCTGAACAACCCCGTCTACTACTGCTCCAGCCCCGGAGAGCACGGCCACACGTTCCGCACCAACCAGTCCGCCCAGCCACCCACACCTGGTGGCCCCGCTCCGGATGCCGGGGACGGTGGGACACCCGGGCCGGGCAGCTCACCGGTCGAGGCGGAGGAGCGGCCTGACCCGGGACGCAGGCTGGTCATCGAGGGGAACAGGGCCTGGCAGGCCGCGGCCGAGGTACGGAAGCGGTGGCTGGCCGACACGTTGTTCGCCCGCCGGGCCGCACCACGCGAAGCCGCCCCGTTCATCGCCCGGCAGCTGCTGGCCATGCCCGAGCCGCTACGCACCGGACTGTCCGTGGCGCCGGGCCGGATGACCTTCGCTGAGATCACCCGGCAGGACGCGGCCAAGTGGCTGGAGATCAGCGCCACCACCGCGGCGGCCCGGCTGCCGCTGCTCATGCTCGCTCCGATCGCCGTCAGCTACGAGTATGCGATGACCCAGGGCGAAGGCCGCAACACCTGGCGCACCGATGGCCGCTACAGCCCCTGCCCCCGCGCCCAGGCCGGCGAGTACCTGGCCTTCCTGGCCAGCATCGGCCACACCCTGACCCCGATCGAGCAGGCCGTGACCGACGGCGTCGCCTGGACCGGCGACACCCCCGCCAAAGACCCGCTGCCTGCGGATGCGGGCCAGTCGGACACGGGCACCGAGGACACTCCGGTCACCACCGAGGCGACTGCCGCCTGACCATCGCCCCGTGGAGGGCCGCCAGTGACAGTCGCTGGCGGCCCTCCCTATGTCTTCCCGCCCAGTTCACCGGCCCGCCAGTCCAGAGAGCTGGCGGGTCCACTCGAAGGGAGAAACTCATGAAGACCACGCCCCCAGAGACGGCGACCTCCCGGGAAGCACGAACCGTGTTGATCTATCTTGCTGAACCCAGCGACACTCTCCTAGGAAGCCTCCTGCAGGTCACCGATCCGTGCGACGTGGTGGCAGCGATCCGGTCTGGCACCATAGCCAACGCCATTTCCGGCGGCTGACCCTCAGCCTGGCAGGTGAGAATTGGGCCAGGCGTGATGTGGTGGCGGATGAGGCTGGCCGCACTGTCGGCTGCGCCCCGGCTGGAGGAATTCGAAGGCCAAGGCGTCCATCTGGTCTGCCCTGCTGACTCAGGCTGGCCAGGTCAGCTCGACTGCCTCGTCCCGGTCCGCCGATACGCGCCGCGAGTCCGCGGAACCCCGAACCTGCGGGATCTCTGCCGCCAGTCCATGGCCGTGGTCGGCTCCCCGGGCCGCCACTGCCTACGGCAGGCACATGCGCGCCGGAAAATACGAGAGACGCGCACCATGGCTGACGAGCCCCGCTGCGCGTTCGTTGGATAGATGCTGGGCTCCGTTTGGCAGTACCGCGGCCGTCAGTCACCGGCCTGTCGCGCGACTTTGGCTGCGTCCAGGATGTCCAGCGCAACACGCTCGCTGTGCTCGTCTCCGGTCTCGCGGAACATCGCGGCGGCGTCCTGACAGGCACTGACGGCCTCGTCGAACCGGCTCGCTTCTTGCAGCGCAGTGCTCAGGTTGATCAGTGCGATGGCTTCGCTGTGCCGATCGCCTGTCTCGCGGTAGATGGCGGCGGCGTCTTGGCTGGCGGGGATCGCTTCTTCGAACCGCCCCAAATGCTGCAGGGTGATGCTGAGGTTGTTTAGCGCTGTCCCCTCGCCGTGCCGATCACTTACGTCCCGGTACAGAGCGACGGCGTCTTGATGCGCGGTGACAGCTTCGCTGGATCGCTGCGCCTCCTGCAGGGCCAACCCGAGGTTGGTCAGCGCCATGGCTTCTCCATGCCGGTCACCAGTCATGCGGTAGATGGCGGCGGCATCCTGCCCTGCGGTGATCGCTTCCTGGAACCGGTATAGTTCCCGCAAGGCTACGCTGAGGTTTGTCAGCGCGTTGGCCTCGCCGTGACGGTCTCCGATTTCGCCGCAGATGGCGGCGGCGTGCTGGCCCGCTGTGGCCGCTTCCTCGAGTCGGCCCTGCTCTTGCAAGGCAGAGCCGAGGTTGCTCAGCGCTAGGCTCTCCCCACGTCGGTCACCGCTTTCGTGGCATATAGCGAGGTCTTCCTGGTGCGCGGTAGCCGCCTCCTCAAACCGCCGCACTTGCCGCAGGGCCAAGCCGAGGTTGTTCAGTGCAGTGCCCTCGCCGTGCCGGTTGCCAGTTTCCCGGTGGATTGCGATGGCGTTCTGGCATGCAGAGATCGCTTCGTCGAAACGGCGCACCCGTTGCAGGGCTAGGCCGAGGTTGTTCAGCACGGCGCCTTCGCCGACCCGGTCGCCCAAGCGCTGGGCAGTGCCCAGGCTGATTGTGGTGACAACCAGCCAATCATCAAACCGTCGCCGCCAGTCCAAGTACTCAGCCAGCGCAATGGACAAATGTAGGGCCACAGGGTGACGACCGGTGTCCGCCGCCATTCTGACTGCGGCCACAAGGCTAGCCCGCTCTGCATCCAGCCACGCCAGGGCGTCATCGCGGCCGGTGAACTCCGCCCGCAACTCCGTACCCGGGAGCGCGCGGAGGTGCGAGTCAGCGGCATCTGCCATTTCTAGGTAATAATCAAGGATCCGATCGCGAGCCAGGTCGCGGCCATCGGCCTCCGCATAACTATCGGAAACCTGCAAGGCGTACAGTCGTAGCAGGTCGTGCATCCGCCACCGGCCGCCCGCGCCAGGCGTGGGCTCGGCCAGGTGCGCCCGGGCTAGGTCGGCAAGCACCCGGCGCGTTTCCCCGACCGGCAATTCCGCCAAGATGGCGGCCGCGGCGGTGGAGATGTCGGGGCCGGGGTTGACCGCCAGCAGCCGGAACACCCGCGCCACGGTGTCGTCGAGCTTCCTGTAAGACAGGCCGAACGCTGCAGCGACCGACGGCGCGTCGGAGCCACTGCCGTCGTCGTACGCGAGGTGTTCCAGCCGCGCTGACTCAGCGGCCAGGTCGCCCGCGAGCTCGGCCGCGGTCAACGCCCGGTCGGCGGCCAGCAGCGCTGCAGTGATCTGCAACGCCAGCGGCAGCCCTCCACATATTCCGGCCAGCCGCCGTGCCGCCGCTAGGTCACCGCTGATCCGGCCGTCGCCGGGGCGGGCGACCCGCAGTGCCGCGTCCAACAGCGCCACCGAGGCGTCTTCGTCGAAGATGGTGACGTCGATTAGCCGGGCGCCCAGCCCGGCCAGGGTGTGCCGGGAGGTGACCAGCACCTTGTGCGGCCCGGTCCCGGGCAGCAGCGGGCGCACTTGTGCCTCGGACGAGGCATTGTCGGCAATCACAAGCACCGGTTGGCCGATCTGGGCGAGTATCGACCGGTAGAGCGCGGCCCGCTCCTCGGTGATCGGCGGGATGTGCTCGGAGGGTACCCCCAGTGCGCGCAGCAGCGCGTCTAGCGCCTGCCCGGCTTCGACCGGTGTCTCGTCATAGCCGTGCAGGTCGACGAACAGCACCCCGCCAGAGAACCAGCCCTGCTTGACCGCGGCGTGGCCGGCGGCGACGGTCAGGGTGGTCTTACCCACTCCGGCCAGCCCGGCCACAGCCGACACCAGCACGGGCCCGGCTGTGCCCTCCTGTGCTAGCAGATCAGCCAGCACCGCCAGCTCGTCGTCCCGGCCGGTGAACCCGACGGTCAGTGGCGGCAGCTGTGCCAGCGCGGTCGGCGCCGCCACGCCGCGAGAGGTATCCAGCCAGGCCAGCGCCTGGTGGACGTCACCAGCCAGCTGCCCGAGCATTCCTTCGAGCCGCTGGCCCTGCATATGGGTTACGTCGTCGTTCAACTGCGACGCCAGAGGAAACAGCGACCCGCCGCCGGCGCCGCGAGTCACGATTTCCCGCAGCAGGAGACCAGTTAGTGTCGCCGCGACCACCGTGCCCGGCACCCCCAGCACCTCCGCCGAGGATTGCCCAGTGCCGGTCAGGCTGACATCGTCCAGCACCGCCAACTGCGCGGCGATCCCCGTCTGCAGAGCCTCCAGCACCGTGGCGTGACCAGCCAGCGGCCTGTCCGGTAGCGGCTTGCCGAACACCTGGCTGATCACCATCGCCAATTCCTCGGCCTGCTCGGGATTGTCTGGGCGCAGCTCGGCGGCGGTGCGCTCGACCGCTGCAGTGGCGGCCGATCGCATCGCTCGTTCCTGATCACCGCCGAGAGCCAGCGTGGTCAGCTTCTTGCGGCCCGCATCCGCAAGGACACCGATCAGCCAGGCTGCAAGATCGTCAGCGACGAACACGATCTCAGCATGCCGCCCCGCGAGCCGCTCCGCCAGAACTGCAGGCTCTGTTCCATGCGGCGAACTGGCCTATCTGTGTGCTGCCACTCGGCGGCACGCGTTGCTCTTAGCTGAGCGCTGATTGGGTATTGACAGTATTCAGAGGTGGCGCCTAGGACGTCGACGCCACCGCGCCACCCTGGCCTGCGACGGCCGCACCCTGGCGGCGTTTGCCTGTTGCCTGGACCTCGCCTACCCGCGGTGTGCCTGAGCCGGTGTGCAGGCTGGGGTCGCCCTGTTGTGCGGCAGGGGCATTCGCGCCAAGCCTGTTCAGCCGGGAGCGGATCGCGGATGGCTGGCGCCCGAAGGTGTCCGCGAGCGCGGCGACGTCATGACCAGCCTGATGGGCTGCCAACAGCGCGGCATCGGCTTCGGCGGTCCACGGCAGGTAGGCGTTGGGATGCTGACGGCGGACTTGCTCGACCCGGTAGGCCTGACCTTCAGCCGGTGACGGCGTAGGCGCGTTCGGTCCAGTGAGCACGGCCGTAAGACGGTCGATGGCTGTGGCAACGGCTGACAGGGCCTCGGTCTGAGCCAGGACGGCCAGCACGGCCGGGTCGCCGCTTCCGCTTCGGACCTCGTCTGCGTAACGCCGTGCGGCGGCCGCGTGGTCGGATTCCTCCATAACACCAGGCTAGGCCCCACCTCCAGGGCGGGCCGAGCATGGCTTCGCGGCCTCGTTGGCTGCGGACACGCGGATGAGCTGGCAGGTCCAGTGCCGATCCGGTAGTGGCTCCCTGGCGGCAGGGGTCCATCCCGGCCGCGTGGCGAGATCCGGATGGCCTGCCCTGGCGGCTGGACTGCGGTTCACTCCTTCCCGGCTTGTCAGCTTGCCCCGCTGTGTCGTGTCCCGCAACCGGCCTCTCGCTTCGCTCGCTTCGGGTGGCCAGAGATCTTTCCTGAGCCGCGGGCGTTCTTTGGTGCCGGCTTCGCCGGCGCTTCCTTTCCTTTGCCCGCTGGGAAACATCTTGGCCGCCCGACCGGCCGGTTGCCGGTCCCCTTCCTGCGCGGCGCGGACATCTGACCGCCGGGAAGGGCTCCGCAGTCCCGGGCCGCCACCAGGGCGGCCAGCCCTCCCGGTCACCGCACCAGGAGGAACCCCATGAACCCGATCAGCGTCGCCGTCACTGGCCGCCTCGGCGATGACCCCCGCACGTTCAGCACTCGCGACGGTACGAACGGCGTGGAGCTGCGCCTGGCCGTGGACCTGCCCTCCCGCAGCGCGGGCCGGGACAACATCACCCGGTGGGTGAAGGTCACCGCCTACGGCCTGCTCGCCGAGCGCACCGCCGCTTCGGTCGGGAAGGGCGACCGGGTTACCGTGCTGGCCGATGACCTGATGGCCGAGGCCTGGGCCGCGAATGGGTCGGGCGAGCCGCGCGCCCGGGTCAGTCTGCGGGCCCGCGAGATCGCCGCGTCGATGGCCTTCGACACCCTGCACACCGACTACGCGAGGCGGAAGGCCGCCCGCGCGGCCGCCGCGAACGGCGAGTCCGCTGACCGCCTGGCCGACGAGCTGGCCGAGGCCCAGGTTGGCGGAGCCACCTCCTGAGCCACCGGGCGGGGGCGGGTACCCAGCCCGCTCCCGCTCTTCAGTCCCTGACCTCCTGTCCAGCCCTCTTGCCCCGGAAGGAACCTCCGATGAACACGCCTTCAGCGCGCCCCCAGGTGCGGATCCATTCCGCAGCCGGCTTACTAGCCGTCATCCCGAACATCATCGGCTTCACCCCCCGCGACAGCCTCGTCGTGGTGGGCGTCACCGCCCAGGGCCGAGTACAGCTCGCGTTCCGTTACGACCTGCCCGACCCGGCGAACGCCAGTGCCGCCGCGGAGGTCACCAGCCACGCGCTGGGCGTCTTGGCACGGCACCACCTGCCGGTCGCCGTGGTGGCTGGGTATGGGCCCGGAACTTCGGTGACCCCGTTCGCCGACGCACTGCGGGTGGCCGCGCCGGGTGCTGGCGTTCGGCTGCATGACATGCTGCGGGTGGAAGGCGGCCGGTATTGGTCCTACCTGTGCACCAACCCGGCCTGCTGCTGGCCCGAGGGTGTCGTGTTCGATCCCGCCGCAGACCCGGCCTTCCAGGCGCTGACCGCCGCCGGTCTTCGGACGCTGCCGAGCCGGGAGGCGCTGGCGGCTACCATCGCCCCGGTCACCGGAACCAGCGCGGATGCCATGCGGCACGCGACCGCGCAGGCTGAACGGGCCGCATCCAGGCTCATCGCCCGCAGGGGCCGCCGCGTCCTGATTCGGCCCGGCCTGACCGCGGTCCGCGCGGCGATCGGCCTCTACCGCGACGGCGGATCCATCCGCCCGGCGATCGGGTACGCGTGGCTGACGCTGATGCTGCGGCAGCTGCCGATCCGCGACGACGCGTGGGCGCGGATGGACCCACAGCACCAGACCGCGCACCAGCGGCTCTGGACCGACCTGGTCCGCCGCGCCCAGCCCGGTTACGTCGCAGCCCCGGCCAGCCTGCTGGCCTTCACCGCCTGGCAAGTCGGCGACGGCGCGCTCGCCAACCTCGCGCTCGACCGAGCCCTAGCCGATCTACCGGACTACTCGCTGGCGCTGCTGCTGCGCGACATCCTCGACGCCGGCACCCCGCCGTCGGCCGCCGTCCCGCCCATGACCCCCGAGCAGGTCGCCGACAGCTACGCCAGCCCGGCCACGCCCAACGCGGGTGGCAGTCGGCAGGGCAGCACAGGCGACCGTCCCCCGGACAGCGCCGGCCCAGAAGCCAGCAGCAGCCACTAGCCACCCCCTCCACCTATCTGCCCGGGCCGGGCCAGGAACCGGTCCGGGCGCTCAACCTGCCTAATGCGGAAGGAGTTCTGCCATGACCACCGACAACCCGCTGCTCGCCCGGGTCCGCAAGCTTCTCGCCAAGGCCGAGGCCGAAGGCACCACGCCCGACGAGGCACAAGCGCTCACCGCCAAGGCGGCCGGGCTGATGGCCCGCTACGGCATCGACCGCGCGCTGCTCGCGGCTCAGCAGCCCGAGACCGACCAGCCCACGGACCGGAAGATCAACGTCGACAACCCCTGGGCCCGGGTCCAAGGTCATCTACTATGCGGGCTGGCGTCGGCGATGCGCTGCCAGTGTGTGATCCTGCCACGCAGCGGCCCCGGTACCCGGATCCACATGTTCGGATTCGCCTCCGACATCGAGCGCACCGACGTGCTCTACACCTCCGTACTGGTTCAGATGTGGCATGGCCTGGCCGCCGCGGAGGTCCCCAGCTGGAGCCGGGGCCCGC
>Ga0335074_10005154_pt1 | contig 18066 bp, 14 predicted proteins | sample Lox_Sample_23_FD_206715 | JGI IMG/M metagenome (GOLD analysis project Ga0335074, IMG submission 206715) | Soil microbial communities from Loxahatchee National Wildlife Refuge, Florida, United States - Lox_Sample_2.3 | ecosystem: Environmental > Terrestrial > Soil > Wetlands | place: USA... | reverse complement strand
CTCCCATGCCCGGAACGGCGAAGATTTTTTCCACCACGAACGAACCGGTAAGAATGCCGGCCATCGCCGGCCCAAGGTACGCCAGTATCGGAATCGAAGCATTGGCCAGAATATGACGCATTTCGATACGCGCTTCGCCGGCGCCCTTGGCGCGAGCCGTACGGACAAAATCCGCGCGCCGTACATCTAAGGCGCTGGAGCGCATCAACCGCGCAATGTATGCGGTGAACGGCAGAGCCAGCGTGAACGCCGGCAGAATTAGCTGGTTGAAAGTGCCCCAGCCGCCCGATGGCAGCCAGGTCAGATCGACGGAAAAAATCATCAATAACGCCGAGCCGATTACAAAATTGGGCAGACTAATTCCCAACAGTGTGGCAACACTAAGTCCCAGGTCCAGACCACCGCCGTGAAACCTTGCTCCAATCATGCCGGCGGCGATTCCCATCCAGAGCGCCAATAAAAGTGCTAATGCGCCCAACGCCACTGAAACCGGTAAAGTGCCGCTAATAACTTGGGCTACGGTCCAATCGGGATAACTGATGGTCGGACCTAAGTCGCCGTGACGTACAACATTCCACGCGTATTTTGCATAAGCATAGTAAAGCGGTTTGTCGAGGTCGTAGCGGACTTGAAGCTCCCTGATGACCTGAGGCGAAGGATTCTTTTCCCCCACGAACGGGTCGCCAGGTGCAGCCATCAAAAGCCAGAAGGTGCAGGTATAAACCGCCCAAATCACAATGATGGATTGCAGGACGCGATTAAAAATAAATCCCAACATTATTATGATCCGTCAAATTATTAATTGATCCAATGCATGTATTTAAAAAGCGTCAAAAAACGGATATTCGGATCAATGCCGCCGATTTTCTCCGGATCATAAATTAAGCCGTCGCTCATTTGAAACAGCGGCATCGCCGGCAACTGCTCCTGGACCAGCACCGTTTCTGCCTGATTGAGGGTGGCCATTCGCGCCGCCGGGTCGATTTGACCATCTGACCGAAGCATTAATGAATCGAATTGAGTATTGGAAAACCTGGCGATGTTGTTCGGATTTTCTGAACGGAACAAGTCCAGCCAGGTGGTCGGGTCGAGGTAATCGCCGTACCAATCACCCGAAGCAACATCGTAATTGCCATTAAGCGTTTCCTGGCGAAAAACTTTGCTTTCCATCTGCTCGATGTTGATGTTGACGTTCAGTTCGGATTTCCACATCGCTTGTATCGCCTGGGCAATGCGCGCATGCGGCGCTGCGGTTGCCTCGCTGTTGGTCAGAAAAGTAAGGGTGGGAAAATTGTGCCCGTCCGGATAACCGGCCTGGGCCAGAAGTTGCCGCGCCAGGGCGACGTTCATGCTTAAACCGGCGGGGCTTTGGTAGCCGGAAATCATGTTCGGGGGAACCAGCACATTGAGCGGTTTGTCCGGCAGCCGCAAAACATCCTGAACAATTTTTTGTTTATCGACCGCCAGGTCTAAAGCTTCGCGTACGCGAGGATCGTTGAGAGGTTTATGCCGGCAGTTGAAGTAATAAAAGTAGGTTCCAAAAACCGGAACATAATGAATATCGTCTCGCTGCCCCTGCTCCTGTTGTTGGAGCAATTGATAAGTAAAATCCGGCGGAACAAAACTTAATACGTCAATCACGCCGGTGTGATAGGCCAGAAAGGCTATGTTGGGATCTTTGGAAACAATCTGGATGCGCGCGCAATGTACATTTTTGTGATCCCAATAAAATGGATTCGGCGTCAAGTCCAGATACTGGTGAAATTTCCAGTCAACCAATTGGTATGCACCGTTAGAGACCAGGTTCGGCGGATGTGTCCAGAGGGGATCGTACGTAATCGTACCTTCGCCGTCATGTTGCATGAATGGTTGCATGGCTTTTTGATTCAGCGGAAAGTAGGGAGGGAATGCGGTGAGGCCTAAAAAATAACTGCACGGCTGAGCTAAATGCACGACGATGGTCCATGGGTCGGGTGCTTTGGCGCCAACGGATGAGAAAGACGCGGACTTCCCCGCGGCCAGCGCATTGTAGTAATCACGCGCGCCGGAGAGATGAAAAAGCATATTGACGTATTCGGATGCGGTGGCGGGTTGAAGAATACGCCGCCAGGCGAACATAAAATCCGCGCTGGTTACCGGATCGCCATTAGACCAGCGGGCATCGTGGCGCAAGTGAAAAGTATAAGTAAGTTGATCGGGTGAAATATCCCAGCTTAGCGCAGTGCCCGGTATGGGTTGCATGGTATGTGGATCATATTGGCAAAGGCCTTCCCAAAGTCCCAGAGCGGTGTCGATGTCCTGAATCCAGGTCATCTGTTGCGGATCCATGGTGTGAACCTGGCCGGTATTACAGAAAACGATTGGTTGAATGGTCTGTCCCGCGGGCTGCGAAATGCGAAACGCAACTGCCGCGATCACAATCAGCAGCACCGAAGGCAATAATAGTGTCCGTTTCATTTTCGCCTTTAATACATTCCCCTGCGCCGCCAAAGAGTAAACGACCATCCCTGCCAGACGTTTCTGAATTGCCCTTTAACTGCGGCGAAATCCGGCTGATTCCACAGGTCCAACTGCGCATACTGGTTCCATTCAATCACATATTCCACTTTTTGCGCCTGCTGTTTGACGCGGGCGATCTCGGACTTTGTAGCTATGCCGGTTTCGGTGAACCAGCTCAACGGCATAACCATGTTTCGCGGCATCCAGGGCAAATAGCCGTTGGACATAATCAAAGTTGGGTGGTCATCAATTCTGCTGAGAATATATTGCCATTCCTGCTTTGGACCGTCCCAAACCCATAGCCCCCCTGTTTCTGGAAGCTGTGTTTTGTATTTCCACGCAGCTGAAGAAACCTGAAATTCCTGTTCGAAACTTACCAGCGCCGCCAAACATAAAACCATGGCCCAGGTCCAATTGAAAAAATTCGGCTTGGCCAGGCACATCAATCCTACAACGAATAATACCGGCAGATAGGAATAATATTGCCAGGAGCGTGTCCAGCCATAAAAGCAGAGCACAAATATCACGTGCATCGCCGCAATGCAGACCAGCACCTCAATTCGTGGATCGACGGATCGTTTCCGCAGCTTCCAGGCCAGAACAATTCCGGCAACCAGCACGATCACACTCAAAAGCAGCCATATTCCCGCAGGCGTGAACAGGTAATACGAGAGGTAATAATTCAGATCATGCGGGCCGAACGGCAGCGCGGGGAACATATAAAGAGAATTTGCCCCGGAGCCGGCCGTGGGAAACCAGAAATCTTTTCCGCTGCCGGTGAAGAAGTTGAAATTGGACTGCGCATAAGTCCGCGCGCCGGTAATAGGCAGAATGGTCAGCGCCAGCGAAGCCAATCCGAACCGCAGAACCAGCGCCAGTGCCATCAAAATGCCGACGAGCGCAGGGAGCCAGAAATTTCCAATCAGTGTTCTAAGAGGTTTGGCCTGGCCAAACGCGTCGCGCAGAATCAAAATCGTCAGGAAAAATCCGTAAACGTATCCCATGGAAGGTTTAAAAAATATCGCCGTGGTGCAAATGGCCAGCGCCTGGGCGCGTCGTCCGCGGGCATGTTCCGCCAAAGCCCAAAGAATTAAAAACGCTTCCAGCGGATGGGTGAGCGTGAGATAGCAGGGCATCACGGCGATCGGAATGGCGCAAAAAAGAAAAACAATTGCCCGGGCGTCGGGCTTGAGGGCCATGACCAGCCGTGCGATCGCCAGCGCCATCAGGACTTCAAATATCGCCATCATAATTAAGACCGCGTTTGGCGTGCGGCCTAAAATTTCAAAGCCCCAGTGTGAAACAAGCAGCGTCGCCAGCCCGTGGGTGTAGCCGAAGTCGATGGCCGGCTTGAGTCCCATGCTGATAAGCTGATCGCCTTTGATAACCGTTCCGGTGTCATAAAAGCCAAAAAATGTCCAGTCGTAATTATCCGGCAGGTTGTAATACATCTGTCCCAACACGAGGGCGGCGAGGGGTAAAAACAGAATCAGCCATTTGTGCTTTAATAAAAACGCAGTGCCAGGCGGCATCGGGTTGCTTTCAGATGGTGATGGCGGGTTCCGGGTTGCCGAGCTTACGGGTATAGCCGTCGAATCCATGCGGTCATTGTACACTTAGAGGCCCCGAAACCGCCTCGCTATCATTCATGATTCGCATCGGCTTCCACGAGTCGGTACCCCACACCCGGTTCGGTGAGAATGAATCTGGGCTGTTCCGGCGATGGTTCAATTTTTTGCCTCAGTTGATTGATGTATACGCGCAGATAATGCTTTTCGTGTTCAGAATCCGGCCCCCAAATCTGTTTCAACAATTGCTGGTGCGTTACGACGCGGCCGGCGTGCTGAATCAAAAATGAAAGTATGCGGTATTCATTAGGCGTCAGGCGGATCTGTTTTTCGCCCAGCTTCACCTGCCGCAATGCCAGATCCACCGTCAATTCGCCGATGGTGAAAACCGGCGAATCCCCGGCTCCGATCGCCGCGCGACGGCGCAACAGGGCGCGAAGACGCGCCTGGAGTTCTCCTACGGAAAACGGTTTGGTTAAATAGTCGTCGGCGCCGGCGTCCAGCGCCGCGACTTTATCCTGTTCCCGGCCGCGGGCGGAAATAATAACGATGGGGGTCTGCGACCATTCCCGAAACCGGCGGACAAAATCAATTCCATCCATGTCCGGCAAGCCCAGATCGAGAATGACCACGTCAGGCGTGTGCGACGCCGCCTGCAACAAGCCATCTCCGCCGGTCATGCTGCTGATTAACCGGCAACCCTGCGTTTGGAGTGATATCTTCAGGAATTTATGTATCGCGGGTTCATCCTCGACGATAAGAACCAGCGGCTGATATTGATCTTTCATGACGCTATTTCAGAGGCCTTCAGGCTGATTTGCAAGGTTGAGTGGTGGGACGGATTGGGCAGCGTAATAATGAACTCCGCTCCACCGGTCTCGAGGTTTCGCGCTGTGATCGTACCATGATGCAGTTCCACGATGCTGCGGCAAATCGTCAGACCCAGGCCGATGCCGCGATGATTGTCGCCCGTGCTGGAGCGATAAAATTTCTGGAATACGCGATTGGGGTCGTCGCGCGGCAGACCCGGTCCGCGATCGGAAAAGCGGATGGTGATTTGTTGATCGTCGGCGTCGGCGGAAATGGTAATCGGTGAGGATTCCGGCGTATATTCCAGGGCATTATCCAGAAGATTAATCAGGACCTGCTCAAACAAAGAGCCGTCAACGGACAAAAGCGGAAGGTCCGGGCGAATGTTGACCTGAATTTTTCGATGCGTAGTTCTCTGGCGAAAACGTTCCAGCACCGAGGCCACGATGTCCCCAAGAGGATAAAGTTCGAAGCGCGGCTGCAGGCCGCCGGATTCCAGTCGCGTCATGTCCAACAGGTTGCTGATGAATCGTTCCATGTGTTCAGCTTCGGAGATGATGTTATGCAGCAGTTCGACGCGCGTCGCCGGAGCGACAACTTCGCCGGATTCCAGCAGGGTCGTGGCTGAACCCGTAATGGCCGCCAGCGGCGTGCGCAAGTCATGAGATACACTGGATAAAAGAGTGTTGCGTATGAATTCGGCTTCAGCGCGTTCCCAGGCTCGCTGCGCTTCATCGGCCAGCATCGCTCGTTCCAGTGCCAGGGCCGTCTGGTTTACAAACGCCTCCAGGAGATGCAGCCTTTCCGGATCGGAAAAATCGGCGCTACGAGGTGCAAAGACTCCAAGTACGCCGGTAATGCCGCGGCTGGCCCTGAGCGGCAGATAAAGTCCCTGCGCAAATGGAAGCGTATCGGTAGTCGCTCCTGCCGGCTGCCCGCGGTCAAAAACCCACTGGGCCACACCCAGCTCCTTTTCATCCAACTTTGGCGCATCGGCGGAACGGCCGGCGCTGGCGAGTTTTCGATCTTCATTGGAGAGAAGCACGACCACCTGGCAATCAAAAACCTGGGATACGTGTTTGACGGCGATATCGATGATGCGCTGTTTTTCCGGAGTGGCGGCCAGATCTTTTGCCAGTTCCAGCAGTGCCACGGTGCGGCGTCCGCGCCGCCGGGCCATCTCGCCCTGGCGATACAGACGATCCGTAAGTGTGCTGATTAATAGCGCCGTCGCCAGCAGAACCAAAAACGTGATGAAATACTGGGTGTCGGAAACAGCGAAGGCGAAATGCGGCCGAACCAGAACGTAATCGAAAGCCACAACCGAGAGAATCGACGCCAGGATCGCCGGCCCGCGACCCAGGCGCCATGCCACCAGCGTCACGCCAATTAGGTCGATCATCAGCGCGTTGCTGTCGGCCAGGCCAAGTTGTTGATGCAATATATAGCCCACAAAAGTGGTTATAGCCGTCACGCCCAGCGCCCAGGCGTAATTTTCGATTTTCGGCGATTGCATGGGTCTGCGCTGCGTCTTTTCGAGTCCGGCGTCTTTTTCCTCGCGAATGACATACACGTCGATGCCGCCGGATTTACGGATCAGATCGTCGACCATGGATCCCAGCACGCGCTCGCGCCATCGCGAATGACTTGGTTTTCCGATGATGATGCGCGCCACGTTTCTGGCGCGGGCATAGGAGAGAATTTCCTCGACGGGTTGTGCACCCGAAAGGGTGACGGTTTGGCCTCCCAGATGCTCGGCCAGCCGCAATGTTTGAAAAATTCGATCGCGGTCGTCAGTGGTATAACGAACCGCCGCAGGCGTTTCCACATAAACCGCTATCCATTGCGCTTTAAGCGCCGTCCCCATGCGCCGTGCGGCGCGCACCAGTTGCGCCGATGACGGCGACGGGCCTACGCATACCATGATGCGATCGGCCGTCGGCCAGGTGGATTTGACGGCGTGATCGCGGCGGAAATCTTCCATCTGGGCGTCCACGCGATCGGCGGTTCGCCGCAGCGCCAGTTCGCGTAAAGCGGAAAGATTTCCCTGGTTAAAAAAATGCCGGTTCAGATGATCGGCGTCGTGTTGCTGATAAATTCTCCCTTCCCTGACCCGTTCCATGAGCTTTTCCGGCGGGATATCGATGAGCTGAACGTCGTCGGCCTGTTCAAAAATTTTATCGGGCAGCGTTTCCTGCACTTTGATGCCGCTGGTGCGTTCCACGATGTCGTTGACGGATTCCAGGTGTTGCACGTTGAGCGTGGTGTAAACGTTGATGCCCGCGTCTAATAGTTCCATGACGTCCTGATAGCGTTTGGCGTGGCGCATGCCGGGAGCGTTGGTATGCGCGAGTTCATCAACGCATATCAGCGCCGGTTTGCGGGCCAGGGCAGCTTCCAGGTCAAATTCTTTGAATTGAACGCCTTTGTATTCGATGATTTTGTACGGAAGAATTTCCAGTCCCAATAGCAGGGCTTCGGTTTCGGGCCGGATGTGTGGCTCGGCATAACCTACAAGAACGTCCGTCCCTTCTTCGGCGCGCTTGCGGGCTTCTTCGAGCATGGCGTAGGTTTTGCCGACCCCGGCCGACATGCCGAAGAATATTTTCAGCCTGCCACGGGATTGTTTTTGTTCTTCCGCTTTGACACGCGCCAGAAGTTCATCAGGATTGGGACGTTCATCTGCCATGCAATTGGGCTCGATTTGTCATTAATACATGTCAGAAGATGATTTTAACCGCAATCAATTCGTTTGACACGGTTTTTCAAAGTTCCAACTTTAAACTTTACAGTTTCCGGAGAGCTTCTTGAGGCAATAATTCTCGGATTTGTTTGCGAATCCGTCGCGTGATGTTTACCGCCTGGCGGGCCTGCGCAAGTGTAATCGGTTCGTCATCACCTGGATATCGTGTGGTGACGGCGTAATCAGTAAGAAGTTCCTGCCACTCTGATTCCAGAAAAACGCGGCATCCGGCCGGCAAAAGCTCCATGAGCAGTGCGATATCATGCGTACGAGGGAAAGTTTTCTTACGCCAAACCAGAAGTGCCTTGATGTATTTTTCAGCACATTGCTGAGCATGAAACGCCACAGTCTCCGTTGGACACTTTCGTCCCAGTTTCAAAGTATGAGAAGCATTCATCAAATCATGTTCAGCCTTTTGCACCCAGGCGCGCACCTGAGACGCAATACTTTCATCGGCGGTCATAAAGCACTTTTCCCTCACGGAATGCCGGTTGTTCCACTGTTCCGGCAATATTTTTGCGCCACGCGAATTCTTTCGGGCTTGTCAACAGGATATCTTTGGCAACTCTGAAATCGTGTAGTGCCATTCTAATTTGCAGCCGTTTACGCCGCTTGGAGCCCCGAATATTCATGACAACCAGCAAATCCACGTCGCTGTCCGAATCGGCGTTTCCCCTGGCATGCGATCCAAATAAAATCACCTGCTCAGGGTTAAACCGATCCACAATTCGACGCACCATGCGGTGTATCACTGGGGTTAATTTGATGGTTTTTTTCTTTTTTGTTTTCATCCTGGCTTCTTCAGTACAACAAAGTTGCAACAATCATTAAAACCCGCTGTAAACAAGGATAAAGCGCTGAGACTACATTAGCCAGCCAAAGTAAGATTATAACCGCAATAACATGTCGATGGCCTGCCTGATGGATCACGCATTTAGAGCCTGTTTGCAAAGTGTCGAGACCGCGACGTCGCCCTGTGTGGTGATATAATTGCTACTTATTCTGTGCCGCCTCTCGTGGCGTGTGTTGGCAACATGATCGTTTCTGTCAGGTGAAGCCATGGCAAGTCCAACCTTGGAAAAATGCGACAACTGCGGAAGTGTGATCGGTACGCTGGAAAAGCCGTACATCTACCAGGATCACATTGTATGCGCTGCCTGTTATCGTAAACTGCAGATGTCGGACGTTGCCCCACTGGAAGAGGTGCGTAACATTGAAACAATACAGCCGGTTGCTACGCGACCGCTGACCGAAGCTGAATTGAAAGCGGAAGCGGCCAGAGCGTTTACGACATCACCTACGCCGCAACAAAATGTATCGCAGCAAACGCATCCGGCTGGCTTACGGCATCTTTGCACCAATTGTGGCGGACTAATCGGAAACATGGAAAAACCGCGATTTTACAAACGGCAAAGGGTCTGCGGTGGTTGTTATTCGGAACTCAGTCCGCATGGTTCTGTTTTGTATCAGATTGGACGCGGAATAATTATTTTCATCATTCTGTGCCTGATCTGGTGGTTTATCAGCTCCGCCATGCACGCGGGCGTATGGGGGCACTGAAAATCGGGAGCGCGAAAGTTTTAGAGCTATCTAAAGTACAATTTTGTGGGGCCAGCCGCCGACAGGCGGTTGTATCGACCCCGCCGGTTGCCGCGCTCATCTGTGGCCGCCGGCGAGGTTGACCCGATCAATGCAAGGACGGCGAGCCATGTCGAATAAATATGCAGAGTTGCGCCAGCAACTTAAAGAGATTCTCGACGTTGTAAACAAAATTCCCAAACTTGTGAAGATACTTGATCCGTTGAGCTATCCAGGCTTTGAGCCACCCCCGAATAAGAAATACCCCCTTATTGGCGGGGATCAATTGCCTAGATTCCACGTAAACGACGAACAAAAATGCAAGTTGGTGGACCTGACAGACGAGGAATTTAAGCCGCTTCAGGCCGATCTTGTAAAGCGATGGGATAAACTTAAAGAACCACTCCGACTTATTATCGGAGAGCGAGAATCTTTTTCAGAGACTGAAACCACAAAATTTTTGAATTTTCATGGGGAACTTGCTGATGTCATTTCCCAAGGCCTTCGGGACTTCCGCACCGTTCTGGATAGACTACTAGAATTAAAAACCGGCGGCGAGGCGCCGAACATTAAGACCGCGAAAGATACAGGAAATAAACTCACATGTGCCGTCGATTTGGCGAATAGGGTGACCAACTCTCATGCATGCAACGATTTGCTTAGAAAATTGGAGGTTCTGGCTTTAAGAGCCGAAGTGGATGCGGCTAAATCGGTAGGCGAGACAGCAACCGCCGCGCCAAACTTAATTCAGTTTCCCGCTGATGTTCATACGATTGTAGCCAAGGCCCTGCGGCATTACGCGGAGGCTTTGCGACCTGTAAGAGAATGGAAATTAAATTCCAATAGCGAACCAGAGGATTTTTTCCGTTGCATCAACCGGGCCGGGCTGCCTTCATTTTACGACGGCCATTGTTTGGAAGATGTAATTAGCCAAGGCTTAATCGCACTAGGGCTCGTTGATGACGCCGCTAGCTTTGGCCGTAGAACTGGAAAAATGCCGTCATGCTGGCGTGAATGGGCGAAACGGATGAATGAAGCATCTAATAGGACCAAGGCATCAGTTTATGAACGACAAAAGAGCGGCAAGCTAATTGAGCCGCTTGATATTTGGGGTCCTAACCTTCTGATGGATTTTGAAGAACTTAAACAAAAAACTGGTGAGGTTGAAGCGTGGCTCAATGATTTGGCCCGCCACATTGACGATACCGCCTTCAAACCCATTAAGGCTTCTTTCGTTGGGACAGTAGAAGCCGCAACTGTGCAGCAGACTATTACTAAAAATCAGATTTCCAAGACAACATTGTGGAGTATTTTCTCCACAGCTTTGGCAATATTACTTTGGGCTTGGCCAACACCCAATGTCTATAGACATTTGATTATCAGTGCATCTATTTTTTTTCTTGTATTAGCTTTTTTTGGTTTGATTTGGCCTCACATTAAAGCGAAATGTAGACGTAGCGGTTCCGTCTGACAAATTCTAATTCGCACACTTCGTTTTTCACTAGTATCAGTTTAATCGGTGAAATCCGTGGTTATAAATCTCTGTGCCCTTGTATGTTACCAAAGAACCCAAAACATGGTTCAATAGAAGGGGTTGCTGTGGCAAATCGTCTTTTTCGGCAGGGCTAAGGCTTCTCTGAAAACTGAAAACTGAACACTGAAAACGTGATTAATGCACCGGATACTCACGGTCCATCGCGAGATTCAATTCCAGCACATTGACCACACGTTCACCCATAAATCCAAAATAGGGGCCGGTGGTGTATTGCCGGATGAGTGCTTCAATTTTATCTGGAGAAACGTTTCGCACCGCGGCGACCCGGTCAAGCTGATACTCCGCCGCCGCGACGGACTCGTCCGGATCCAGGCCCGAAGCCGAAGATGTCACCAGGTCCACGGGAATGGGGGACTTATTTTCCAGGTCGGCCTGCTGCAAGGCCTGGATTCGCGCGTTGACGTTGCTAAGCAATTGTGGATTGGATGGTCCAAGATTCGAACCGCTCGAACTGGCGGCGTTATACGGCAGTGAAGCGTTTCCCGCCAGATTTTCGGTGGCTGACAAACGCCCCCAGAAATATTTGTTTTGATCGAACGTCTGGCCGATCAGCGCCGAACCCACGGCGTTTTGTTCATTCGTCGTGTAATTGCCGTTTTTGTCGATGAGCGAACCCTGAGCCTGCACCGGGAAAAGAACTTTGGCTATCCCGGTAATCACCAGCGGATAGATAAGACCGGTAATGATGGTGAAAAGAATCATGGAGACAAGGGTCACCCAAATTAGTTTGAACGTGTTTTTTAACATATTTACTTCTCCGGGCCGCGATTGGCCGCAGCCGCCTCAAATCAGGTTTACCAGCACGTCGATGATCTTGATTCCGATAAACGGAACGATCAGCCCGCCCAAACCGTAAATGATGATGTTGTTCCGCAGCAGCACGGTCGCCGGCCGCGGCTTGTATTGCACCCCGCGCAGGGCGATCGGAATCAGCGCCACGATAATCAAAGCATTAAAAATCAGCGCGCTGAGCACCGCTGTGGACTTGTTTAAACCCATGATGTTGAATACTCCCAACTGGGGATAAATGGTCGAAAACATCACCGGAAGAATCGCGAAATACTTGGCCACGTCATTGGTGATGGAAAACGTGGTCAGGGATCCGCGCGTGATCAGCAATTGTTTTCCGGTGGTGACGACTTCAATGAGCTTGGTGGGGTTGGAATCCAAATCCACCATGTTCCCGGCTTCCTTTGCCGCCTGCGTGCCCGAATTCATCGCCACTGCGACGTCGGCCTGGGCCAGCGCGGGTGCATCATTGGTGCCGTCGCCGGTCATGGCCACCAAGCGGCCTCCCTGCTGGTAATCACGGATTAATTTCAGTTTTGTTTCCGGAGTTGCCTGCGCCAGAAAATCATCTACGCCCGCTTCCGCGGCAATCGCCGCGGCGGTCAGTGGATTGTCGCCGGTGATCATCACCGTCTTAATCCCCATTTGCCGCAGTTCGGCAAAACGTTCCTTGATTCCCCCTTTAACGATGTCTTTAAGCTCAATGGTCCCCAGCACATTCCGGCCCTCGGCCACCACGAGAGGCGTTCCGCCGGTACGGGAAATGCGATCCACGACGTCGCGCAGCGCCTGCGGGAAAGTTCCACCCTGCCCGGTTACCCACGCTTCCACCGCCGCCGCCGCTCCTTTACGAATGCAGCGTTGATCCATGTCCACGCCGGACATGCGGGTTTGTGCGGAAAAGGGAATAAACCTGGCTGATATATCCTGAATATTGCGTTCGCGGATGTTGTATTTGCTTTTGGCCAATATCACGATGGAGCGGCCTTCCGGTGTTTCGTCGGCCAGGGACGAAAGCTGCGCCGCGTCCGCCAGCGTTTCAGCAGAGACGCCTTCGGCGGGATAAAAAGCCACGGCCTGCCGGTTGCCCAGCGTAATTGTTCCGGTTTTATCCAGCAGCAAAACATCCACGTCGCCCGCGGCCTCCACCGCACGCCCCGACATGGCGATTACGTTCGCCTGGATCATCCGGTCCATTCCCGCAATACCGATCGCCGAAAGCAGCCCGCCGATAGTGGTGGGAATCAGGCAGACCAGCAGGGCGAAAAGAACCGTGACTGTTACCGGTACGCCGTGGCCCATGGAATTGACCGCGTAAATCGAGTATGGCAGCAGTGTGGCGCAGGCCAGCAAACACACCACCGTAAACCCGACCAGCAGAATATTCAGCGCAATTTCATTGGGTGTTTTCTGCCGTTTGGCCCCTTCAACCATAGCGATCATGCGGTCCAGAAACGCTTCGCCGGGATTCACGCCGATGCGGACAATCAGCCAGTCTGAAAGCACGCGCGTTCCGCCGGTAACGCTGGATCGATCTCCGCCTGATTCGCGTATGACCGGCGCCGATTCTCCGGTGATCGCGGATTCATCCACGGAGGCGACGCCTTCGATTACTTCTCCGTCCACGGGAATATGATCGCAGGCTTCGCACAATACGATGTCGCCCTTGCGCAGAGTCGAGGCGGAAACATTTGTTGCATGGGCGTCTTTGCGCGGTTCCGCCAGTTTTCGCGCCGGGGTGTCTTTGCGGGCCTTGCGCAACGTATCCGCCTGGGCCTTGCCGCGGCCCTCAGCGATGGCTTCGGCGAAATTGGCGAACAACACTGTAAACCACAGCCACAACGTAACGCCGAGAATAAAATCCGGTTTCGCCTCGCCATGTCCGAACAGCGCCTGAAAATACAGCACCGTGGTCAGAATGCTTCCGATGTAAACCACGAACATCACCGGGTTGCGGACCTGCACGCGCGGATCGAGTTTGATAAACGAATCGATAACCGCCCGCTTGAGAATCGGGCCGTCAAAGAGACTTTTTCCTTTATGAGTAATCACGTTTTTATTTCCTTATTTCAACGCCGCATTAACTCAATGCCACATCAACTGTTCAACAATCGGCCCCAGAGCCAATGCCGGTAGAAACGTAAGCGCCCCAACCAGCAATACCGTGAAGACCAGTAATATGACAAACAGCGGCGTATGCGTAGGCAGCGTGCCGGGGCCGGCGGGCACGAGTTTCTTTTTCGCCAGTGAGCCGGCAATCGCCAGGGTAGGAATGATCATCCAGTAACGTGAAATGAGTATAAGAATTCCGCCCAGCAGATTATAAAACGGCGAATTGGCGCTAAGACCGGCAAAGGCCGATCCATTGTTGTTTCCCTCCGAACTCATGCCATAAAGCATTTCCGTAAATCCGTGTGGTCCGGGATTTGACGGACCGGCCAGCCCCTGCGGCGTCACGCAGCAGATCGCCGCACCAATCAGGCTCAGTGCCGGTGGAATCAAAATACACAGAGTGGCCATTTTCATTTCGTATGATTCAATCTTTTTGCCCAGGTACTCCGGCGTCCGGCCCACCATCAAGCCGGCAATAAATACCGTGACAATTACGTATATCAGCATGCCATAAAGTCCTGATCCAACTCCTCCAAAGATCACTTCAGATAATTCGATCGCCCACAATGGACACAACCCGCCCAGCGGGGTGTAAGAATCGTGCATGGAATTCACCGATCCATTGGACGTGACGGTGCAGGCCACCGCCCAGATTGCTGAATTTACCGGTCCGAATCTGGCTTCCTTGCCCTCCATGTTGCCGCCGGGCTGATCGGGGGTTTCATGTTGATTGACGACGGTGGGGAAAGTTGGATTGCCCGACTGTTCCGCCCATATACAGGGAATCTCCAACCCCAGGAAGATGACCGTCATGGCCGCCAGAACCGCCCATCCCTGGCGTCGGTCGCCGACCATAATGCCGAAGGTGATGCATACCGCCGCCGGAATCATCAGAATGGCCAAAACTTCCAGGAAATTGGTAAATCCATTGGGATTTTCATACGGATGCGCCGAGTTGACGTTGAAAAATCCGCCGCCGTTGGTGCCGAGTTGCTTGATCGCAATTTGCGACGCCACCGGGCCGACGGCAATGGTCTGTTGCGTCAGGGTTGCATTCACCATAATCGGATTGCCGTGTGCGTCATTAACCACGTTTCCATTCGCATCCAGTTTCGGCGTCTGGTAAACGCTCGGCTGCACCACGTTGACCGTCTTGTAATTGGATAAAGTTTGCGGCACACCCTGTGACAGCAGCAATAGCGCCCAGATGACTGCCAGCGGCAACATGACATAAAGCACGCTGCGCGTCAGGTCCACCCAGAAACTGCCGATCTGTCGCGTTGTTTTGCGCGCCAAGCCGCGGAACAGCGCCACCATCACCGCCAGGCCGACTGCGGGTGATAAAAAATTCTGTACTACCAAAGCCATCATCTGGGTCAGATAGCTCATCGTCGTTTCACCGCCATAATCCTGCCAGTTGGTGTTGGTAGGAAAACTGGCCGCGGTATTAAACGAAGAATCCGGTGTGTTCGCCCCCATCCCCGCCGGGTTCAGGGGCAAATATTGCTGTAGGCGCTGAAACAGATAAACCACCAGCACGCTCAATAGACTGATTGCCATGCAGGCGATGGCGTACTCTTTCCAGTCCTGTTCGTCGTCGATTTTTACGCCGCAGATTTTGTAAATTAGCCGTTCCACCGGTCCGAGTACTTTGTCCAGGCCGAAAAGCGGTTTGAACTGATACACGCGCGCCATGTATCTGCCCAGCGGCTCAGCCAGAAGAAGAACTACTGCGGTATAAATGGCGAGCTGAATCCAGCCGTGTTCCGTCATGAAAACTTCTCCGGATATAATAGAGCGATCATCAGATAAACAAACAGGAGGACCGAGAGTATTCCGCCGGCCCAGTAAAGTGGTGTCATGATTTGTCTCCTAATGATTCGCAGAGCTTGATAAAGGCCCAGCACAGGACAAAAAACAGCACCGACACGCCGATATAAAACAGATCCCACCAGTTCATGCGTACACCTCATCTTGAGTCATTCATACATTGATAACAGTTGGACTTCAGTAAGGCTAATCAGGGCGGCGTAAATAATGGTGGTAAAAGCATCAAGAAAGTATCAAGATCGTCCTAAGTTCGACTTTCGCCGATTTTTAGGCGTTCTTTTGTATGCATCTACACTGTATAACCTGTTTTAGACCTATCGTTTTGCCCCAAAGGGGCATCGTCATTGAGCCCGGTGTTGTCCCGCATCGCGGGACTACGCCGGGAAAATGACCAAATATATCAACCAACCCTGCAAGGGTTGCGTCAATCTTTGCATTTGTAGATGGCCACGATTTTCATAACCGTGCCTGCTACAAAATCGGAAAAAATCGAGGTTAGAGCTTCTAAGATCTTTGGCAATTTTATCTTCGGTGATGCGTTGAATATCGGGCGGTAATCGTTTACGCAAGGTTTATGCTAAAATGAGGAAAATGGCCATTCATCGCCGGATTCAGAGCTTTTGTTTCCATTGTCTAATGGGATTCTTACTGATCAGTGCGCTATTGACGCGCGCCGTTTATGCCCAGTCGCCGATCACCCTCTCGCTGAACACGAACAATCCCGGCTCGGCATTGCCCGACCAGTTCCTCGGCGTAAGTTATGAAACACAGCAACTGCTTCCGGACGCTTCCGGCCGTTATTACTTCAGTCCGGACAATCAACCGCTGATTAATATGTTTCGCACCCTCGGAATCAAAAACTTGCGCATCGGAGGAAACACTGTAGACAACAATGCGGTGGCGATTCCCAACCGCGCCGATATCGACAGTCTTTTCGCCTTCGCCCGGGCCGCCGGCGTGCACGTGATCTACAGCGTGCGGCTCAAAAAAGGCGACGCCGCACAGGATGCTCAAATCGTTCAATACATCATGGAAAATGACCAGCCCGAACTTTCCTGTTTTGCCATCGGCAATGAACCGAATATTTATTTGAAAAAATACGCCCTTTACTCTGATGCTTGGGAAAAAATCATGAATGTCATTCTCGCCGCCGCACCCGATGCGAAATTCTGCGGACCCAATGTGAGTTCGGCTTCTACCGCTTATTGGGCCGCCGAGATGGCCAAACAGTTCGGCCCGTCCGGACATCTGGCCTTTTTGTGCGTACATAATTATCCCGGAGGGGCGGGTAATAAGGTCAAAATCCCCGCATTGGCGCGCAGCAATATGCTTTCAACCAAGTGGGTTGCGGGTTATGAATCCCTGCTCCAAAAGTTCGCTCCCGCCGTAGAGGACGAACATCTGCCCTGGCGGATCGAAGAGACCAACAGCTTTTTCAATGGCGGCGCTTTAAACGTCAGCGACACCTATACGTCGTCCCTCTGGTCTTTGGATTATCTATATTGGTGGGCCTTTCATGGAGCGGACGGCCTGAATTTTCACACCGGAGACCAGGTGGCCGCGGCAAACAAGAAAGCGCCGTGCCGTTACGCGTTGTACTTATCGGCGCCGGACGGCTACAAGGCTCATCCCGAGGCTTATGGTGCTCTGGCCTTTTCGCTCGCCGCAGATGGTCGAGAAATTCCAGTTAAATTCGACTCCAACCCCGATGATGTAAACCTTACGGCGTATGGCATTCTTGCCCCGAACGGTAATCTGTATGTTACGCTCATTAACAAAGACAATGGAACGGACGCTCACGATGCGCTGATAAAACTTAATGTAGGCGACGCTTATTCACACGCCCAATTCATGCGGCTCGCAGCGCCTGAGAATAATCTGGCCGCAACCACCGGCGTCACGCTCGGCGGGGCGCAAATCCAGGATGATGGATCGTGGGATGGCCATTGGTCGCCATTAAATCAGCCTGCAACCGGCGGCCAAATTACCGTCGACGTTCCCGCTTCCAGTGCGGTAGTGATCAAACTATCCGGCGACTAATGGTTAGTAATCCCTGATTAATAAAATTCTTCGTGTTCTTCGCGGTAAGAAATTTAAAAATCTCCGCGACCTCTGCGTTAAACTCGTCGTGCCGTCATGTCGTTGTGGTTAAAAAAATTTTCCGTCTCAGAACTCCCGTCTCCCTACTCAGCGCAGCCGCGTGGGATAGGCATCTTGCCTGTCAGTTTTACCTTTTTACTTTAATCCTGAGGCAGATAGTTGTCCTATTCAGTATCAGAGCCTCTTATAGCCGGTTCTTTGACAAGTAAATATCAAGCGGTGGCTTCGCGGCACTATTCCCTATCCTCTCCGCTGTGTCGTGGTGTCGTTGTGGTAAAACTAATCTGCGCCCATCTGACTTCGGTGAGCTCAGTCGAACCGCGTAATCCCGATGGCCATCGGGATCGTTTCGTTACGCGTTCGAGAGGTATTTAGAGCCTCTAACAAAATGAGGCGGGAGCCGCGTTTGGTCTCCAAGTGGACAGATGCAAGGAAGAGCGACGAGTGTATATTCGAAAGATAATATGGCGAGGAGCGATGAC
>Ga0335074_10005153_pt1 | contig 18066 bp, 15 predicted proteins | sample Lox_Sample_23_FD_206715 | JGI IMG/M metagenome (GOLD analysis project Ga0335074, IMG submission 206715) | Soil microbial communities from Loxahatchee National Wildlife Refuge, Florida, United States - Lox_Sample_2.3 | ecosystem: Environmental > Terrestrial > Soil > Wetlands | place: USA... | reverse complement strand
TTATGGGTATATAGACTACACATTTCACAATGTTTGCACATTTATCCTCTATTGCTTCTCTTTAAGCTCTGAAAAACCCCGCAATGCCTCTGACAGTTCTGTCCGATTCCGACGTGAAGGAGGTCCTCGAAAGCTTGACCCGTGCTGACGTCGAAGCTTTGCAACAGTCACTCCGCAAAGCTCTTCACGATTACTCGACGGGCACTCAAGAAAATGATACCTGCTCCAGCCAGCAGCCTGAGCGCACATCTCATGTCTCGCCAAACGGCCTGACAATGCTTTTTATGCCATCAACAAGCTCGACTGGCATTGGAATGAAAGGTATACTCCTAGTTTCTCTTGCTTTCTCCATGATCTTAATTCTGTCGCTAACGTGTATACTTTGTTAGTTGTCACCCTCGCTGCACCGTCCGAAACTGATGCCAGAAGCCTCGAGGCCGACTTCACACCTCGGGGTGCTTTTACTATAATGAGCCATACTGGCCAACCGACTGGGTTTCTCAATGCGGAAGAAATGACAGCATTTCGCACCGCTCTTGCTTCGACTCTACTCTTATGTCGCCGTTCCCATCTCAAAACTCTCACTGTATTTGGTGCCGGCAAGCAGGCCTACTGGCACATCCGGCTCGCTCTCCTGTTGCGTGGCCGTACCATCAAACATATCAACATAATAAACCGCAAACTTCACATCCGCACTAAAACATTACTGAGGTCCTTCGTGCAGGTTGATCAGGCAACAAAAGCACATGAAGGATGGAGTAATGCAAAGTTTGCTATCATGAGTCCGGAATATGGGGAATATGACCGTCTCGTCAAGGAACAACTCCGGGCAGCAGATGCAATAATTATGACAGTACCATCTACGGAACCGCTATTTGATCATTTGATCTTGACCTCTACTGAAGGACGCAAGAAGGGCCGTCTGCTCATAGCCATTGGGAGCTATAAGCCACATATGATCGAGGTTCCAAAAGAGATGCTTCTGCAAGCAGTCAGGCCTACTAATGATCATCGGCATTTCCATCGCCATGCAGCAGAAGGTGGCGTTATCGTAGTTGATACGCTTACCGGCTGTTTAAAGGAAGCAGGCGAGGTTATCCAAGCAGGCCTAAGTCCTATGCAGCTAGTAGAGGTTGGAGAGCTTGTTATGCTTGAAGATCAGAGTGATCCTCCGCAAGACTCGGAATCTAGTATTGTATCGGATCTAGACATCGAGAAAATGAACATTGAGATGAGAAGTTCAACAAGCAGTAGCATGTCATCGGTAATGCGAGAAAACAGTACAGCTAGCTCGGGGAGCTCCCGACGGAGCGGTTCACTGTCTCGGGCCTTTTCCAGCAAGTCGTTGGGCTCGGGAAAGCATAAGAGAAGCTCGAGTGTAGATAGCTCGAAGACTGCAAAGGACGATGCAATGAGTCGGTGGCTGAGCACTGGAAATGTGATATATAAGTCTGTAGGTATGGGACTGATGGATTTAGTGGTTGGCGGAGAATTAGTTCGTTTGGCAAGAGAAAGAGGGATTGGAAAGACGATTCAAGACTTTTGAAGTATTTAAGCAAGACCAGTGGTGTTAAGAAAGCATGGTTTTCAATATCTCTCCCGACTTAGAGTGTACGGCTTAGAGCAATGAAAAGGGGGGGGCTGGCATATGTTAGATTCTAAGGGGATCTGAGGTACTAGATACTGGATAATGGTTTATAAAATGCTCAGGTGTTAAGGTATGAAATTTACAAACCGTACATTACAGAAAAACAGCATGTCGTGGGCCTCCGGGGGGAGGATCCAGCGCTGTTTTACGCGGCTCGCTTAAGCGGCTTATCGTCGGAGCGACTTCCTATGTTCTGGCCTACTGCCCTTGCGATATGACCCCCTGTTCATTTTCAAGCAAATTGCAGGTACTACAACTCCCGGCGAGGACATGTGAAAGTAATCAAATTCATAACGATATTGGAGTGTGACCGACAGGTCTTACTATTCAAAATTCTACATAAATTAGAGTGTGTTTTGTGACCTCAGCGAACTAATTCACCGTAACCTCAACAGACTAGTTGACTAAAGAAAGCCGCATGAGCCTTAAAATTTCCTATGCTATTTTCTCTAAACAAACTAGTCCTTATTCCTACTAGCTATGCGTATCTTGTATCCAATTTCGGTACCGCTCGTGCCGTAGCTGATGATGTTTTTCGAGATCGTTCTTGTTGCTTTGATCGAGGCCAGTCATCAAATACCTTCGCTCTGGGCTGCTTGAGTTCGGCATGAGAGTCGCCTTTTTGGCCCAGTGCTCTTTAATGGTCCCCTCGGGTGTGTAGGCCGTTTCCACAAAGTCCCGCCATCGCCGGACTGATTGGACCGCTACGTTCTCGGGGACATCGAACCATTCTCTATGCTCCTGCTCGATTTCCTGGCTATGTTGACAAATGAATTTAACCCGAAAGTTCTGCAGCTCCAGATGAACGAGCTTTTCGACCCGCTCAGGGTACTTGACGTGGTAGGAGTCGCTTTCCACCTCATCCAAGTCTTCGAGTTGGCATCCAGTTTTAATTTGATTTTTGCGGCGGGCAACATCTGTTGCTTTCCCAATTTTCACCAGGTTTCGACTGACTGACTTAAATATGTACACGTAACCCCCTGTTGGTATTGACGAACGTATTTCTTTAATTATGTTGCCATCGATAACACCTTGATGAACTATCGGGACTAGTTGCTTCAGAGCTCTTTGAGAAGTCGAAGGTGCCGAACTATGTGGAGGTTGTGCGGTTTGATCGCTCCTAGGGTCTTCAGACACAGCTGCATCTTCGGCATCTGCAGTGTTGACTGAACTGCCGCAGTCGTAGCTAGAGGCCTCGCCCGAAAGTCTTATCTCTGCAAATTCCGATGAAAGATTTGATACGTCACTGGATATGCCTAAAGGTTTTGGTGGAAGCCTCACAAGGTTTCGACCTGTGGGCGAAATAGTCGGTGGAACCAAGACTTCCACTTTTTCCGACAATGGAGGGGATGCACTCCGATCAAATACCGAGCATGTGTTGGCCGTACTGGTCGCATGACGATCATTTGCTTCGTTATTAGAGTCACTGGATGTACCAACGCAGTCAGCGGCGGGAGCTGGGACTGATGAAGAAATCGATATTGAAATTCCCGGGGTAGTAAAGATGGAACTAGCGGTCGCCGACGGGATTTCTTGGAAGAAATGAGCATTCTGATGCACAAATCTTAAATCGTCGGACTCACCAGACAAATCCTGACTCCGAAACCACGTTGGTGATTTCGGCAAGGGGGACTCGAAAGTGAACGAATGGGCGGCTGGATTGAAAGCAAACCGTTTCTTTTGAGGTAATTTTGGGGCTGCAGCGGACAACTTGGAGTCGACTTCTGCACGGTCCGGCGAAAGGTAATCGGCTCTCCCGAATTGAGTATGAGGGAGATTAGAAGTCGATTTCGTCTTTCTCAATTCTGTCTGAGGTGTATTGTGGTTACTGAAAACAGACATCCAATACTCGGGATCAAACCTTGACATTGCTTCTTCCTTGGGCAGTCGCTTTGCCGCAAATACGGACCATGTCTCGGAATACAGTTGCGGCAATTTGCCACGGGCATGACCTGGACAAAGAACAAGCTTGGCTAAGCCCTTAAGCTCTTCCTCTGAATCGCCTAGGGAGGATAAAAGTCTCTGAGCTTGAAGTAACTGTTCCGTCTGTATCGGATTCTGGCATCGCCAGCCATCCGAAGCCATCGAGATGCATTTCAGACTTTCTTGGTACATAATCTCGAGTTTCGCAACTCCTAGTTCTAGTGAAGCGTATGAGTTTAAGTTCACCAGAGTCGCCGTTCCTGGGAAGTCCTCATCTGCTTGTTCATCCTGGGGAGCGGTATGAACGGGCTGGTCGCCACTGCTAGGGTCATCCTGGGTTTGAAAATCTTTTTCGTCACCGAGGCCAGCTGTCGTGTTGGAAGCTTGAGTACTTGATGCCGTCGAAGTGAGGCCGATTGGGAGCCCAGTATTTATGTGGCTCGCGTGGATCTGGATAGTGGAAATCTCCAGTGGGGAGCACTTTTCCTCGTTTATAACTTTGGCTGATTCAAGATCAATGACTATGTTCTCATAGTCCTGAATATCCAGCCCTGACCCGGTAAAGGAAAACCAGTCGAGAAGCATCGCACTGTAGTATACGGTCTTTTCCCAGTGGGTTGGGCAGAACATCAGAGGCATCAATTTGACAACGAACCGTACGTCAACAATGCTCAGCTGATCCGGATGGGCAAGGAAATCCGAATGAGCCAAGAGGATCTCTTTGGAACACTGTCCAAAGGTATGGAAAGCGGCGCATCTGACGGTGCCACTTTTCGCATGCTTCAAGTTCTCGAGCGCTTGCTCGAACGATAAAACTTGTCTCCTCAATTTTGGTTTATGGGCTTCAAATGGATTTGGAAGAGCTGGAATAGGCTGCATCGGTGGATCAGTCTTCAAGCGGATAGGGTTTTCAAAATCTTCTACTGTAATAACTGTCAAGGACATAGGACTTAGACAATGAACCTTGAGAAGACTGTCGTGTGGTATTGCAAGACAACTCTTTGCAGCTTCAGCCGCGGGCCATATTTCTTATCAGCGGAATGGATTGCAACCTGTCACATGGTAACAGGCATCACTCCAGTTTAGGTTTTCTACGCATGCCTACCAATGACCTCCACTGGTGCCAGTAGGCACACATTAGATAGTTATTGTCTACAAATCTGGCCTCATTGCCAGTACTCCAGAGACTAGACCGGTATAGATATATTCTATTCAATTGTCATTCACTTCGCCCTAACCCCGCGTCTATGCGACACAACCGCTCGGCGGGAAGCGAGATGGCTGTCTCTTAGGCTCTCAAGGCTGCCGTAGGCAGCAGTGAGGAGCAGTGAGTCAGCCTTTCGCTGCCTTAATCAGTCAACACCAGCCGTTAGCACCTCCTAGTTTGTGCAACATGCCGCATATGAGGGGTTGGTCCCGAGACAAAACGGCGGGCAGCGACTGAGCTGCATTTCATCCACACCCAGAAGCCTGACCCAGTTACGCATCTGACCAGTGCGGACGACTCTACGATGTTCTGTCTCAAAATCCGGAGTCTATCCATCAGGTCATGGGTGATTGGGGCATTCCAAATAGGTACCGCCACATACATGGTTACTTTGAACACACTCTTAAGCTTGTTAATAAAGCCGGGGACTACGTGGCTTACTTTCCAGAAGCTAGATATTTTAGCGGTAAGGTTATAGCGTCGCCGATATAACATTGGATTATCACACCCAGATCCTAACCTCAGCAAAATCCACTCCCGTTCTGAGAGGTAAGCAGAGCCGCTTTTAACGCCAATGTTAGCTGAGTCAGGTAGAACAACACCTAAATTGGTGAGGAGGGAGCCTGTTTCGCCCCCCTCACTTATCTTGGTATTAGGTGAACTACTTTGTTCGACGAGCACGAAATTATGATGATGACTTAAAGGATAGTCTATTGGCACTATAGCTGTAAATTCCATGTTATTCTAGTCTACTTGAGGGTGCAACTAATTTAGGAAATATTCTCTGCAGTTACACGGTGCTGTAAATGTACATTGCTGTGAGTCTTACCGTCGAACCATAGAGTGCTGGTAAATTCTTTCATGACAGTACTGGAAATGATACAGCAATGGCAGGTAGCACAGGTGCTGATATCGTGCCGGAAATGATACGACATAGTATGTATGCTATTCACAGCAATGGCTTCAATGGAAATGCAGTTCTTCTTCGGGATGCCCTCATCACCTAGAATAACCTCCTATGAGCAGCTTGGGAGAGCCTTTATACCAAGTATGAACCTAGTATGCAATATACAGTTTGCCAGCGTACCTTGTATTCTGATAAAGCGGAACAAGCAACCATTATCACGCAACATTCTCTTTATCAACCTAAAGATAGCCAGCCTTGCTGGCAATCTCGACAACCTTCTTAACTTACTAACGTAGTCTTCCGCTGTCTATAATATCAAAACTTTTCGAGCCACGAGCACCTACGAAGTTATCATTCTTTGAGATTGAAAGAAACCGGCAATTGAAATCGACATGAACCAGCCATATGAAGAAATCACGCTTGATAGAGCGCGTCAAGCAATACAAAATACTAAAGGGTCGATGTGGACATAGCTTCCTAGTGACGAGGCTGCATTTCCTAGAAATGACTTACGACTAGCCCCTTTTCAAGAAAAACCTATAAGGATCGATTGCTAGAAATACGAGAACAACGAGGACCGGATTCTCCCTAATGTTGAATATATCGACAGCTCTGCGATCGAAGCTTGGGCGAAGATGGATTGTCTAGCAAGGGCTCAAAAAACACTTGTGGCTGGGCTCAGATTAATTCATATGATCAGGGCCCGTCTATGAAGATTTACTCTTACATGGCACTATGGACTCTATCAGCTAGTCGCTTGGTTTACCACCTGCCCACTGCCGCAATGCAACATCAATCGCTAGTGGTTATTGAGGATTCTATTTCAGAGACAAAGATCCAGGCAGTCTACAGTGCTACGCCCGCTTATGCACAGTATTTGATGATGGTAGTGCTCGTAATGATGAATAATAACCTTACCGCTGCGGGTATGCGTAGTCATTTGGTACAACCCAGAAACGAACACGAGTGTTGGTTACAGTATATCTAGCGTGGATACACTAGTACATTAAGCTTTGCTAAGGATACCATCACAATTCAAATGTTGCAAACATCCTCTTCTGATGCCCATTTTGACAGTCGAGATTGCAGTGAATACTATCATGGTGCGTGATACGTGGCGTAATAAAATATTGCAAAATGACATAGATGAAAACGGCCTTCAACAATTATTATTACCAAGACATTATAGGAGTTGAAGGTTAGGATTACCGATAGATATTAAAGAGTTTAAGAGAAGTGACCAACGCTCATATTTACAGTCGAGCTGCACTCAAAAACGCCAAGTTCTTCAACAATTTCTTGCTAGAGCAGCTAGAAACATCCTTTCTCGGCTGCACCACGATTCTCGCCTTGAAGAGCTTAGATATAGTACTGTGGCCCTCCAATAGCGTGCCAAATACAATGCAAGTATCATCGACAATGCCGAAGTGTATATGAGCAGAGGCTCCAACTACAGCAGTTTGTAGGATGTTCATACGAGATCCATGTTTGAAACATGAAATACTTAGAACTAGAGTAGGTCTTTAACCTCATAGCACTTGTAGATAAGAGGATAAACATCGGAGTCGGAGAAATGACCTAAAAGGATGGCTCTACATGGACCTACTCGCTGTAGGAACCGTATTTTTGCCTGTGACCTTTGTATCGGTTTGTTACTACAACCTACGATATGTATGTAAGATATACCGACGGCTTCATAGGTCTTCTTTACTATGCCCTTGTTCAACTAGAATACAGAGATGGCTAAGGATATCGTTAATGGCTATTTTTGGTTTTATTGCTCTCCCTCTGTTCCTCTTACCATTTCTGGTATGGTTTTAGTAAGGTGGTGGCCTTAATTCCGGGCAAAGGTCGTAAAAATTTTCGTCATTGATCAACGTTCTAATGTGGAAGGACTTCTCTTGAAGCATCGGATTTGGTCATTCATCATTATCATCACACCTATATCTCTGGGAGGAAATAAGATTGGAAAACTGGCCGTCCCCACTGGGCTTCCGTCACATCTTACTGATCTGTGCTCTCATCATATCTATGTCAGTGTAGATTTAAATTCATCCTCATTACACTAAAAGCCTCAGATACAAAACCATGACAATTCAACATCCCACGTCTATCACCAATTCTACCATCTGACACGCACTACCGCTCCCCCCAAACTCTCTCCACAATCCCCCAATACCTAATCTCATCAACCAACAAATGCCCACAATGCGCACTACCCTCGAACTCCTCCACACTCACCCTCTTCCACCCCTTCTCCCGCGCCACCTCCGCGTGCTCCACCACATCCCCCCACACAACCATCTTATCCTCCTTACTATAAACATAGCACCTCGGCACCCCATTATCCCAGAACTTCATGTCCAGCAACCCCTCTCTCATAACCTGAATCTTATTTAGCCCTCCGGTAGCCGTCTTAGCAACATAATACGCCGCCAAAAACAAATGCAACATCACCAAGCTCACGTAATGCCACACCACCGGACTCCTCGGCAGGCTCAGGGCCATCGCAGTCGCCGTCCGCCCATAATGCCCGTGCCCGGGCGCGGAATCGAGGATCTGCGCGCTGATGGGCAGGACGTGGCCCGTGCGTGCGAGATACAGGCACGCGAGCAGGTGCGTGGTGTAGGCGCCGCCGTTGGAGAAGGAATGCAGCAGGATTCCGGTGTGAGAGGGGAGGGAAGTGAGAAGGGAGAGGGCGGGCGCGAGGCGCGCGGCTTCGGCGGCGCGGGTGTGCACGGTTACGTCTGTGATGGCGGTGGTGACGAGGAGGATGCGGGCGGCGGGGTAGAGGGTTTGGTAGCCGCGCGTGTATTTGGCGATGTGCCGGGGGGAGGCGTCGAGCCAGCTGGGGAGGAGGATGAGCTCTGGGGTCGAGGAGGATGGGGAGGGTGAGGTGGTGGTAGGAGGTTCGTAGATGTAGGTTGAGGTGTTTAGGCGTTTGAAGCCTGTTAGGGGTCCAGGGACGGGTTTTTCGGGAGCCATTGGAGAAGCTCGAGCTCTAGGGAAACTTAGGAAGCTGCTTCTCGTGATGGAGAAGCTTCTTTGAGGAGCTACATATTGTTGAGAGGACGGATGCCAGCCGAGGCACAGCTCTTTATCGGTAGTTGAAGGTCGGAATTTCTTAATTACTGACCGCCGTCTTACCTAAAGGTCGCCGGCCTATTGTCAAGCCGGCGGTGGGTTGTGTGACTAAAAGCCATGCACTCATTTGATTGGCCCGTATGTACCAGTGTCAGCCGACCGGAGAAACTACGCTCCGTAACGCAACGGCCTGAACTATACGCTATACGTTCTGACGCCTGACAGTTAACGCAGACAAAGTTCCTTTAAGACGCAATGATCCATTAGTGATGTAACTACTACGGCCCGCGTGCCAGACAATCATTTGCTATGTTGTCGCTCCTATTTCCTTGTACAGCGTTACAGAAAAACAGCAAGTCGTAGTGTTTCGACCTCCCAATCCGGACGGTTTTAACGCTGTTTAATGAGCCCAAAAAAGGACCCTCTTAATTCCTGCTTCCTGCTTTCTTCCAACTCACCTGCTCTTACAATATAACCTCGTCGTTCACTTCTAGACCATGGCGGTTAATATACACCTATTTCTGACATGCTTAATTACTCTCTCTCTCTGCTATCTCGTCTTTCTTTTGCTTTCATCTTCCTTCGCTCTCATCCTCTTCCCTCGTAATCATCCTCCTCCCTTGCAATCGTCCTCCTCCTTCACAATCATCCTCTTCCCTCGCAATCGTCCTCCTTCCTTACCCTCGTCCTCCCTCGCCCTCATCCTCCCTCAGTCTTGTCCTCCCTCGGTTTTGTTCCTTGCTCGCTCAACTTCGACGTGCGACTTAATATCCTGCTTCTCTACTTCTCTAGAACATTATGTTTGTAGTTAGAGTAAGTCTTACCGAACAGAAGGCGCTTGACGCATTGCCCTTTATAATAACGCACTCAATCAACGACGCATCAAAGACCGCAGACGAAATAAGAGCAAGCTAAGCGCACAAGAACACTAAGCACTCCCCGAACAGCTAAACAATTCAAGCTTATTGGCTCCTATTCATTTAGACAAAACACAGAACATTTATAATATTAAGAAGAGGGTGATTAGGTATAATAACCAAAGTCAAAAGTTAGCTCTTAATAAGGCTAAGCTAACTCGAGGCTAGGTATTGCTAATATATAGGTAAACAGGATTGGTTTTAAGCAATCAAAATCTGCAACAATGGATGCGTTATGTTGTTCCTCCACTATATCTGTAGGTGTATCTCGAGTGCATGAAACGAAGATTACCAACTGGTCTGGTTCAATCCGTCGTCTATATCATCCTCATTTGTCTTCAAAGCTGCAATAATCCAAGAATTACTCAGTCAATTGAGAATTCCTACAGCTCTGAAGTACATACAAAGATCACTTATCGTGAGATCGCTAGTCCCAACTTCATAAATGGTCGATTGAAATATCTTTACATGACGACCTAGTTCAGGTTACAACATCGAATTACTACATTACGTTCTTCCCGGCAATCACACTACATTCTCGAAGACGGTTTAGCTCCACATTCATCTGACAAGCAGCTTCAGTTGTTTTTCCACAGTCCAGTTTACACACATTCCTTGAATTTCACTCTATTAAGCTTACGACTTTACGGCCTTATTTTCCTTCCCGCTTATCATTTTCACATTCAGACGGCATAAGCAAGCAACCTTCAGCAATGGCAGTTGGTAAGGGAGACAGACTTTCAGCACAATACAGATTTTCACAAGTTTTACAATCTCTCATTTTCAGCGGAGATACTGCTTTATTTCTGCATTAATGCTTATCTAGGTTCACGCATATGCTTCAAGAATTAAAGTACTTGTAATTTCTCCTGCTTATGTGAATGTCTAAATTGTCCTGCCGAATCTGAAGATCAAATGTCTTCTTTGGACCGGAGAAAGTCCTAATTTCGTAGATTCTTTTCTGCCTGTGTGACCTGTGCAATGGGAGCAGCAACTAGCCATACTGCCTGTGGGATTTTAGCGCGGTTGACATGCTGCGATCCAAAGTCGCCCCTCAATCCCTAGCTGTTGTACTTGCAGACCCAAGGACTTGACTCCCCTTCCTATAACGTGGCGCTACAGGAGGCTCAGGGTCGATGTACAGTGAAGCAGAATATTTACTACTAAAATTTAGGGTCATAAAGGATTAGGATTGTGTTAGGTAATTAGCGCTCAAGTACAAGGACAAGATAGGATATAAGCAATTAAGAGTATACAAGCAGGCCTTACGTTATAAATAAACTGCTAATAATGCTGTAGGCGTAGCTAAGGCTTATCTGCAAGTAGATTTAACTAATTTGACTTGCTATTATAACATGTAAGACAAGTAGCAGCATAGTAAAACAGAATCCAATCTTGTTGCTGTAAGATATTTTTGCTATTAGCCCTTATTGCATAAGGCCTTATAAACCTCTACATGTGACGGTTCGTCACATGCGCGCAACAACTACTGTCTCAGACTAGCACTGAAACCGCTAAGGGCAGTTAGCTTAGGGCAGTTAGCCAAGGACAGCTTGTGTATATAAAGAGCTACTCTTCCCCCCCTTCCTTCTCTTCTCTCTTTAGCTTAGTACTTCGATAAGTGCAATCTACAAAGCTCCTTCCATCTTCTACTGAATAGCATTTTGTACGTGCCGTCACACTACAGTTGCAATCTTTAACGCGTTCTTCAAGCAGGTTGCAAGTAGTACTAGGATAACATATGCAGTTGCAACAGCTTGTGTTTAAGTATAAGGATAAGTGATTTTAAGGGATTAAGAGAAAGATAGTGGATGTAATAATAGTATGCAAATGTAAATCTAAGTTGACAATTAAGGTCTAACTTTTAAAATAGTGACTTTCAAGTGGAAGGCATTTAAAGCTTTAGCATTGCAAGCTGTCATGCTCCTGATCGCGACACTATCACCAACATCAACGCGCCTAACCAACATAGGCACTAGTGCATTTAGTATGACCATTGCAGCTACAGTGGCGGATCGGCTAGGTGCAAAACTTTTATTACTATTCTGTATAAAATTAATTTGGTTGGTTTGGTGTTCCAAATTTGCTAAATTACTTTTTGCCGCCGCCTTCGTATTACTTCATGCCATAGCATTCTTCCAGTTTCTTAACAACACAGCAACTCCACACAGTGTGCTTATGACAAGTCCCAAGCGAAAGCCTCCTGCCTTTTAAGAGCAAAGCGATGATGTCTCCACGCCTTCCTTATGTCTCCCAGCTCCTCAGGAATGATCCCTACGTCATTAAACGACCACAAAGTATCAGCATGCAGGTCGCCCAGAGTTTGCCGATGCGACAACGCTTTTTGGTACCCTGGGCCGGAGTCCCTATGTAGACATCGCGGTTAATACTATTTGAGGATAATTTTCACCCCTACTTACTGTCATTGCTATCAAGTACGACTTGTGGTGTTGGAACGATATAACCCGCGCCTGGGCCAGTGAAACTGCTCTCCTTTGATTTCGTTTCGTTACTAGGCATGCTAACGATCTGTTAATGACGAGGTTAGCGGGATGTGGAAGCAATGTCGACGCAAAAGATCACCCTGGGAAAAGGGGCAGTCGCACCAATAGAGAACTGCTAACCTTACGTCTCGCTTGTCGGGCAATGTTACCGAGGCCGCACACCGCGCCTAGTTGGGTGTATCAGTCCGCCACCTCCTACGCAACCACTCTTCCCTCAACTTATCCCTAAAAACAAAACAATCGATTAAAAAATCCCACGTCAACATGCCAAATGAAACCAAATCCAAGTATGAAAGCGATAACCGAGCGTATGGAACCCTGGGACGTAGATAAAGACTTAACGGAAGATCCATATCGTTTGGGTTAGCCAAAATCAGCTGCTATTGAATAAGAACTTACTTACCCTATGCGTAGAAGGAGCCACCCTGGAGGATCATAAGTAATATGGCCTTAGGGGCTATTGAAATTCTAGTTAATGAAATCAGGTACCAAGTACTGGATGAAGCAAGACTATCCCGCAGCTGAGGCAGAAGCAAAAGCGAAAGAGGAGCTTGAACAGCTCCGGTAGGGTGCAAAAAGAACAGATGAAGTCGGACTTGGTTGAAGATAGGTAAATCTAAATTTCTCATCAGACTTTAGAAACAACATGAATGAAGCTATATTAACTCCGCCCTTGAATGCTCAGTTGCTCAAACCGTCAGCCCATACTCACGCCTGACAACGCCAGCCTCTGCTTCTCGGTGCATAGCCACCAATGTCTTATACAAATGCTTCGCAGACCGAGTTGTATTCGGATTCTCCTTCCCAAACAACTTCCTTTTTTTCGCCACAACCTCCTGAATAAGTGCTAAAGCCTCAGGATACCTGCCCTGCTTTCTATAAGTTGCACTCAAATGCCCTTTAGCACGGATTGTATCCAAATGATCCTCACCTAGGAGCTTCAACCTAATCTTAACAGCGCTCTGTTCTAGGACCTCTGCCTCACTATATCTTTCCAGCTGCCAGTACGTTGTAGCAAGATTATCTATGGCCGAAACCGTACTCAGACTTTCCTCTCCCAAATCATCGCGCCGCGTCCTCAACACCATTTCCTCAATCTCTACTGCTTCCGAAAGTCGTCCTGCTTTGTAATACAGAGTTGCCAGACTTGCTTGCGCATTTATATACAATCGGCATTTCTCTCCGACTCGTTCCTGCCATTCACGTACAACGGTCTCCTGCAGCGAGATAGCATCACCGAGGTTTCCAAGGTCTCGATACGTGCTTGCCAGCTCGTTCATAAGGCCCAATCTTTGCTCTGGACTTTGGGCGTTATCGATGGCTCGCTGTTGTAGGTTTGCCGCTTCTTGATATATTCCTCGTTTACGCAATGTCGCTGAGAGCTCTCTCACAGTGCCGATGAAATTGTCCCAATCTGAAGGGCATATTGATAGTGCGTGTCTTTGGAGCTCTTCGGCGATTTCCCACTTTCCTTCGTACCCGTAGAATCTCGCGAACTGGCGTGAAGCTGCGAAAGACCATGGTGTTCCTAATGATAGATCACTTGGAAAAAATCTCTTCGCGTTGTCATAGCAGGCGTCCATGTGTAGCATCAATCGCCGTTGCAGCAAGTATGATGCTGTTTCATCCTCAAAGAGACCATCTGTAGGCCTGGATTTATGAATTGCACGTTCGATGAGGCGAATGGCGACCGATGTGAACTCCCGTTGCAACTCAGGAGAGAGCCTCAACTTGCCAACTTCTTGAACAATAGGATGGAATTGGAATGATATTGGGTTATTGAGCGTTATGGATTTTTTCATTAGCGAGTATTGGTAAACTTCAGAGGTCATTCGATTGAAAGTCAGTTCGTTCCAAGCTCCGCCTTTGCAGCAGACTTCTGTGAGCCAAAATGGAAAGGCAGCCTGCTGATTTACAGCGCACTCTTCCCCATCATTTGAAGAGAGTGCGAGACTGAATATATCCTGGAAAATAGTGCGGTCTAGAAAGCAGTACAGAGCAAGCCAGTGTGCCGCTGCTGGATTCTTCTTTTCGACAGCTTGGAAGGACCCTATCCACGTAGTGGCTGAAGATTGCCTATATGGCCATGATACCTTATTAATGTAACCTAAAAGTTCCAATTCTCTGGTTTGTGAATGGTAATGCAGCAGATAGCGATCTGTTGGAATGCATTCATTCTTTATGTAGGCTCCGGCTTGGGCAATAGCTAGGGGTAGGCAACCTAAAACATTAACAATAGTATTTGCTGCTGCAAATTCTTCATCGCCAGATCGAGCAACAATTTCCAATAACATTGCAATCGCATCAACTTCTGGGAGCATGGTCATCTCTATTGAATGCCCAATCTCCGCAGAATCTCGCAAACGGCTGGTAATGATAATGTCTCCGTTTCCAAATTTCGGAATATATCGATCTGTGAAATGCTTGAGGAACTCACTATCGTCGACGTTGTCAAATACAAGCAGCCAGCGATGAGGCAGCTGTTCTAGCCATGACAACACGGGCGGGACACAGTCTTGAAGGGAGTCTACAGTGGCGTTATTCAAAAATATTCTTGCTAATTGTGTGAAACTTTGATTGATTTCTTGTTCGGATCGAGCATCAATCCAGATTACCGATTGATACTTATTGGGACTTGACTGGGCGAATTTTGAAGCAATCTGAGTCTTTCCAGAACCACCTAATCCGTGGATTGAAACTATACATGGCTTTGTTCTTGAATTGCAAAAGAACCCTGATATGTCATTCAGGATCTCAGTCCTTCCAACGAACAGTGTACAGTCTGGTATTTGTCCAACTGTGTCTAGTGTTAATCGGATAAAGAAGCGTTGTAAACCTCGGGACGTACATAGACCTACAGAACGTCGTTGTGCTAACTTCTTCATTCACTATGCCCTCTAAAATCGGTAACTGAGTACTCCCCGTCCTGCTGCCATTCTGCAATTGGGTTATTTCAAATGCATGGGCTTTCAAATGCCTCATTATCGTGTAGTATGCACTTCCAGGAAGATCACTCAGCTTTGCAATCATGGAATGATTCAAATCTATTGGAATCCGCTCCTCATTGTTCGTATAGAAACATGCCGACTGTTGAGAGACCATCATGACCTTGTTTCCAACCCGCTTCGGCTCGCCTTGAGGGTCATCAATTGGCCGTACAGAAGTCGGAGTCGTTTGTGTCTCGAAGCAACTGAGAATTTTCAGTCGGCCTTGAGTAGCTATGAATGTTTTGTGGAGATCAGTAAGAATAGTGGAACCAGGCGTCAAATCCCGAAGAAGACGTTCAGATTGCTCTCCAGTATACAGAGTAAGTAATGCGGATGTTTCCATCCCTTGATTCGGAGCACCAAAAAATACAACAGAATATACAATGTCAGCCAATTTACTGTTGTGATCTATCAGGGCCTCATCATTTTGTTAGCTAGCCCAAACGATTTAATATGTAAGAGTTGCAATCTACATGCCTTTTTGATAATCAAGCAGCCTAAGCTATGTCCAACAAGAATCAACGGCTTGTCCTGTACCAAAGCATTAGATCCTGGTCACTGACTGTCTGAAGCAGATGCTAACTGCATACCTTGAAAGTCGATAAGTTGTTTAGTAATTCGTCCACAAACAAAGTTGTATACTCGAGAAGACCCGCCTGAGAATGACTTCGGTACAATTTTGACGGGTAACCATATATGTAAACCTTTAGACTGGCACATCTCGAGGCAAAAAATCTCGAAGCCACATGGGGCCGCTAGAGAATTGCCACGAGGCAAAGGCCTTCCCACCTAGACCTGTGATAGCCACTAAACTTTGTAACATTAGTCTCAGTTACGCAAGGAAGGATATTGCATTGACTTAATCCCTTTGGCATCATCTTCGATCTCGTTCAAAGCTGTTAGGCCATGAAAAGTCTCGTCTACAGAGATGATGGAGTCCTTCTGATCCGACTTAAGGTTAGTACGCAAGCACCCATCACGTAGAACTTTCTCTAAGTCTAGGGATCGACGTCTAAAAGTAATTGTAGCAGTCTTAGATGGCTTGTTGGAGTATAGGTGGGATGTTGCAAGGGACCAGAGTAGAATCTGCGACTGGTCTGTTGCACTCAATAGTTGGCGAAGGTTGTCGAATTCAAATCTGGTAGGTATATTAAAGAGCCTAATGGTACAAAAAGTAGTCTGCGGAGATGCCATCGGACGTTAGAGAGGCTCTAACAATCAAAGTTATCAGCATGACATTATGACTACAGATTAGGTTTTCCTGAGCGGAGGTTACGGGGCAGACAATGGAGGTCTTTTGGAGCCAGGATTTAAGTTGGAATTTAAGGAAGAGGTTTAGCGGTGGCGTTTTTAGGCGCCCTGGCATGTTTATATTTCCTTTCTCGGCTGACATTTGAACCGCGAGGGTTTTTAATTAAAACCCACAGAGACTTAAGAATCTGTCCCAAAACTTACTAGAAAAGGAATAGTCGATGTTCTATGTCCACCTGAACATCACTTTTGTATGAGAACTACGCTTCATCACATGATTTTTCGGATGACTTCCAGATTTGGCTGCTAACACCAAAATGGCAATTAAAACACACTACACTTTCCGGGCCTAGTGACTTACCTGATTAATCTAGCTGCATATTTTAAATCCAAGACCTCCTAACCACCAACGAGGCGCGTGCTCCGCCCTTACAGAATCTTTATTGTTACAGTCCGGGACGATGCAATTCATACCGCCTAAAAATATCGTCCTAGCCAGGTATCGGTTTATCAAATAGGTGTAAAGTCAGGGACCTTACCATATTAAGTAAGATATTTGCCCAGACAGGCTCCCACCTACATCAGGGGGCCTTCCTACCTAAATCTTTACCAAAAAGGGCTAGAAACACCCCATCACCTACATATTCGGCATTCTCTAAGATGATTTCGCCAAATTCCGGCCAAATCTAACGATATATCGTGTTATCGTTATTTGTTTGTGGATCTCAATTAATCCCAAGAAAATTATCGTCTAAGGCAGTTTATCGTCTTACCCAGGATTGTCTTAACCAGGCCGGACTGTACCATGCTGAGAGATGCCTGGATTACTGCAAAAAGTACAAAGACAAAGCGGAACAATCCATGGCCGAAAACTTACGCCCGAAATCTCTTGTTCAACCAGTATGAATGTCCGAAGATGCTCGTGTAACGTTGCTTGAAGAAGTACGTTCACGGCTAGAGCGAGGAATAGAGCATTGTAGAACGGCTGCCCTCCATCTTTCTCAGATCGAGAAACAGCTGATACTTACAGAGGTCTTAGAGGAACCTGGTACACTGCAACAAGATCTTGGGGAGATCTGGGCGACTGTAGCTGATATTCTGGATGAAGCAGAAAAGCTATACTCAAAGATCAAATCCGACAGAGATAACGCCCTCCTCAAATATCAAACCAAATACCTGAGAATTCTCTCTGCCGCTGGAACCACTAGCTTTAGTGATGGCTCATCAAGGCCTCCAAGTAAAGGAGTTGGAAAAAAGAAAGAGGCAATCTTAGACGAAGTCATTGGCATGCTTCGAGGAAGCGTTAGACCTGACTGACATATATGTGAATGAAGCTGCCAAACAGAATGACAAAGTAGGATTGCCGGCAGCAAAGCAAGCATACACCACAGGAGCTATGGAGTTGCTTCTCTTTCAATTGGCCTTGACAATTTGTTATGAGCTTGAGGACAGCGATCAAACCTGGAAGTGGGCTCAGAGGGGAAAGGTCCGTAGCTACTCGACGTCGCTTTAGAATACCTTGGACCAAGAAAATCCTGTATATGTGATTGGCTTGCCTTCCAATTTGACCTTTGAGGCTATGCTTTGGGTAAGCAGCGCCTCCTCTCGGAATGTTGTCTTCGTGGACTGGGTTCCTTT
>Ga0335074_10005152_pt1 | contig 18068 bp, 13 predicted proteins | sample Lox_Sample_23_FD_206715 | JGI IMG/M metagenome (GOLD analysis project Ga0335074, IMG submission 206715) | Soil microbial communities from Loxahatchee National Wildlife Refuge, Florida, United States - Lox_Sample_2.3 | ecosystem: Environmental > Terrestrial > Soil > Wetlands | place: USA... | reverse complement strand
CCTGAGGCCATTTTTTTTCACTTTCATCTGAATCTGATTTGTCATCGCCCTGCAGAAAAGCCACAGCGGTCTCGCGGCTGCCGCCAAGAAGTTACTCAGAAGATAGTTTTCACGGATGCGATTGAAGAACAACCTAACTTTTCTGGACATGAAGTAATTCTCTCATCGCGGAGGGGCGTGTGAATTCAAATACAGCCGAGAGCGTCCGATTTGTCGTAATCAGGAGACTTCACTTGTAACCTTGGGGTTTCGGACACAAAGGCACATGAACATCGTGGACATCGCTAAGGCGCTTCAACGCGGCTTCGCCCTGTTGGTTCACGCCGTCATCCAACGGAGCACTTTCCAGCTTATGTGTGACCTGGACCCATTGCGTTCGCTCCTCCGGCGTCGAACTCTCTTGCGCCACGGTGTTCTGCGTGAGAACCGCAGCAATCAACCCCACGAGAAGAATCGGAACTGCACGGTTCAGTCGCATCTGCTCTCCTAGTACGGAACGAGGATATTCACGGCGCACATGATCGCAGCTACGGCCCCGACCAGCATAGCCGACACTTTCAGTAGCTTTTGGCGGCACCACAGCGATGCGATTAAGCCCGCCAGCGACATGAGCACGCCCATCACGGACCAGAGAATGACCCGCTTGTAGAGAGCCGTATCGCTTACAACGTTCCGCCCTGGCCCAAGTGCATCGAACGTGCCAGCCCAGAAGAGTGCTCCCAGACTGACGAGAACGAAACCCAGATAACGGCGCAAGAGCGATCCATCTCCGTGCCTCGTCGCTACAACGATTAGAGCCAGTATCAGCGCAACAATCAGTTTCATCATCGCGTAAGCACGTCTATCACGTCCTGGATGTGACCGCCGATGGTACCGTGCGAATCGACGTGAAACTCTCCTTCTGACGCTGAAGGAAAGGTCGTGGCTCCAATGCTGAAGCCATTCACGATTCCCAGGCCAACGCCGAGAGGCTGGCTAATGTGGATCGATGGCCCAGAGGGATCGTTCGGATCGGAGAACCTGTACTGCTGACTGCTCGGATGGAATGGATTGATGACATCGAGTGGATACGTCCAGGCGCCATGAGAGGACATCTGCTGTGCTGCCTGCTCCGGTGTTCCGTTGTACTGCCACGTGCCACGCAGCAGGTTGCCGGGATTCTGGCCAGTGATGTTGAACGTAAAATTGGTTAGGGCGCCAGACCCCTGCAGCGTAGCTGCCGGTGTTCCATTGATGAACTGCCCTGTATAAGTTCCCGATGCAGTAGTGATTTTCACTCCGCCTTCGTTGACGGTCCCCGTTACGCCGCTATTTGGGTTCTGCAGTGACGCGCTTGTGATGACAGTGGCCGTAAACGTTCTTTTGCCGTTTGCATCCGTCGTGGTTGTGCCCACATGACCCCCTTGGCATGTGGATGACGTCTGCGAACACGTCAGGTAAAAGTCAAGGCCAGTTGGGTCGGTAAGAGTCAGCGGATTGTTCATCACATACGCATATTTGTTCCACGACTGCGGCTTGCCCAGATGAAGCATGAACGCGTTCTCCGGAAGTCGTTGGAGTACCAGCGGATCGGGTGTCATAAAGCGACCCATGCTGGATGCGTTGTAGCGCTTGCCGAAGTTATCCAGGCCGGATTCGGAATCGCGTTCTTTGCCGGTGAACTTGTAGGCGAAAGACGCGTGTTGGCATGAGCCGTCGTACATGCAAGTCAGTGCGTCGTACCAGTAGTTGCGTCTGGGACGCAGTCGCTGCATGACGGCTTGAACGGTCGAGCTGTCACAGTTACGAGACGCGGCAGGTCTAGTTCGACCCTCGGGTTCTCGGGCAGCAGCGTCTGCTCTCCCGCGATTTTGTAAACATAGGTTACCGAAAAGGTCGTGTGACCCTCTGGCTGAAACTGCCAAGTCTTGACATTAGCAAGCGATGGAGTCGAAAGATAGGGGCTACCATCCGACTTGAGTTGGGCATTGACCACAGAGCCTTTGTCAACGGTAACCTCGATTTTCACTGTTCCAGTAATGTGGGCAGTCCATGCAATAGCCGGATACAGCGGAAGCTCTGCATGAGTCAGTTTCGGATAGTGTGCTGCGCCCGAAAGCGGAGTATCAACCGTGCTCTGGCCGAATGCAGAGCCAGCGAAGAGAAGAAACACTAGCAAGCGATTCAACATTTGAAGCCTCCTCTGCCCTTACTTCGGAGTCGTGAGACTCGGGTACAACACCGGGCCAGGATTGGCGGGCGTCACCCCGTAATTAGGCGCTGCCCCATAGTGGTTTGCCGGATTTGCCAACAACCGATTGATTGTGTCCTTCGCCTGCGCGGGCATCACTCCCGCGCCGAGTATGCATGGGTCTACTCCGCAATCCCCAACCCCTCTTTTCTCGTTTTCTGAGGACAAGACGGATTGAGTGACCATGTATGCCTTCAGCTCCGTTGCATATGTGCTCAGATTCTTCGACTGGTCCATTCCGCCCGCTGTAGTGATCGCGCTCACAAAATCCTGAGCATCGGCGACGTGGCTACCTTCATGGCCCACCGCCGCGTCCAAGGCCGAACCGCTAAGGCCGGAGCGTACTGTTACTGTTTCCTCCGCGCGCAAACCATTTGGACTGTTGGGATCTTGGCCGACGCCGTTCGTTGTGATGGCATCCCTTCCTTTTCCCGGATCGCCGAACTTGACTCCAACGCCGTTATCTTTCGTGGGATCACCGTAAGCGTTCGCAGCCCGCACCACATCAGAGTCTTTCGATTTGAGGTCTTGTTGGCGCGCTTTCTCAAAGGCAATGTCCTGTTTCGATTGGCAATCTGCCTGGTCGGCGCACGTGTACATTCCTGTCGGATCTATAAGCGTGGTTGGATTGTTCCTGGTGTACGCGTATTTGTTAAGTGTCTGGGGATCGATGAGTTTTCCGCCCAACGGATCGGGTGTCATGAAGCGGCCCATCGTAGATGCGTTGTAGCGAGCGCCGAAGTTATCCAGGCCAGATTCTGTATCGCGTTCTTTGCCGGTGAACTGGAACGGATCGACAGGGCTTCCGCTGGCTACAATCCCGTAGGGTGTGTAATCCAAGTCTTGCTCAACGGTATACTGATACTGACTAACTGGCGTGAAGACAATGCGAGAAGACCCAAGTTGGTCATCCAGGAAATAATGGACTTTCAGGCTTGGCCGGTCGATGCGAGCGACCCGCTCTCCGTTGAAAAAGACATATTCTTCATTTACATTGCCGTTTAAATCACTTTCGGACAGCGGGTCCGAACCAACTCCGGTCCAATATAGCGTCCCGCTCGACTTCATGACCCGCTTCCCGTCGCCATCGTATGTGTAGGTCAGTCCATTCGCGGTGAGAATTCGATTCTCGTCATCGTACGTGAGCGCACCATTGCCGTCGGTCGTCATGTTTCCGGCTGCATCATATGCACTGGAGCACCCCGCCGTGCAGTTGAGTTGGTTTGTTGCATTCGCCAAGGCTGTGAATACTCCAACTGATGTTTTCCCCGAGATGGTGCCGACCGCTGTCAAGTTTCCCCAAGCGTCTGTCGTAAACTGCTGCCCCCAGTTCAAGCCATTAGTATATGCCTGATTAATGCGGTTGAGTGAATCGTAGTTGAAGTTTTGCGTTCGAGTGTCATCCAACTGGTTCTGCACTTCGTATAGGTTCCCATTGTCGCCAGGCGCAGTGGTGGTGAAGGTGCAAGTAATTTTGCTGCCAACTTGAATGTTCAACCCGCCATAAAGGTGATAGTCGAAGCACAATTTATTTATGAACACCTGACTACCGCTTGAGTTAATGTATCCGCTATACTCATACGCCTTTTGGAGCCGCCGGTTGTAGCCACGACTCTCGCCAACATAGTTCCCTCGGTACATCTGAACCACAGCACCGTTGGGAGCAAAGGCCGTTTCCCCGGGAACATAATTGTACAGTTCATCGGTCGCTCCAAATATTCGCCCAGCAGCAGTGACCTCAAAATTGATAAGATTCGTGCTTACGTAGAAGATTCCCCTTGGTAAGCCATCTAAATAGTATGGATATCCAATATTCTTCGTCACGCCATTAATCGTGCGCTCTTCGACAGTGGGACGTCCCATGGCGTCATAAACCCATGCAGTGGCTCCTGAACCATCACACATTCCACTTCGGCGGCCAACAGTATTTGTGGGAGTTATGGGTATTCCTGAACCGTAAGGCGAAACGATTGTAGGAGGCATACAACCGGAAGGAGTATTCCCATCGTATCCGTAGCTGACGGCCGGGGTAGGCAAGGTCTGCGCGTATGCATCTTGGTAGCTCTTGCCGGTGAGACGATTCAGCGAATCGTAGGTGTATGTAGTAACAACCGCCTTTGTGCCGTTCGACGCTTGATTCGGAGACGGGGCCGTTTTATTGACCAGGTTTCCGTCGTTATCGTAGGCATAGATAACCGCGCCGAAGGGAAAGGAGCCAGTGGCGGACGCGGGGCAGGTCACGGCGTGAATCTCGGGATTCGCTGAGCATAACAACCTTGAGAGACTGTCATATGTAAAGGTCCGATTCCGAGCATTGGCGCTGTTGCTGCCTTTCTGCGTGACGGTCACAAGATTGTCCAGCCCGTCATAGGCGTAGTCAGTTTCATAATTCAGGTGGGGTGAGGATCCCGGATCTTCCCATATTTCAGTCATCCTGCCCAGACCATCAGAACAAGACATGCGTGCATGACTCGCCTCGTCCGTGACAGTCGTGCAGAATGCAAGAGCGGGACTGCTGATCGCGCTGTAGGAGGTGGTGACTGTCGAGCCGTCTTGCTCGGTGACAAGCGTCGTCCGATTCAGCGGGTCGTAAGCGTACTGAGTAATGCCATAGGTCGTGTCCGACGTTGACCTGTATGGATTGCTGACGCTGGCTTTGCGTTCGGCCACGTCGTAGAGCGTGTCGACGTAGGTTGTTCCCTCAGGATCAGACGTGAGCTGGGTCTCGCTGACACGGCCCAGACCGTCGTCAATCTCGACGTCCGTTCTGTTCATCACTGGATTGGAACTGATGGCGGAGGTTTTTGTTATGGAGATTGGGGGAATGTCATTGTACAACCACGTGGTTGAGCCGTGATCTGGATAGCTGATTTCAGTTGTACGACCAATGGCCTCGTAGGAATAGTCCGTTGTTTGGTGATTGGCATCCTGGGTGGTTGCCAGAAGACCAAAGCACGACAAATACGAATATGTGGAGACCTGACCAAGAGCATTAGTAATCGTGTAAGGATACGCTGCAGCATTGCCGGACAGGCCATTGCTTGCAGGAGAACAGGAAGCCTGCTGAAAATTATCCGCGTAGTTGTAGTTGGTCTGATTGTTCTTGGGGTCGATGACGGCCAAGACGTTCCCTGCATCATCGTACTGATAGCTTGTAGTTAGCGTGCCACCAGTAGTGTTGAGCCAGCGCGCGATGGACGTTAGATTCCCGCGGATGTTAGTCATGCTTTGTAATTGCGTTCCTCCGGAAGCCGCTGGACTACCGCCTTGCGGGCCGTAGTTGTCATAGTTGTACGTTGTTTGGGCAACTTGCGTCCCGGAGGAATTCAAGACGGTAGTCTGGATCGGCCGGTCCAAAATGTGCGCGTGGTTCATGTCATAGTTGGTGCTCTTCAGCCATGTGGTATCGGTTGTTCGCACAAGATTACCGTTGTAATCGTATTCAAGAACTGAGATGGGGTTGTTTATGAGGATCGACCCGCCCGCAATAGTGTCATAATTGGTCTGTACGACGCTGGTGAGATTAGGCGTGACATCTTTCACGATGGTTGTCACCGTTACCGGTAGAACGTCCGTGCTGGTGGCGATGTTGTAGGCGGTCTCAATCGTTCTCAGAGGCGTCGAACTTCCCTTGTACAAGTCGCGCTCAGTTTCTACGTTGTGCGTAGTGTCGAAAGTATAATTGGTAAGATTCGGTGTTCCGGAAGGATCAGGACTAAGGACGCTCGTCGATTGATTGAAGTTGATCGATGCGTCAAAAGTTGGAGTGTAGGTTGTGGTATTTTCCGTGCTGGAGGTACACTGACCATTCGAGAGCGTGCAGACGTGCTTTGCGGTTACCTGTCGCCTATCCACGTTATTGCAGACCGCATTAGACAAAGTTAACGTGCCGGGGAACGTAGCGTAATCGTATCGTGTATAACCGCCGGCCGGATATGTAATCTTCGTGATTTCTCCAGCTGGGTCTGTTTGTACAACATAACTCAACCCCGTGCCCGGCACTTGTAGGGTGTTCGTTACCTCTGCATTGCCTAACGAATATGGCGCCCCGGGAGCACTCACCTGTGTGTTCTGCCCAGTGGCCACGCAGTCTTGCGTACCACCGCTATTAACGGGATGATTGAAGTAAAATGTACTCCCGGAAGAAGTGCTCTGCGAGCCGGTAAGAGTTCGTTGCGTACCGTTGGCATCCTTCCACGAGAGACCGCCAGAAAATGTGATTACTCGCCCAACCGAGTCAGTGATGGTGCCGTTACCGGAATCGAAGTTTGATGAAAAAGTGATCGTGTTTCCATTGGGATCTATAATCTTGGTCGGGTAAGAACTGTACAGCAACATTGGTACCGGAGTCGAATATGCATAGCTGAAATGGATTTGTGTGCCATCCTTCAAGGTCGCGATCATGTCTGATGGATTGTTAATGTTCAGGAGGATGTACGAACTGTCCGTGCTTTGCGCGATCCACGGTCCCTCAGGGTCGGGGCATCCTGCCTGGCCAAACTCCAGAGCGCCAAAACTGTGCTTTGTGCCGTCTGCCAGTGTGAGCACCCAGCCCGTCTGACAGAGGTAGGGAACATCCGGGCTAACATCATTGGGATAATACTGCTGCGCCGAGTGCAAAGTAGGAAGTGACAGACGCCAGGCGCCACCCGCTCCAACGCCATCGGTTAGTGCGCTCTGCCCCCAGGCGAACTGAACGGTCGTGCCGCTATAATTGGTCGTGACTCTAGGTTGGAGGGAGTATTCGGGAACCGATTCCCAACCGAGATCAAAGGTGCCTCCATGACGCTGGGGCAGGCTGAGGATTGGGAGATATACGTTCAGAACTCCAGTTCCGAGGTTAACATTTTCCCTGATGCCGCCTTCAAAGCTAGCATACGGCTGTGGGCCAGTCAGGTCCGACGGTATAACGATAATTGGTTGCGTCTGTCCGAATGAGGACGCTGGAGTCGCAAGAAGAATCAGGATTGAGAGAAGAAGCGCAAAATATGTCTTCCGACCTTGAACCCGACACCTCGTCTCTCTGCAAGGATGCAGAGTTATGCTGGACATAGTTGCCTCTTTTCCTGTGTGACAGCGCTCTGTCGAAGCGGAGAGTAGGGCCGCTATCTAGTTCGTTGCGCGAAGGGAATCTGCCACTCTTGACGACTCACGGTTTACCGAATAATTCCTCGTCGCTAGTCGGTCGGTTGGTTAGATTTTTCGGAAATAATCCGTACAGCTTCCGGGTCTGGAGGCGAGTTTGTAGCAGATTTGCGCCGCGAACTCACTATGAGTCGCATCTCTGTTACGAATACCGAACAATCGTCATAATGATTCCGTCAATTGGTCGACTTTAAGAGACTCATAGTATTGTGGTTATGCCTGATCCAGCCTCCAGTCACGATGAGCTACGGAGGGTTCTATACTGTCGGCAATTGCCGAATAATTTCGCTTTCTCGTAACAGCGGGCGGTTTGTGGCTGTTTTCTCGTGGGTGGCGTATGTCCCTTCAGTGACCACGACGTTGAACGTCCGGGCGTTGGTCTGTCCGACGAAACTTGCCGCAGGCTCGACCAATGGTGCATTGAATTATCCGCTACGTTGGCCTTTCCGCTATTCGCGCAGAACGCGCGCCGAATATGAGCATCTGTTCAAGCATTCGGCGAGAGTGCTTCAGGACCGACTTGCGCGGCTCGGGGGTGGCGACCGGACGAAGGAAATTCCTATCGCCGAGGGGTAGAGAGTCTACCGAAAAGAAGCACAGGAGCGGAGACTGTTGCATCAGGCAAGAGTTCTAGGTTGGGGAAGGGAGAAAAGGTATTACTACGCTCACAAGCTGGCATGAGGTCGTCTGTCGCTTGTCGTAACATCTCGATCTCTAACATTGTCGGCGGCGTCAAGCGCTGTTTTGAGCACACTTCGGTATGCACTCAGGAAAGAGCGCCATTCCGCTCTCGTTGAGGATTTGCGCATTTCCAACCTGGGCTCGCTTCTAATCGTCAGGGTCAAGAACTCAGTCCGACCCAGCCATCTCTTCGATCACTAATCGCGATCATGATTACCTGTTCAAACTCCCCGATTTAGGGGAGCGGGATGCCCAGTCATTACGTCGATGATTTATTTGCCACCATCGAGATGTCCGGGCTCTCCCGCGTGCGAACCGAACTTTTCTAGCTGGCCGTAGTCGCAGCCTTGATGCCACATCCAGTATAGATGCACCGCCAACTTCCGAGCCATCGCTACCTTGGCGATCTTGCGCCCGCGTCGCAGGGCCAGATGGAAGAACTTACTGCGCCACTGAGCTTGACTGCGCACCGTCACCTGCGCCGCTTCCACCAAGAGAAAGCGCAGCAGCACGTTGCCTTGCTTGCTGATGTGACCCAGTCCGGCGCGGATCCCCGCTGGACTCTTCCGTCGGAACCAGTCCCAATTTCACCCGCGCCCATCTCGACCTCTGTGCCGCAGCGATCTTCCGCCGTGCAGCTGCCGACGTTACTTTCCTTGGGGCTGTTTTCTTGGCTGCGGTTTCTCCGCGCACTTTTGCCCAGTGCGCTCTTTGGGCAGCCGCCATCCGAGCCCGAGCCGAGGCCGAGAGCTTGCGAGTTCAAACGGCCTTTCCATAAGTCCCCGCCGAGGGCTGCCAATGCTGCGGTGATTCCGTGACTACGGAGGTTCCGGGACTACATGGCTAGCTACCGGTCCAGTACGGTGCTAAAATTCTCGCGGGAGGCTGGATAATGCGCGACATTGATATCCGCCGTGCTCTCCGCCGCGATGTAGACAGCCTTCACCGCAACGACCCCGATACGATCGTCATTGAGGAGCTTGGGTTGTGTCAAGGACTGTCCCGCGTAGATGTCGCCGTCGTTAATGGCAGCGTGCACGGCTATGAAATTAAGAGCGAACGCGACACTCTCGCAAGGCTGCCAAGCCAATCGGACACGTACAATCGGGTTTTTGATTACGTAACGATTGTTACAGCCTCAAACCATGCGCGCAAGATTGCCAAGGCGGTGCCGAATTGGTGGGGGATTGCGGTTGCCGTCCCGAAGCGCTGTAGCCTCGACATAGAAAATAAGCGCCCGGCTCGGTTAAACAGGCACGTTGATCCGGTTGCGTTGGCACAGTTGCTTTGGAGAGATGAAGTCTTGGAGGAATTACAGTCCCTCGGCCTTGCCGATGGCATGAAAAGCAAGCCGCGGCGAGAGCTGTGGAAACGGCTCGCAACAAGCGTTCGCGTCGAGCAACTCGGCGCAATCGTGAGGCGGCGTCTCAAGCAGCGCGCTCCGCGTTGGCGACTGCACGAACCACCACGGTGATGTGGTGATTCGTTCCCACTTTCCTCCACGTGGTTGCATTACCTGGTCCAAGCTCGCGAGCAGCACATCTAGCGATATATTCGTCGCCCCAACTGAAGTCGGCTCCGCGGTACTCTGGACGCTCCACCAACGTACGGCACAGGTCGAAGTACTGCTCGAACCCGTACTGCCGAACATTTCGACCTTTTACAACGAGCCAGTCCTCATCTGTCGTGTACCTGATGCTTGCGCTCATGACCATGATCCTAGGATCGAGTTCGCGAGGGACCGGATGTGCGATGGCGTAATCGCTGTAGACGATGCCCTGTCGAGGCAGACCCGTCGGTCTACGTTGTAGGGCTTGCCACAACTGCCACTCGCGTCGTGGGATCAGCGTGGTCGTAGCCGCATCAACATCGCTGAGATCAACGGGAAATGAAGCGGCTGCGAGTATTACTCGCCTCCAACGTTCGCGGATAGGCATCATAGAAAGCATTGAGCGCGCAATCAGTTGAGCTGGACTTGCCGAGTTGCTGATGTCGGCTAGATCCAGTATTAGATCGCAAACCGCATCACGAAACGGAGCGAGAAGGGCGGTAATGTCTGCCTCGATCTCGACATCGTCTTCGAAATCATCGACGAACAATCTCACACAAGCTCCCGAGCGAGTAGCCTCTGCATATCGAGCGGCTGCCTGAACCACTTCAGGCGCCGACCGACGCGAGATCACAGGGACACCTTGAATGCCTTGCTCCTCGCATCGACGAAGGGCGATATCAAGAGGTGCGGGACCTCCTTCGTCGTCATCGACCGAAGGAACGTCAATATAAACGGGGCGAGCATCCCAGGATCGACGCAGGCGTTCCGTAACGTTGCTGATATGATCAGGTACACTTCTTGAGGGCCGCTCATTCGCATAATCGTATGGGACATTCGGAATCTCAATTACGGGCATGATTCGATCAGGAATGCTATCTCGCAGCGCTTCAAGTGCAGCGAATTCACCTTCCTTCCCTTTCAATATGGGTACATATCCTGGTGTCGCCATGTAGTCACCTTTCTGTCCGTGCTCCAGTTTCGTTTAACGGTCAAGCTCCATTCTTAAATTGCTGAACCGGGACGCTCCGGCAAGATCAGGAAAAAGAGAAAGATGGTTGATGTTCATCCGGTCCAAAGTGCGCAAACATAGTTCGCGGTCGCTATCCGGAATCTCGATGCGGACGAGGATCGGCGTGATTGAACCCTCAAATTGACCCGCGACCCACCGGTCAATCGGTGTCCCAATCGGCGCTCGCGTAAACAATCCACCTTGGCTGACAAGCCGCACGTTTTCGTCCGACATCGGGTCTACGAGCTCGACTACCGGCAGTCGCCCTTGTTCGAAGCTTGGCCCTTCCTGGAGTTCAGCGTAACGTTGTGCGACGGCGTTTTCGTCCAAGCCGTAGACGACTCGCCATTCAGTGTTGTCGCTCGGGTTCTCCTCGAACGCAAAATACGCAGCTGCAAAAGGAGACCGAGTCCAGTCGAGCAGTGGAGTTGCTAGTCCGAAGTGCTGCCCCAATGCCCACCATTCGTTGTCAGCGCGGAGCTGGACCGGATTTAGACCTCGCCGTCCCCGCGAGGCATATTGAAACGTCCGAAGATGCCGTTTCGACAATCCTTCGAGCTCTGTTGTCGCGTGCGCTATCACTCCAGTCTTCTGAAACAACCGATCGAGCGAGGAACTCAGAGACCAATCCGAACGTCGCTGGCCCCTCCAAATGTACCTGTGTTTCGCTCCGGGTGCGAAGATTACAGCCTCTAAGAAATCGAAGAAGAATGACCATGACCCCAGCCTATACGTAACTGCTCCGTCACTCGCTGACAGCTGAGCCCAACGGGTTGTTGTGACTTCGGAGGTTGTCGTCGGATTAGAAACACGACCATCACCCACACGAACTCTCCGTGTTGTTCAGGATAAGAACATGCTAATGTACGGAATTGCTTTCGAAACTGCAATCTGTGCAGCCGGCTGGGAATGTCGCAGCGTGAGAAGCGGAGACCAGGCAGGTGACCAGCAAAATCCTACAACTAGCCCCTGCCTGATCCCGCTTATTCTCATTCTGCTCGCTGTGGCGAGCATGTGGCGCAGCCGTCTCGCACAAACCTCTTTCCCGCGAAGTGATTATTGCCAATCCACTTCTATCGCGACTAGCCGCGCACGATTGTGACTTCTGTTGTGGTATCTCGCAGAGACAACCTGATATGGTCCCTGCGGAGTTACTTTGATAGGTTCCATGACAGACCAGGCGACATCCTGCCCGGCAGCCACTGCTTGCGGAGTACCATAGTCGTCAGGATAGTGCGCGGTCGTGTAGTAACGTGCACTCAGAACTCGACTCCCTGCGGGAAGATAAACTGCCACTGTTCCGCAACGGGCACAGCCTCCATCCTCAATGCATTTATTGTCGTAGCAAACTCCGTTCGCGTGGTCGACCCAGAGCTCCGCGCGCGAGGTTTTTGTCTGCAGACTTTCGATCTGCACGGCCCCCACAGTGGGTTGCTCATCAGCTCGATAGCCGAGCGATGCTGCTTCTGAAGCCAGCTCCAGCGAACCAGGACAAAGCGAATCACCAAACTTGATAATCCAGTCGATTGCGTCTTTGACTGGTTGCGGGACAAATGGGAAACCTTTGACGAGCAAAAGAATCGGCCTGAGTACCTTCCAATATGCGCAGATTTGTGTCGCCTCTGCGCGACTTGTTTCCTTAAACCGCTGCAAGTCAGCGGCAGTCACCGTGAAGTCCGTCATTTGAGTTACCCTTTCCGTTTAGATTTGAGTTTCGTTGCTTTGGGCTGAGCCCTGAGTTACGATCTTCAATTCATCAGACGAGAAATGGCACAGTTGTCCTTTTTAGTCTGCGCCATAATGCAGCACGAGATTGATGAAGACTGGGTGATCACCACGAAACAACAGAATCTTGGCCACTGGACTGTGGGGTTGAGTGAAGGGGTATTCGTACATGTCGGTACTGGAGTTGATTCGTGCCTGCGCCGAATCGAATGACAGCGAAGCCTGGGAGGAATTTGTTGTCCGCTTTCAGCGCCCGATCAGTCTCTCCATCAAACACGCAGCATGCCAATGGGGAAAAGACCCGCTGCAGTTTGTCGACGACTTACTCCAGGAGACCTACCTCAAGCTCTGCGCCGATAATTGCCGTCGGTTGCTCGAATTTGCCGAGCAGCATTCCGACGGCGATATAGTGCAGAGATACATAAAGACGATTGCGATCAACGTCACTCATGACCACTTCAAGTCATTCCATTCTCAGAAGCGCGGCTCGGGAGAGACGGATCAATTGCTCGAAGACTTTGAATCCCGAGCGCAGAGTAGCGGTCACGGCGGCTCCGAGGCCATTGAGCGCCAGGTTCTTCTAAAGCAAATCGACCGCCTCTTGCAGAATTGTGCGGTCGGCTCCAATCAAGAGCGGGACTGTCTTATTTTCTGGTTTTATTACCGGCAAGGCATGAGCGCGAAGGCCATCGCTGCTTTGGCGATCATCAAACTCACCGCGAAGGGCGTAGAGGCAGTCATTCTGCGGATCACTCGCTGCGTGCAGGCGCAACTCGGTTACGCGGGCAGGCAAGACTTGGCGGAACCATAGCCAAGCAAAAAGGATTCTGCCAGCCCATGTCGTACTACAAGGAGAAGCCGATTTGACACGGCCATTCGACAAACATCTCGACTGCGACGAACTTGATAAGCTCTTTTCGTTGCAGAGTACGAGCGCGTCCGATGCAGGGCAACTCTTTGATGAATATCTGAGAGAAGCTGAGCGCCACGTTCAGTCGTGCGCCGACTGCAGCCAAAAGCTGCACATGTACAGGTCTGTGCACAGCGAGATTTCGCGCCTCCGAGCGCGGGACCCATCGCCGCCGAGTGCAGGGTGCATCGGAGACGCCGAGTGGCTGGGAGTGGCGGCCGGGCTGTACCCGGAGGCGAAGACCAGAGAACTGATGCAACACGCTGCACAATGCGGGCACTGCGGACCTCTTCTGAAGAATGCGGCGGAAGCACTCGTGAATGAAACGACTCCGGGCGAAGAAGCTTGGCTCACCTCGCTCCGCAGCGCACAGCCGGAGTGGCGGAAGAATATGGCCGCTAAACTGCGCGCGAGCGCCGGAGCTAAAGGTGAAGATAGAGAGGAAAGAGAGGGCGGGCAGTGGTGGAACGCGCTCTTTTCTTGGCCGGGACCCGTGGTTGCCGCAATTGGGATTGTAGTGGCAGTGCTGGCGGGATGGCTGGGCTTGCGTGTGCTTCAGCCTCCATCGGCGGATCAACTCCTGGCGCAAGCCTACACGGAGCATCGCACGCTGGAAGTCCGAATTGCCGGCGCCAAGTACGCTCCCATACGAGTGGAGCGGAGCACCGGCGGATCAAATCTGGACAAGTCATCAACTTTGTTGAAGGCCGAGGCCTTGATCGGCGAGAACCTAGGCAAGAATCCGAATGATCCGGCGTGGCTGCAAGCCCGCGCTCGGGCCGATCTGCTTGATGGCAACTACGAGTCCGCGATCAAGTCTCTGCAACGCGCGCTTGAGGCGCTGCCCGACTCTCCCGGTCTGCTCACCGACCTGGGTTCGGCATATTTTCTCCGTGCGGAATCCGCCGACCGCCCCCTTGATTATGGCAATGCCATCGAAGCATTCGGCAAAGCGCTAGATAAATCACCGGATGATCCCCTGGCGCTATTCAATCACGCCCTCGCTTGTGAGCGCATGTATCTGTACACCCAAGCAGTAGACGACTGGGAGCATTACCTGCGCGTTGATCCGCAAGGCGAATGGTCCGACGAGGCCCGCCAACGCCTGCTCGCCGTCCAAGAAAAAATAAAGCAACACGAAAAATCTCAAGCTGAACCGTTGCTGAGTCCGAAGGAATTCGTTGCCGCCGTAGCTTCGCCGGACGGATCGTCCCACATCGAACCGCGGATCGAGCGTTATCTCGATCAGGGAGTTCAATCGTGGCTCCCTGAGACGATTGTACGAGGTGGATCACCGAGCGATACACGCAGGGCGCTTGAACTTCTAGCGGGGATTTTGAAGAACAATCACGACGACGATTGGCTCACGGAGTTTCTGCAAAGCCCACCGACGGCCACTGAGAAGCAGGCGATCCGTGCTCTTCTGGCGAGCGACGAAGCGCTTCATAGCGGCCACTATGGACGCAGCATAGAGCTTGCCCAGCAATCGATGCAAACCTTCAAGCGATCAGAAAACAAGGCTGGAATGCTTCGCGCCAGCTTCGCGCTCATGCTGGCCCAGACCTTTGCCCTCAACTTTGAGGACTGCCTGGACACCGCGGCCCGAGCGCTGCCGGAGTTGGCCGAAACGCATTACCGCTGGTTACAAGCTCAAACTTTCACCCAGGAGGGTCAGTGCCTTGGAGGTTCAGTTCAATTGCAGAAAGGGCTGCGGGCAGCTTTGAAAGGAGTAGAGATAGCAGGACGCCACGATTATCCCGGTCTCAAACTGCGTTCCACAGCCTTCGCGGCCGGCTACTGGCTCTCCACGGAGAGCGCAGAACGCGCAGTGCGAGAGTTGCAGAACGGCTTAGCAACCTTCTGGCAATCGGATGTTCCAAATGGACGAGGCGAGAATCTCTACTCGACATTAGCCGACGTTGCAGATTACAGAAATTTATCCCATGTGGGAGTCCTAGCAACCGCGGAAATACTGGCGCGTTTTACGCCGAAAGATCCAATAGATCAAGCTGACCAGCTGGCATTTCTCGCCGAGGTCGAGGAAAAAGCCGGAGATTACCAAGCGGCCCAGCGGGCGCTGCAAAATGCTTCAACGCAACTCGCCAAACTGCCAGAAGACGACGCGGTTGCGTTTCGCTCGGCGGAAATCGTGGTCGCCGATGCCAGAGTCAAGTCGCACCTGGGCGACGCCGATGCCGCTCTCATCTCTCTCGCCGGACTTCGACAGCAATTCGAGAGCGCAGAAGCTAGCCTGTCTAAAGCTAAGTATTTCGAGACCTATGGTGAGGTTTGTACAAGTCTGGGATTAGACAAAGCCGCTAAGCCGTTACTGGAGCGCGCTCTCGCCGTCACCGAGACCGCCCTCAAAAGCCTTCGTCTCGAATCAGACAAACTTTCCTGGAGCCTTGCCCAAGGGCAAATCTACCGTGATCTTCTGGAACTCAAGCTCAAATCTGAGACTCCTGAACAGGCCTTCAGCTGGTCGGAGTGGTACAGAGGTGCTTCCCTTCGAACGTCCGCAGCCGACGACTCTCCATCACAGCAATTGCCGCTATCGGACATAACTAGCCACATTCCACCAGCCACGGCGCTAATTTCCTACATATTGCTCAAAGACTCAATCGCAGCCTTTGTGATTCACGACGGAAATCTTAGGCTCGCGACGCTGGCGCTCCCAGTTGACCTAGAAGCACTCGCGCTCCGTTTCCTGGAGGGTTGCGCTGATCCATCTTCGAATTCCGATCTTCTGAACGCCCAAGGCCGACGTCTTTATAACCTCCTGGTTGCGCCGCTGCAATCTGACCTTCAAGACGCAACGGCTCTTCGCATCGAAGCGGACGGAATACTGGACCGAGTTCCTTTTGACCTGCTGCAAGGCCCTGACGGCCACAATCTTGGCGACCGGTTCCAGATCACCTTCTCCCCGGGATCAGCCTACGCCCTTCATTCCAACTCCGGCTCGCCTTCCGAAACTTTCTCGCCAGCCAGCATTGCATTGATCGTAGTGGCTTCAGGAGCGGGGGACCCTTCGCTACCGGTGCTGCCAGGAGCGAGCGAGGAGGGCGCAGAGGTCGCGTCACACTTTCTCCAACCAACTCTGATTTCCGGCTCCGCGATTAGCCGTAACGATGTGCTGCAGAATTTCCGGGCCGCTCAAGTTTTCCATTTTGCCGGTCATGCTGCTGCTGTAGGCAACCGGGTCGGGCTGCTGCTTGGGCCAGAGGCCGTACTGAGCTCCCGTGACTTGGTCGCGTCACAACCTCGGAATCTTAAGCTTGCAGTCCTTTCTGGATGCGACACCGCAAACGGCGCCGAGGGCAGTTTTGCCGATGTGAATAGTCTCGCGCGTACACTGGCTGCCGCAGGAGTTCCGCAAATAGTGGCGAGCCGATGGAGGGTGGATTCCGTTGCGACGCGGCAGTTGATGAATGCGTTCTACTCGAACCTGATGTCCGGCCAATCGCCAGCTGACTCGCTGCGAACCGCTAGTTTCGCCATTCGCAAAGTTCAACGTTACCAGCACCCCTACTACTGGGCATCTTTTGCCATATTTGGTAGTTCCTAAGAATGTGTTGAATCTAACCTCACCTGGAGATTCCATGAGCACCGAGAAGGAACAGAAGTCATGCAATGCGGATTCAACTTCCCTGAGGGACACACCGGCGCTACTGCTCTTTGACCTTATTGGGCCGTTTGTCACGCATTTCCAGAAAGGCAACGATCTTTACCCGGGCACAGTATATATATGCGCGCCGCTCTGTCCAGAGCATCACGCCAACCTTATAACTGATACCAACGACTTTTCGCTATTCGGGTTGAGCGGAGCTGCGTCGTCGGATGAAAAAGGATACGTCTATCGCTTCAGCGACAAAAAGGCTCCTGCGGGCGTCGAGCGATACTACTGCGAGGAAGACCATTATAAGAAGCTGCTATTGGTCAAATTTGATGGGAAGCCGAAGTCTGAAAAGGTGTGCCACCTTATGTTCGAGGTTCCGTGCCCGGACCAGATCGTGCCATTGCACTCCGAACTGGTTTGGATTCATCGGAATGGAGCAACGCAGTGGGTAGCAAATCCAGAACCCGCCGAGCCCTTAATCGTTAATAGCCCACGCGCACGCGGGCTGCGCTTTATCTATCGAAGCTGCTCGAGTAATCCGATCGTAGAAAACACTTGTTATCCCGAAGGCAAGCAAACGGATTTCACGGGCTTCGATGCCACTACTCTCGGCTTTCCAGCAGAGAACGGCCCTGCTCCTTACACAATGACGCTGCGGTTTGCCTCAAACAGCTCTACACCCGATGAACATCACGAAGATGCTTACAACTGCTTCCAAACCATGCGAGACCTCATGAAGCCTGATGACTTTTCCCGGTGGCGGGTCGATTTCGATGACACCACTGGAACAGTTACCGACAATCTTACGGGCTCAACCCCTCGCGACTGCGGTGCAAGCGTGTTGGCCTTGCAAGACTGGGATCCCAAGAAGTCCATTAGAGTTGATGTCATAACGACGTCGGCCTCGCAACGGACCGAGTAGACTTTGCGGTATCCAACCAAAAAGGCTCGGGACGAAGGAGGCCGAGATGAAAATTGTAGATTCTCTCTTGAATTTCAATTTTTTTCTCTCTGGAGAGGTGTAGGAGAACCTCTCTCTTTTTGTTCCCCTCATGCAGCGCACATCGCCACGGGATTCGAAGCCAGCCCCACCAGACAGCAATCGAGAGGTGGTCGTGCTGGCCGCGACGCTTGTGCCGTGAGCGCGAAGCCGGGAGACGCGAGTTGGATCAGTCGCCGTTGACGTTGGCGGGAGTTCAG
>Ga0335074_10005150_pt1 | contig 18069 bp, 17 predicted proteins | sample Lox_Sample_23_FD_206715 | JGI IMG/M metagenome (GOLD analysis project Ga0335074, IMG submission 206715) | Soil microbial communities from Loxahatchee National Wildlife Refuge, Florida, United States - Lox_Sample_2.3 | ecosystem: Environmental > Terrestrial > Soil > Wetlands | place: USA... | reverse complement strand
CTGCTCGCGGCGATTGCCGTCTATCTGCAATCGCGGCCGGCGGATCAAAGCAAAACCTACGGCTATCAGCGCGCCGGAGTGCTGGTGGCGTTCGTCAACGCGCTGATCCTGATTGCGCTCGCCGGACTCTTGTTTTACGAAAGCGCGCAGCGGCTGCGCCATCCGCAGCCGGTCGCCGAAACGACCATGATGATCGTCGCGGCTATCGGACTCGCCGTCAATCTGGCGATCGTGTGGGGCATCGGCCACGGGCACGACCTGAATCTGCGCGCGGCCTGGCTGCACATGCTCGGCGACGCGGCGAGTTCGGCGGGAATTATCGCCGGCGCCATCGCCATTCGCTATACCGGCGTTCTGGCCATCGACCCGATTCTGTCGATTCTCATCGCCTGCGGAATTTTGTGGTCGGCCTGGGGAATTATCAAGGATTCGCTGAACATTCTGCTGGAAGGATTGCCCAAAGGTTTAACTTTAGCCGACGTTTCGCGTGATCTGCGCGGCATTTCCGGCGTGATCGACGTGCACGACCTGCACATCTGGAGCCTCGGCTCAGAGGCGCACGCGCTAAGCTGCCACGTGCTGATCGAAGACATGCCGCCTTCGGCGAGCGATTCCATTCTGCGGCGCATCAACTCGGTGCTGTGCGACCGTTTCGAAATTCACCACACCACGATTCAGTTCGAACACATGCGCTGCAAGCTGGCCGACGAATCCTGCACGAAGGTGAAGCACCGGCATTAACCGTGGAGGAAAATCGACGCCACGCGGCGCGCCCCAATATGGCGCGTTACGTGCTGACATAGGGGTATGAAAGACGAGCGTGAGATAAACGAAACGGGTTCCGGCTCGGCCGGCCAGTCCGGCGCGGATCAGGGATTGCCCGGCGAAGCGGAAGCGGATTCGGAAAGCGTGAAGGAACTCGTCGACGAAGGCCAGTTCTTCGAAGCCGAAGTCATCGAGGGCGTGGAAAACGCGCCCGAGCCGGACGTCGCCGAGGTTCACACTCGAGAGCTTCCCGAAGATGACGTTCCTCCTGAATATCTCGATCAGGACTGAATCGTCTTAGGCTGGAAGTATGAGACACCTGATGGTTCTATTGTGTCTGGCGCCCGCCGCGTTCGCGGGAACGTGGTCCGGCATTCTGGTCGACGCCAACTGTTACCAGGCGGCCGAGAGCAACGTGAACCCCACGGATACTTCGCTGGCCGATCGCGATATGGACGGCGAGGTGGCGTCCTGTCATCCCACCAGGAAAACCAAAACCTTCGCCATCGTCGAACAGGATTGGACCGCTTTGAAGCTCGATCGATCGAGCGGCGCGAAAGCGGCCGATATAGTGCGAAACAGCGTGCGAAGCAGCGGGAAAAAAGCCCCGATTTACGTCACCGTCACCGGCGAGCGGCACAAAAACACCATCGCCGTCGCTTCGCTTTCGCTCAAATAATTTCAGCGCCGGCGGAAATCGAGCAACTGCGAGCGCACCGCGCGCATCACCGCCAGCATCTGATCCTGCTTCAGCTGCTGGGTCGGATCGAGCGCCAGGTTGCGCATCTCGAACGGATCCGCGGCCAGGTTGAACAGGCTGAGCAGCTCACCGCGCGCGTCGACAGTGATCTTGTCCATCCCCTGAATCAGCATGCGCCATTCATCCGGCGTGCCGATTTTTCCTTCCGCGAACACCCACTCCGGCTCCTCGCCCCGGGTGGCGAGCAGCAGCGCTGAAATATCGCTGCCCTGAATGCCCGAAAAAACCGCCTCGCCGCATAAGGTGAGCAGCGTGGGCAGCAGATCGACATGCGAAACCAGGGCTTCGTTCGCGCCGGGCGCGATCACCCCGGGAAATCGAATCGCCAGCGGCACGCGCACCGATTCCTCGAATGGCATGTCGTTGCCCAATATCCCGTGCGATCCCAACTGCGCGCCGCAATCGGAGGTGAAAATCACCAGCGCATCCCCGGGCGCCGCCGCCAGCGCCTTGCCGAGCTGTTGATCGATCCCCTCCAACCCGCCGTAATACGCCGCCAGGTCCGCGCGCGGATTTTTCACTTCCGCCGGAACATTTTCGCGAAGCTGCAACGATGCCGCGGCCGGCCCTTTCGCGGAGGGCGGCGGATCGAGCGAAATACGGGCGATAAACGGCGCCGCCGCCCTGGCCAGCGAACCGATTCCGTCCACCGCGTTGTACCCACCCGTCTGCAGCGCGCCTTCTAGCGTCACCTCCTGCGGACTGAGCGGCACACCGTCGCGGATCGCCCCGTTCATGTGCGGAAAGCGGCCGGTCTCGATCGCGCCACGCGCCGGCCCGGGCGTCGGCGAGGCGCAGTAGGCGCGCGGAAAAATCATCGCGCCGTCCGCGAATTTTTTCAGATTGGGCGCCCGCAAATTGGGATCATTCGCCCATGGCGTCGAGACCCCGCGCCAACCGCGCGCCACGATGAGCACGACATTCGGCTTGCGCGGCGCGGCGAGCAGCGCCAGTGGAGTAAAAAGGAACGCCCGGCGCCCAATCTTTACGGGTTCAGCCAACCCACTATCTTAGCCCGGTTGATGGTCGAGATCGGCGTCGGAATAACCGCCGTCGCGCAGCTCCTGTTCCGTGATGCCGATCAGCTCGCATTCATCCTGAAAAGTTTTCTGTTTTTCCGGGACCCATTGAAAGTGCCACCACTCGCTCGCCTGATATTCGCGCTCCCATCCGTCCTGCGCGGGAATTCTTTCAAACAGCCCGCTTGTTTCGATCGCCGCGGTCAGATCGAAGTAGTATCCATCGGGCAGCGGAACGTCGGTGTGGTTCAGAAAATCGTGAAATTCGATCCCCGCCACGCGCGAGCCTTGCGCGCCGGTCTGATCCGCCGCGCGGCACCAGATGCGCCACAAAGTTTGCGGCCCCTGCGTCTCTCGCGACGGAAAATAGGAGCGATTTCCCTGGTTCAAATCGACCGCGCGCCCGCAGATGTGAAAACTGTACCGGCTCGCTCCGGGCGAGATGGTTTTCATAATCGGACGCTTGGTGTCGCCGTACGGCCCCGCGATCGATCCGCCCAGCGCCTCGATCTGCGGCATCAGCGACAGCCACGCCGCTGCCGCATCCTGGCGCAATCGTCCCCAATTCCCGATATTAGAAAGTGTGAAATAGCCCAGCGGTACGCGATATCCGTGGCTCAGCCAGCGCGCGATCTCCTCCAGAGTTTCCGGATGCGCGATGGCGTCGGCCGGTCCCGCATAGAGCGGCGTCTCCGAAACAGATTCGCCCGAAACTGTCTTCCGGTAGGGAGTGAGCGCCCGCCGTTGAAATCGCGTCAAAGCGCGTGAAGCCGCGCCGTCCGAAGCGGGATAGCCGAGGGTCGCCAGATCGTCGATCCACATGACGCGACCAGCATAAATCGCGGCGCGCGCCAAGGGCCGCGGCACAACACGCAAATGGACGAAAGTGTTCCGTTTATTCCGCGAAACCGGGTGGTGAGTGGCGTAAGCCGCCAGGCTGGCGCTCGGCCGGCGTAGATTCATCGCCAGCGGCCAGCACAAGCCTGGCGGCTTATGCCACGTTTCGCTACTCGACCGGAATCGTGTACGGAGCCGACAGCCGCGTCCCCACCTGCACCGTAATCTGCGCGTTCCCCGCCGCGAGCGTCGAAGGCACCGTCAACAGAAGCTGCGCGGCGATCGCGCTCACCGGATTCACCGACGCCGGCGTCTCCGCCACCCCGCCGATGTTTACCACAATCGCAGAAGCCGCCGGCAAATTGCCGTAAGCATCGGCCAGTCCTTCCACCGTCAACAGCATCATCTGACCCGGCTCCGCCGCGAGCGACGCGCTAAGCATTGCTCCCGATGCGCTGGCCACCGCCGTAATCAACGGCGGCGCCTCATCCACCTGCATCGCCACCGGCGGAATCGAGGCTCCGTTTGACGAGGTCAATTGCACGATCTGCGGACCCACCAGCAATCCGCTCGGCACCACCGCCAGGATCTGGCTGCCATTGAAGGTGAACTGCGCCGTCTCTCCGCCGATGGTCAGCGTCCAGCCCGACAGGCTCGCCGGCATCCCCGCGGTGTTGATCGCCGCCACGCCGCCCGACGGCACGCCCGCCAGTTGCGTCGCCTGATTTACGATCGGCGTGCGCAGCGTCATCTGGGTCCCGCCCGCCGCGGCGATCTGAAACGCGGCCGCCTGCGTCTCCAGTTGCAGTCCGCTCGCTAAGGTGACGTTGCTCGATTCGGTCTGCGCCGAGCCGTTCGCGGAAATATTCAGCATCAGTTGTGTCGGACTCACCACCCAGACCTGTTTCACCGCGACGTTGCTCGATCCGAACCCGGCGGTCACTTCTCCGCTCAGGAAATCGGTGTTGTATCCGGTCACCCTCACCATCGCATCCGTTCCCGCCGTCACGCTCGCGGGACTCAAGCTGATCGCCTGAAACCCCGGACCGCCGTAGGTGAACTGTGCCGGATTCGCCGCTCCCAGCGTCTGATTCGAGGTTTGCCCGTCCGGATTCAGCGCCTCCACCGATGCCGTGTACCCCTCCGCCGCCGGCGGCGCGGCCACGGTCAGTGAGCCATTGCCATTGGCGCTGATCAGCGACGCCGGCGCGCCGTCGAAAAAGATCTGCGAGCTGCCGCTCAGGTTGGTTCCCGAAACCGTCACCGTCGAGTTGCCGTTATTGTCGGTGCTGCCCGTCGCCGACGCCACCGTCACCGGACCCGACTCGACCACCGTAAACGCCGCCGGCAGCACGTACAAATCGCCATTGATCGTCACCGCCAGCGCGACCGGCGTCGGCGCCGTCACCTGGCCCGGCCACACGTAGTTGTACAGGTACGGATACCCATTCGGCAGCGCGGCCAGACTATCAGGAACAATCTGCGCCGCTCCTCCGATGACGCTGACGTTCAGCCCCGGCGTAAGTTGCATGTAGCCGCTCGCGGTAGTGGTGCTCCAGGCGTAAAATTCCAGGGACTCCGAGGACCCCTGCTGCAATGGCGGAGCCTGCACCGGCACCGCCGGATTCCCGATGTAGGAATACAAAACCAGGTCGTAAACCGACGGTCCCACGCTGCCGGCCACGTTGAAATTCACACCGCTCGCCACGTTGCCCGCGGTTACGTTGACCTGCGGCGCCTGCGTCCAGTCGTTGCCGCCGCCATAAAACTGGCCCATGAATCCGTTGTTGGCGTTGTAAACATTGCCCGACGAATCCACCGGAGGCTCGACGTTATCCGGATAAGCCTCGCCTTCAAGCGCCGGGGGCAGCGGCTGCGTGTAGACGTAATATTGCCCCGGCGGAACGCCGCCGATCCGGTAACTTCCATCCGGATTGGTCAACGCGCTCACCGCGGTCCCGTTGGTCGAAAGCGCGACGACGGTGGCCAGATTCACGCCATTGCCGCTCAACGTCACCGTTCCCGAAATACTGCCCGTCGCCGCCGCGAATCCGTTCGCCGGATAAAGCAGGGAGATCCCGGCGATATCGTCCGCCGCCAGCGGCTTGGCCTTGGTGGCAGCACGGGTGATATTGGTGGTCATCAGGCTGGAGGTGGTGGTGTGCTGCAATCCCAGCGCGTGGCCGAACTCGTGCGCCACCGCCAGGAAAAACTCATCGCTCCAGCTCGGCTGCGGGAACGGACCGCTCGGCCCCAGGTTGCTCTGCAACTGGATCTGCGAGTTGACGATCGGAATCGACGCCGCCCCGCCGCTCACCAGCGCCGCGGCGTTCGAAGCCGTCGTCACCACCGTCTGCGCGATCAGTCCCGGCGGCAGATCGTCGCTGAACACCACGTCGATTTCCGGAACCGAATCGGTCTGGGTCATCGGCGAGGTTCCGCCGAAGGCCACCTGGATTCCCGATGTGGCCACCGAATTCCACACATTGGCGGCCGCGCGGATCTGGCTGATCACGGCTGGAAAAGTGTCGCCCGGCATCATCGCCGCCGGACCCTGGCTCGAAACCAGGTACGTCACGGTGTTGCCCGCCAAGCCGTAAGGATCGTTCGGATTCAGATCGAAGCTCGCCGGGACCGCCGTCCACGCTCCGCCGGCGTTACTCAGCAGAACGTAGTAATAATACGCCGAAGAAAACGGAGCCAGCGCCGCCAGCGCCACCATCATCACCAGCGCGCGCCGCCCCATCGCTTAATTCCCCAACACTTTCTGAATCTCGGCTTTCAGGCCGCTCAACGAAATGGTGACCGCCAGCGGATTCAGCGTCTGTCCCGATTTGTTCACCAGCGTCGCCCCAGCCAGCGCCCCGCGCACCAGCTCCGCAGTGCCTGAAGAATCCGGCAGCACGCTGAACAAGCCCTGAGACAGCCCGATAATCTGCGTCAGCCCGGAATTGCTGGTCCACAAGAAGATCACATATTCGCCGCCGGCCGCCAGCGACGGTGCGCCGGCAACTTCCTGCCGCAAGCCGGCCGTCGACCCTCCCGGCACTGCGACCTCGGTCTGCGCGCCGCCGCCCGCTTTGAGGGTTTCAAGCAGCTGGAATTGATAAAAGGTGTAAATGTTCCGCCCGCGCATCACCGGCGAAGACGAGCTGACCTTCACGTGTACAATCGCGGTCGACTGCCTGATCATGTCGTCAAGCGTCAGTTTCTGCAAGGTAGTCGCATGCAGGGAAACCGCCAGGACGATACTGAGAAGGCCGAACCTCATGAACTCGTTAGCAAAGTAAGCACGTACCCGACCCAAACCTAAGTTGCTGATGTGACGTTACTTGGCCTTCAGGCCGGCCCTGAACTTTGTGGATCTTCGACACGCGATTGGGACAGAACGTCACAGCTTCCTTTACTGAGGTGCATCAGGTGGCCTTCGGTTTCAGCCGGAAAATCTCAAACACCGCCCGGCCGTTGGAATCATATATGGTCCGCAACACCTGCTTTTCAAGTCCCCGCTCCGCTGCGTCTTTCATCAGCCGTTCCCCGACGCCGCGGTTCACTTCATACTTCGGCAAATGACCCAGGAACAAGGCGTGCCGGTCCTTCATCATAAAATCGATGTCGCGCAGATCGGCGGCGCTGGGCGTGTCGCTGGTAAACGGCGGATCGCCGACAAACAGCGGTAGCCGTCCCTGGTGATACAGCGCCAGCGTATTCAGCATGCCCCAGTCGACCACAAAGATGTGCTCGGCATCGAGCTGGGGCGGATCGGGAAACGCCGCCGGCAGCGCCAGCAGCGCATCGTCGAAATTTCCGGCCACTCCGTTGCGCGCAAATTGGGCGATATACTGATTCACCACCAGCAGATTCATGGCGACCATGGCCGTCGCCGCCGCGGGCAACAACGGCCGCCATGGGAGCGACGCCAGCGCGACCGCCATAAACATCTGCGGGAACGGCCAGACCAGCACGGTGTGATGAATCGATCCGCCGGCGTCGCGGGAAAAGGACATCGCCGCCCAGGTGACGGCGATAAAGATCAGCGCGAACCAGGCCGAACGCCTCCTCCACCACCAGGGCGCGCACGCCAGGCAAAACAGAAAGATGTAATCGAACCCGTTGTGAAAATGATGGCCGAGATATTGGCCAATCCAGGTAGCTAGCCGTCCCTGGATCCGATGCGGCGGCTTGGGCGGGTCGTCCCAGTCGCCGCGCGCGAGAAATCCGAACAACCCGTATCCGTTGATGGTCCAGTCCATCATTGGCGCCTTGCGCAGCGCCATTTTGGCCGTATCGAAATGCGCGTTCTGGCCGAGCGTCGCGTTCCGCTGCCGGACGTTGTAAATCAAAAACGGCAGTGCGCCGACCAGAAATGTCGACAGGGCGACAGCGATGACGCGCGGCCGCGCGAACTTCACCAGTTGGCGGTGGAAAACCACCACACCGGCGACCCCGAGCCCGGAAAGCGCCCACACAAAAATCGCCTTGTTCCACAGCGCCAGGCCGAGAAAAAAGAATCCCGCCGCCAGGTACCGCATCGAACAACTTCGGGCAAAACGAAGCAGGCAGAAACAGCCGGTCACCAGCAAAAGATGCTCGAGGGCGACCGGTCCCCAATCGTAGGTATCGGTTAGCAGGAAGGTGGGGTCACAAGCCAGAAAAAAGGCTGCCGCCAGACCCGCCGGACGGCCTACGCTTTCGGCGATAAGTTTATAGAAAATAAGGACGGTCAGCGCGCCGGCCAGGACCATGGGCAGGCGTATGCTCCAGACGCTGGAGCCGAAAAAATGAAGGATCGGGAGGTAGATCAGCGATTTAAGCGTACCGACATAGGTCATCACCATCAGGGGGATTTTGCGATGGAAGATCCCGATGCAGAACTGCTTTGAATTCTGTTCATAAAGAGGTGCGGCGAACAGCGCTTCGTCGTTCTGAACCCCGGCGTAGGGAACCAACGCCGCGCCGAGCAGCAAAAACAGCGCGGACGGGGTCAGATTTTCGAGGCGTGTGCTAAGATTCGTCACGGCTGGACAAAAGCGGATGAGAATTTTTACAGGGTCGACCAACAGTATATCGTCTGTCACCGTCATGACCAATGTGACACCGGCAAAATGGGCGAAACGACGCTGGCGCATAGACGTCACAAAGGAATCGGCGGCGCGGAAGGCCGGAGCGACGCGCCGAAATCGCGCAAATCTAATGATTTTCAGGGACATTGCCGATGAGAGTGGCTTAGTGAATGGTGCCGGCGTGAGTTTTTTCGAGTTGGACCTAAAGTTGCTTGCATCAGGCAGTCGAATGTGTTATGGTGTGGAGAAGAAAATTCGGAGCAAACGTCGCGCGGTTGGCGACGGCGAAGTTATCGATCATAAAAACCTGCCGTACGGCAGAAGCGGTTGGCTCGACCGCAAACGGACAAATCGCTTTTTACCGGCTATTTGAAGGCGTGAACCTTTTTGTATCGCTTCGCGTCTAATGCGTTGGCGAAGCGGTTTACCGAATTGCAACACAGATAGATAGAAGAAAAAAAAAGACGGAAAGAGACAGGAGAAGGCAGAAATGACAAAGAGTGAATTGAACAAGTTTAAAAATATTCTGGAAGCCAAGCAGGCAGAGCTGGCTCAGTTCGTGCGAAACCGCGAGGGCATCGCTATCGAAAAGAGCCCGGACGCGCTCGATGAAGTGCAACACGCCGCCGAGCGTGAGCTGGCCATCCGCAATCTGGACCGGGAATCCAATCTGCTGCGCAACGTAAGGGCTGCGCTGCGGCGCATCGACGAAGGAACCTTCGGGGTGTGCCTGCACTGCGAGGAGGACATCAGCCCCAAGCGCCTCGCGGCGGTGCCGTGGACGGCATTTTGCATCCAGTGCCAGGAAATCGCCGACCGCAACCAGGCCGACGGTACCGAGAGCATGGACGAACTGCTGGTCAACGCCGCCTGACAAGCGATCCTAAGCGCAAGGGGCGCGGAACGCCTCGGCGTCACCGCGCCCCTTGTGTTTTTTGTTGAAGAACGGGCTACTGGCTCAGAGTAATGGACGCCGCTACGTCGCCTTTGCGCTCCGGGACAAAGTGGACCTTAACCTGGCCGTTGTCTTTCGCATTCAACTGGGCGAGGGTTACGCGCTTGTTTCCATCCATGATCCGCGTCCGGGGCGTGATCACAAAATCGAAAATCGTACTGTCGCCTTTGACAATCAGCAGCTTCTGGGAAGGATCGACCATAGCAATGCTTCCCGAGACGTTCTCGGCCGGCCAGCGGCTGATCACGTCCGTTTTTGCGGCCGTTTTTTGCGGAGTCTTTGTGGTGCTGGCAGCCACAGCCATGGGCGCGAGCGTCAGCGCGAATGCCGTGACAGCCACCATTACAGGGAATTTCATCTTGCCTATACCTCCACCTTACATTTTTTGTGAAACGGGGATGTTTTTCCATCCCGCCCGCGCATTAGCCGGCCTTAATAAAAGAAATCATGCGTCCGGCCTGTTCTTTGTCGCGGCGCCAGGAGTGAAAACGGCGGTCGCAGAAGGTGCACAGGCCCAAAAGGTCGATCCGCGCGTCGCGCACGCCGGCTTCCTGTAACTGCCGGCGATTTTCCTCCGCCAAATCAACGCGCCCTGCGCCATGTAACTCGAATTGCCGCGCTACATCTTCGCCCACCTGGTAACAGCAAACCCCGATGCCCGGACCGATGGCCGCCACCAGTTGAGCGGGATTGGTGCCGAATTCGCGTTCCATTGCCGCGACCGCCTGCTGAACGATGCGCGCCGCCGTCCCGCGCCACCCGGCGTGAACGGCGGCGACCGCTCGATGCTCCGGGTCGGCCAGAAGGATCGGCAGGCAATCCGCGGTGCGGACCGAAACCGCCAATCCGGGCTGAGCGGTCAGCAGGGCATCGCCCTCGCCCGCCGTACCGGGGCTGTCGACGATCAGACAGCGGGCGGAGTGAACCTGGCGGACAGCCGCCATGTGCTGCTGCGAAAGGTCACAAAAACGGGTGCCGAAACCATGCTCGACCGAGCCGATCGAGGCGAGCAGCGGCGAGGTCAGGATATTTTCCGCCACTTCTTTTAAAGCCATTTATTCGGGCGAATCTGACGCCTGATCAAGCAGCAGGGAAAATTGCCGCGACTTCTCATCGACGCGCGCTTTGAGATCGGCCAGCTCGCGCTCGATGGCGCGCAGGCGGTCGGCCAGGTGCAGGCACGCCATCACGGCGACGCGGTTGGAATCGGCCGTGCCCAGCCGGTGGGAGATGTCCGACATCAGCTCGTCCACCGTGCGCGCGAGGGATTCCACTTCGCCCGCCTCGCTGCTCACCACCAGCGAGTAGGTTTGATTAAAGATGGTGACTCGAATCGCGTTTCGGGCGGCGTCCATTTACGATCCGCTGAGCAGATCCATCTGTCCGAGCAGTTTTTCGATGCGGGTGCGGACGTGCTTACGCTCCCCGCGGAGCTCCTCGATTTCCTGGCGCATCTTCTGGACCTCGGAAGCCGAGGCGCCGGCGGCCTGGCGGGATTGATCGCGCTCGGCGATGGCGGCCTCGCGGTCGGCGAGGGCTTGATCGCGCTCGGCTCGCAGGGTGGTCACCAGATCGACGGTGCGGCGAATGCGTTCTTCCAGATCGAAAAGCGAATCCTGTTCGGGCGCGGCACTGCTCATGTTACTTCGTTGCTCCTGAATCGAGTGCGGTTTTCGCTTGAGTGACGAGCGCGCCGAAAGCGGCCGGATCGTGCAGGGCCAGGTCGGCGAGAATTTTCCGGTTGAGCTCGATGCCGGCTTTTTTCAGACCGCTCATGAATTTACTGTAGGAAATTTCGGCGCTGCGGCAGGCCGCGCCAATGCGTACGATCCACAGCGAGCGGAAATCGCGTTTTTTGAGGCGCCGTCCGATGTAGCCGTAGCGCAGCGATTTTTCCACCGCTTCCTGCGCCGAACGGTGCAGCTTGCTCTTGGTGAGGAAAAAGCCCTTGGCCAGGGCGAGTGTCTTCTTCCGGCTGGCCCGCCGGTGTGTTCCACGTTTGACTCTTGGCACGTTTTCTCCTTCTTCGATGACGCCGGATCAGGCACGTGCGATGGAGCCCGTCCAGTCGATGATTGGTCTGCTGCTAATAGGGCAGCATTCTTTTTACTTCCGGCGAGTTCGCCGGATCGGCGACGTCGCTGTGGCCCAACCGCCGTTTGCGCGAGCGCTTCTTCGAGGTCAGAATATGGCGCGCGAAGGCATGCCGGCGCTTCACTTTACCGGTTCCAGTCTTCTTGAACCGCTTAGCGGCACCCTTATGGGTCTTCAACTTTGGCATGGAAATGTCCTGGATGCCGGCTGCTTCGGCAGCCAACTGTTCAAGTGTAACACATACGAGGAGTGGCGTAAGCCGCCAGGCTTGCGCTCGACGCCTGCCGGTTCGTCGGCCGTGAACAGCACAAGCCTGGCGGCTTATGCCACTGATGGTCTAGTGCCCCTTCTGGCGCGGAATTGCTTTGGCCCACACAATGCTCCGCCTGGTTAGAACGCGAAGCGCAGGCTGAAATCAATGCGGCGATTGAACGCCTGGGCTTGGGCGTTTCCGCCATATCCGCCGATATTGGCGAGCGCCAGCGGATCACCCAGCCTCGGCGAAAGCAAATCGTTCTCGATCTGGCCCGGATTCACCGTATTGAACAGGTTGTGGACCATGATGCTGGCCGTCAAGGTGTACCTCCGGCCGCTCGATTCGCCGAACATGCCGCCAAATCCACCACCGCCGGGTCCGCCGCGGCCTCCGCCGCCTCCTCCACCGATCGCTCGCCCGAATCCACCAGGACCGCCGGGTCCGCCGCCGCGCCGCGGATTATTCTGCGGCGTGGTCGATTCGCCAAACCCCCAGCTCCGGCTCAGGCGGACATTGAAATTGAACTGCGAATAGCCGCGAAAATAATTGCTGGGGATCTGCGGGAGATTGCCGGGAGCGTTAATGACAAAGCTGCCGTACCGGGTCCCCGAAACGAGGCAGGTTTGAAAGTCGCGCGCGAGTTCCTGGGTGCAGGCAGGCGCCGAAAATCCGGCGGGAGCAAACGCCGGACGCGCGGTGGTCAACAGACTGTCGCCGATGGGATCGATGCCCTCGACAATATTCAGCGGCGGCGCCGAGTTGTACGTGATATTCGGGGAAAGGCGCAGCGCGAAAGGCAAATAGATGCTGCCGTTTACGCTGACGCGATGACGGATATCGTAGTTGGCCGGACCCCAGTCGGCGTTGAAGTTGTAGGGGTTCGAAGGCTGTCCGCCGGGATTCGGCACGTTGGTGTCGACATGCCCGTAGGCATAAAAACCGAAGATCGAGATTCTGGGACTGATTCGCCCGTTGACGTTGAAGATCAACTGACTCTGCTTGTAAAGCCCGCTCGATTCGAACAGATCGTAATAGCCGGCATTCTCGCCGAGCGGATAAACCGGATTGCCGGCGATAAAAGTGCCCGGCAAAGGCGAGTTGATATCGACCGTCCGCAGCACGTGAGTGCCCCTCGAGTTGATGTAATTCACCGAGAGCGTCACATTTTTCGGCAACTGGCGATCGATTCCAAGGGCCAACTGCTGCATCCGCGGCGACTGATAAGTTCCATCGATGTGGTCGGTTTGCAGCGAGCCGGCGTACTGCGGCGCTTCAAGCTGGCTGAGCGGCGGAACCGGCACGCCAGCGCCTGGGTAAAACGCCGGGTTGGGGATGGTATAGGACAGGTCATTCACGCCGTTATAGCGGATCGTGCTCAGCACGTTGCCCAGGCTGAAACGGTCGTAGAAAAATCCAAAGCCGGCCCGCACTACGGTCTTCGGAGCCCGCCCGCGTGCCTGCGCCGGTCCGATTCCCCAGGCGAGGCCGATGCGCGGCGCCCAATCACCGTGATCGGGAATGTTGTTCTGCACTTCGTAGCGCAGGCCGGGACTGATGGTCAGGTTGGGCAGGATTTTCCAGTCGTCTTGCACGAAGAGGCCCGCATCCACCTGGCTCACATTGATCAGCGGCTGGCCGGCCGTGAAAATGTACTGGTACGGCCCGCCGCCCGCGGCAAGGATCTGGGAAAACGGAATTCCCTGCGCGACGCCCTGTTCCATCTTGGCGAAAGCCGCGAGCGAGTCGAAGTTGAACTGCGCGGTGTCCGGGAAATTGCTGGTGTTGTAGGAGCCTTCCTCCGCTCCGCGGATGCGCGCGCCGAACTTGATAAAGTGCGTGCCGTGGGTAATGGAGGTGTAATTCTGAAATTCGTAATTCTTGTTGTGCGTGTAATTTTCGGCGAAGCTGCTGCCCACGGTAAACGCTTCGGCAACATTGACATTGAGCGTCGGATTATCGCCGAACTGATTCATGTTAGACGAAAAAAACTGGAAATGCGATTCGTTGATCACCGAGGGGTTGACGACCTGGGTTTCGATGAACTGCACGGTCTGATTGGTCTGGTGCTGGTGGTAGGTGCTCTCCGGGTCGGTTCCCGGCACCGGGCTGGCGACGCCGCCGGGCAGGTTGAATCCGCCGACGCCGCCGTCTTCGAGATCCCTTCCGTCCCAGCGATAGCGCATTGACAGCGTAATGTTCTGCGTGAGCTGATAATCGATCCTGGGGCTCACGTTGTTGAACGTATTCGGCTGGAGCGCGCCGTAGGATTGCGAAAGAAAATTGCAGGGCGTGCCGAACGTAAGGCTGCTGCAACCGGGCGCCAGCACCTGTGCGGTGACCAACTGATCCAGGCGCTGCTGGCGGCGCGAAAAATCGATGAAGAAGGACATTTTCTTCTTGATGATCGGCCCGCCGAAGTTGGCCTGGAGATTTTTTGTATCGGAGGCCGGCAGAGCAAACCCTGGCGTGGCGGCGAAGGGATTGCGCGCGTCCCAAAGATGGTCGCTGTAGACCAGGTTGACGGACCCGTGATATTTCTCCGTGCCCGGCTTGGTGAAAATTTCGATGCGGCCCCGGCCGGAGACGTCGTATTCGGCCGAAAACGGATTGGAGTTAATGCGGATTTCGCGAATCGAATCCTTGGGCGGAAGCTCGCCGCTTGAAAATCCGTCAATGAAGAACTGCCCGCCGTTCGGTCCAGCGGCCGGACCGGCCAGCGCCAGAAGATCGGCTTGCAGATCGTCCGGATCGTCCGACAACATATCCAGGTCTTCCTGTTTTAAGACCAGCGCGCCGGCGTTTTTCGAAGGATCGAGCTCCACCTGCTGGGTGTCGGCGACGGTCACTTCCTGCTTGGACGCTTCCAGGGTGAGTTTCGCGTCCAGCTGCTGGGGGCGCCCGGCGGACACATTCACGCCGGTTTTTTCAAACAGCGTAAAGCCGGTGGCGATCACGCGGACAGTGTATAGGCCCGGCGGGAGGCCGTTGATGGTGTAGGCGCCGTCGTTATCGGTCTGCGCGACCTTCACCGTATTGTTGGGGCCGGTGACGGTCACCGTCGCTTTGGGAATCGCGGCCCCGGAGGGATCGAGCACGCTGCCATGCAGGGCGCCCAAGGACTGCGCCAACGCCGTTACACTCAAAACCACGCCGATCACGGCGCAAAAAAAGATTGGTCGTAGAAATTTCATTCCTGGAGATTCCTTGATTTTTTTAGGGCTCGCCTTCACCCATGCCGCCGCCCAGGCTCCACGCGCCGAGTTCCATTTGCCGCGTGCCGGGCTTGGTGAGGATCGGCTCCACGCCGGCGAGCAGTTTAATCACGTTCAGTTGATCCGGCTGCGCGCCGACGGTGCTGAGCACGATGATCGCGTCTTTCGGCTTAAGATCCGCCAGCGTGACGTCGGGAACGCGATTGAGCAATTGCGTCAAATCGCCGCCCGGTCCGCCGCCGCGTCCCGCGAATCCACGCCCTTCTCCGCGTCCCTGCCATCCGCCCGCCGGCGGACCACCCTGCCGGCCTTCTTCCGGATGACTGCGCGCCGCCAGCATCTGCGCCATTTGCGGCGGAAGTTTTTTGAGCGTCGATTCCGCGTCGATCCGGATGATCAGCGGTTTCTTGTTCGCCAGATTGATGACGCGCATCTCATGATTGGCCGCGTCGATCGAAACAATGGTCGCGGCAATCTCCCGGAAGCTGCCGGAGACAATCTCTTCCGCGCTCATCTTGCTGCCGTCGTCGCTTTTGGCGCCGAGCGCGCGAACCTGATCGCCGGTCTGAATCTGGGCCAGCGTGGACGGCTTGGCATCCGCGAATTTGGTCGATTCCGGCGAATAGCGTTTGACCACTGCATTCGCCGCCGGCGTAATGGTCATGGTTTTCGGGGGACCGGGAACCTGGCTGCGGATGCTGATCACGATGCTGTCGGGATTCACCGCGGTGACCAGTCCGATCACGCCGCGCTTATCCCAATCGGCCATCTCTTCGGCGTGATGCTTGGCCAGATCGCCCTGCGACATGACGAAAACGCGGGTCGCCAGCAAGGTCTTTTGATCATCCGACGGTTTACCTTCGGCCAGAACTTTATCGCCCGGATTCACCGCGCTCAGCTCAATGGGTTCGGCTTTCGATACATGCGTTTCGCCGGGCGGAATGCGCCGCAGCAGCGTCATTTTTTCCAGCTTCACGTCAATCTCGCCCGATTCTGTTTTCAGAACCAGCTCATTGGCCGCGGCATCTACTTTGGTGACAATCCCCAACTGCCGCACCGGTGTCTGCGCCTGCGCCATTGCGCCGAGCAGAATCGCCGCGGCGTATACAAATCGCCTATGGATACAACTTTTCATAGAGTTTCCGGTGATACGACGCTCGTTAACGACTGATAAGACTGCTTTTTCGACCCCTCTGGTTACACCTCGGCCGTTTTTCGCGATGTCGTTGAAAGAAAACCACACGCCGGCCGCTATACTTTTCCGCCCGGGAGTGATTTTCGGCGATTTCCACGCTGCCGATGCTTCGGATCCATCAGAAGATTGTCGAAAGGAGTAAGGCTGCTTCTTCTTTATCCTACGACGTAACGGTCCGCACGCGGAAACTCACTCTTCCTTGTCCGAAGGCGCAAAGCCACTTTAAGGAGGACCCCTATGGCAACCGACCAACGGCAACTGAGCCCCGACCTGGCCAAATGGATCGAGACTCGGCAATCCGCACTAAAAATCGCACAGACCACCACCAGTCCCAGCGGCCTGACGCTCGACTGGGTGCCGGCCGAGACGCAAACCGCGGACGGCAAAGTCGCCCCGCCGCCAGCCAGCAGCGACATGCCCGTCCGAACCGCCGATAACCAGCGGCCCGCCAAGGCCGCCGGCTTCGAACTGGACGACGCGTCGGCACAGCGCGGGCCGTCCGGCACGGTTCCACTCATCCGTCCCAATTCCGCGCTGGTTTCGCGAATCCTCGCCAGCAATAACTACACCAAGCGCGGCGGCGTGAACGTCAACCGGAGCCGGCCTAACCAGAGCGAAGCCGATCCGAGCCCGTTCGGTTATTTCCACGCCATGGATAGCCAGAACGTGGCCTGCTTCGGCTGCGACGGATTCTTCAACGTCTGGGACCCGGCCATCAACGACCCGGCCGGCCCCGGCGACGATCATTCCATTCTGCAAATCTGGCTGCAGAATTACGACAAGCAGACGCAGTCGATTGAAATGGGCTGGACGGTGGACCGCAATCTCAACGGAGACACGATCGCCCACGTCTTCACCTACTACACCACCAACGGCTACGCGAAAGACGGAAACAACCTGGGCGGATACAACCGCATCTACAGCGGATGGGTGCAGTACAGCCCCACGGTTTTTCCGGGCATTCGCATCAACGGCGTGAGCACGCCGGGCGGAACGCAGCTCGACATTTCGTTCAAGGTGCAGATTTACGAGGGCAATGTGTGGATCGCGGTGCAAGGCATCTGGATGGGCTACTATCCCGGGAGCCTGTTTGGAAATGCCGGCATCATGAAGGGTGCGCAATGGTTCGGCTGCGGCGGCGAGGTCTATTCGAGTCTCGCCAATCCTTCGCAGACGAAAGACCAGATGGGCAGCGGCCGTGAGGCGCAGGACGGATGGACGCGCGCCGCGTTCGTGCGCAACCTGCGGGTTCAGTCGAACCTGGCGGGCACCATGGTCAACAGCAATGGGAGCGCCGAAAGCGACACCGCCAACGGAGGCTCGAATCCCTATGACGTGCAGATGCACATGAACAGCGGAAGCACGTGGGGAAGCTACGCCTGGGTCGGCGGTCCCACGCCGTAATTCGCCTCGTTAAGGCGGGAGTTGCGTGAAATCCCGTTGATTCGCGAGGGCCCCCGCCATAACTGGCGGGGCTGTAAGGCGCACTAGCACGGTCATGGCGGGGGCTTCCATCTTTCGCGATCAACGCAGATTTCACCTGACAGAATAAGTGCGCGTTCGTGAGCCGGCCGGCAACGGCGATAATAGTTGCACGGGCTTCGATGAAAATCTGCTATCTGGACGCGTTTTCGGGAATCAGCGGAGATATGACCGTGGGCGCGCTGCTCGATGCGGGCGTGCCTTCCGGTCCGGTGCTCGAGGCGCTGCGCGGTTTGCATATCGAAGCGGATTTTCAGGTGGAAAAAACCTGGCGGCGCGGCGTGGCGGCTTCGAAATTCCGCGTCGCGGCGAAGGAAGCCAAGGCGCATCGCCATCTGCACCACATTCTGAATCTGATCGAAAAATCTTCGTTGACGAATCGCGCCAAACAAAATGCGTCGGCCGTGTTTTCGAAACTGGGCGAAGCGGAA
>Ga0335074_10005149_pt1 | contig 18071 bp, 20 predicted proteins | sample Lox_Sample_23_FD_206715 | JGI IMG/M metagenome (GOLD analysis project Ga0335074, IMG submission 206715) | Soil microbial communities from Loxahatchee National Wildlife Refuge, Florida, United States - Lox_Sample_2.3 | ecosystem: Environmental > Terrestrial > Soil > Wetlands | place: USA... | reverse complement strand
AATATCAGAGTGATCAACCGTCGACACGAGCTGGCCCGGCTGCTGTTCACTTGTGCTTGCACCAAGTCAAAGAGCGCTTCGCTCGAGCGCTCAGGTACTTGACGGGTCGTTTCATATCAGTAGATTGGCGCAAAGACGGCATCCTGCCGCGTTGCGGGGCCAGCTCAATCACCGCCATAGACCTCACTTGCCTGCTGTTGGACGGAGGGTTTGTCAGCTCGTCGGGGACGGCGCGGGCTGGGTGGCACCATTGCGGGCGCGCACCTTGCTGTGATGGCGGCCGTAGAAGAGGTAGACCAGCGCGCCGATGATGGTCCAGCCGACCAGGCGCAGCCAATTACCCGCACCCAGGGAGTACATCATCAGCAGGCAGACGACGGCCCCCGCAAGGCAGGTCACCCACGGCCAGGGCACCTTGAAGGGGCGGTGCAGATCCGGGCGCTGGTAACGCAGCACCAGCACGCCGATGCAGACCGTGACGAAGGCCGACAGGGTGCCGATCGAGACCAGCTCGCCGAGGACGTCGACCGGCAACAGGCCACCGATGAGCGCCGCCGCCATCCCGGTCATCACCGTTGCCGCCGAGGGCGTACGAAAGGTCGGGTGGATGCGGCCGAAGAGCTTCGGCAGCAGGCCATCCAGCGACATGGACAGAAAGATGCGCGCCTGCGCCAGCACTTGCACCAGCATGACCGAGGTCAGGCCCGCGATGGCGCCGATCTTGACCGCAAGCGCCAGCCAGTGCAGTGCCGGATATGAGTCGAGCGCGAGCGCGAGGGGCGCGGCGACGTTGAGCTGCTTGTAGCTCACCATGCCGGTGAGGACGATGGATACCGCCACGTAGAGAATCGTGCAGACGACGAGGCTCGCGAGGATGCCGATCGGCATGGCGCGCTGCGGGTTCTTGGTCTCCCGCGCCGTGGTCGATATCGCATCGAAGCCGATGTAGGCAAAGAAGATCACGCCGGAGGCGGCGATGACGCCGCTGGCACCATAGAGGCCGGGGCCCGCATTCTTCGGAATCAACGGGTGCCAGTTGACCGGATGGATGTGGGCGGCGCCGATGCCGATGAACAGCAGCACGATCGCGATCTTGATGATCACGATGACGGAGTTGAATACCGAGGTCTGCTTGATTCCGATATAGCAGATGGTGGCGATGAGGGCCACGATGGCGATGGCGGGAACGTTGAGTATCGCTCCCGAGCGCACCACTTGGTAGCTGCCCATGGCGGCCTGGGCGAAGGGGGCATGGGAGAGCGCATAGGGCAGGTGAATGTGGAACTGGTCGAGGAGGCTCATCGCGTAAGCTGACCATCCCACCGATACCGTCGCGACCGCGAACAGGTACTCGAGAATGAGATTCCATCCTATGAACCAGGCGATGCCCTCACCGAGAGTCGCATACGAGTACGAGTACGCGCTCCCCGACACCGGGATCATCGCCGCGAATTCCGCATAGCAGAGGCCGGCGAAGGCACAGCCGATACCGGCGATGACGAAGGAGAGCGCCAGCGCCGGTCCCGCGTGCTCGGCCGCCGCGGTGCCGGTCAGTACGAAAATTCCGGTACCGATGATGCCGCCGATACCGAGCAGGGTAAGGGCCGTGGCCGAGAGCGTGCGGTTTAATTGTTGGCCCGACGAATCGGCTTCCTTGATGTCGGCGAGCGACTTGGTGGCCAAAAGTTGATTCATGCCGTGCGCAGCGCCTCCGGCACGTACGGTGCGAAGAGCTCGAGCAGCGCCGCATACACTTTGGGCGTGCCGGCGAGCACGTCACCGCCCTGGGTGTACTCCGCGCCGGTGAGAGTGCCGATGCGCCCGCCCGCCTCCTGGATGAGGAGGGTGCCGGCCGCCGTGTCCCAGGGTGAGAGGCCGATCTCCCAGAAGCCGTCGATCCGGCCGGCCGCGACATAGGCCAGATCGAGCGCCGCGGCACCGGGGCGGCGGACTCCCGCAGTGCTCTGCATCGCCGCTTTGAGCATCTTCAGATAGGCGTCGATGTAGCTCGTATTGGCACGGAAGGGAAAGCCGGTGCCGATGAGCGAGCCCTCCAGAGTGCGCTGCTTGCTCACCCGCATACGGTGGTTCTCGAGGTGCGCGCCGCTGCCTCGCGTCGCGGTGAAGAGCTCCTGGCGCATGGGATCGTAGACCACCGCGTGCTCGAGCCGGCCTTTCTGCTGGCAGGCGATCGAGACGGCGAAAGTCGGAAACCCGTGCAGGAAGTTGGTCGTGCCGTCGAGTGGATCGATGATCCAGACGGTGTCGTTGTCGCCGCTGCGGCCGCTCTCCTCCGCGAGCACCGCATGCGCGGGATAGTGGCGGCGGATGATGCCGATGATTTCCTGTTCCGCGCTGCGATCGACCTCGCTCACGAAGTCGTTGCGCCCCTTGGTGGTGATGGTGAGCGACTCGAGCCGGTTGAGGCTGCGGACGATGACTTCGCCGGCGCGGCGCGCGGCGCGAACTGCGATATTGAGAAGCGGGTGCACGGCGCGTAGGGTAGCAGATCGCGTATGGAAGCCTCCGATATCCGCATCGTTCTCGTCGAGCCCTCGCACCCCGGTAACATCGGCGCGGTCGCCCGCGCCATGAAGAACATGGGGCTCGAGCAACTGGTGCTCGTCGGGCCGAGGCAGTTCCCGCACAGCGAGGCGGTGGCGCGCGCTTCCGGCGCGGATGATGTGCTCGCGCGGGCACGCGTCGCCGCGACGCTCGGGGAGGCCATCGCCGGTTGTGGCTTCATCGTGGCGACGACCTCGCGGCTGCGGGATCAGTACTTTCGCGTGGCGGACGTGCGCGAGGGCGCGCAGCGCCTACTGGCGGAATCGCGGCGCGGCCCGGCGGCGGTGCTCTTCGGATCGGAGCGCGCGGGACTCACCAACGAGCAGCTCGAGGGCGCGCACCTTCTGCTGCGGATTCCGGCGAGCGACACCTATCCCTCGCTCAATCTCGCGATGGCCGTGCAGATCGTGGCTTACGAGATCTTCCGGGCGCGCGGCATCGAGATCGACACCGCGCCCGCGGCCGGTCCGCTTGCCGATCCGGTGGAGATGGAGAAACTCTACGAGCATCTCGCGCAGGTGTTGGAAGAGATCGATTTCCGCGATCGCACCCAGGGAGGCACTCACCTCATGGCGCGGCTGCGGCGGTTGTTGCAGCGAGCGGTGCTCGATCGCAACGAGGTCAACATCCTGCGCGGCATTCTGACGGCGGTGCAGAGCCGCCGGCGGCGTGCGGGCGCGCCGACGCAGTGAGACATGAGCGCGAAGGACCCGATTTACTTCGACTATGCCGCGACGACGCCGGTGGATCCCGCCGTCGCGGAGGCGATGAGCCGCTCTCTGAGCGCAGCCGACGGCATCGGCAATGCCTCTTCGGTCACGCACGCATTCGGCCGGCGCGTCGCCGGGCGGATCGAGCAGGCGCGCGCCGAGGTTGCGGCTCTCATCGGTGCCGGGCCGGAGGAAGTCATCTTCACCTCCGGTGCCACGGAGTCCAACAACCTGGCCATTCTCGGCGCCGCGCGCGCCAACGCGCACCGCGGCCGGCACCTCGTGAGCGCGCGCACCGAGCACAAGGCGGTGCTCGATCCGTTGCGGGCTCTGGAGAAGGAAGGCTTCACCCTCACCCTGGTCTCGCCCGACCGCACGGGACGGATCGCCACGGAAGTGGTGGCGGCGGCGCTGCGTGCGGATACGATCCTGACATCGATCATGCTCGTCAACAACGAGATCGGAGTGATCCAGGATGTGGCGGCGATCGCCTCTCTGTGTCGATCGCGCGGTGTCCTCTTTCACAGCGACGCGGCGCAGGCGGCGGGCAAGATCCCGCTCGACGTGCAAGCCTCGCCGCTCGATTTCATGTCCATCACGGCGCATAAGCTCTATGGCCCGAAGGGCATCGGAGCGCTCTACGTGCGGCGCGACGCCAGGGCGCACCTGCAGCCGCTTCTCTTCGGGGGCGGCCAGGAGCGGGGGCTGCGGCCCGGAACCCTGCCGACCCATCAGATCGTCGGATTCGGGGCGGCTTGTGAGCTCGCCCGCCGCGCGCTGCCCGCGGAGCACGCGCGGCTTGCCGGCATGAGAGAGCGTCTATGGCGGGGACTTGCGCCTCTTGGCGGCGTGCACGCGAACGCAGAGGGCGCGCCCACCGTGCCCGGAATCCTCAACGTGTCGTTCGAGGGGGTAGAGGGAGAGAGCCTGGTCGGCGGCCTGCGCGAGCTGGCACTCGCCACCGGTTCGGCGTGCAATTCAGCCTCTGCCGAGCCTTCCTATGTGCTGCGCGCGCTCGGTCGCGACATGCAGCTGGCGCAGAGCTCGCTGCGCTTGAGCTTCGGCCGCTTCAGCGCCCCCGATCACATCGATGTCGCCGTGGCTGCCATACATCGGGAAGTCACGCGGCTGCGCCGGCTCTCGCCCGCCTCGGAGGTCCCTGGCGGGCCCGTCACCGAGGCTGTCGGAGAGGCCGGGGGACCGGGGCAGGAGGTCTGGATCCGCTTCAGGCTAGAGGTGCGCGAGGGTGTCGTGACGAGCGCACTGTTCAAGGCTTACGGGTGTCCCGATACTCTTGCGGTTACCGCCTGGGTGACCGAGCGGCTGCGTGGCCGGGGCCGCGCCGATTTAGCGCCGGGGACGCCGGCTGAATGGGCCGAAACGCTGGCCGTGCCGGCCGAGAAACTCGGGCGGCTCCTGGTTGTCCAAGATGCGCTCGCGGACTGTGCCCGGCACTGGCCCGAGCGAGGGTAAAATCGGAGCTTCATGGCCATCTCGCTGACCGAATCCGCCGCCGACCGTATCAAGAGCTTCCTCGCCTCGCGTGGGCATGGCGTCGGGTTGAGGCTCGGTGTGCGCAAGACCGGGTGCTCCGGCTTCGCCTATGTCGTCAACTACGCCGATGAGATCCAGGCCGGAGACCTCGTGTTCGAGGATCGCGGCGTGAAGGTCTGCGTCGACCCGCAGAGCCTGCCGCTCATCGACGGAACCACCGTGGATTTCGTCAAGCAGGGCCTCAACGAGGCGTTCCGCTTCCGCAATCCAAACGTCAAAGGGGAGTGCGGCTGCGGGGAGAGCTTCAGCGTGTAGATTGGCTCCCCCCCGAGACCCGTCGGTGCGGGAGGAGGAGCTCCGGGAAAGGGTCAGCCTTTTTGCCGGGGGGGTGATCTAAAGGGTAAACTGCCTGGCTTTGCTTCCAGGCCAGCTCCCGAAAGGACCCAGAATGGCGCTCGAGCGCACCCTGTCCATCGTCAAGCCCGACGGCGTCAGCCGCAATCTCATCGGCGAGGTGTATCGCCGCTTCGAGAAAGCAAACCTCACGATCATCGCCGCGCGCATGCTGCGCCTGTCCGAGCGCGAGGCCGAGGGATTTTACGCCGTTCATCGGGAGCGACCTTTCTACAGGGATCTGGTGCGCTACATGACCTCGGGTCCGGTCGTGGTGCAGGTGCTCGAGGGCGAGAACGCCATCGCGCGTAATCGCGAGATCATGGGCGCCACCGATCCGAAGAAGGCGGCTGCCGGCACCATCCGCGCCGACCTCGCGCTCAGCATCGAGCAGAATGTGGTCCACGGCTCCGACGCGCCCGATACCGCGGCGCGGGAGATCGCCTATTTCTTCAGCACCACGGAGTTGCACCCCCGCGGCTGAGGCCGCCAGAGCGCGCGCATGAGTTCCCCTGACACGATCGCGACGAATCTGCTGGGACTGCCGCGCCCCGCGCTCGAGGCGTTCGTGGCGGAGCTCGGCGGCAAACCCTTCCGCGCGCGCCAGCTCATGAATTGGGTGTACAAGCGCGGCGAGTCCTCGTTCGAGCGCATGACCGACCTCGCCAAGGACTTCCGCGCGCAGCTGGAAGCGCGTTCCTGCATCAGCGCGCCGCAGATCGTGACGGCGCAAAAGTCCGCCGACGGCACGCGCAAGTGGCTGCTGCGCGCCGACGCCTCGCAAGCCTTCGAGATGGTGTTCATTCCGGAGCCGGACCGCGGCACGCTGTGCATCTCCTCGCAGGTCGGGTGCGCGCTCGACTGCTCGTTCTGCTCGACGGCGCAGCAGGGCTTCAATCGCAATCTGAGCACCGCCGAGATCGTAGGCCAGGTCTGGCTCGCCAACCGCGAGCTCGCCGGCTCATTCGATCACGACGCTGCGCGCGGGCGCATCATCACCAACGTGGTGCTCATGGGCATGGGCGAGCCGCTCGCCAACTTCCGCAGCGTCGTACCGGCGCTCGACATCTTCCTCGACGACTTCGGCTTCGATCTTTCGCGCCGGCGGGTGACGCTCTCGACCTCGGGCCTCGTGCCGCAAATCTACAAGCTCGCGGAGCGCAGCAACGTGGCGCTCGCCGTGTCGCTGCACGCACCCGATGATGAGCTGCGCAATGAGCTCGTCCCCATCAATCGCAAGCATCCGATCGCCGAGCTGCTCGAGGCCTGCTGGCACTACATCGACGAGCAAAACGGCCGCAGCGTCACTTTCGAGTACGTGCTGCTCGCCGGCGTCAACGACGCCCCCGCCCAGGCGCGCGCCCTCGCCAGGCTCCTCGGCGGCCACCCCGCGAAAGTGAATCTCATCCCGTTCAATCCCTTTCCCGGCACTCGCTATGAGCGCTCGCCGCCCGAGGCGGTGCAGCGCTTTCGCGATGAGCTCATTCGCCGGGGCGTGCTCGCGACGGTCCGCCGCACGCGCGGCGATGACATCGATGCGGCGTGCGGACAGCTCGCCGGGCGCGTGATCGATCGCACGACCGTGCGGCTCGGCAGCCGGACCTTCGGACTGGCGGTGCAACCATGAATCCCCGTCTTTGCGTGGGTCTCATTGCCGCGGCGTTGCTCGCCGGGGTCCTCGCCGGCTGCGCGAATCAGCAGGCGGTGCAGCGACGCCACGACGCCGCGGTCTACAACACCGAGCTCGGCATCGCCTTCATGCGCCGCGGCCAGTTGGCGATTGCGCAGACCACGCTCGATCGCGCGCTGAAGGAGAATCCAGACGATCCGGACGTGCACAGCGCGCGCGCGCTGCTTTTCGACCGGTTGGGTGATTCCAAGCAGGCGGACCGGGAGTTTCGCGCGGCGATGCGGCTCGCGCCGAAGAACCCCGACTTCCAGAACAACTACGCGGTCTATCTCTGCAGCCATGGCCGGGTCGATGAGGGAGTCGCGACCTTCATCAGTGCCGCCCGCAATCCGCTCTACCTGACCCCGGAGATCGCCTACGACAACGCCGGCGTCTGCCTGCGGGTCGCGCATCGGGATGTCGCGGCGGCGCAGATGTTCCGTGACGCGCTTGCGATACGGCCCAACTTCGCGCAGGCCTTGTGGCAGATTGCGGATCTCGACTTCTCCCAGGGCAGGCTCGCGCAGGCGCGCCAGGAGATCGATGCCTTTCTCGCCTCCAACCAGGAGACTCCGGATCTGCTGCTGCTCGCCGTCAAGGTGACCCGCGCGCAGAAGGACCCGCTCGATGCGGAGCTCTACGCTCGCCGACTGCAGCTCGATTTCCCCGATTCGGCCCAGGCCCGCGCACTGGCCGATCTCGGGCACAACCCGGGCTGAGCGTTATGTCCGACGGCATCGGCGCGCGGCTGCGCGGCGCCCGCGAGCGCAGCCGCCTCACGATCATGCAGGCGGCGGAAAGACTGCACCTCGACGCGGAAGTCCTCGAGGCGCTCGAGACCGAGAACTTCGCCGCGCTCGGCGCGCCGGTCTACGTCAAGGGGCACCTGCGCCACTACGCGGAGCTCGTCGGCGAGTCGGCGGAGGCGCTGTTTGACCTTTATTCGCAGGGGACTCGCGTTCCGCAACCGGACTTGACACGCATTCCCAAGGCGGCGCCCGATGATACCGGCAGGCTCATCGCCCCGGCCGTGGCCGTGATCGTCCTCTTCGCGGTGGCCGGCGCGGTCTGGTGGGGGTTGTCGCTCACACACTGGTACGCAAGCGTCGCGGTCGCGCGCCCGGTGGTGCCGGGCGCTTCTTCCGGCCCCGAAGCGGCGCGCCTCGGGACGGCGTCGCGCGGGCCTACTGAGCTCACGCCCGGCACCGTCAGTGGCACCGCTTCGGCTGCAGGGCTCGTGGCTGTCGCCTCGCCATCGGCGGCCAAGCGCTTGGCGACGTCGGCTATAGTCCCGTGGGCAAGCGCGGCGCCACAGGGCCAAATCCAAGCCGCGCTCACTTATTCGGGGGACAGCTGGACGGAAGTCTACGACGCCACTGGCCGGCGGCTGCTCTACGGCCTCTCCACCGGGCCTGCGACGCGCAGGATCGAGGGGATCGCGCCACTCAGTGTCGTTTTGGGGGATGCCAGTGGCGTCACCCTCGAAGTTGCGGGCCGTCCGGCCTCGATTGCGCGCTTCGTGCGCTCGGATCACATCGCGCGATTCATGATTGCCGCCGACGGACGCGTGCTCGCCGCGCCACGAAAGACGGGAGGTTGAGTTGACGGTCGAAGTCCAGCCGGTTCGCGGGATGAACGACGTGCTGCCCGCGGAGATCGGCGCCTGGCACCGCCTGGAGTCATGCGCGCGCGAGTTGCTCGCATCCTACGGGTATGAGGAGATCCGGGTGCCGATCGTGGAGCACACCGCGCTCTTCAAGCGCGCGATCGGCGAATACACCGACGTGGTCGAGAAGGAAATGTATACCTTCACCGACCAGGGCGGGGAAAGCCTGACCCTGCGCCCGGAGGCGACCGCGGGCGTCATGCGCGCGCTGATCTCGAACGGCATGCTACGGGGTCACCGGCACAAGCTCTGGTGCTTGGGACCGATGTTCCGCCACGAGAAGCCGCAGAAAGGCCGCTACCGGCAATTCAACCAGATCAATGTCGAGGCGGTCGGTCTTCCCGGGCCCGATGTCGATGCGGAGCTCATCGCCCTCAACGCCCGTCTCTGGCGCCGCCTCGGGATCGAACGGGTGCGGCTCGAGGTCAATTCCCTCGGCACGCCGGAGTCGCGCCGCGCCTATCGGGAAAAGCTGATCGGATACTTCCGCGCCCACGAGCACGCGCTCGATGGCGATAGCCGGCGGCGGCTCGAGGGCAACCCGCTGCGCATCCTCGACAGCAAAAATCCCGAGATGCGCGGGATCGTTGCGGGCGCGCCGCTTCTCACCGATCATCTCGACCCGGAGTCGCGCGAGCATTTTGATGAGCTCTGCGCCTCGCTGCAGGCCATCGGCATCCCTTTTCGGGTGAATCCGCGGCTGGTGCGGGGTCTTGATTACTACAGCCGAACGGTGTTCGAGTGGATCACCGACGCGCTCGGCGCCCAGGATGCCGTTTGTTCCGGCGGCCGCTACGATGGGCTCATCGCCCAGCTCGGTGGGGAGCCGACGCCGGGAGTCGGCTTCGCGATGGGGATGGAGCGGGTCGTCGAGCTGCTCGTGCAGAGCGGAGGGGTACCCGCCGCGGGTGCGGCGGATGTGTACCTGGTGGTCGCTGGAGCGCGGGGCACGGCCGCGGGTCTCGCGCTCGTCGAGCGGCTGCGTGACGAGTTACCGTCGCGGCGTGTGGATCTCAATTTGGGCGGCGGCAATTTCAAGGCGCAATTCCGTCGTGCCGATCGCAGCGGCGCAGCACTCGCGGTCATCCTCGGCGATGACGAGCTGTCGCGGGGTGTCGCAGCGGTGAAACCTTTGCGCCATGAGGCGGGTCAGAGCGAGTGCCCGCTGCCTGAGCTAGCCGCGGCCATCGAAGCGGCACTCGCCGGCGCCGCGGCGCCGGCAAAATGACTCCTCGAGGAGGGGTGGTGGACGATTACTTACTGAGCGAACGAGAGCAGTGGGATGCCCTGAAGCGCTGGTTGCATGAGAACGGACCGGCTATCGTGGCGGGTGTCGCCATCGCAGCCCTGGGGCTCGGTGGCTATCGCTGGTGGCAGGCCCGTGAGAACAGCCAGGATCTTGCGGCCGGCGCGCTTTACGTGCAGATGGAGAACGCCTTCACGCAGGGGAATTCGACCCAGGCGTTCATTCTGCTTGGCGACCTCGAGCGTCAGTACCCCTCCTCTCCCTACGCGGATCAGGCGAGGCTCGCCTCCGCCGCGGCGTTCGTCCGGGATGGCGAGCTCGCGCGGGCGGCGGATGAGCTGCGCAGCGTCATGCAGCATTCACCCGATGCCATCCTGAAGCTCATTGCGAGGCTGCGGCTCGCGCGCGTGCAGATCGCGCAGCACCAGGCCTCGGACGCGCTTGCGACCTTGAATGGCGCCGATCCCGGCGCGTTCGCGCCGCTCTACGCCGAGGCGCGTGGCGATGCCTACTATGCAATGGGCGACAAAGTCGCCGCGCTGGCGCAGTACCGCCAGGCCCAGGCGGGCGAGGCGGGTGGAGAGACCGACCCCGAGATGCTCAATCTGAAGATCTCCGACCTCGCCGCCGATGCCACCACGCACGGCAGGAGTTCGAACGTCCCCGGCGCTGCCGCCAAACCCGCCGCAAGTGGCGGGACTTCCGCGAAACCATGAGAGCTGCCTTGCAAACCAACACCTCGCGATCGATGCGCCTCTGGACCCTCCTCGCGGTGGCGACGCTGTCGCTTCTGGCCGCCTGCTCCAAGAAAACGCCGGATCAACCCGCCAAGCTCGCTCCGATCAAGTCAACCCTGTCCGTGCAACGGCTCTGGAGCGCAAGCGTCGAAAGCGGCTGGTTCGGCCACCGCGCCATCGAGCGATTGCGCCTCGGGCTCGGCCTTGCCGTCGACGGCGATCGCGTATTCGCCTCCGGCCACCGCGGCGTGGTCGCGGCGTTCGATGTCGCGACTGGCCGCACGCTCTGGCGCACCAACACGCGACTGCTGCTCGGCGGCGGACCGGCGGTCCGCGGCAACCTCGTGGTCGTGGGCGCCACCGATGGTCACGTGATCGCACTCAATGCCGCCGATGGCAAGCCGCTCTGGACCGTGTTGATCAACGGGGCGGTGATCGCCCCGCCGGCCATTTCCGACAACGTGATCGCGGTACGCTCCGTGGACGGCAAGCTGCGGGGCCTCTCACCGACCGACGGTCACGAGATCTGGGAGGCGGGGCAGGACGTGCCGTCGCTCTCGCTGCGCGGCACCTCGAGCCCCGTGATCGTGGGCAATCTCATCATTTGCGGCTTCGATAACGGCAAGGTGCTCGCGGTGAGCGCCCATGACGGTTCACAGGTGTGGCTGGCGACCGTTTCGGAGCCCCATGGCCGCACCGAGATCCAGCGCCTGGCGGACGTGGACGGACCGGTGGATGTTGCCGACAAGGACGTCTACGCGGTGGGCTATCACGGAAAGGTCACCATGCTGGCGCTCGAGAACGGCCAGACCTGGTGGTCGCACAAGGCCTCGAGCTACCGTGGACTCGCGCTCGGCAGTGACGCGGTCTACATGTCGACCGCCGACGGGCAAGTCGTCGCCTTGAACCGCAGCAACGGTGCCGTCATCTGGCGCCAGACCGCGCTGCGCTACCGCGGCCTGACGGCCGTGGCGGTGAGCGACGATGCGGTGATCACCGCCGACTTTCAAGGATACGTGCACTTCCTCGACAAGCGCACCGGCGCATTCATCGCCAGAGTGCGCAGCGGCCGTGTGCGCGTGAGCAACCCGCCCATCGTCGTAGGGAACGAGGTGGTGGTCATCAATGACGGCGGTCGCATCAGCGCGTACCGGATGTCGCCCCTCACCTGATCCTAGCAGCAGCGCCATGCTGCCCATCGTCGCTCTCGTAGGCCGACCCAACGTCGGCAAGTCGACCCTGTTCAACGTGCTGACCGGCACTCGCGATGCGATCGTCGCGGACGTGCCGGGCCTGACTCGTGATCGGCAATACGGCTTCGGCCGGGTGGGACCCGTGCCCTTCGTGGTGATCGACACCGGCGGCCTCATCGAGAATCCGAAGGGTATCGAGGCGCAGATGCGCGCGCAGAGCGAGCGTGCCGTGGCCGAGGCCGATCGGCTGGTTCTGCTGGTCGATGGGCGGGCGGGTCTCACCTCGCAGGACCAGTTCGTGGCGCGGGAGATCCGCAGGTCCGGCAAGCCGACGACGCTCGCCGTCAACAAGTCGGAGGGACTGGACCTCGACCTCGTGGCGGCCGATTTTCACACGCTGGGACTCGGCGAGCCGCTCGGCATCTCGGCAAGTCACGGGCAGGGGTGCGAGGAGCTGATGGCGCAGGCACTGGCGGGGCTCGAGGCGCAATCGGCCGAGCCCGCGCTGGATCCCGAGGCCATTCGCATCGCCATCATCGGCCGGCCGAATGTCGGCAAGTCGACGCTCGTCAACCGCCTCATCGGCGAGGAGCGGGTGATCGCGAGCGAAGAGCCGGGCACCACCCGCGACAGCATCCTCGTGCCGTTCGAGCGCGACGGCAGGACGTTCCAGCTCATCGATACCGCCGGCATGCGCCGCCGCGCCCGGGTGGAGGATGAGATCGAGCGCGCCAGCGTCGCGAAGACCTTGCAGGCCATCGACGAGGCGCACGTCGTGATCCTCGTCGTCGATGCGCACGACACGGTATCGGAGCAGGACGCGAGCGTGCTCGGTGTCGCGCTGCAGCGCGGTCGCGCGCTCATCATCGCGATCAACAAGTGGGACGGAATCCCGACCGAGCAGCGCGAGCAGATCCACCGGCAGCTCTCGCTGAAGCTCGACTTCGTGCCGTTCGCGCCCCTGCACTTCATCTCCGCGCGCCATGGGACGGGAGTCGGCGAGCTCGTGCACTCGATCGCGCGGGCCTACGAGGCGGCGATGCGGCAAATGCCGACCCGGGAGCTGACACGGTCCCTGGAGCATGCGCTCACGGCGCACCAGCCGCCGCTCGTGCGCGGCCGGCGCATCAAGCTCAGGTACGCGCATCAGGGCGGGCGGAATCCGCCGCGAATCGTCATTCACGGGAACCAGACCGCGTCCGTTCCGGATGCCTACACGCGCTATCTGACGAACGTCTTTCGCAAGACCTTCGATTTGTTCGCGACGCCGGTGGTCATCGAGTACCGCACGGACGCCAATCCGTACGACAGATCGCGCAAGATCCGCCGCGGATCGCGGCCAAGGGCGCGTTGATGTTGCCGCGCAGGCGCTGCCCGGCTCTGTTCGTCAGCGCACCCGCCTCGGGCCAGGGCAAAACCACGGTGACCGCCGCGTTGGCGCGCCACCACGCCTCCCGTGGCTGCGCGGTTCAGGTATTCAAGACCGGTCCCGATTTTATCGACCCCATGATTCTCGAGCGTGCGAGTGGACGGCCCGTCTATCAGCTCGATCTGTGGATGGGTGGCGAGAGCCACTGCCGCAGGCTCCTCTACGATGCCGCTGGTGCCGCCGACCTCATCCTCATCGAAGGCGTCATGGGTCTTTACGATGGGGTGCCGAGCAGCGCCGATCTCGCGCGACTTTTCGGAATACCCGTGCTCGCCGTCATTGACGCCGGCGCGATGGCGCAGACTTTCGGCGCGATCTCCTATGGGCTTGCTCACTACTCGCCGCCGCTTGCCGGCGACGGAGTGTTGGCCTTCTACGGCGTGTTGGCCAACCGCGTGGCCGGGCCGGGGCACTCGGAGCTCGCCAAGCAGGGAGTGCCCGAGAGCCTGCGTTTCTTGGGCGGCATGACCGCGGATGCCGCCCTCGAGCTGCCGGACCGGCATCTGGGACTGGTGCAGGCGGAGGAAATCGGTGACCTCGATCAACGACTGTCCGCTCTCGCCTCGGCACTCGAGAATACCGAGCTGGCTGACGTCCCGCCGCCGATCGAGCTGAGGGCTCCCGCTGAGGAGGCGCAGTCACTCGAGCGGCCGTTGGCGGGTGTGCGCATCGGAGTGGCGCGCGATCAGGCATTCTCCTTTCTCTACCGCGCGAACCTCGATCAGCTGCGGGCCCTGGGGGCGGAGCTGGTGTTCTTCTCACCGCTGGCGGCAAGCGATCTGCCACCCGTCGACAGCGTCTATCTGCCCGGCGGCTATCCGGAGCTGCACCTCGAACGGCTGAGCGCCAATCGCGGCATGGCTGAGGCGCTAAAGAGACACGTGCATTCCGGCAAGCCCACATACGCCGAGTGCGGTGGCATGCTGTATCTGTTGGAGTCCTTGCGGGACGCTCGGGGTAAGCGCGCGACGCTCGCGGCCGTCCTGCCCGGGCATGCGCTCATGCACACGCGCCTGCAGAGCCTTGGCTATCACACCGCGCCGCTACCGGGCGGCAAAGTGCGCGGCCATAGCTTCCACCATTCCACTGTGCAGACGCCACTCGCTCCCGCGGCGCACACCGAGCGGGCGCAATCCGGCGCCGCGGGAGAGCCGATATATCGTCACGAGCGGTTGCTGGCGAGCTATTTCCACGGCTACTTTCCCTCTAACCCACAGGCAGTGGCGCAGCTGTTCAAGCCCTGATACACGGGGCCTATTGCCCCGGTGCGCGGGCCTCACCGGCGCTGCGCACGGAGGCGGACGGCCTGGTGCGCTGCAGGACGCCCACGTAATAGAGCACGTAATAGCCGACCAGCGCCCCGAACACCGCCAGGGTGACGGGACTGTGTTGGAAAGAAGCAGCGAGGCCCCGGCCGGCCGTCGTCGCGGGAATCAGGCCGTTGTAGATCTCGAGGAACCGGTACAGCACGCGGCCGACGAAGAGCGCGGCGACCACGAGGCCGATGTAGGTATGCGGTGTGTAGAAGCGCCCCGCCGGAGTGACCTCGAATTTCGTGTACCTGAGGCCGAACAAGCCGAGCACCGCGCCACAGGCGATCCCGGCGAGCAGCGCGCCGAGTGCAGCGGCGTCGTGGACGATCAGCACGCCGAGGAAAACGGCGGCCAGGGTCAATATACCGACCCTGAACCACATGAAACCGTCCTGCACGCGCTGGCGGCCGAATGAGCGGCGCATGCGACGATAGAGCCGCCACACGATGAGAGCGACGACGAGGTAAGGTAGAAAGAGTCGCGGATCCATTGTTACCTCGGTCCGAACGGAATGAGCATGGGCACTCGGCGGCGGTAGTCGGCGTAGGCGCCCGGATGAAGCTCCTCGGTAAGCCACCGTTCCTCGAGCCGCGCCTTCATCCAAAGGCCCGCAGTGACGAGCAGCGCGCCGGCGACTCCAAGTATCGTACCCTTCGCTGCCGCCGTCGCATAGACGGCGAGCAGAAGTCCGCTGTAGATGGGGTGCCGCACGAGTCCATAAGGGCCCGTGTCGATGACGCGGTGGTCGGCCTTGCGGGTGATCCAACCGCTCCACAGTGCCCCCAAATGGATGCGCGCCCACCAGCTGAAGGCGAGCCCGAGAGCGAGCAGGGCGGTGCAGACCCACGCTTCATCGAGCGTCACCTGCCAGAGTCGCATCGGTCCGTGATACCCACGCGCGCGCGGCAACAGCGCGAGCGCGCCGGCGATGAGCACGAGGCGATAGCCAAGCTCGCCCTTGATGCCAACACGGCGCTCGGACTTCGCGCTCCAGCCGGCGGCGGCCAACCACGATATCCAAAAGACCGCCCAGAGCGTGATGATGACAATGCCGGGTCGCAGCATGGCCTGCTCTAGATATCCTCGCTCGCCGCGGGCTCACCCCAATCCGCCATCGCGGCGAGCGCCGCGAGCGCCGCGCGCGTCTGCTGCACGCAGTGCGGTCCGACTTTCGCGAGCAATTTGGCATCGACGCGCTCTCGCGCCGCCGCCTGCGTTAAAGCGGCCGCGCGCCCGCGGTCGGTCAGCGTCACGATGAGCCTGCGGCGGTCCTGCTCGTCGACGGTCCGTGCCAGGTAGCCGCGGTTTACGAGCGTGTCCACGAGCTGGCCCGCGGCCTGCTTCGAGATTCTCAGGTCGCGGATGAGCGCGGCCAGAGGAACGTCGCCTGAGCCGAGCGCCAGGCCACCGATGACATAGAGTCCGTTCTTGGGCAGATCGGTGTAGCCAGCCTCCTCGAGAGCACGGCGCATGGCGGCGCCGTAGGCGCTGCGCGCATGGCGAAGCAGTGCCGGCAAAGGGATGGCGGCGAGCTTGGGGTCGAGTTCAGGCATAGCTCGCAACGTAGGCTAAGGAGCGCTAAAAGTCAATAAGCAGTACTGTATTAGATATGGACTTAAAGCAAAAATATAGAAAATAAACTTGATGTTAATAATCTAATCGATAAAGTATATGTTCCATGACGAAGCATACCCCCGCCCTGGATACCCTCCCGCCCGCCGCAGCTCAAGCGCTTCGTGGCCTCGGGGAGAATCTGGCGATCGCGCGCCTGAGGCGTCGGGAGTCGCAGCGCGAATGGGCCAGCCGCCTCGGATGCTCGGTGCCTACCTTGATCCGGCTCGAGCGGGGCGATCCGGGAGTCGGCATCGGACTTTACGCGACGGCGCTCTGGCTCATCGGCAGGGTGAGTGGCTTACCGGTACTCGCCGCGCCGGCAGAGGATCGCGGCGCGCTCGAGGGTGATGTCCGCGAAGCGCTCGAGCGGCGCGCCGCGCGCGCCGCCGCCTCATCCCGAGCGCGCCTCGCCCAACGACGGGAGAGCGGCGAATGAGCGCTGTGAGCGCGCTCGACTCGAGCGGCTCAGACTACCGGCCGGTCGATCGGCTGTACCTCTGGTCGCTGCGCGAGCCGGCCCGTCCCGTCGCTGTTGGCGAGCTGAATCTGGTGCGCTCGACTCAGGGCGTCTCGCTCCGCTACTTCGCGGACTGGCTGCAGCATGGGTTTGAGCTCAGCGAGGACCTGCCGCTCATCGAGCAGGAGTTTCTGCCGCTCGAGAGAAATACCGCGGCGGGCGCTGTGGACGATGCTCGGCCCGATCGCTGGGGCGAGCGCGTCATCCGGTTCATCGACAAGCCCGCGCGGCTCTCGCTGCTCGAGTACCTTTATTTCGCGGGCGACGATCGTTTCGGCGCGCTGGGAGTCTCGAGCTCCCCCGACCGCTATCTGCCACGGCGCCTCGGACCGCTGCCGACGCTGCAGGAGGCCGATCAGATCCACGAGCTTGTCCGCAGAGTCCGGGATAACGAGTCGATCCCGTCCGAGCTGCGAAGGCTCGTCTCTCCGGGCGCCAGCATGGGCGGCGCGCGACCCAAGGCGCTGCTAACGATGGGTGGGGAGCAATGGGTCATCAAGTTCTCGGACGGCGAGGCCGCCGATACGCCGTTGATCGAACACGCGAGCATGACTCTTGCGCGCCAGGCGCAGATACGGAGCGCTCCCACCATGGCGGTGCGCCTGACGGTCGGACATGCGGTCGCAATCAGGCGCTTCGATCGTGTCGGCGCCGACCGCCGCCACTGCCTGTCGGCGGCGGTCGCGCTGCGCGCCGCCGCTGAGCCATTCGGCTATCCGGAGCTCGCGCAGCTGTTGCGGCGCAAAGGTGTCGCCCAGGGGAACAGGTACATCGACGACATGCACGAGCTCTTTCGCCGCATGGTATTCAACATTCTGATGGACAACACCGACGATCACGAGAAGAACCACGCGCTCATGATGGCCGAGCGGCAACAATATGAGCTGGCTCCCGCATTCGACGTGCTGCCGTGCGGCCAGGCCCTGGGGTTCCAACAGATGCGGGTCGGCGAGCAGGCGGGCGACTCCACGCTCGCCAATGCCCTCTCGATGTCGGCTCTATTCGGACTCAAGCGTGATCAGGCGGCGAGCGAGGTGCGTGCCGTCGCCGCGGTCGCGAGCCGATGGAAGCAGCACTTTGCCGACTGCGGTGTCACGCCTCATGACATCGAATACTATGCGGCGCAGATCGATCGGCCGTTCCTGCGGGAACAGCGCGAGGAGGCGAGAAGATGAGCATGTCGGTGCAGGATATGGTGGGCTGGAGCGCGACCGCGGTATTCGTGGCGTCGTATTTTTTCTCCAGGCCCGCGATGTTGCGAACTCTGCAGATGTTCGGGGCGGTGCTATGGATGGTCTTCGGCGTGCTGATAGCCTCCAAGCCGGTGATCGCCTCCAACGTGCTGGTGTTCTCGGCGGCCGCCTGGACGCTCGTGCGCAAGCGCGGCACCGACCGTGCCGCACCTTCGGCGCTCTGACGGCGCGCGCGAGCGCCTCGCCCGCCATGCGCACCCGCGCTCCTCTGCGATGCTGCCTCGTGCTGCTCGGCCTCTGCGCCGGCACCTGCTTGCGCGGCGCATCGCCTC
>Ga0335074_10005148_pt1 | contig 18073 bp, 15 predicted proteins | sample Lox_Sample_23_FD_206715 | JGI IMG/M metagenome (GOLD analysis project Ga0335074, IMG submission 206715) | Soil microbial communities from Loxahatchee National Wildlife Refuge, Florida, United States - Lox_Sample_2.3 | ecosystem: Environmental > Terrestrial > Soil > Wetlands | place: USA... | reverse complement strand
GGCGCGCCAGCCACCCACCGCGGCCTTCGTTAGACGGGCTGTAGGCGATTCCTGCGCGCGGCGAAAGGTTGTTGCGCGGCGGGGCGAGTGAGCGCGGGACGCCCGGATCGCCGGGAAACACCAATCCTTGCGGCGCGCCGGGAAAGACCTGCGACTGCTCGCCCTTAACCAGAGTCTGCAACTGGTTGTACTTTTCGAGCCAGGGGCGGATGCGGTCCCAGCGCGCGCCGTAGTTGAGCGTGAGCTTGGGTGAAATTTTCCAGCTATCCTGCGCGAAGGCCGCCATGTATAGGTTGCGGTTGTAAAAGCTCCCGGCCTGGCCTTGCGTGTAGCTCGAGGTAACGCCAAGCAGAAAGTCGGCAAAGTCGACACCGGTCTCAGAGCCATTGAACGAGAAGCTGCCGTTGAAGACAACATCGGGGTGCGTATCGATTTCGCTCGAGTGAATTTCGCCGCCAAACTTGAGCCCGTGCTTGCCCACGATGCGCGAAAAGGCGTCGCTGGCTTCATAGATGTTCTCGTTCTGCACCAGCGCGGTGGTGTCCACGCCAAAGGTAAAGTCGTTGAAGGCCACGTTGGCGATGCCTTCGGTTGAGGGCTGGAGAGCAACGATGTTGGAGAATCCCTGATCGGTAAGCGAAGGGCCTACGCCGCCCTGCGGCTGGCCGACGGAATTGGCGTTGCGCATATAGCTCAGGTGCGCCTGGTTGAGCGCGGTGCTTCCGACGGTCTGGGTATGCTGCAGGCTCACCAGCTGCGCGTGTCCGTTGGAGGTGGCATCGAAGCCCGGAACGCTGGAGCCGCCGGTGCCGGTGGGGTAGGGATTGTCGAGCGAGTACTGATCGAGAAAGTAGTAAGCAGTGAGAGTGCCCTTGCCCAGCGTCCAGTCGGCGCGCATGGCTCCCTTGTTGTCTTCGAGGGTTTCGGCGGCATCGGCGGTCTCAAACACGGCGGAGCTTGCATTGGGCTTGGGAATGTAAGCCAGCAGGTATTGTGCCGGGGCCGACCAGATGGACTGCGGAATCTGGCCCGTGGGGAAGACCTGCGAGTAGGGCTCGCCGGCCGTGACCGCCTGGCCCAGCCTGGCGCTCAGTTGCGCGGCCCAGTAGTCGCCATTCACGCTGCCGGTCAGCGGAACCTGGCTGAAATCACCGCTGCGTTCGGCGGTGGACGGCACTGAAATGTCGCCGGTGTCGATGCCTTCAGTGAGCCGAGTTCCCTGATAATCGGCGAACCAGTGCAGGTTCTTCCAGCGAGAAGGACCGCCGACGGTGGCGCCAAACTGGTTCTGCCGGTAGGCGGCGCGGTCGGCTGAGAAGTAGTTGCGGGCGTCGAGGTCAGTGTTGCGCAGGAATTCAAAGACGCTGCCGTGGATCTTGTCTCCACCGGATTTGGTTGTCACCAGCACCTGGCCGCCCGAAGAGTTGCCGTATTCGGCGTCGAAGTTCGAGGTCAGCACGCGGAAGCTGTCGATGGAGTCGAGGTTGGGATCGATCGAGGTTCCCATGTTCACATCTTCTTCAACGTCGGCTCCATTCACGCGGAAGCCATTCGACGCTTCGCGCTGGCCGCTGATGGAGAGGTTGCCGGGGTTCGCGTTGCCTGAGGGCGGGGTGGTGGCCACGCCGGTCATGATGACCGCGCCGGGTTGAGCGGTGTTCACCGGGACGATTCCCGGCTGAACGGCTATCAGATCGGTGAAGTTGCGCCCGTTCAGCGGAACACTCTCAATCTTTTTGTTCTCGAGAGTCTCGCCGAGCTGGGTGCTGGTGGTTTCGGCTGCGAGGGTGTTGGCGGTCACTTCAACGGTTTCGGCTGTGGCACCGATGGTGAGCTGAATGTTGAGGGTGGGGGAGGGTGAATTGCTGCTGACGCTGGCCAGGGCTTGGTAGTCGGCAAACCCCGGGGCCTTGACCTGGACGGAGTAGGCGCCGGGCGCCGGAACCGTAACCTGGAAGCTGCCTTGCGCGTCGGTGACGGCGGTTGGGCCGGCGGGGTTAGAAGCAGCGGAGTTGGCGGACGCGGGGTTTGGGGTTGCCGAGGTGATCGCAACATCTGCGCCGGGAATCAGCGAACCGGTTGCATCGTGAACCGTGCCTCTGATGGTGAATGCGGCAGGCGCCTGCGCCAAAATGTGAGGCAGTGCGGAACAAAGGATAAAGAAAGTAGTAAGGATACGGCCTTTCAACTTACGACCTCCAGCAGGTTCATCTTCCGGGCCGGTTGCTGGGGGCAGGAGGCGGGCGAAAGGTGAGCCTGTGAATATAGGACAAAATGAGTCCGGTTTTCGTCTGTGATTCAAATCACTCCGAAGTAAAAGCGCTCCGGACGTAGGATGCCTGGTTTTCGCGAGTGTTCTGCTGATATGCGACCAAATTGGTCTGTATTAAATATACGACTGAATTTGTCGGTGTTCAAAATTGAGAGTTTCACGATGCGAAATCTGATTTCAGAGTTCGGGTTGGCGGGGGCGCCTCACTCGGGTTCCGCGTGCGAACGGGCGTGCGAACGGGACTGAGCCGCACCGGGTCCGCCGGCTCGCTGGCTCGCCGATCCGTCGAATTGTTATTCTTGACTCATGCCCTCATTGATCGATGCCATCGACGTTAAGCGCAAGATGTTCTTCGAGCTTGAAGGCACGCCCTACTACTGCATCGACGTTGAAGTTTCCACGCCGACAGCGCGCGGCGGCCAGACTCTGGTGCGGCTCAAGATGCGCAATCTGCTGACCCGCGCGGTCTTCGACAAGACTTTCAAAGCGCAAGAAAAGTTCAAGGAGCCGGACCTGGATACGGTCGAGGCTTCATATCTCTACTCCGATGGCGACGGCTCGTATTTCCTCGACCAAACCACCTTCGACACGATTCAGCTCCCGGCCGACAAGCTGGGCGACGCGCTCGACTACCTGGTGGAGGGCGCGATGATCCAGATTGACAAGTTCAACGGCAACCCCATCGGCATTACCCTGCCGCAGCAGGTGGAGCTTGAGGTGAAATATACCGAGCCTGCGACGCGAGGCGATACAGCCGCGGGTAACGTGCAAAAGCCGGCCAAGCTTGAAACGGGGCTGGAGATCAAGGTGCCGTTCTTCGTGAAAGAAGGCGACAAAATCAAGGTGAATACGGAGACGAGGGAGTTTGCGGGCCGGGCCTAAAGGCAGGCAATAGGGAGTAGGGAATAGGGAGTAGGACATTACCGCCGGCTATTGGCTATTGGCTGTTGGCTACTGACTGCTTTTCCCGTTTGGCCTGGAATTCAGCTTGGGATATACTGGTTGAGGCCTTTTGAGCAGGGGAGATCCCTGTTGAATGACGCCTGCGGCGAGTAATATGCCCGCCAAAACCCTTAAAAACACGAGAAGAACAATGCCGAAGTTGAAGACACATTCGGGCGCAGCCAAGCGCTTCAGCAAGACTGGCACCGGCAAGATCAAGCGGGGCCAGACGAAGACGCGGCACATCCTTACTTCGAAACCGCCAAAAGTGAAGCGCAAGCTGGGCCGGACCCTGCTGGTTTCAGATGGCGACTACAAGAAGGTAGCGCGCATGATTCCCTACGCCTAGGCGCTCCGCGCTGGAACTTTTTGGATGAGTTCCTGCATAGGGTCGATGATTCGGCCCCCGGTTGTGAAAGCGTTCGCACCGGCGAGAGACTGAAGGGCTTGAATGAGCGAGTGAAGAGGTTCCGAGCGGCGAGATCTGCCGCCTCCTGCCTCCAGCCGCGTAACTGAAACGCAAAAAGGAGAAAAGAACATGCCCCGCGTAAAACGGAGCACCAAACGCAGCGACCGGCGCAAGAAGATACTTGAGCGCGCCAGTGGATATTTCCTCACAAAATCGAGACTCTACCAGGCAGCGCAGGAGGCGGTTGAGCGCGGCCTGAAGTTCGGCTACCGCGGCCGGCGCGAAAAGAAGCGCCAGTTCCGCTCGCTGTGGATTGTGCGCATTGCCGCCGCAGCCAAGCTGAACGGCACCAGCTACTCGCAGCTCATCAACGGGCTCAAGAAGGCCGGCGTTGAGCTCGACCGCAAGATTCTGGCAGACATTGCCGTGAAGGACGCGGCGGGATTCACCGCGCTGGTGGATAAGGCCAAGTCGGCGCTGGCAGCCAAGGCGGCGTAAAAGAGATCTGGCAACACGACTGGCGGAAATGCGGCCCGGGGCTCCTATAGGAACTCCGGGCCGTTTGGCGTTTGGAATAAAGTGCTCGAAATGCTCTATTATTAATATATCGACAATTTTTTGTTGATTTGAAGAGTATAGAGGAGTAGATTCAGGCTGAGGTCAGGGAAACAGCTTATGATTCGACGTCTCGAAATTGAGAACTTCTACTCCATTCGCCAAACGCAGGTGATTGATTTAACGATCAACGCCGGGGTGCCGGACGAGGATGGGCGTTTCGGCAAACTGCGCGATGGAAGCGGTTTTCGAGTGCCCAGGACGGTTTCGATCTTCGGAGCCAACGCTTCGGGCAAATCAAATGCGCTGAGAGCATTATCATTTTTGCGCTGGTTTCTGGTCGATAGCTTCGAGACCCCGCCGGATGCACCGCTCCCCATCTTGCGCTTTGCAGACGGCAACCAGGCGCCTGCTCGGATCAAAGTCTATTTCGAATCGTCCGCGAATTACGAAGACCGTGCCCCGACGAATGGACCATTTGCTCAATACAGCTACGAGGTGAACATTGGGCCGTCACCTGGCAGACCGAATGTTGTGCTCTTTGAAGAGCTTCGTCAATTGCCCGTGAAAGGAAAATCGCGACGCATTTTTGTGCGCAACGAGAACGGCTCGGTGGAAGGCGGTACTGGACTTTCGCTCAAAGGGCTTAGCCAGATCCTCGCCAACCTCCGCCCAAACGTGAGCGCGACTTCAATGATCGCGCAATTCACAGGGAATGTGCCGATTGCCGGACTGCTCGCCTGGGCAAAAAGCATCTCGTCGAATGTTGCACCGGGAAACTACGAAAAAGCAGACAAAGGCGCCGCGACGAAGGCTTATGCGGAAAATTCATTGATGCGGAGTCATCTTCAAGGGGTCATAGCGAAGCTGGATTTCGGAATTCAGGGCATAAATCTGAGAGAGACTCCAGAAGGTATTCAACCGGAGTTTGTTCACTACGGCCTGAGTAGCCCGCTCCGCCTTAACGGCGAAAGTGAAGGGACACGCCAGTTTTATTGCATGCTTCCCACAATTTGGCATGCAATGGAGGCAAGTCGCGGGGGAATTGCAGTAGTCGATGAAATCGACTCAACCATCCATCCGGCTATTTTACCGGCGGTTTTGCAGTGGTTTTATGCGCCCACGAACATGACCGGAGCACAGCTTTGGTTTAGCGGACACAGCATATCGCTGCTCGAAGAACTTCGCAAAGAAGAGATTTTTTTCACGGAAAAAGACGGACAAGGACGCACCAGCATTTATGGCCTCAAGGACATTGAAGGCGTACGCCGTGTGGACAACTTCTACCAAAAATATCTGGGGGGCGTGTACGGCGCCGTACCGCGCATCGGGTGAGCGCGCGGATACCGCAGCGAAAGAGGATTTACCTCGGCTGCGAAGGTGAGAGCGAACAATCCTACGGCAAGCGCCTCAACGAAATCGCGGATGAAGCCGGCCTGCATCTACACATTGATTGTGACGTTCTGCAGCCTGGAAGCGGAGACCCGCTCGCGCTTATCGAAATGGCAGTAAGGCACATTCGCCAAAAAGTTTCGAACCGAGGGCTGTTCGCTCATCGCGCCGTCATTCTCGATGCTGACAAGCTGAACATCTCTCCTGACCGGGATGCCCGAATTCCACGCCTTGCCGAGTCACACAGTATTCAATTGATCTGGCAGCGCCCATGTCACGAAGGCTTTCTGCTGCGACATTTTCCTCGACGCGACACAATCAGGCCTCTGACCGCGGGTCTGGCGATGGCAGCGCTGGTAAACTTTTGGCCGGAGTTCCGCAAAGGCATGACTGCCCGCGAACTCGCAACTCGCATCGATCAGGCATCGGTCCTGCGAGCCGCCGCCGTCGAGCCAGACTTGAATGCATTTCTTGCTCTTATAGGACTCATCGACCCGCGCTAATCGTTGCTCAAAAACCCTCCCACCGCTTTCTGCCACATCTCCGGCTGGTCGATGAAGTTCATGTGCCCCGAGTTGGGCAGAATGACGAGCTTGGAGCCGGCGATCTTCTCGTGCATCTCCTTGCTCAACGATGGGTCGCACTCGTCGTGGTCGCCCACCACGATGAGGGTGGGCACGTGGATGGTGGGCAGGCGATCGACCCATTCCACTGACTTGAGGTTGCCGTCGATGATGAATTCGCCGTGGGAGCCCCACATTTCACGGTAGAGCTCCCAGTTGGTGGGCGCATTGCCGGTGGCGGGGTCGTAGTTGGCGTCGGGCCGCGCGCCGTAGAGGAACGGGAAGTAGCCGTCGCCCCAGGCCAGCGTCTCGTACTCGGCCGGGTAGCGCCCGTGTTCCCACTTGGCGCCCTTGCCGTAGAGGCCGGCAGCTTCAAGCTGGTTCAGGCGGGCAAGTTTTTCAGGCGGCATGGCGGCCTTCTCGCGGGCCAGCACGGCATTCATCTCACTGGTCGAGGCAAAGGTGCTGTTGAGGATGAGATGGCGCAGGTTCTTCTGATACTTGAGCGCGTAGGCCTCGGCCAGCACGCCTCCGCAACTGTGGCCGAGCAGGTCGATTTTGCCCAGACCGAGAGCGACGCGCACCGCTTCAACGTCGTCGGCCATGTTCTCGATGGTGTACTTCGACGCGTCCTGCAGGCGCTCTGACTGGCCTGAACCCCGCTCGTCGATAAAAATGAGCCGATGGGTGCGCGCCAGGGGCAACAGCCAGGGCAGAAAGTAGGTGTGGTCGGCGCCGGGTCCGCCGTGGAGCACCACCAGCGGCTCGCCTTTGCCGAACTCGACGTAGTAAATGAGCACGCCGTTGGCGTCGACGTACCCCGATTGCTGCGGGTATATTGCGGCTGGAGTTTGCGCGACGGCACAGGCGGAGGTGAGGGACAGTGTGAGTGTGAGGGCGAGTGTGAGTGTGAAGGCAAGGAGGCGGGTTTTCATAGGGGAAATGGTACGGCATAGCCTCCGCTTTTTTGCAGGGAAATCGAGTAGCGAAAACCCGAAGGCACGCTTGGGCGCGCATCTGCTGCAGGCAATGCTTTATCCTGCTGTTTACGCATATGAGTGAAGGAATACCAGATCTGACGGCGTTTGATGACGACGCGCTGAGGGAGGCGTTCACGGCGCTTGAGAACCGTGCTCGCGTCGAGGCCACTTTCGTTTCTAATGAGTCGGATGCCGAGATGTTCCGCCTGCGATGGCTGGGCCGCAAACAGGGCCGCCTGAACGAGGTTTCGGGCCGATGGCTGAAAGCCGCCCCGCCTGAAGCCAAGAAGTCGCTGGGGCTGCGCTTTAATGCGCTCAAGGCGGTGGTGGAGCAGCTGCTGGATTCGGCGCTGGGCGCCGGACCAAGCGATGCGTCGCTCAAGGCCGACGCCATCGACATTACGCTGCCCGGGACAAAGCGCCTGACCGGCGCCGAGCATCCGATAACCCGCACGATGAACGAGATTGTGAGCGTGTTTGCGGCGCTCGGCTACTCGGTTGGGGTGGGACCCGAGGTGGAGACCGATTTCTACAATTTCGAGAGCATGAATTTTCCGCCGGGACATCCGGCGCGCGACACGCAGGACACGCTGGTGGTGGCAGGGCAGGATCGCAGACCACCGCGCGACCGGCTGCTGCTGCGCACGCACACCTCGCCGGTGCAGATGCGGACGATGGAGCAGCAGCCCCCGCCGGTGCGGATCGTGATTCCCGGCAAGGTGCACCGTAACGACGCGGCCGACGCCACGCACTCGCCCATCTTCCATCAAGTTGAAGGACTGTGCGTGGACACCAACATCACCTTCAGCGATTTGAAGGGCACGCTCGACCACGCCATGAAGGCGCTGTTCGGCGCGGCGGTCAAAACGCGCTTTTTCCCATCGTTCTTTCCGTTCACCGAGCCCAGCGCCGACGTGCAGATCAGTTGCATCTTTTGTGGAGGAAAAGGCTGCAGAAAATGCAAGCAGTCCGGTTGGATTGAGCTGCTGGGCTGCGGCATGGTCGATCCGGCGGTCTTCGCCTTCGCGGCAGAGAAGCAACCGGCCTACGACGCGAAGAAGATCTCTGGCTTCGCCTTCGGCATGGGCGTGGAACGCATTGCCATGATGAAGTACGGGATCAGCGAGATTGGGTCGTTGTATGCGGGGGATATGAGATTCTTGGGGCAATTCGCATGACAGACACCGGGAAGAGCATCGGCGAGGAGGGGCTGCTCAAGCGCGCATCTCGTATAGGCGAGAAGCTTCAGGGCGAGGCTGGCTGCTCGATGCCTGGAACGCACGACCGAATAGAGGAGTGTCGCTACTTTTTCGGCAAGATGCTTGAAACGTACCACTCTCCGAACGAATTTCGGTGGAACCTACATGCGTTTGTCCAGGCAACTAAGAGTTTCGTAGACATTGGCAACAGCGAATCCCAGAATGCTCCTGCGTTCGTAGGTTTTCGAAAAGCGCAAGAAGCGCTGAAAGCTCTTCCTGATTGGCAAAAACTCAGCAAATTGAGGGACGAAATAGTTCACAAGGAGCCCTTGCTCGCGAGCTCATCCGTAATGATCGGTATGTATCGCGGCACCAGGTTGAAGATGACCTTTCGTATTTCAATACCCACACATTTACCAAGCTGGCTCGCCATAGCTCGGAGTCGGAATGACGCGACATTCCTTTCACCTCATCGCGAAGGAAGTGGAGAACAAATAGGGCTCGTAAGAGAATGGAGGCTTCCACGCTTTGACCGAGAGCTGGCGGAAGTCTGCCACGACATTTTAGACCACTGCGGAAAGGCCATGCGGGCCGCTCCCGGGCACGAGACATTGACGGGCGTCTGCGCGGGACTGGATGTTGGTCCGCACAGGTTGCTGCTTGAGCAACAGTTATTTCCGGAAGTATCGGCGGCTTGCGCTTGGGACGTCGCGCCCCCTTCGATCATGAATGCGATCAAGGAAACTGAAATCACGTCGCTGCCTGATGGTGATGGAGATGAATTGCACCGGGTTCAGGCGGGTACCAGTGTTGAGGCGTGGCTCGGCGACGGGAAGAACTGGGGTAACGGGTACTCTTCTCTCCTAATTGCACGCATCGGTGGCAGAGAAATAGACAAGGATGGGGCGGGGTTCTATCTTAGGAGCGCATTTACGAGACCGTCTCCGACAGAGAATGCTAACGGCAAGGATCGACCGTGAAAATACTGACCAATTGGCTTCGATCGTATCTTCCTCAGTTGCGCGTCGACGACGCGCAACTCGCCGAGGATCTGACCCTGCGCGGCATTGCCGTCGAGGGCATCTATTCGCTGGGTGAGGGCAACGGCTCGCTCTACGAGATGGACATTACCACTAACCGCGTGGATGCGATGAACCACTATGGCATCGCGCGGGAGGCGGCTACGATTTACGGGCTGGCGTTGCCGGCTCTTCAGTATGCATTGCCTGGGGCGAGGCCGACGGAGCAGCCGTTCTCGGTGAAGATCGAGGCCACAGACGCCTGCGGCCGCTTCACCGCGCGGGTGCTGCGTGATGTGACGATCGGCGAGTCGAGGGACTGGTTCGCGGGCGCGGAAGTGAAAACCTTTTTCGGCCTGCTCGAACAGAAGTTGATTTCGAACGCGGTGGATGCCACGAATTTTGCCTGGCTTGCCATGGGCCAGCCGACCCATGCGTTCGATCTCGACAAGATCGATGGCGGCATTATTGTGCGCCGCGCCCGCAAGGGCGAAATGCTTAAAACGCTTGATGGACTGGTGCGCATTCTCGACCCCGACGACCTGGTTGTGGCCGACCACAGAAAGCCGCTGGCCCTGGCCGGGGTAATGGGCGGCTGGGACACGATGATTACGGCGGAGACGAAGAATGTGCTGGTTGAAGCGGCCTGGTTCGATCCCATGGCGGTGCGGCGCACGGCGCGGCGCCACGGACTGCACACTGACGCGAGCCACCGTTTTGAGCGAGGCGCGGACTTCAACGCTGCGCCTGTGGCATCCGCTCTGGTGAGTGCAGTCCTGCTGGCCAGCGGAGGATGGATCGAGGGCGAACTGGTGGACGTACGCGTGGAAGCGATTGAGGCGCGGACGGCAAGTAGAAAGCCGATTTCGCTCCACCTCGGCGAGGTATACCGGATGCTTGGCGCCACCCTGGACAAGGATGGCATCGTAGCGGAGACTGTCGAAACGGTTTTGAAGGGGTTGGGCTGCAGGCTATCTGAGGACTTGGGCGACCTGCGGGAGGGAAGCCTCTCATGGAACGTCGCGCTGCCCAGCTGGCGGCTCGATCTTGAACGCGAGATTGACCTCATTGAAGAGATCGCGCGGGTCTACGGATACAACCGGTTTGCCAATACGCTGCCGGCATTCGGCGAGGGCGTAAAGGCGCTGCCATGGGCTGAAAAAGAGACAGCAGTGCGCGACACGTTGCGCGCGGCCGGCTTCAATGAAGCCATCTCGAGCAGCTTCTGCTCGGCGGCCGAAGGCGCGCTCACTGCGCCGCAGCCGGGGCTGGTGGTGCCGCTCGGCAATCCGTTGAGCGAGGAAGCCGGGGTGCTGCGGCCGTCGCTCATTCCGGGGATGCTGTCGATGATTGCCGGCAACCTGAATCGCGACGTGAGCGATGTGCGGTTATTCGAGCTGGGAACGGTCTTCAGCGGCACTGCCGAGAGAGTCGACGAGCGGCCTTCGCTGGCCTTTGGCGCAGCCGGAGCGCTGCCGCAAGAGTCGGCGCTGCACCCTTCGCGCTCCATTGACTTCCACGACATCAAGGGCGCGGTTGAACATTTGCTTTCGCGATTCGAAATCAAGGCGGTTTATTTCGACCGCTTCCCTGCCGAGGCCGGCATCATGCCGGAGTGGCTGCACCCCTATCGCTCAGCGCGTGTGGTTGCCGAGGGCGTTACCGCTGGCTGGTTCGGGCAGCTGCATCCGCGCGAGGCCGCATCGCGCAAGATCGAGGACGCGGTGCGGGTGGGCGAGATCTATCTCGACCGGCTGTACAAGTTGCCGTTGCGGACGCCGGCGGCGAAGGAAATCTCGCGGTTCCAGCCGGTGCGGCGCGACTTTTCTCTGGTGCTCGATGAGAGCATTGCGTGGGAGACGCTCGACGGAGCCTTGCGATCGTTGCAGATTCCCGAGCTGGTCGACTGGCGAGTGCGCGAGGTTTTTCGCGATGCGCGAATGGGCAAGGGCGAGTACTCGCTGCTGCTGGGCACAACCTTCCAGGCGCCCGACCGCACGCTGCGTGAGCTGGAACTGCAGAGCTTCCAGACCCAGGTGGTGGAGGCTGTTGGCAAGGTTGGCGCAAGATTGCGCGGATAAGGAGTTTTCCGCAGCAATCCGGGCTATACTCGAACGGGCAAAGGCACTTTAAGGGAGTGGAGAGATTGATGATGTCGGAATCGCTATGGGCAGCTGAGACAAACCCTGGTCTGGAAGAGCATGCGGAGCCTGAATCGGTAGAACGGGCTGAACCCCGGGACAAGGACGAGTCGCAGCCGGAACAGCATGAAGAGGTTGCGCCGCCGGTTGCGCTGGCCGTAAGCGAGGACGATTTTTCGGCCCTTGAAGAGCGCGTGCTGCGCGCGGTGGCAATGTTAAAGCACGAGCGGCAGGCGCGCGCTGCAGCCGAGGTGCGTATCGCTCAGGCGGAAGAACACGCCACCAGGGCAGAGGAAGAGCTTGGCGCGCTGCAGACACAACTCAACCAGCAGACGCCGCTCGTGGAGCAGTTGCAAAACGAGATTTCCAGCCTGCGCGCCGAGCGCGACACGGTGCGGCATCGCGTCGAGCGGCTGCTTGGGCAGCTCGACTCGCTTGAGATTTGAGGCTCCGATGGCTGCCGAATCCACCAACAATCCGATGGAATTCGTGACGGTTGAGATCTACGATCAGCTCTATCATCTGGCCGGCAACAACGCCCCTTACCTTCGTGAACTTGCGCGGCAAGTGGATGCAAAGATGCGCGCCGTAGCTGCGCAGGGTCATACCGCCGACTCGCTGCGGGTTGCCGTATTGGCAGCATTGAACTTCGCCGACGAACTCTCCCAGGCGCGCTCGGCCGATCCCACGGTAGGACGTCTGCGCACCTCCTGCCTTAACGGGCTGCTCGACGAAGTACTCGAGGAAGCAAGAAAGACTGCCTCGTAAATCCGGACTTGATTCACAGAAAACCGCATTTGCCAAACTGCACATGCGAGGGATCACTAACCGGCTGACGTGGACTTTTGCGCGGAGATCGCTGCCCCCCGGGGCGCCCGAGAGATCAATCTTGAGCGCCCCCCATTACCTTTTGGGCAGACGATCTTAGAAATTCTTAAAGTCTGATTCTTCCCCTCCGATAAGAGCTGAAGTAAGGGAATGCCTGCCGTTCCCGTTAGTGCGGTTCCAGAGTCAACGTGACCCTTTCCAATATCGTGCTGAGCGGCTTTTTCTTGAGGAAAAAGCCGCTCAGCCGGGACGGTTCCGGGATGCAGCAACTCTGAAACCGATGTATTGCCGCGCCTTTCATCCGCGCGGAGTCCGGAGGACTGCATGACCCGCCTGACCACCCGATTTTTTATGGCCTTTGGGCTTGGCTTTTTGTTCTCGTCAACGGCAGCGTTGGCGCAATTGCCGCTCAGTGATGAAGAGCTCTCGCAACCGGCTGCCCGTATGGGTAGCGGCCAGGTCGTGATTCCTCATTCGGGAATCCAGCGCCCCGACGATGTTGGCATCCGCGCGCGCACTCTTTACAAAATCTTCGTTCCCACCGGCCGTCCGCAGGGTGTGGTGGGTTTCGGAGAGGATGAAGTTGTCTCGCGGGAAACGGCGGCGAAGCCGGTGCAGCCGATTGCGGGATACTTCGCCGAGACTCCTGCGTCGGTTGCCTGCCTCTATCACCTGGTGACGGCGACATCGGGCTGCAACCTTGCAACCTTGACCACCGTCGCAACAGGAGGCTCAAAGGCAATCGCTATTGTTGATGCCTTTGACTACCCCACCGCGCTGGTTGATCTGACGGCCTACTCCCAGCAATTCGGACTCCCGGCCCCAACTTCATCAACCTTCACCATAGCCTGGCCCGGAACGGCCAAACCCGCGCCTGATCCCGATTGCGCGAACTACGGCGGCTGGGACTGCTGGGCCACCGAATCGGCGCTCGACATCGAGATGGCGCACGCAGCCGCGCCCTCGGCGCACATCTACCTGGTCGAAGCGGCCTCAAGTGACTTTAACGACCTCTTCGCTGCGGTCACTACCGCCATCTCGCTGGTAAAGGCTGCCGGCGGCGGAGAGGTTTCAATGAGCTGGGGCGGCAGCGAGTTTTCCACCGAGACGCAGTCGGACACGATCTTCACTGGGACAAACGTTGTGTTCTTCGCGTCGAGCGGCGACAGCGAAGGCACTGTCTATCCATCGGTTTCTCCAAATGTGGTCGCGGTCGGCGGCACAACCATCTCGCGCAATCCATCAACGATGGTTTTTGAAAACGAAGTCGCATGGGAAGACACGGGGGGCGGGTACAGCATGTATGAGCCGCGGCCGTCGTTCCAGAGCAGCATCTCGTCAACGGTGGGCGCGCATCGCGGGGTGCCCGATGTAGCCGCGGTGGGCAATCCGCGCACCGGAGTGTGGGTCTACAACAGTTACGAAAACACCTATAGCGGAACCGTGTACCCGTGGAACATCGTCGGCGGCACCAGCGTGGCCTCGCCCCTCTGGGCTGGAATTGCCAATCACGCCGGCCACTTCAGCACATCCACACCAGCTGAAGAAACCTTAATCTACGCAAACGGCAAGACGGCCGCAGACTTCCGCGACATTGACGCCGGAACCTGCGGCTACTACGAGGGCTACGAGGCGGTGACTGGCTGGGATCCGTGCTCCGGCTTTGGCGCGCCGCTGGGATCGGCAGGCAAATGACCGCGCTGCTGGTGCACAGTCTCAGCCGGCCCGGGTGTAAGATTCCTGTGAAACGGGAAAACTTATTCGGAGTGATGCGCTTATGTCTGGCTCAAACCACTCGCGGCGGCTCAGGAATTGCGTCTGCGCGGCGCTGGCTTTGGTAATTGCAACGGGCGTCTACGGCCATGGCGCCGAAAAGCCGGGGCCGGCACAACCCGGCGAACCGACCGACCCTAAAGCGAGAAAAACTTATGCGGGGGCGATTGAGTATGAACACCAAGGCATGAAGTCCGCCGCGATCGAAGACTTTCGCAAGGCCAACAAGCAGGACGGCGGCCATTGCACCAAGTGCGTGGACCGCGCCTACAGACTGGCCCTCGAAATCGACGACTACAAAGCCGCGGAAGGGGTGATTGCGGACCAGATACCTCTGGCTGCAAACGACAGAGAACGCGCCGATCTGCATTTTCGCCTGGCGCTGGCCCTGCAGCGCCAGGGAATCAAAGATAAGAAGGAAAAATGCTTTACCGATAGCTGCCAGGAGTTCAAAACGGCGCTCGCTCTCGATCCCGGATACACGAGTGTCGACTACGCCATGGGTATTTCGCTGGCCTATCTGCACCAGGACGACGCGGCCCGCGACGAGTTCAAGGCATTCCTCAATCAGGATCAGACCGAACCGTCACTGCACGAGCGTGCGCAGCGTTACGCCGAACGCATTGACCTTGCGCGCGCCCGCATGGCCCCGCCGTTCACGGCAACCACCATCGATGGACAGCGCATCTCGCTCGACAGCCTGGCCGGCAAAGTGGTGCTCATCGACTTCTGGGCCACGTGGTGCGGTCCCTGCCGCGAGGCTTTACCGCATGTGAAACAGATTGTGCATCGATTCGAGGGGCAGCCGCTGGTGGTGATCAGCGTGAGCCTGGATGACGACGCAGCGAAGTGGAGGGAGTTTGTCGCCAAAAACCAGATGACCTGGCTGCAGACGCGCGACAGCGGATTCTCCAGTTCCATTGCGCGCGAGTTCGAAGTGAATGCCATCCCCGCCACGTTTACCATCGACGCCGACGGGGTGCTTGAGGATCAGCACGTGGGCGACGCGGATATCGAAGGCAAATTGAAGAAGCTGATTGCGCACGCGCAGGAGCTGGCGAACCGCAGGAACGCTGAACCGGCAGCCGTCAAGCCGGCGGGAACCGGCAACTGAGAGTCGGTTCCGGATTTGGTCTTCCCCTCCCGAAAGCGGCGGCGCAAGAACTTAACACAACTTGCCCCGATTGCACAAGACTTGCAATTCTTCGCTATTATCCCTACTATCCGCATTAGAAACCGGCCTGCAAAGCAGGTGAGGTGCTTGAAGCTGGTTGAACCTACATTCATTGAACAGGGGTTCGACTCGACAATCGGTTCTGTGTGCCGTGTCCGCCAGTCCGGAATGCCTAATGAACCGCGGAGAACCCCACCGTCCTAGGACGGGTTCACCAGCCCATCGCCCACGGCCCCGCGGGTCGGATTTCTGTTTCCGCGAAGAACGCGGTTGCGAGCCTTGCTTTTGGGCAATAGATTCGCATGTGCGCGAAGGCGAGTATTGAATCTGTTTGAATGTCGCTGCCTCAAGGGCTAAACCCTCGAAATCCATTTTGACGCCCTATCGGCACGGCTGAAGCCATGCCCTGATACAAGACAGCGCGCCGCTTGTTTTTTCCGCACCGCGTAATGCCCGCAGAAGTTTTGCCCGGTCTATATACAGGCCGAAGTCCGTATCCTTCAAGCTGACCCGGCGACCAAACGTGAAGGGGCGGCACTCGATGCCGTATGCTTGCCTCACGTGCATCCCGTCTTAATCCACATCGGGTCTCTCATCATTCCGTCGTACGGAGCGATGGCTGCATTGGGTGTACTTGCGGCGCTCTTTCTGGCGCAGCGCACCGCGCGCATGGCGGGCATCGATGCCGCGAAGACCTGGAACCTGTGCGTGATTTCGCTCTGCGCCGCGCTGGTCGCCACGCGGCTGCTGCTGGTGGCCGTCAATTGGAGCGCGGTCCGGACGCATCCGCAGTGGGCGCTGAGTCTGGCCATGGTGCATCATCCCCTGGTTGGTGGAATCGGAGTGCTTGCTGCAGCGGGCGCCGCGGCTCTCTATATCCGGCTGCGTGGAATTCCAGCGCTGGCTGCCGCCGACGCACTTGCCGCGCCGACTGCGCTGGGACTGGCCTGCGAACAGGTTGGCGCACTGCTGGCCGGCGCCGGATACGGCACCGACGCAACCGTTCCCTGGGCGGTGACTTACCAGAGCCCTGCGGCTGCGCTGTGGAGCGGAACGCCGCTCGGTGTTCCTTTACACCCGGTGCAGGGCTATGCGGCGCTGGCATTTCTTACACTTTCCATTCTGCTGTTCGTCTGGCTGCCGGCGCGCCGGCGCCAGGGCGACATCGCCGGCATTTGCCTCATGGGGATGGGAACCGCGATCTACTTTACCGAGTTGTGGCGCGACCCTGAGGGACGCGGCTCGATTCTGAATGGCGCGCTCGATGGACCGCAGATCGCGGCGATGGCGATGGTGCTGGGTGGTGCGTGGATTCTGAGGGAACGGAAGAAGAGCGAGTCAGTAAGTCAGCAGGCCAGCGAGTCGGCGGCATCTGAACCGGGCACGGAAGCTGCGCATGAGTGAGCCTCGCATCTTCGAAGTTTCGGCCGAGGCACGCGGGCAGCGGCTCGATCAATTCCTCGTCAAACTGCTCGCCGATGTGAGCCGGTCGCGCGTGCAGTTGCTCATCGATCAGGGCGATGTGCGCGTAAACGGCGCGGCGGCCAAGGCCTCAGCGAAGCTGCGTGGCGGCGAGCGGATCGAGGTTACCGGCGAGCCGCATCCGGCGCCCCTCAAAGCCGAGCCCGAAGCGATTCCGCTCGATGTGGTTTACGAAGATGGGGACCTGGCGGTGATTAACAAGCCGGCGGGGATGATGGTGCACGCCGGTTCGGGCCGGACCGACGATGCGCGCAGCCGCGGCACGCTCGTGAACGCATTGCTGCATCGGTTCCGGCAGCTCTCTGCGGCAGGTGGCGACCTGCGTCCCGGCATTGTGCACCGGCTCGATAAGGAGACCAGCGGGCTGATCGTGGTGGCCAAGAACGACCGCGCGCACGCGGCGCTGGGCGAAATGTTCTCGTCGCGGCTCATCAAAAAAACTTACGTGGCGCTGGTCGAGGGCAGGCTCGTGCGCGACCAGGGAACCATCTCTGCCTCGGTCAGCCGCGACCGCGTGCGCCGCACCCGCATGACCACGCGTCCTAACGAAAACGCCCGTTCGGCAGTCTCTCATTATGAGGTGGCGCGGCGGCTGGAGACGCGCTTTGGCTCCTACACGCTGGTGAAAGTGCGCATCGAGACCGGCAGAACCCACCAGATCCGCGTGCATATGGCGTCGATCGGTCACCCCGTGGTGGGCGATACGTTGTATGGCGCGGCGGGTGTGATCGTGGAGAAGAGGCCGGCGCGACCGGGAAAGGCCGCAGGGCGGCGCGAGGGCGAGGGAGAAAAACTCAGACTGGGGCGCAACTTTCTGCATGCGGCGCGGCTGGAGTTTGCGCTCCCGACGACGGGTAAGGCTCTGGCGCTGGAAGCCCCACTGCCTGAGGAACTTGCCGCGTTTCTCGAACGGCTGGAGAAGCCGGCAAAACGCGCCGCAACGGCATGAAGTTGCGGTCCGGGAAAAAATCCGGAGCGATTGTTAAAATATGAGTGACATGATGCGAAACCTTTTGTGCCTTGCGCTGGCTGCGATTGTTGTGGCCGCCGCGCCTTCTCAACAGCCTTCAACGCCCGCGCACTCGGCCACCGCTCAGCAGACGGCTGCTCCAGCACCCCAACAGGCGCCGGCGTCAGCAGCTCAGCCCGCGCAGCAGACTGACACGGCCGGTGATGAGAAGACGCCGGTAATCACCGTTCCCGTCAACGAGGTTCCACTCATCTTCACGGTGACCGACGGCCACGGCCGCTACATTCCCAACCTGCAGCAGAGCGACTTTGCCCTGCTCGATAATCAGCGCGCCCCGCTGCGGGTTAACCGCTTCCGCCAGCAGATCAACCTGC
>Ga0335074_10005147_pt1 | contig 18074 bp, 14 predicted proteins | sample Lox_Sample_23_FD_206715 | JGI IMG/M metagenome (GOLD analysis project Ga0335074, IMG submission 206715) | Soil microbial communities from Loxahatchee National Wildlife Refuge, Florida, United States - Lox_Sample_2.3 | ecosystem: Environmental > Terrestrial > Soil > Wetlands | place: USA... | reverse complement strand
GCGAATGAAACACGCCGATCACATCCAGACCCTTGGCGCGCGATTCGCGGTCCACGCGCTGCAGGTCTTTCGGATCGATCACGAAAAAATCTTCCTGCGGACCAGTGTAGGAGTTCGGCACCGGCACAGCCTCCGCCACCACGCCATCCGCGCCGATCATGAGGCCGCAGCCTTCCTTGGGAAACGTGCTCTCGACGTGGGAAACCATCGTCTCCCAGGCCGACTTATTGATCCTGATCATGCCAAAACGATTCGCTCAGATATTTGTACGCGCTGTCGGCCAGGATGGTGACGATCACGCCCGGACGCCCGGCCTCGGCCAGCGAGCGCGCGACTTTGGTCGCCGCCACCAGGTTCGCGCCCGACGAAATGCCCGTCAGCAGCGCCTCTTCGCGCGCCAGGCGCCGGCACATGGCGTAGGCGTCTTCGGTCTCGATCCAGATGTTGTCGTCGGCGAGCGTCGCGTCGTAAATGCCGGGTACGATCGCCGTCGGCATGTGCTTCAGCCCTTCCAGGCCATGAAACCCCGACGAGGGCTGCGCCGAAATGCATTGAATCCCCGGCACTTCCTCGCGCAGCCGCCGGGTGTTGCCCATAAATGTGCCGCTGGTGCCCATGGAGGCCACAAAGTGGGTGATCCGGCCTTCGGTTTGGGCCAAAATTTCGAGCGCGGTGCCGTTGTAATGCGCTTTCCAGTTGGCTGGATTGTTGTACTGATCGGGATAGAAGTAACTGTCAGGATTGGACTTATATATCTCGCGGCAGAGCCGGATGGCGCCGTCGGAGCCTTCGGCCGGATCGCTGAAAACCATCTCCGCGCCATAGGCCTGGAGCACGTTTTTGCGCTCCATAGAGGCGTTTTTGGGCAGGCAAAGCTTCACTTTGTAGCCTAAAAAGGCGCCAATCATGGCATAAGCGATGCCTGTATTGCCGCTGGTGGCGTCCAAAAGGACCTTGTCGCGGGTCAGTTTGCCGCTCCGCTCGCCCTCCCGGACCATGTTCAGACCGGCGCGATCCTTCACCGACCCGCCGGGATTGAAAAACTCGGCTTTACCGAAGATTTCGACGCCCGGGAACTCGCGCGCGAGGCGCTCCAGGCGGATTAGAGGTGTATTTCCAATGAGTTGCAGCAGATCAGAGGCGACGAGACAGGGTGCGGCAGCAAGGATCATCGCAGGAACCTATGCAATTCTATCAGGCGGCAATTCCAATAGGCTACTAGGGTTGGATGCTGGAAGGCTGTTTTGGTCGCTCGTTTTTGGTCAGCAGCGAGGGGATCGACGGCTGGATCGGCTTGTTGGGCTGCGCTAGGACCAGATTCTTGATCTGCGGCTCGAGATCCTTGAAAAGCTGGACCGCGAGCGCGCTGGTGAACTTGTAGGAGGCGGCCTTGGAGCCGGGAACGTAGGCGACGATGGTGCCATAGAAGCGGTCACCGACCATGAAGACGAAGGTGGCGGTGCGGCTGACCACTTTGTCGCCGGTCACGTGGCCGTTGGCGGAGAAGCTTTCGAGGCGATTGTCGCCCGTGCCCGTCTTGCCGCCGACTGGAATAACTTTGCCGTCCGCGAGCGCGATCCCACCGTGGGCGCGGCGTCCGGTACCGTTCTCCACCACGCCGATCAACTCGCCGCGCACGAGCTGGGCGATGAGGGGCGAAATCACTCGCTCGCCGGTGCGCGCCTGGTGCACCATTACGGTTTCGGTAGGCGTGGCGGCGCCGAAATGCAGTTGTTCAATCTTGATGGTGGGATTTCGAACGCCGTCGTTTTGAATGATGCCCATGAGATCAGCCAGCGCGGCGGGAGTATCGCCGGAGACGCCGATCACGGTGGCATAGGAAGGAACCAGCGAATCGAAGGGGTAGCCCTGGCGCTTCCAGGCTTTGTAGATCTCCTTGAACGCGTCCTGTTCGGTAAGAGTGCGAATGCGGATATCCTGCTGATGCTTATAGTGGCTGCGGAAGAGCCACCAATACACATCCTGGCGGAGCTGCGTGCTGGCGGCGGTGAGCTGCTTGAAATTGGCCGTGGGATGCGTCTCGCGGTAGTTCAGCATCCACAGCTCGAGGGGATGAACGTGCGCCAGATAACCGCGATCGGCGAGGTCGAACTTGTCGATTCCGTATTTTTCGTAGAGCTCGGCCGGATCGTCTTTTTTGACGAGCACGCCCGCCGGAAAGTGCTTCTTCATGAATGCCGTGAACTCGTCGAGACTCGCGGCCGGTTTCACGGAGCGATAGATCACCGCGGCGCGCAGAGGAGTCAGATGACCGTCCTTAGCGATTGTCTCCAAGGCCTGGTCGGACGTCTGGCCCCGATACTTGGCGTAGAAGCGCGAAAGATAAACCGTGCCTTCCTGGTCCGCAAAGCGGGCCAGATATTTTTGCCGCGCGGGATCGTTCCAATCGGCGAGCACCTCAGGTGATGTTCCGGGAACGCGGTAACGATAGTAGTTCACGATATCGCGCATGAGCCGGATGAAGACCAGGTTCACGGAATTCTGGAAGCCGCTCGCCACGGTGAAGTTCTGGAAATCCTCCTGCTTCTCGAAGTTCGCGAAGACGTGGACGCCGCCACCGGTATAGAACGCCTCGCCGGGATTGCCCGAATACTTGCGATCGAGGGAGGCTTGGAGCATGGCCTTCAGGCTGCGATCCTGTGTGGTGGACAAATACTGGATGGCCCACTGAGTGAGGTGATCGTCGGGCAAGATCTGAACCGCTTTGAGCTGCTCGGGCGTCATGCGGACGTATTGCCGATGCAGGCCTTGGATGATTTCAAGGTAATTGATCAGAGTGCGGAGCTTGGCAGTGGAGCCCAGCTCCAGGCGCGTATTTTGATTGATATTCAGCGGCTGATCCAGATTGTCGGTCTGGACGCGGAGCAAGTTCACGCCGGGCTTGCGCTCATACAGCGTGAAGCTGTAGACCACTTTTGACGGGTCGGCGTCTTCGAGCAATTGATACTGGGTGAGATTGGCGGCGGCGGCCTGCTTGCGATCGGCGATCTGCTCAAAGAATCGCGTGATTCCCTGCTGGGCCGGCTGATCGATGGTGGTTTGCACGGTCAAATCCAAGCGGTCGAGCTCGTAGGTGCTGTTCAAGCCGAGGAGCGGAACGAGCGATACGCGGATGCTGTTGGGCGCTTTGTTTTGGACGTAATCTTCCACGGCATGGCCGGGGGCGCGGCGCAACGGCGCAATATCTTGCTTGAGCGCCAGATCGCGCAGGCGGGCGGAAATGAGGCCGCGCTCGGCGAGGGCGCGCAGATAACGATCGGTCTGCCTCTCGAGCGCCTTCGGTTCTTCGACCAGGTAGACGTGCGGGGATCGCAGCGCGAGGAGCAGGGACAGCGTTTCGCGATAGGCGCGGGCGCGCATGCGCATCTCACGCGCACTGAGCGAGGATTCGGGCGCTTCGAGCAGCGGATTCACCTGCGAAACATCCGCGCCGTACCAGACCCACAAGCCATCGCCAAGGCCCTGGACATCACCGTAGCCCGGCGAGGCGGCGAGCGGGATGGAATTCACGTAGCCGCGAATGATTTCCTGCTGGGCATGCAACGTGGTCCAGCCGTCCTGATAGGCGGCCAGGGTCGCGGAAGTCATCTGGCGGAGCTTGTCCACCGGAGAACTGGTCCGGCCGCGGGGCGAATGGCGAAGCTTTTCCAGCTGCGTAGCCAAAGTGCTACCGCCGACCACGGGATGCTTCGAGTCTACTTTGTGGAGGCTGTAATCGATCACGGCTTTGCCGAGGCGATCCCATTCGACCGCGGGATTATGAGTGGGATGCTCGGAATCGAGCATGTGGCGATTCTCGATGAACAGCAGCGTCTGAACGACGAGCGGGGGAATGCTCGAATAGTTGGAATAAACTCGCTCGGGGCGATCGAAAGAATAAAGGTCCCGACCGTTCCGGTCGACGATGCGCAGTCCCGCCTGATCTTTCTGGCTATAAACCGGATAGAGTCCGATGCCTAAGAGGGAGGCAAGCAGCTCCGAGCTGTGCGCCTGCGCTTCAATCTGGAAACCGCGCGCCTCGAGCCGCGGAAGAAACGCCGGGATGCGGGCATAGCCCAGCGTCCAATCATAAGGACCGTCGCCCGGATAGTGAATGGACGGGCTTTTTCCGTCGGCGAGACGGTATGAGATATGACGATCAGCTTCGCGGAAGAGGCTGGATTCGATCCAGGAGTTTTTTAACTCCAATCTAAGGGCTATAACAATAGTTACAGCGATCGCGGCGGAGAGGGCAATCCGCTGGACGTTCCTCGCTTGTAACCAGGCGCGCCAATGCGCAAGTGGAAAATCAGCCGTCCCGCCCCCTCCGTGCAAGTTCACCACATCTCACCTGCCGGTTAGATGCACGATGCGGCAAGTTAGTTTGCGTTATGTGAGTATGGCCTGGACTCGCCGTGCGCGCGCTGTGCGATATGGTGTAGTGATGAGTCTCGAAACTAATTATGTGAACCTTCCGGTGAGCGACGGTACGTCCATGAGGGCGTATGTCGCGCGTCCGAGCAAGCCGCGTGCTGGGCTGCTGGTGTTTCAGGAAGCATTCGGCGTGAACGCGCACATTCGCGACGTAACGGAGAGGTTCGCCGGGGAAGGCTATCTGGCCATCTCGCCGGAGCTTTTTCATCGCACGGCGCCAGGATTTGAAGCGGGCTACACGAACTTCGCGGAAGTGATGCCGCACATGGGGGCGCTGACCGATGCCGGACTCACGGCCGACATCCAGGCGGCGTACGGGTGGCTGAAGGACGGCGGCGCGAGCGACTTGCCGGTGGGCGCGACGGGGTATTGCATGGGCGGGCGAACGTCGATCCTGGCGGCGCTTACTGTACCTCTACAATGCGCGGTGTCTTATTACGGCGGCGGAATCGGGCCGAGCGAGCGGTTTCCGAGCCTGGTGGACAGGCTGAAGGAGTTGAAGGCGCCCACGCTGCTGTTCTGGGGCGGTCTGGACACGCATATCGGGACGGACGCGGTGCACGCCGTGGAGACGGCGTTGACAGCGGCGAAAAAGGATTACGTGAACGTGGTTTTTTCGAGCGCCGACCACGGATTTTTCTGCGATGCCCGCGCAAGTTACAACCCCGTGGCGGCGAGGCAGGCGTGGGCGCTGACGCTGGAGTTTTTGAAGCTGCACCTGGCGAGCATGGCGGATACGGTGGCGATGTAGGAGCGGGGCGGAAATCCGGTTGGCGGGTCTTTTGGAGTTTGGGGTGTCGGCTCGGGCGACAGAGTATCGCGGTGGTTTGGGCGTTTTTCGGCAAGTTGACGTGGAGGCGACATCACGGGAGTGATCTCTTAGAGCGCCAGTTCGCGATAGATTGGGATCTTCGCTCGACAGTCCTCAGGCCGAAAGTTAGCTGAGGTCTTTTTTGCCAGCAACCTGCCCGTAGGCGTTTTGCCGGGCACCGACCGCGAAGGGAAGGACTTTCTATAATGAGGCATGACGACGGTGGGTGCGCTTGAGACCCGGGTCCGTGAATGCATTAACCGGCCGCGCGTCCATCATGCTCTTTACAGCAATAATCTGAACGGCTTCTTTGTTGTTCGCAGCGCCCTCGATGCGATCGGCGATACCGCCATGGCGATTGATGCGTACCGCGGCCTGCAAGAAACGGCCAGCTACGGCGAGCGGTACCTGAGACTCTACGGTCTCCTGCAGGCGTTCTTTATTCAACAGGATGCCGCTCAGCATATTTTGGAAACCCTCGGCGTGACTTGTACCGAGTCGAACGACGATCTTCTCCACGTCCGGGAGATTCGAAACAATGCCGTCGGGCACCCGACACGCCGGGAGGCGCGTCCGAAGAAGAACATCGCCCAGACGTCCCACGCCATCGTGCGGAATTCCATGTGGAACAATGGCTTCACGCTGATGTCTAACGCGGAAAGCGGCCACACGGAGATGGCAGGCGTTGCCATAGCGGACCTGATTGAGAAACAGGAGCGTGGCATCGCGCGGATATTACGGGCTGCGCTTAAACATTTACAGACGCGGGAGCAAGAACACCGAATGAGGTACAAGGATAGACAGTTGGCAGCTCTTTTCCCGGCCACGATTGACTATTACTTCGAAAAGCTGTTTGCAGGCTGTAGGCGCGAAGAAAGTAGGGAGTTCACATCCATCTTCGTGGATGGGCTCAATGACGTCCTCCGGGCATTCCGTGCTGCTTTGACCGAACGAGGGATTATCCCGGCGTATGGTCACGTCGCGCAGGACGTGGAGGATGCCGAGTATCCTCTGGCTGAGTACAAGAAATATATTCATGGCGACCCCGCAAGTACACTAAATGAGAAGAGCAGTAATATTTTTGTGTTTTTCCTCCAGCACCAATTCGGTGTGCTGCTCAAATACGCGCAAGAGTTCGATGAGGAGTACATGGAGCCGGTAAAGGCGCCGATTGCAGACTCGTCCGCATAATCCGCCTAGGGCACGCCATCGGCCCCGGGGAGTGTCCCCACGTCCCGGTGGCGGCAGTTTCACTCCCGTGAAACGCCGGCTGCGGAAGCCACCGGGCCGTGTAGTCGGCAACCTGTCGAACTGGGGACGAGCTACAACCCCGTGGAGGCGAGGCGCTCCAGCTGGCGAGCATGGCGGATACGGTGGCGAGGTAGGCTTAGATCACCACCGGAGCGTTCCGAGTTTAGCGTGCGAGTAGGTGCCCGTCGGACCGTCCGGGCCGAGCAGCGCAAGGCGCACCGCCTCGCGGGCGCCCTCCTCCACAGTCTCCGTGCCCGCGTAATGGTTGAGGTTGGTCTTGGTGAAGCCCGGGGAGGCGGCGTTGACCTTGATCCCGGTGGACTTCGAGCGCCAGGGGGAGGCTGGGTCCGAGTTCATGGTCAGCGAGGTAAACGGCGGTCGCCGGCGCCTGGACGCGGTTGGGGAGCGGAACGATTACTTCTTCCGATGCCGCGTGAGATACGCCACGACGTCTTCCAATTCCGCATCGCTGACTTCGGTCTTGCGCGTAATGGGCATGCCGTACAAGCCGTGCCGCACGACGGACTTAATCAGGGCGGGCGTCAGATCGGTGCGCTGTTCCAGCACAGCCGGAAGCTTGCCCTTGTATTTCACGGCCAGGGCGGAAGTGCCGGCTAAAGCGCCCGTGCCAAACATGACGTTCTTGGGCGCGACGGCTCCGTGGCAAGGAGCACACCATTTGTCGAAGACGATTTTTCCGTTCTTCTCGGAAGGCGTTTGGGCCAGAACAGCATTGCCGAGTCCGAGAACCAGGAGCAGCAGGAGCATGGGTCTCATGCGCGTTTCTTCCTGATGTTTGCCGGCCAGATTCCGTAACGGCCCGGCGAGATGATGCCGTTGGGGTCGATACCGTCTTTCAGCTTTTCCTGAAAGCGCAGCAGCGAATTGTTGTTGAAGGAATATTTGCTGATGAGAAGGTCCTGAAACGCGGGATTGGTGCGATAGCCGACCCAGCCGTGTTCCGCGCAACGGTTCATGACCTTGGCGAACAATTCCCGGCTGCGGGCATTCTTTGCGGGGTCGCGCCAGGTGGGTACCGTGGTGCCGGTCCAGAAACAGCGCGAATAATAAGTGAACGGCGTGGAAAAAGGGGTCTGCCCGCCGGGCATGCCCACCTCGCGGTGGGCTTCATAAAGCACGCGTGACGACTCCCAAAGGGCCGAGGCCTTGCGCGGGATGGTGACAAAAAGATCGGCGTGACCGTCCGGCGGATCATTGGTGTTCCGCGCGTTCCGCGCGACCATGTTGAAGACTTCGAGCGCGGGAATTCCAAAGCGGGGTTTGTCGGACCGGGTGGGTTCTTTTTCCTTGGGGATGGGCAGCGTGAGGAATTCGCCATCCTGGAACGTGGCGCCGGCGATGGCCTTTCCGAAGCGGCGCTTCGCGGCCTGCCAGGTGGCGCGCACGGTTTCTTCGGGGCCATAAAAATAAAGCTGCACGGACCAAGCCGGGAGCTTTTGCGCCGCCACGAAGGCTTCCACTGCCTCGGCCGAAGGCCAGCCATTTTGCATCAAGCTCGCCATGGCACCTGCGCCGGAACCAAACGCGGCTTGGGCAATGGGGCTGCCATATTGCGGCATACCGGTGAGGGCCAGGTCTTCGAGGTAGCTGACTTCAGCGACCAGTGCTTCCAGGTCGCTGTGGCGCGGCGCGGTGATGGTGCCGGACAAGAAAGCTTCCGGCATCGGCATCAACCAGAAACCCATCTTGGTGACGATGCCGAAGTTCGATTGCGCAAACAGGCCGTCCACGAAAGGGCCGGCGCCGTAGCGGAAGTCCTGCCAGGTATCCGAGTTGGGTACGGCGCCCATGCCGGTGCGGATCAGCTCTCCATCCGGCGTGACCACTTCCATGCCGCAATGCGAGCTGAAGTGATCGCGAAACGCAGCCATGGTGTAGCCCGCGCCATGATCCAGGCTGTTCCCCATGGGACTGCCCCAGCCCGGGTCCGGCACATCCAGCATCAGCTTGAGGTTGCGTTCGCGGATGTAGTGGTAAAGATCGAAATACGAAACGCCTGGCTCGACCAGGGCGAAGGCGCGCTTTTCGTCGACTTCCAGGATGCGATTCATGCGCTTCAAATCCACGACAACACTGCCGCGCATATTGGGCGCGGATCCGCCATAGGTGAGGTTGCGTCCGGTGGAGATGGGATATAAGGGGATGCGGTAGCGATTCGCGGTACGGACAATCTGCTGGACTTCCTCCACCTTGTCGGGCGCCACGGCCGCGGAGGCCACGCGTTCTTCCGGTTCGCCCCATTGAATGGAATAAGAATCGCGATAGAGCGCGACGTCTTCGTCGGAGCTGAAGACCCAGCCGGGGCCCACGGCAGACCGGAATTCAGTGAGGGCCGCGTTGAAGTCCGCGGCGCTTACATTGGGAGGTAAAACCATAAGTAATTCCCTTTCCGCTACGCGATCAGCATGTCTACGCGATGACCCAGGAAACCAGGGCCGTTTGGTTTTCGGGAGAAAATGGCCCGGTCCGTTTTTGCGCGGACGGATCGTGATGGCCACTGATATCGAAGTTGCCGATCAGCCGAGCCGTGGCGCGCCCGATCTGATCCCCATCTTTATCCAGGATGTGATCCGCTCGAAAGATCACGCGCATACCCACGTCACGCGCCAATTCTTCCAGACAAAATAACGCAGCGCGATCCGTCAACCCTACCAAAGGCAAACGGTTTTCGCGCAGGTGCACTCGCAGATCGTCGTACCACAGTTCGGCAACATCGCCGCGGATTGCGGAGGTGGGGACGCCCGCGCCGTGCAGTTCGGCCGCGAAACAACGCGACTCCGCGAAGCGTTCGTCGAAAATCGCTCTGTGAAACGCGCTGTGCGCCCGCCCCGGTGGCAGGTTCCGGCCAGACACGGGCATTTTCATGGCTGCACCGGCCAGCGTTGCCGCACCGATTTTCAGGACCCTCCGGCGGTTCACCATTTCTCCTCCCGCGACGATCTCGCCGCTCAGTTTATCATCGTAGCCGCTGGAAAGTTTATCCGCGGTGCGCCACCGCCAAGACTGACAGCGCTTTTCATGCTTTGATAAAGTATGCGCCAGTTCCTTCTCGCTCTTGCCCTGGCCGCGTCCCTGCGCGCCGGAACGCTGTTTCGTGCCTCCTTCGACAGCCCGAGTCCAGCCTGGACCGTAGTGCATGGCACGGGCGTCACCGATCCTACTGTCACGCACGCGGGGCAGATGTCGATGCGTGTCGAGCCCGGCGCCACGGGTCGCGATGCACGCGTCGAATCGGCGCCCATCCCGCTCACCATCGGTGCGACGTATGAGCTGACGGGCTGGATCCGCACGGACCATCTGCGCGTTCGCGACCTGGACCGTTCGCCCATCGCCACCGGCGCGGCGCTCAGCATGGCGTCGGTGCCTTTTGACAATCACTCGGAATCGTTGGGCGGAACGCGCGACTGGACGCGCGTGCATCTGCGTTTCACGGCTACGCGCGCGCACGACAGCATCGTGCTCACGGTCGCCTACGGCGGCGCGTTCGAGGGCAAGGCATGGTTTTCGGGCGTGAGCATCGACCAGGTGGATCCCACAGCGAGTTCGCCCGACCGCTGGCCGGTTGCCGCGGCGGTGACGCGCTATGGTCCGGCGTATCGCTATCCGGTGGAGGGATGGATTTATCTTCACATCGAAGGGCAGCCTTATGAGCGCGGCTATCAGCACGGGTATTTGATGGCCAAGGAGATCCCGCAGTACATGGCGCGCTGCGCCGCGGAGCTGGATCCGGTGGGCAAGAACAAGAGCTGGAGCCAGGCGCGCACCGCAGCCGCCGCGCTGTTCCTGCATGGCTTCGACCAGGAAATTCTCGAAGAAATGAAAGGCATCGCCGATGGCGCCTCCGATGCGGGCGCGCGCTGGGAAGGCCGCACGATCGATCTCACGGATATCGTGGTGGTGAACACTACGGTCGAGCTGGGTGAGTTGAGCGCCGCGGTAGCGGTGACGCCGAATGGACTGGAAGGGCTGCGCCTGATGGCGCCCGATTACGCGAACCGCAGGCCGCGCACCGCGCAGGATCATTGCAGCTCTTTCGCCGCCACGGGACCGGCGACGCGCGACGGCCGCATGGTGATCGGGCACACCACGTGGTGGCCGCTTACGCTCGCCGAGCAGACCAACGTGATGCTGGACATCAAGCCAGTGTCGGGGCATCGCGTGCTGATGCAGAGCTATCCGGGCGGGATCGAGAGCGGGACGGACTGGTATCAGAACGACCTGGGGCTGGTGCTGACCGAAACCACCATCAACCAGAGCCCGTTCAACATGAACGGCACGCCGGTGGCGTATCGGGCGCGCAAGGCCATCCAATACGGCGACAGCATCGACAAAATGGTCGAGTATTTGAGCGTCAAGAACAACGGCCTCTACACCAACGAGTGGATCATGGGCGACGCGCGCAGCAACGAGATCGCGATGCTGGAACTGGGCACTTACAAAACGCGGCTGTATCGCAGCTCGAAGAACGACTGGTTCGGCGGCACGGAGGGCTTTTATTGGGGCGACAATAACGCCAAGGATCTGGCCGTGCGGCTGGAGGAGAACCCCGATCCGAATGCCGCGACGACGTATGTGCCCTATGTGCCCACGAATCGCGATTTGAAGTGGCAGGAGCTGTACGGCGAGTACAAAGGCAAGATCGACGAGCAGTTCGGATTCCTGGCGTATCATACGGCGCCGCTGGTGAGCGCAACGGCGATGGACGCCAAGGTAGTGACGGCGGACATGGCGTCGCGCATGATGGTGTGGGCGGATTTCGGAAAGCCGAATCAGCGCGAGCGGCTGCCTTCGAAAGGGGATGCCGAGGAATTCGCGGGCAACGACGGGTTGTATAGCTCCAGTTATCGTTTGATTACGACGGAGCCGCCGCCCACGGCCGCGTCAAGAGACGAAACGGCACAGGCGGCGTCCGGCGATCCCGCGGCAACAACCTATGGCGATCGCCTGTGGAGCGGCTGGGTGCTGCCCGCATCCGATGCCGACGTCTGGTTCGCCTCGGGCGCGGCGGCCTATTATGACGACCTGAATTCGAACAACCCCGCGAACGCCGTGGCGGCGAACTGGGCCGAGTATCGCGCCCTGAGCGCGCTCTCCGATCCCACGCCCAAGCAGCACGTCGAGCTCGAAACGCAGAAGGGCGTGTTATTCCTCGACCAATTGCGAAAAAATCTAGGCGACGAACGCTTTTTCAAATTGATGGCGGATTTTTTCGCGGCCCATACCACGCAGACCGTTTCAGCACAGACGTTCCTGGCGGCGGCTGGCGTGAGCTTTTCGCTTCCACCCGACTCCGGCGGAGCGATGTATGTGGCGTCCGACATTCGCGAGCGCCTGGGCTCGGCGTTATTGGTCTACGGCACCATGGCCGACGCGGGCGCCAACCGCTACGCCGCCGAGGAACTGCAGAAGCATTTCTATCGCTGGCTGGAACATGAAGTTCCGATCCGCAAGGATTTCGAGGTGAGCGCTGAGGAGCTGCGCACCCACGATGTGATTTTTGTCGGCCGTCCGGAGAGCAACTCGGCGCTGGCCGCGCTCGATAACAAGATCCATCTTGATTCGTCGGGCGGCCTGTTCCGCGTGGCGGGCCAGGATCACGCTTCGGAAACCGAGGGGCTCGTCTTCGCGGCCGCCAATCCATTGGACCAGCGGCATATGGTCCTGGCGGTTGCCGGCAACAGCGCGCTCGAAACCGTTCTGCTGACCAAGACGCATTTGGGCAACACGCAGTATTCGATTTTCAATTCCGCCAAAGAAGCCGCCTCCGGGTTCCTGCCCTAGAGCGGTCTCTGCTATACTCGCCTCCAGATCTTTTAAAACCTGAAGCGCGAGGAATGTTCGGGAAGGCGGTGTAAATCCGCCACTGCCCCGCAACTGTAAGCGGCAAGTATTTCGGCCGAAGCGATCACTGCGCAAGTGGGAAGATCGCTTCACTGGTTGACCATCAGCACGGCCGGCCGCAAGTCAGGAGACCGGTTCCTCGCTTGAAAACCAATTCACGTTTTCGAGGGAGAAACGTATGATGCGAACCCTTTTTGTATTGTCTTTGTCGCTCGGGCTGTGCGCGGGCGAAAATTCCGATATTCACGGCACTATTCTGGATCCGTCCGGCAGGCCTGTCGAAGCCGCGCGGGTGACGTGTCAGACCCAATCCGTATATAGCAATGCGGAAGGCCGATTCGCGATCAGCGGGCCCGACAAGTGCCAGGCGGTTGTGGAAAAGGCCGGGTTCAAGACGCTCACCGCCGATCTTACAGCGGCGTCCGAAGCGAAGCTCACGATCGAAATCGCGGGGCGCGTGGACAGCGTGGTGGTCTCGGCGAATCGAACTGAGACCACGCCCGAGCAGGCCGCGGTGGCGGCCAACGTGATCACAGAGCAACAGCTCCAGGCGCGTCAGTTCCCGATGGTTTTCGATGTGCTGCGCGAGATCCCGGGGCTGCAGGTGGATGAATACGGGCCGCCTGGAACGCTGGCCGAGGTGTTCACGCGCGGCGCCGATTCGACGGGGACTTTAATTCTGCTCGACGGCGTGCCGCTGAACGATCCGGGCGGGTCGATTCATCTCGAAAACATCACTTCGGAAGGCCTGGACCGCATCGAAGTGGTGCGCGGGCCGGAAAGCGCGCTGTTCGGCGCCGAGGCCGCGGCGGGTGTGATCCAGCTTTTCACCAAGCATGGCAATGCCGAGAGTACCGTTCCGCACGGCGCGGTTTCGTACGAGCGCGGCAGTTTTCAGACCGACCGCTGGATTGCGGAGCTCGAAGGCGGCCTGCTTTCGCGCTTCGATTACATGCTGAGCGCGTCGGAATTTCACACGGTCGGTGAGTGGCCGAACACATTCAACCGCAACAACACGGGCACCGCGGACGTCGGCTATAAAATCTCGGACTCCACGCAATTGCGCGGCATTTTCCGTGTCTACGACGCGATCGCGGGCATCCCCGGCCAGATCGCTTACGGCATCGACGATCCGGTGCCCAACGAAGAGGAGCGTGAGAACACGGTTTCGCTGCGTCTGGACGACAGCCGGGGCGCGCATTTCCAGCAGCAGTTCACGTTCGGCTACCATCGCCTGCACGATCAGTACAACGACAACGAGCCTTATAGCGAGCAGCCGCTCGCGGCTCTGGTTCAGAACGTCCCGGGCCCGCCGGCCGCCACTTACTTTGTGACGCTGGTGAATCCTTACAATCCGCCGACGTTGATACCGCCGGGCCTCACGCTGGTCCAGACTGATGCGTATTTCGGTCCCTCCAGTTCGCTGAATACGGCGGAGCGCAAGATCGCGGGTTATCAAGGGACGCTATCCTATCGCGGCGGCGCGCTGGTGTTCGGCTACGATTATCAGGACCAGAGCGGTTTTCTTTCGGGCGTCAATGCATCGCGCAACAACAACGGAATCTTCGCGAACGTGCAGCAGAATTTCGGGCGGCGAATTTTCCTGAGCGGCGGGGCACGTTACGAGCATTCGAGCGCGTTCGGCAATATCGGGTCGGGCCGCGCGGGCGCGAGCTTTTTGGTGGCGGGCGAACATGGTCCGATGTCGTCCACATATTTCCGCGTGAGCGGCGGACGGGGTGTCACCGAACCGAGCCTGCTCGAGAACTACGCGCAGGCCGCGCCTTACTATTACGGCAATCCGGCGCTGCGTCCTGAGATTACGACTACCGGGGAGGCGGCGCTCGTTTCGGAATGGTGGGGGCGCCGCATCAAGACCGAAGTCGCGGGCTTCCGCAATTCCTTCCACGACCTGATCGCGTTCGTCGGGGACACCTGGGAAAACATCGAAGCGAGCTGGGGGCGCGGAATGGAGGCGTCGGTGCAGGCGCGGCCCACGAGCTATTTGCTGATCACTGGCGCGTACATGCTGCTCGACACGCGCATCACGGCGTCCACTAGTCCCGAGTCTTCCGATACCGGCATCGGCGAACCGCTGGTCAGGCGGCCGCGCAATTCGGGATCGGTGTCGCTCGCGCTCACGCCGCGGCGCTGGTCGTTTGTTGCGGGCGGCAGCTTCGTGGGCGAGCGGCAGGACGCCGACTTCACATTCGGAGTGACGCGCAATCCCGCTTACGAAAACATCTGGACCAGCGCGTCTTATGACGTCACGCGGCACGTCACGCCCGTTATGAAGGTGAATAATCTTCTCAACGAGCGCTACGCGGAGGTTTTGGGGTACCAGGCGCTGTCGCGCGCGATCATCGGGGGCGTGCGGATACACTGGTGATATATGTCTTCATCGCCACAGGCCCAGGCTCCGTCGCCGGGAATCGTTTTTGACACATTGCAAGCTTTCCAGAGGTCGGTCACGCTGCGCGGCGCGATCGATCTGGATCTCTTCACCGCCATCGCGGAAGGGAATCATTCGCTGAGCGCGATCGCTTCGCGCATTCAGGCCGCGGAGAAGGGCACGCGCGTGCTCTGCGATTACCTCACCATGACCGGGTTTCTCACCAAGCGCGGCGGCGAGTACTCGCTGACCGCGGATTCCGCCGCTTTTTTGGACCGCCGCTCGCCCGCTTACATAGGGACGATGGCGAATTTCCTGATGAGCCCGCAGACCACCATGCTGCTCGAAGATATTACCGGCGTCATCCGACGTGGCGGGGGCGCGCCGGAAAATGCGGCGGCTTTTGAGCCCGACCACCCGATGTGGGTGGAGTTCGCGCGGTCCATGGGGTCGCTGATGGCGATGCCGGCCGATCAGCTGGCGCAGATGTTCGCGGGGTCGAAGCCGATCAAGGTACTGGATATTTCCGCCGGCCATGGTTTGTTCGGGATCGCTTTCGCGAAACACAATCCGAACGCGCGGGTGGTGGGCCTGGATTGGCCCAAAGTGGTCGCAGTCGCGCAGGAAAACGCCGTGAAGGCCCTCGTCGGGGATCGCTATTCGACGATTCCGGGCAGCGCTTTCGAAGTGGGCCTCGGTTCGGCCTACGACATCATCCTGGTCCCGAATTTCCTGCATCATTTCGATGCGGCCACCAACGAGAAGCTGCTCGGGAAGGTGCACGCGGCGCTGGGCGCCGGCGGCATCGTGCTCGCGCCCGAGTTCATTCCGAACGAGGATCGCATTTCACCGGCGCGCGATGCCATGTTCAGCCTCCAAATGCTCGGCACTCCCTCAGGCGACGCATACACCTACGCCGAGCTCGAGAAAATGTTCCGCGGCGCGGGATTCTCGCGCACGGAGATGCGGGAGCTCGCGCCGTATCCGCAGCGCCTGGTGGTCGGGTACAAGTAGAAACACTTGACCAATCAGCTGGTATTCGAAAACTTGAAGCACCGCTGGGTGCGAACGCTGCTGGGCGTGCTGCTGATCGGGATTCAGGTGATGATCATCCTGGCGCTGGTGGGCCTGAGCCGGGGAACGCTGAATGACCAGGCCACGCGCGCGCGCGGCGTGGGCGCCGATATCGTAATCCGCGCTCCCGCCAGCTCCGTCATCAGCATGAGCAGCGGCATGCCGGCCGGAGTGGTGGCGAAGGTGCAGCAGCAGCCGCACGTAAAAGATGCAACCGGCGTCCTGCAGCAGGGGACCGGCTTATTCGACTACATAACGGGAATCGATCTCGCCCAGTTCGATGAGCTCAGCGGCGGATTCCATTTCACCGCCGGCGGGCCGCTGGCCGGGCCCGACGACGTGATGCTGGACGAATACTATGCCGGCCAGCACCACTACCATGTCGGCGACACGATCAAGCTGATCAACCATGCCTGGCGTGTTTCCGGTATTTATGAGCCCGGCACACTCACCCGTATCGTCGTTCCACTCGGCACTCTTCAGGACCTCACTGCCAACACCGGAAAAGTGAGCATGCTTTATGTAAAACTGGATAACCCTGCCAATACCGCCGAGGTTGAAAAGCAGCTGAGCGCCGTTCTCAAAGACTATCGCATCAATTCCATGGAGGAGTTCACGTCGCTCTATTCAGTGAACAACGTTCCGATGCTCAAGGAATTCACCTGGGTGGTGATCGGCCTCGGCGTGCTGGTGGGATTTCTGGCGGTTTTTCTTTCCATGTACACCGCGGTGCTGGAGCGCACGCGCGAGATCGGCATTTTGAAGGCGCTGGGCGCGTCGCCCGCCTACATTTTGAACATTCTGTTGCGCGAGACGGCGCTGCTCGCGATTGCCGGTTCCATTCTCGGAATTCTCCTTTCTTACGTGACGCAGTTCGCGATTCACGACCTGGCTCCGGCCTCGCTGACGCAGGCCATCGTTCCGTCCTGGTGGCCCATCGCGGGAGCTATCGCGATCGTCGGGTCTTTGTTAGGCGCAATGTATCCCGGACTCAAAGCGGCGCGCCAGGATGCGATCGAGGCGCTCAGCTATGACTGATCGCGAACCGATCATCTCAATCCGCGATCTGCGCAAAACCTATCACGCGGGCGAGGTCGACGTGCACGCGCTGCGCGGCGTGGATCTGGACGTTGCAGCGGGGGAATTCGTCTCGGTGATCGGGCCGTCGGGTTCGGGCAAGTCGACCTTATTCCACATTCTGGGCGGGCTCACGCCGCCGACGTCCGGCACCGTTCACATCGCCGGCCGCGATCTATTCGGCATGACGGATGCCGAACGCACGGAGCTGCGCAAGAGCACCGTCGGGTTCGTTTTCCAGAAGTACAATCTCCTGCCCACGCTGACAGCGCGCGGCAACATCGAGATCGCGCGCGATATCGCGCACAAGAACGGCCCGCTCGACGCTCAGTTTCTGGAGGCACTGCGGCTGCTGGGAATCGAAAAGCGCCTGGACCACAAGCCGCGCGCGCTTTCGGGCGGAGAGCAACAGCGGGTGGCGATTGCACGCGCGCTGGTGAATCATCCCGCGATTCTTCTGGCCGACGAGCCCACCGGCAATCTCGACACCGAGAACTCGAACGCGGTGCTCGGCCTGCTGCGCGATTTGAACCAGAGCATGGGCCAGACCATCCTCATGATCACGCACAATCCGGAAGCCGCCGGTTACGGCCATCGCACGGTACGCATGCGAGACGGGCGCATCGAATAGCAAGCCCCTTGTTTGCGCTTAGGCCCGGGACTATGATGGCCGCGGGGAGACATGACATGAAACCAGTGGACACTTTGGATTCCGTGTTGCGATTCAAGGGCCGCCAGGTGTGGTCCATTGCTCCAACAGCGACCGTGTATGAGGCGATTGCGCGCATGTCTGAAAAAGGCGTTGGGGCATTGTTGGTGATGTCGGAGGGCCGCCTGCGCGGCATCATTTCCGAGCGCGATTACGCGCGTAAAGTAATTCTTCGAGACCGTTCGTCCAAGGAGACCGAGGTTCGGGAGATCATGACCGAGCGCCTCATAACCGCGCGCCCGGAAAATACGGTGGAAGAGAGCATGCAGTGGATGACCGAACATCGCATCCGCCATCTGCCGGTACTGAACGGCGAGAAAGTGGTGGGCATCGTATCGATCGGCGATCTGGTGAATTGGACCATCACCGCCCACGAGGAGACGATCGGACATCTGCAGGACTACATCGAGGGGCGCTATCCGGGCTAACTCTCGGATTCTTCCTGGACGGAAGCTTCCGAGGGC
>Ga0335074_10005146_pt1 | contig 18074 bp, 15 predicted proteins | sample Lox_Sample_23_FD_206715 | JGI IMG/M metagenome (GOLD analysis project Ga0335074, IMG submission 206715) | Soil microbial communities from Loxahatchee National Wildlife Refuge, Florida, United States - Lox_Sample_2.3 | ecosystem: Environmental > Terrestrial > Soil > Wetlands | place: USA... | reverse complement strand
GATCACAGAGCACGTCCGCCTCGTCCATGTAGTGGGTCGTTACGATGACGGCGGCGCCGAGCCGGCCGCGCAGGTCCCGAATGTGATCCCAGACCGCGTGCCGACCGACGGGATCCAGGCCCTCCGTGGGCTCGTCCATGAGGACGATTGCCGGCCGGTGCAGGGTGCTCTGGGCGATCTCCAGGCGGCGGATCATACCGCCGGAATAGTGGCGCACGAGGCGGTCGCGGTCGTTCCCGAGACCCATGAGGGCGAGAGCATCGGCGATTCGCCGCTCGCGCTCGGCTCTCGGCACGAGGTAGAGGCGCGCGGAGAGAAGCAGATTCTCATAGCCCGTGAGCTCGCCGTCGGCCGAAAGCAGCTGTGGCACATAACCGATGCGGCGCCGGATCTTTGCGGGCTGCGTGGCAAGATCGAAGCTGGCGACGGTCGCGCGGCCGGATGTGGGCGGCAGCATCGTCGTCAGCATCTTGATGAGCGTGCTCTTGCCGGCGCCATTCGGGCCGATGAGGCCGAAGATCTCCGCTCGCCGCACGCGAAGCGATACCGCATCCACCGCAGTGAGATCTCCGAACCGCCGTGTCAGCTCGAATGTCTCGACAACCGGGTCGTCATTCACGATGTCAGGACCAGTACGTCGGTCGGGGTGTGATAGGCGATGCGGAAACCGACACCTCCCATCGGTCCACACTGGCCCTGCGGCGCCTGCGGCTCGCTCTTGCCGATCACCACCAGATGCGGCGCGAGCCGCTCGATCCTCTCCAACAGGACGCTGACAGGCTCGCCGGGTAACACTTCGGGGTATAGCTTCGCGCGGCCCTCGGCGGCCCCGAGGGCTTCACGGACCATCACGTTCGCCGCTTCCTCGGCCTGCCGCAGCCGCCGCTCGATGATGACCTCGTCGATCTCCTGCAGCCGCATGCGCTCGAGGTAGGGAACATCGCAAGCGTGGACCAGGTGGCACTCGCCATCCGCGATGAGACCGGTACCCCAGAGGACGGCGCGCCGCGAGATGGTACCCGGCAGATCGATGCCGACTAGGGCCGAGGAGTACGGCAGGCTGCCGGCCCCGCGCACGATCAGCAGTGGCGTCTCGACTCGCAGCAGGAGCTTGAGCGCGGTCCCACCCAGGCAACGCGCGGGGCCGCAGGCTTCATGCTCGCCGCGCGCGCCGATCACCAGCAGGTGGGGCTGAAGCTCCGCGACCATCGCGGCGACGACGTTGCTCGCCTTGCCGATGCGGGATTGGCATTGCGCGTGCACGCCAAACTCGGACTTGATCGCCGCGACGATTTTTCGCAAGGGCTCATCCGCGCTCCGGGCGACATCCTGATAGCTGTCCTGCGCCGCCGGCCGCCAGCGGGAGAACAGATTCCAGTCGGGACGCGCGTGGACCAAGAAGATTGACGGGCGAGCTGTCCGGCTCTCATGACCGCCCGCTGGCTCGCGGGGGACAGATCGGTGGCGACCAGAATGCGCTTTAGGACCGGCATGGCGGGAGACTAGCCCGACGATGCGGCGCGAAACACTGCGGTTACTACGTAATGAGTGGCCGTACGGAAAGTGCGGATGTCGAGACACGCCGGCCCGTGACAGGATTTGCGCGTGGGTTGTTTCCGAGGTTAAAGCCATGATCCGCGCTCATCTGTCGGCGAAAGTGCACTTCATCCCCCTGCTCGGCCTTGGCGCCGCGGTCATTGCCCTTGCGGCGTGCACGACGCTGCGCGTAGGGAGCGATCACGATCCGGCCGCGAGTTTTTCCACCTATCACAGCTACGCGTGGATGCCGCCACACACGAACGCGTACGAATCGCCCAATCCCCTCGTCGTGCAGCGGGCGCACGACGCCATTCAGGATGCGCTTTCGGCCAAGGGGTATCAGCTGGTCGGCAACGCGGCACAAGCCGACTTCGTCGTCGACTTCACGATCGGCTCGCGGGAGCGCACCGACATTGAATCCTATCCGGCACCCTACGGCGGCCCGTGGTTTCGCTCCTACTGGTGGGGGGCTCCCTACTGGGGCAGCGAGGTCAACGTCCATCAGTATCGGGAGGGCACGATCTCGATCGATGTCTTTGATGGACGAACGCACCGACCGGCGTGGCACGGCTGGGCCCGCAAGGAGCTCACCCGCGCGGATCTCGAGCATTCGGCGGGCAGCATCCGCGAGGCCGTCGACTCGGTGCTGGCGCAATTCCCGCCAAAGTGAGCTCTGATCCTTAAACGCGGGAGGATCGATACCATGAAAGTCGGCGATATCTGCAGTCGAAACGTCGTCACGGTCCGGGAGCTCGATGAGCTGACCGCGGCGGCGCAGCTCATGCGGCAGAAGCACATCGGCTACCTGGTCGTCATCGAGCCCAAAGTCGGCGACAACGCGCTCGCGCCGGTGGGCGTGATCACCGATCGCGACATCGTCGTCGGAGTGGTCGCGCGCGAGACGGACCCCCGCGCCCTGAAGGTCGGCGATCTCATGACGCGACAGCCGGTCCTCGCGCGGGAGGAGAGCCCGGTCTCGGCCGCGCTTCACCACATGCGCGAGATCGGCGTCCGACGCTTGCCTGTCGTCGATCGCGGTGGAGGTCTCATCGGCGTGCTCTCGCTGGACGATGTGTTGGAAGGCTTGGCGGAGGAGCTGATGGATGTTGCGAGCTCGATCCGCCATGAGCTCAAGGTCGAGAGCGCGCTGCGTCCCTAGCGATCCATGCGCTACCTCATCACGGGGGGTGCCGGCTTCCTCGGCATCAATTTGTGCCGCCACCTGCTCGAGCGAGGGGCCAGCGTGCGCACGCTCGACATTGCGCCGTTCCCGTATCCCGAGCGCTCGGCCGTTGACGTCCTCGACGGCGATGTTCGCAGTCGGGAGGCGGTGGAGCGCGCCGTGGGCAACGTCGACATCGTGGTGCATGCCGCGGCGGCGCTACCTCTCGCGCCGGCCGCCGAGATCATCTCGACCACCGTGCAGGGAACCCGTCTGCTCCTCGGCAGCGCGCTCGCTCATCAGGTGCAGCGGTTCATCTTCATCTCGTCGACGGCCGTATACGGCATTCCGGATCACCATCCGCTCGTCGAGGGCGACCGGCTTGCCGGCGTCGGACCGTACGGGCAGTCGAAGATCGACGCCGAAGCGCTGTGCGTCAAGTTTCGCGAGCAGGGCCTCACCATCAGCGTGCTGCGCCCGAAGACCTTCGTAGGTCCCGAGCGCCTCGGAGCGTTCGAGCTGCTCTATGACTTCGCGTACTGCGGCAAGGGCTTTCCGGTGCTCGGCTCGGGAAACAATCGCTATCAGCTGCTCGATGTCGATGACCTCTGCCGCGCGATCGAACTTTGCGCGACAGGAGAGAGGGAGCTCGTCAACGACACGTTCAACGTGGGCGCGAAAGACTTCGGGACTTTGCGGGAGAGCTTCCAGGCCGTGCTCGATCATGCCGGATACGGACGCCGGGTGATCTCCCTTCCCGCCGGACCGGCGATCGCGCTCCTGCGTGCACTCGAAGCGCTCCGTCTCTCGCCACTCTATCGCTGGATCTACGAGACGGCTGACAGGGACAGCTTCGTATCGATCGAGCGCATCGAGCGGCAGTTGAGTTTCACCCCCCGCTACTCGAACCGCGAGGCATTGATTCGAAATTACGACTGGTACGTGAAGCACCGGAAGGAATACCGGGATGTCGCCGGTATCACGCACCGAGTTCCTTGGAGGAAGGGTGCCCTTCGACTCGCCAAAGTATTCCTCTGATCACACCCCACAGCGGCCGCTCTCGGCCCGCGTCGGTGGCGGCCGCGTGAGCCGTGTCCTGGGCTACACCCGCGCCGCCCTCGAGACGGTTCGTCCCTATCAGTGGGTGAAGAACGCTCTCGTCTTCGTTCCCCTCGCGGCGGCGCACCGGCTCGCGGACGGACGGCTGTTGCTTGCCGCGGCGCAGGCGTTCGCCGCGTTCACGCTCTGCGCCGCGAGCGTGTACGTCCTCAACGATCTCATCGACGCGCCCGCCGATCGATTGCATCCGCACAAGCGCGCTCGACCGTTGGCCTGCGGCCGGCTGCCCCAAAGGGTGGGGCTGATGCTGGTCCCGCTGCTTGCGGCCGGCGCCTTCGCCGCCGGCGCCTCGCTCGACCTTCGGGTGGATGGCATTCTGGCGCTCTACTTTCTCGGGATGCTCTGGTACACGCTGCGCTTGCGCGCCGTCGTGCTGCTCGATGCCCTGGCGCTGGCATTGGGCTATGCATTACGCGTCGCGGCCGGCGCTTTCGCCGTCCACGTGCTGCCATCATCGTGGCTGTTCGCGTTCTGCGTGTTTCTCTTCTTCAGCCTCGCGCTCCTGAAGCGCTATGCGGAGCTCGCGTTGCTGAGAGGCCGGGACGGCGCGGCCGCGCACGCACGGGCCTATCTCCTTGAAGACCAGGAGCTGATCCTCGCGCTTGGCGTATCGACGGGCGCGCTCGCCGTGCTCGTCCTCGCGCTCTATCTGAGCGCCGCCCATGCGCAGGCCCGCTATCACCAGGCCGGATTCATCTGGGTCGTGTGCGTGCTGCTGCTTTACTGGGTGAGCCACATGTGGCTCACCGCGCACCGCGGCCATATGACCGACGATCCACTCGTCTTCGCGCTCAAGGATCGCGTGAGCCGAATACTCGTCGTCTTGATGGGGATGGCGGCATGGATGGCGGTGTGGTGACGCGGCGCATGGTGCCCGCTCGCGAGCCAGCCGGCCCGGCGCCGTGCTCAGGTCCCGAATCCTGCCGCAAGCGTTGCCAGCCGCGCCGAAACATCCCGCAGCCGACCCTCGCGGCTCAGCAATGGCGCGAGATTGCTGTCCGCGAGCACATCGTCCATGCCTCTGGCGACGCCGTTCACGTAGACGATTCGGCTCACGAGCCGGATGCCGTGGCTGTAATCGGCGTAGCGCTCACCGTGCACCGTGCTCAGGGGCTGGATCGGCCGACCGCTCGCTCGCTGCCAGCCGTATATCGCGACCCGCCCCGGGGTTTCCCACAGGCGATCCGTCAGCACGAGATCCTTCTTATCCCCGCTCGTGAGTGTGCCGAGTGGTTGCCGAGACAGCGCGCGCTGCAGGTCGATGAGCTCGGTGTGGCGCAGCACATAGGCGGTGCTGCGCATGGCATCGCTCGCCGTCAGCGGCTCGGGTACGAGCTTGACCGGGCTTGCCGCATAGATCGCATCGACGAGCTTCGGCGTCGGCAGCACGTCACCGAAGCGCGCGGCGACCGCGAGCGCCGCCTTCAGACCGAGCGGCACGTAGAGGAAGTCGGTGTCGGAACCGACGGCGAGATAATCCGGCAGGACGCACACCGTGATGTGGACTGCCCCGTGGGGAGTCTCGCCACGCACCGTCACTGGAATGAGATGACGCAGGAAGGGCGGAATGTTGCCCGCCTCAAGTTGCGTGACGATGAGCGCGTCGCGCACCGGTCCCGACAGGCTCCAGACCTGCCGGGCGAATTCGCGGCCGCCCGGTGCGTTCGCGGGGCGCGCGGGAATGGCCGCGAGCAGGTCTCTGCCGCAGAGCTCCGGACGCGATTGCAACGGCCGGGCGCCATCGGTAGCCGCGAGACTCACCTGCCCAAGCAGCAGGAGAGAGGCCCCCATCGCAAGGGTGAGAAGATTGCGCACGCCGTGGTGATCCGATTGACCGAAGGAATCTATTTTATACCGCGGAGCAGCCCCCGATGACAAACTTCCGCAGGGCCGCCAGCCTCGAGGAGAAGGTCGCCTTCCTCGCCGATGCGCGCCACTACCGGGGTCGCCCGCGCACCGTCGAGACCATCGAAACCCATTTTGCCTGGGTGTTTCTGGTCGGCGAGCGCGCCTACAAGATCAAGAAGCCCCTGCGCCAGGGGGCGATGAGCTACCGCACGCTTGCTCTGCGCGAGCGGGCATGTCGGGCGGAGATCGAGCTCAATCGCCGGCTCGCGCCGGGCATTTACCTGCGAGCCGTTCCGCTGGGTCGCAACATTGCCGGCGAGCTGATGCGCGCACGGGGAGTGAAGGTCGTCGACTGGCTCGTGGAGATGGTGAGGCTTCCCGGGGCACGCATGCTGGATCAGGCCATCCTCGCCGGCACGGCGGGTCCCCGGGACCTGAAGCGGCTCATGGCAAGGCTCGCGAGCTTCTTTCGAACCACCAGACGGCGGCCGATGAGCGACCGGGAATATCTCGCCCGACTGCAACGAGAGATCCTGCGCAACGCGCGCGAATTGCGCGCCCCCGATCTCGCACTCGATCGAGGTCTGGTGGAGGAAGTCATCCAGTCGCAGCTCGGCCTGTTGGAGGAGCAAGTGCGACTGCTCGCCGGCCGGGGCGCGCGTCTCCTCGATGGGCATGGGGACCTGCGTCCGGAACACGTGTTTCTCGGCACACGCACTGTGGGCGCCTGCGTGATCGACTGTCTCGAGTTTGATGCAGACCTGCGTCGCCTCGATCCGGCGGAGGAGATCGCGTTTCTGGCACTCGAGTGCAGGCGGCTCGGCGGCGCGCGCGTCGCCGCCGATCTGATCGCGCAATATTCTCGAGCGACCGGCGATCCAGTGCCACCGGCGCTGATTCATTTCTATATGAGCCGGCGCGCCGCCGTGCGGGCGCAGATCGCGGCCTGGCACCTGCGCGATGCGGCGTTCGCGCGCGAGTCGCGTAAATGGCGCAGGCGCGCCCACTCCTACCTCTCCGATGCGCTGCGGCACATTCACCGTGCGCGCTGGCTCGAGCGCTCGCGCGTGCCTGTCATGCGCCGAGACTCTGCCGACGGTCGCGCATCGCCGCCACCAGAGCCTCGGGCGGAGGCACGCGATGGCTGAACGCGCCCGATGGGGGGGATCGGCGTCGCGCTGGGCTCTCATTGCAGCCCTGATCGCCACGACGGTGCCGCTGCCGGGAGCGGCGATCGTCGGTGCGTCGGCCCAGGACTCGAGCGCGCAAGTTGAAGAAGCTCCGCCGGCGCAATGGGCACAGTATCAAGCGAATGCGCCCAAGAGCATCCTCGAGCTGCAGCCTTTTCGCACCGTGCAGCAGGTCGAGCTCGAAGGCGCCGCTGTCGGGCACGGCAGCGCGACCCTCGTCGACCTCAACCCCACGGTCCACGTATGGTTTCTCCTCACGCTCCAGGCGCCCGGAAGCGTCGCGGCCCGGACCTTCCATCTCGAGAACCCCCGACCGCTCGAGCAGCGACCGCGGCTCATCATCGAGGGTCGGCGGGCTCTGCGAATCGGCGGGTTGGCAGGTGAGAAGCCCTGCGAGGTGTGGAGCGCGGCCCGGGATGCGCTCGATGAAGCCGCAGACTCGCGCCTTGCCTATGCGCCCCTTTGTGACGGTCGACTCTATGTGCGCAACCTCGTCAGCGGCCATCAAACATCGCTCGAGCGAATCACCGATTTCCTGCGCGATCATGTCTACGGCGGCGAGGAGATCATCTCCTTCGTGAAAGAGCAGATGTATCGCGATGCCTTCCTCGAGCCGGGAATGGAGCAAGGCGCAACCGACTGCCGGTCCCCGGTTTCCGGTTCCACCGAGCTGCCGGTTGCCGCGGCCGTGAGCGCGCAGTCGGCCGCGCGCTGTCTCACACCAGGCAGCCTCGCGCTCGATGTCATGGGGACGGCAGCCGGCTTCTCTCCAGGACGCTGGTACCGCGTGCGCGATCTGGCCGGCATCTATGTGAGCGCGATGACTCCGGGCGATATGACCGGGAAACTTCTCGCCCCGGAGCCGCACGTGAATCGACTCGACGCCGTCGAGAGCGGAGCGCTCGTCTATGTCGTTGCATTCGACCTGAGTGACTTCGACCTGCACTTCGCGCTCGGTACCGATCATCCCCGCCTCGACTGGTCGCCCCGTCCTCCCGAGAGCTCATACGACCCGCGCCTGGCCGGGCCCGACGGTGTGGCAAGTCCTGCGCCGCTCGTCATGAATGGCCTGGTGAGTCCCGCGGATATCCAGCGGACCGTCGCCACGTTCATCGGCGGGTTCAAGCGCGAGCACGGCGCCTTCCGCTATGGGCCGCTCGCGCTCGCCAATCACGGCAGCCACTATGGATTCATCCAGGAAGGGGTGATTTTGAGCAAACTCGAGCCCGGGCTCGCGACGCTCCTCGTCATGAACGACGGCCGGATCGAGATGAAGACCTGGACACGGAGCGATGATGCGTCGCTCCCATCGGTCCGCTACGCGCGACAGAACGGCGTGCCGCTCATCGAGCCCGATGCTGTCAGCGGCCGCGGCGTGCCCGGGTCGCTCGTCAACCTCTGGGGCCCCGGCAACTGGTCCGGCTCGGCGGATGAGGTGTTGAGGACGCTGCGCGCCGGCGTCTGCCTGCAGGAGGCGGGCTCGCGCCGTTTCCTCTTGTACGGCTACTTCTCGGCCGCAACACCGTCGGCGATGGCGCGCGTATTCCAGGCGTATCAGTGCCGTTACGCGATGCAGCTCGATATCAACGCGCTCGAGCACACCTATCTCGCGCTCTACGTCCATCGCAATCGCGAGCGCTTGGTCGAGCACCTGGTCCAGGGCATGGAGCAGTGCGACAGCCGGACGCGCGAGGGCCTCGCGCCGCGCTTCCTCGCCGCGCCAGACGACCGCGATTTCTTCTACCTGACTCGGCGCGAGGGGTCCCAGTGAGGAAATGGCAATGAGGTACAAGATAGCGTCCCTCGGTCTCGTCGGCCTCTTGACGGCAGTCGCATCCGTGGCGCTTGCGCAGCCGCCGCGGGCGAATCCCGTGCCCTCGGCCGTCGCCGCGCGAGCTACCGAGAAGGCCGCAGGCCGACACGGCGCGGCCGCGCAGCGCACGAGCGTGCAGGCGATCCGCGCGGCGCAGAACGAACGGCTGCTGCGCGAGCTGCAGCGCGTTCATGGGCTCTCGGACGCGCAGATGACCGTCATCCGCGAGATCTTCGCCGCGTCTGCGATCATCGGGCAGGGCAATCCCGCGGTCACGCGACATCCGATGTCCCGGGAGCAATGCGCGGCGACGCTCGCGAGCGCGCACGTCTCCTACACCAACGCGCGCTTCGAGCGCATCTGCGGTCACAAGTACATGGCGCCGCTCTACGATCCCTCCAGACAATCGCCGGAGGATGCCAAGGACTGCATCGATCAGTTCGAGTTTCCGGACATCCCGTGCGAGTATCCGGTCGTCTGGGTCAAGGCGCGTGAAGCGGCGCAGATCTGCGCTGCGGAGGGCAAGCGCCTCTGCGATGCGGACGAGTGGGAGGATGCGTGTCAGGGTGTCAGGGAAGGGCCCGATTACGATTTCAATCTTGCGCAAGGCGTGCCGCCCGAAGTCGGCATCCGGCGCATGCGCGCGGCCCACAATCGGGCCCATCAGGCCGACAAGCGCTGGAGCTACGGTCCGACTTACCAGCGTGGCATCTGCGCGACGGGAAGCTTCAAGACCCCGGGCTGCAACGGTGGCAGCTGGTCCGGGTGTGGCTCCAACACCTATCCGGATGGCAGCTTTCCACGCTGCCACAGCCCGCTCGGAGTGTATGACCTCAATGGCAACGCCGCCGAGCACATGAACCTGCCGCTCTCCCCGGATCAGATGTCACAGCGCGGCAGCACCACGCTCGGCTACACTGAGATGAAGGGCAGCTGGTTCATTTTCGACACCTACCGGGCGCACGAGGACTGGTGTCGCTGGCGGGCGCCATTCTGGCACGGCACGCGGGTCATGGACCCGCGCAGCCATGCCAACTATCACCTGGGCTTTCGCTGCTGCAGCACCATCACGCATCCGACGGCACCGGCCAGCTCTCGAGGAGCGGCGCCACCGGCCTGCCGCGCACCATCCGCGAGAGCGCCTGGCCGATGAGCGGTGCGACCGAGAGGGTGACGAGCTTGCCTGCATGGGACGGGGAGCGCGGCATCGGGAATGCGATACCCACACTGTCAGTGACCGTAATGCTCGTGATCGGCTCGGCGGCGATCAACACATCGACTCCCGCCGCGAGCGGCGTATGGGTCACGGCGGCGTGGATTGCCGCGGCGCCGGCGCGCCGACAGATCTCGGCCGCGCGGATCAAGGTTCCTCCCGTCGCGCAGAGATCGTCGAGAACGATCACCGTGCGCCCGGCGACTTCGCCCGCGAGGCTGCCGCCCGAGACGGTGCCCTTCGCGCGGCGCTTTTCGATGAATGCCAGATCGATCTCGCGGCCGGTGCGCGCGGCCATGAGCTCGCGAAAGATCTGCGCGCGCTTGATGCCGCCGATATCGGGCGAAACGACGGCGAATCCCGGCCCAGCGGCGGTTCCTAGCTGCGCGAAGTGATTCGCGAGCAAGGGCAGCGCCGTGAGGTGGATGGTCGGAACGCGACAGGCATTATCGAAAGCGGCTGGGCTGTGAACATCGAGGCTGATGATGCAGTCGGCGTGCGCTGCCTCGAGGAGCTCCGCGACATAGCGCGATGTGACCGGGTCGCGGATCTGAGTGCGACGGTCCTTGCGCGCGAAGGGGAAGTACGGCACGACCGCCACCCTCGAATCGGCGCCCGCATCGCGAAGACCCAGTAGCAGAAACAGCAGCCGCACGAATCGAGCGGACGCCGGCGCGTCGTCGGTGCCTGCGAGAGTTTGCAGCACGAATACCCGCCGCCCGCGAACGGACTCGAGTGGCCGGAGCTTGAACTCCCCGCCCTCGAAGGGCCGCTCCTCGATGGGAATGAGCGGGAGATCGGCGTGACGAGCAACGGCCGCGGCGAGATCGCGGCTCTCACTGAGGGCAACCAGCGCGGGACCGGGGAATTTCGGGCTCATCAGTCGGCCTCACGCTCGGCATCGCAGCAGTGTGCGAGCGGCTGCTGGGCTAGACATTGTGCCTCATCCGCGAGGATCGCGGGACGCGCGGATTCCCGGAATACCGTGCAGCCTTTGAGGCCGAGCTCGTGGGCGCCGCGAAAGATCTCCTCGACGGCGCCGCGCGGAACGCCGCTCGTCAGAGCGACGGTTTTCGAGATCGAACCGTCGACGAAGGGTTGCAGAGCGGCCTGCATGAGGAGCTGATCGCGCCAGGAGACCGAGCGCAGATCCATGAACGACTCCGGTATCCGTCCAGCGTCGCCGTTGAGCGCTTGCCAGAGCGAGTACGCGCCATCCTTCACGTCGAAGGTTTGGTACTCGCCATTCGCATCGAGCACGCGCCGGCTCGCCTCCAGACGAAAGACGGGTTCGATCCCACTGCTCACGTTGCCCGCGAGCAGGCTGATCGTGCCGGCGGGGGCGATGGCGAGGAGATGACTGTTGCGGATGCCCTGGCGGCGGATCCCTTCCTTGATCTTTTCCGGCAAGCGGCGGATGAACGGGCGCTCGAGGTATTGCGCCGGATCGTATCGCTCGAACGGACCGCGCTCGCCCGCGAGCTCGATGGAGGTCTCATAAGCGGCATCGCGGATCGCGCCCATGACCTCGGCGGCCGCATCGCGGGCCGGCCGCGAATCGTAGCGAAGCCCGAGCATGGCGAGCGCATCGGCGAGTCCCGTGATCCCTAAGCCGATCCGCCGTGTGGCAAGGGCTTCCACGCGCTGGCGAAAGAGGGGGAAGCGCGAGATCTCGATGACATCGTCCAGGAATCGCGCCGCGCTGCGCGCGGCATCACCCAGCGCATCGCGATCGAGTCGCGCTGCGTGCGTGAACGGATCGCGCACGAATGCCGGGAGATTGAGCGAGCCGAGATTGCAGGCGCCGTAAGGCGGTAGCGGCTCCTCGGCGCAAGGGTTGGTTGCGCTCAACTGTTCCGCGTAAGCGAGGTTGTCTTCGGCGTTGATCCGATCGATGAAGAGCACGCCGGGCTCGGCGAACTGCTCCGCGCTCGCGCACAGGCTCCTCCACAGATCACGGGCGCGAATGACCTGCCACACCTCGCACGGCATCGGCTTTACGCTGCCGCTCCAGGGCCGCTCGACCGGTTCGGTGCCCGGCGGTGTGCTCGCGCTCGGCTCGGCGGCGGCGCTGGGGAAGACCAACGGCCAGAGGGCGTCCTCGTCCACCGCTCTCATGAAGGCGTCGGTGATGAGGACGGAAAGATTGAAACGCGACAGCGCGCCCGCGGATTGCTTGGCCGCGATGAACTCCTGGATGTCGGGATGATCGCAGCGCAGCGTCGCCATCATCGCGCCGCGGCGGGCGCCGGTGGAAAGGATTGTCGCGCACATCGCATCCCACACGTGCAGGAAGGAGACCGGACCCGAGGCGATCATTCCCGTCGCGCGGGCGCGGCCGCCGCGCGGGCGCAGCGTCGAGAAGTCGTAGCCCACCCCGCCGCCTTGCTGCATGGTGAGCGCGCCTTCCTTCAGCGCTTCGAAAATGCCCGTGATCGAATCGTCGATCAGCCCCATGACGAAACAGTTGGCGAGGGTGACCTGTCGCGCAACGCCCGCCCCCGCGAGGATTCTGCCCCCCGGGAGGAAGCGGAAGCTCTCGAGAAGGTCGCGGAAGCGCTGCCGCCAATGGGATGGATTGCGCTCGACTGCCGCTACGCTGCGCGCGACCCGATCCCAGGTATCCGCGATCGTGCTCTCGGGAACTGCAGCCGTTGGGTCGCGATAGCGCGTACGCCAGATGAAACGCGACAGATTCTCGGACTCAGGGCTCAGCACGCGCGGTTGGGAGGGCTTCTCCGGCGAGGTCGCCGTGAGTCAGGGTGTTGGGCTCCAGCTGCTGTCGGGATCGTACAGCTCGATTTTCGCGGCAATGGCGGCAGTCTGCGGGCCGAGGTTCTTCTCGAACACGATGCCGTCCCGGCTCACCACGAATGTCATGATCCCGGAGTTGCCGTACCGGGCCGGATAGGCGAGCAGGGCGAAACCCCCCGTCATGCGTCCGTCGGCGAGGTAACTCTTCGTCCCTCCTGGCGCGTGCGGCCCCTGGCCAGTCAGGATGTGGAAATAGTAGCCGTAGTAGGGGTGGGGGCGGCCTCGGCCGCTGCCCGGGGAATAGCCACCCGCGCGCGCCTGCGCCACGAGGGGGCCGAGGGGGCTCTGCGGCTCACCGGGTCGGGCCGGCCAATAGAGGCCATTGTGAACGCCGCCGCGACTCATGAAGTGCTGCGCATATTCGGCGCCGTCGCGCGAGCGGGCGGCGAGCTCGGCGTATTCGCGTTGCGCTTCGACATATGCGCGACAGACCTGGATGACGGCGAGCTCGTCGCGCCCGATACGGCGGTCGAGAATCTCTTCGCGACCGGCGGCCGTGTCGAATTGCCAACCCGATGCGGTATGAACGAGCGGGATCGGCATCGGCCAGCTCTGCGCCCCGACGATGAGTACCGCCTTCGCGGAGCCCTCGAGCTCGATGCGATGATTGCTGTCGTAGGCGGCGACGAAGCGCTGCCGCGCGCTCCGATCCGCAACCGCGTCCCCGGAGCGGATGAGCGATGCGCCGGCCAGGCCGAGAACGCGCGCCAACATCGCCGCTCGACCGCTGCGCGTCGCGCTCACGAGCGCGTCCACCGCCTCCTGGGGCGTAGCGAAACTTGCCTCCGCGGGAATGGAAGTGGCCACGCTTGCGGCGACCACCGCGCTCATCGCGATGCATGCCGCGAGCAGTAGAGCAAGCAAAGCTCGGCCCGAATACCGGCTTTCCTGTCGGGTGGCCATGATCGAATTCCTCGCCAAACGAAGATCAGTCATCGGAGCTTGTCGGAGCGCGCAGGTCAATGCGGCGGCCGTCCGCCACCGGGATGACCACCGCCGCCGGGGTGGCCGCCGCCGCCGCGAGGGCCGGGCACCGAGCGGCTGAAGGAGCCTCTGGCAGCCTCCGAGCGCACACGCGATCCAGAGCCAAAGGATTCGAAAGCCGGCGGAGCTGATCGAGCGGGTTCGGGTGCCACCCAGCGCTGGCTGGGTGCGACGCGTGGTACTACCCCCGGACTGGGAGCCTGAGCCGGGTTGGTTGGATAGCCTCGATAGCCGCGCAAGGTCGAGGCGTTAGGACCGAGATAGCGTTTCGCCGTTGCCATGTCGCGGTACGGCACGCCGTGGCGATGCGCTGGGTCATGAGCCCATGGACGCATGGGGATGGGCCCGCGGTGAGGCCCGCGGTGTGCGACGTAGAATCCATGACCGGGCCAGTTCCAGCGACCCCAGCCCCAATACGGTCCAATGATCCCGAAGCCGATTCCGAAACTGATGAGCGGTCCCGGATAACAAAAGCCGGCAGGCGGTGGAAAGTAGAATGCGGGGTAATCGGGCCAGGGCCACGGGCCGTAGACGACGGGCGTGTAGCAAGGCACGTAGATCACATCGGGACTCGCGGGCTCGATGATGACGTCGCCCTCTTCGGTCGAGACGGCCTCCTGAGGGCTCGATTGCAATGCGCCGGAAGCGGCAGCGCGCTGGCGCAACCGCTGGATCGAATCCATCACATCGGATTGCTGCGCGAGGAACGCATCCCCGAGCTGCTCCGTCCACTCGAGGTTCTCGTTCATCATGCGGAGCACCTCCGGAACGGCCACCAGCGCCTTGACGCTCGTGTCCCAGCCCTCCTGCGCCAGTGCGGCGTTGAGCTCATCGCCCGCGAGCGAGGCATGGTTGTCCGCATCCAGCCAGCGCGCGGCCTCCACGACTTCCAGAGGATACGTCGCCGCAGTCAGGATCATCCCGAGCAACGGGTCCGAATAGAGGGCAATCGGGGCGGTGAGCTGATCCAACTGTGCGGAGGTCAAGGGAGCGGCAGACGGGGCAGCCGTCGGTTGGTCCGCTGGGATCTGCTGCCAAGCGGGAGGTGATTCCTGCGATTCCTGCGCCGACGCACAGGCTACGGCGGTCACGAGCCATACGGCCCCCGCAAGGATCGCCGCGCAGCGTTTGATGGTTCGGGTCATGGATTTCATCATCGCCGCTCGAGTCGCTGTGCGCATGCGCAGAAATGCCTATTCGACACCGCATGGATTAGGTGCATTTACCTATGGACGCGCTTCGTGCCGCACGGCTTCAATTTCAGCATGCGCGCCGTGGTCATCGACATCTCGTCCGCCAGAGCAAGGCATCCCTCTCGCCCGTACGAGCGCGGTACCGGCGCGTGCTCGATACGGCCTTTCACGCCTCGTCGGCGCTCCGCCAACCCCCGACCGGCATCGAGCGCGCTCGCGTCGCTGTTGCGTGCATTGCGATTTTTTGGGTGGGCGACAAGGCCTCGGGGGTGATCCCCCTATGAGTCGACTCGCGCTCGCGCGGGCGGTTGTCGCCGCTATCGCGCTCGGTACTGCGGGTTGTGCCACGCTTCCTTCGGGGCATCCCGCGCCGCGCGATCCGTTCGAGCGGTTCAACCGCTCGGTCTTCAGGATGAATACTGCCCTCGATCATGCGGTGTTCCGACCCATTGCATGCGGCTCGCAGAGAGTACCCGGCCCGATCTGGACAGGCGTCGGCAATTTCGTGAGCAACCTGTTTTATCCGATCACTCTGGTGAATGACCTTCTTCAGGGAAAATTCCCCGATACCCTCAATGATGTCGCACGTCTGGCCATCAATACGACGGTGGGCGTGGGCGGAGTGCTCGATCCGGCGACAGCGATGCATCTCGCCCGCAATTACGAGGACTTCGGTGTCACTCTCGGCAAGTGGGGCGTGCCGAGCGGCCCTTACCTCATGCTACCTATCCTCGGTCCCTCGACTTTGCGGGATGCCATTGGAATGGCACCTCAGGCCTATGCCTACATCGTCATCCCGGGTGCAGCCATCGGGCTGGGTCTCTATGGAACCGACCTGATCCAGAGTCGCGCCGAGCTGCTGCCCGCCGACCGACTGGTCGAAAGCGCCTATGACCCGTACGCCTTCGAGCGCAACATCTATCTGCAACGGCGGGACTTTTGGGTCAACGGTGACACGGAGCCGCTTTCGGCGACCGGTGACCCATCTCGGGCGGACTCATGCCATTGAGCGCTCGGAAAGAATCTGCCGCAGCTCCTCGGCGATGATCGGCTTGCTGGCCGGCGGTTGAGCTCGTTGCTTAGCCCGGGTGCTCCTTTTCAAATCAGCGACTTGCATTTCGAATGTGACTGTGGAAAGCCCCTATGGTGCGGTCCGCATGGTGTGTCGGATGATCCGCCGGTCATCCGCCCCGGGGAAGCTTGTCAAATGGTGGAAGAGCCGAATACATGGGCGCTCGTACTGGCGGCGGGGGAAGGCAGCCGGCTGCGATCTCTCACCACCCCGCCTTCCGGGGCGAGCGTACCCAAGCAGTTCTGCTCACTCTACGGCGGGCCCGCCCTGCTGCACGAGGCGTTGCGCCGCGCGCAGTCCCTGACCGTGGGGGCGCGAACCTGCGTGGTCGTGGCGAAGCAGCACCGGTGCTGGTGGGAGGGCGCGCTCAAATCCCTGCCCGCGGAGAATGTGATCGTGCAGCCGGCGAATCGCGGCACGGGCATCGGCATTCTGCTGCCGCTGCTCCATATTCTCTCATGCGACCCAGAGGCGAAAATCACGCTGTTACCTTCGGATCATCACGTTCGTCAGGAGGACGTGTTGAGCGCCGCGCTGCGCGCTGCGCTCGAGCAGCTCGATTGGCGCTCTCAGGAGACACTGCTTCTCGGAATCCAGCCCGACGAGCCGGACCCGGAGCTCGGTTACATCGTGCCGGGCGCGAGTGACGGCCGCGGAGCGCTCACGGTTGTGCGCTTCGTCGAGAAGCCTTCACAGTCCGCGGCGCGCGAGTTGATCGACGCCGGTGGACTCTGGAACGCCTTCATCGTCGTATCCTCGGGGCCGGCGCTGCTCGAGCTCTTCCGTAAGCGCATCCCGGGTGTCGTGACCGCCATGATCGCGGCGTTAGAGCGCGACCGGTTCGCGCGCTCGCCCGGGCCCGCGACGATCGAGCTCTACGAGACGCTGCCGGTCATTGATTTCTCGCGCGACATCGTGGCCGGACAGGAGCCGCACTTGCGTGTGCTGGCGGTGCGCCCGTGTGGGTGGAGCGATCTCGGTACACCCAAGCGCGTGTCGGAGGCGCTGCGCCGCTCGCCCCGTTCGGAGCCGACGCGGTGGGCCGTCTCAGGCCGCGGTTACTTGAGTCTCGCCGAGCAAGCGGAGCGCCTGCGAGGCGCCCAGCTCATCGGTAGAGCGTAAAAGCCACGATGCGAGCGGCCGCAAAGCGCGCTAGCGTGATTTTAGATGGCCGCTGATAATCGAATCGATGTCGACCCGGGCACGACGCTCGTCAGCCTGTTCGAGGCGAGCTGCAGGCGATTTGCCGAGCGCCCTGCGTATCACAATCTCGGAGTGACGCTGCAGTTTGCGGATCTCGAGCGGCTCTCGCGCCACCTTGCCGCCTACCTGCTCGATCTCGGGCTCGCCCGCGGCGAGCGCGTCGCGCTCATGATGCCGAACGTGTTGCAATATCCGGTGGCCCTCTTCGCGGTGTTGCGCGCGGGACTCACAGTCGTCAACACCAATCCGCTCTATACCCCGCGCGAGCTGCGCCATCAGCTCGCCGATTCGGGCGCAAGCGCCATCGTGATCCTGGAAAACTTCGCCCACGTGCTTGCGGAGGTGATCGGCGACACCGCCGTTCGCCACGTCGTCACCACGGCGGTCGCGGATCTTACACCCCTGCCCAAGCGCGCGGCCGTGAATTTCCTCGTGCGCCGCATCAGGCACATGGTGCCGCCGTTCCATCTTCCGCAGGCCGTGCGCTGGCGCCAGGCGCTCACCCGGGGAGCGGCCCTGCGGTTCGCGCCTCCGGCGGTCGCTCCGGATGACGTCGCCTTCCTCCAGTACACCGGCGGCACCACCGGCACGCCCAAGGGCGCGGTGCTCACGCATGCCAACATGGTGGCGAACCTCGTACAGATGCGCGCCGTTTTGGGCGGGGTGATCGAGCCCGGCCGCGAGGTGATGATCACGCCACTGCCGCTGTACCATGTCTTCTGCCTGACTTGTAACTGCCTGCTGTTTCTCGATCAGGGCGGCCTGAACGTGCTCATCACCAATCCCCGCGACATCGCGGGGCTGGTGGCCGAGCTCGCCCACTGGCGCTTCTCCCTGATCACAGGAGTCAACACGCTGTACGCGGCGCTGCTCGCGCATCCGCGCTTTTCGCGCCTCGATTTCTCGCACCTGAAACTCGGAGCC
>Ga0335074_10005145_pt1 | contig 18077 bp, 14 predicted proteins | sample Lox_Sample_23_FD_206715 | JGI IMG/M metagenome (GOLD analysis project Ga0335074, IMG submission 206715) | Soil microbial communities from Loxahatchee National Wildlife Refuge, Florida, United States - Lox_Sample_2.3 | ecosystem: Environmental > Terrestrial > Soil > Wetlands | place: USA... | reverse complement strand
CGCGTTGTCCCAGGGTCGGCTCCGCAGTGCGGAAGTTGATCCCGCCGCCGACACCGCTGCCCGCACCGGTGGGATCGCCCGCGCCTTTGACGATCTCGACTTCTTGCAACACGTACGTCGGCAGCAGGCTCAGATCGAGCGCCCCGCTCGGCGTGAGAATCGGCTCGCCATCGATCGAGACGGGTGTCTCGAACGGAAGCGCGTTACGGACTGAGGCAAATGCCGGCGAGAGGGGCGTTGCGCTGTTGGTATTGGTGCTGGTCAACGCGAACGCACCGGGCGTCTGGTTCAGCACGCTGTCGACATCCGGTTGTCCTTGATCGCGATAGGCTTCGCGCGGGTAAACGCGCTGTGCCACAGGCGTGGCGTTGAACGGCGTGCGTGCGTGACCGGTGACGGAACCGATCACGTGCAGCGCGCCGGCCGATGGCGCGAGCGTGAGTGCGAGCGACTTTTGATTGTGAAGGGAAAGGGATTCTGAGAGCGGTCGGTAACCGCTGGCTGTAACACGCAGAGCGTAGACGCCCGGCGCTGGGAGCGGCACGCGCGCGAGCCCGCGCGCATCGGTCATTCCGGTCTCCGGCGAGCTTGCTTGGAGTTCGATCTTCGCTCCGCTGATGGGCTGCCGATTTTGATCGGTAACGGTTACGACAAGAGTCGTAGCCGCATTTGCATAGTACGGAACACTCGCGACGACGAGAAGGGCGAGACACCAGCGTATGAACACGAAGCATTTAGTGCGGCTTTTGCTGATCGTTACCTTTCTGATCAACAGCGCGATTCCAGCGCAAGCGCAAGGTGCCGCGACGCTTACCGGTACCGTTAGCGACGCGGGCGGCAAGCCCATCGCGGGCGCGACCGTGAGCGTTCGTCCCGCCCGCGCGGCAGAAGTGCGAACCGATGCGCACGGCGCGTTCAGTATCGCAAACGTGCCGGCGGGAACGTATGACATCGCGGTGTTCAAAGCTGGATTCGTGCCCTTTACGTATGCCGGCATTGTCGTTCCGGCGCGTGCGCCGCTCGCCTTCACCTTGACCGCCGCGTCGCTCGATACGATGCGCCAAATCGCGTCGGTGCAAACCAGTGCCGGTTCGTCGTTCAACACCAGCTCCACCGCGATTCAGACGCTTTCGCAACAGAATTTCGTCGATCAGGGGCAAGTGCAAGTCGCTCACGTGCTCGACGAGATCCCCGGCGTCATCTCGAACCGTCCCGACTCGGGCAACGGCGGCGCTCCCGGTTCGATCACTTCTCCGAATTTGCGCGGCGCCTTTGACTGGGAGAAGTCGAATTTGATCGACGGCTTTCCGCTCATTGCCGGTAAGAGCGGCGACTACGATACGCCGCTCGTGAACTCGCTGCTCTTCTCGGACGTGGAAGTCGTCAAAGGGCCGACCGCGTACGCCAACGAGATCAATTATGGCATCGGCGGCACGATCAATTTCGTCACCGGCGAGCCGGCGCTAACACCCCACGGTACGCTGATCGCCGGATTCGACAACCAGCAAGGTGCCTTTGGCGAACTGCGCCTATCCGACACGATCGGACGGTTCGGCTACGTCATCGCACTCGTGCGCAGCGGCACCAACGGTGCGCTCGACGACTACCCAACCTACGTCACGCTTCCGAGCGGTACCAAGATCAACGGTGCAACGGCGGCCACGACGATCAGTTCAACGCCGCCGACGGGCTACAGCGGTCCCTATCCGGTTCCCGGATCGATCAAGGGTAGCAATCCTTCCGCCGCCTACACGACGCTCGCGGCGTGTTGCCAAGACGTAACCTCGACGTACCAAAGCAACGGCGAGCTCGTCAAACTCGCGTATCACTTCTCGAATACGACCTCGCTCACGTTTGGATACGTCGGCATTCAAGGGAATTACGACGGGCCGGCAGCGAGCCTAACGCAGATCTACTCGACCTTCACCCCGGGTCTCTCGTACGATGCCGCGGGAACGCCGTTCGCGAATGGCGGACAGTTCCTATTGAACCAAACGACCACGCTGCCGAACCAGAACTTGATCGACAACGAGCCGATGTTCGAGGGGCAGTTCCGCACGGCTATTGGCAACGACACGTTCCTCGCGCGTTGGTACAGCGCGGTGCTCGAACGGCCAACGTACTCGGACTCCACGAATCCCGCGGACTCGTACACGACGCCGCTGCAGTTGTGGGGCACCGTCAAGGTAGCCGGCGTGCCGACGACGTTCAACGGGCAGACCGCGCAGGTCACGATTCCGGACTCCAGCGCCTATGTCAACAGTATGGGTGACTTCGACCACCTGCACGGCAGCTCGGTCGAGTGGTCGCACCCGCTCGAAAGCGAAGACTTTGTGACGCTCGCCTACGACGCGGACACGAGCTTGACGCAGTCGTACAAAGTCGCGCCGGGTACCGGGGCGACGCAGTACTCGATCGCACCGGGCACGCGCCAAGACATGGACAACTGGCTCGCGCGCGGGGTCTTTCAATTCGGCGATAAAGCGCAGCTCACGCTTGCCAACTACTACAACATTTATCGCTCGACGTTTGCGCCGACCGCACCGACCGACACGTCGTTCGACTTCTCGACGGTAACGTCGACGCACGACGACCCGCGCCTGGGTTTCGTCTATCGCCCCGATCAGAATCTCTCGTTGCGCTTCTCGGCGGGCTCCTCGATCGCTCCGCCGTACCCGTCGCTGATCGACAACAACACCGAAACGGCGCAAGAGGTCTTAGCCGCGGGCGGCGCAGTCGGCACGACGGTGACCGTTCCCGTCAACTCCGGCACGCTCAAGCCGGAGACCGCGTTTGCCTACGACGTCGGCGGCGACGCGCGCTTGGGTCACGGCAACATCCTGTCGGTCGACTTGTATCTGACCAACATCTGGAATCAATTCTTGACGCAGATCACCGATACCGGGACGACCTATACCTACAACGGCACACCGTACGAAGTCTACACGAGCACGAACGGCAATCTCGCGCAAAGTCGTGACCAAGGTGTCGAAGTCGCGCTGCATCGCGATCCCGCGGTCGGGTACGGCTATACGCTCTCGGGCGATCTGGCGCGCGCCTACGCGTACAACCTTCCGCCGGGCTTTTATTCGACCGCCGCCGGTGGGCTCGAGACAAACCTCGGCGTGATCCCGGGCATCAACTACATTTCGAACGGCTCGGGCTACAACAACATTTCGAACAAGAGCGAGCCTTACTCGATGGGTTACGCGGAGATCCATCGTCGCGGCAGTTGGGGCCAGTACGCCTCGCTCGGGCTCACGTATTACGGCTCGAACAACATGTTCAATATTCCCGCGTACCTCGTCGGACACGCGACGGTCCGTCAGCCGGTCGCGCCGCAAACGTCATTGCAGGTCTCGGTCGATAACCTGTTTGGTTCGAACGACCTACGGTACGTGCTCTATGGGGTGAATTCGGGGGCGCTCTACGCGCCGCTTATTACCCATCAGGTTGGACTAAAGGCGGACGTGCCGTACGGGCCGGCGACGGTGCGCGTCATGCTCGTGCGCACGTACGGCGCAGCGCCCTAACGGATCAATGCGGTCGCGAGCGTTGCGCCGAGCGTCAACGTGCCGATAAAGACAAAGTAGATCAGGGCCTCGGCCAGGATCATCTCATCGGACGCCGTTCTCAGGTTCTTGAACATCGTGCCGCTCCTTTTGGGCACGAGTATGACGGCATTTCCTGACAACGCCCTTGACGTTCTATGAGATTGCCCTTAATTACATTTTCTTGAGAAATGCGGCGATGAGCTCGGCCAGGTGCGGCCCGGTTTGCGCCCCTTGCTCGGTCACGTCGCCGTGGCTCGTGCCGGCAGCGGCGACCGTGTTGGTGATCATGCTGAATCCCAGCACCCCCATGCTGAGAAACCGGGCGAAAATCGCCTCGAGCACGGTCGACATGCCGACGGCGTCGGCGCCGATCGCTCGCAGGTACTGCGCCTCGGCCGGGGTCTCGTAGTTGGGACCCAGGAGGCCCGCGTAGACGCCTTCGCGCAAGCGATGCTCCGGCTTCGCCACGGACTTTGCGATAGCGCGTAGCCGCGCTGAATACGCATCCGCCATATCGACGAACGGATTGTCGTGCGGCCAGCCGATTAGCGGATTGCGCCCGGTCAAGTTGATATGGTCGGAAATCATCATGATGTCGCCGGGGTGCAGATCGTCGCGCAGCGACCCGGCCGCGTTCGTAAGGATTACCATGCGCGCTCCCGCCGCATGCGCAAGGCGCACGCCGGTCGTTACTTGGACCGGCGAAAATCCCTGATAGAGGTGTACGCGGCCGGCGAACGCGGCGACGCGTTTGCCCTGCCACGTTCCCACCAACACTTCGCCCGCGTGCCCGCGCAACGTCGCGACCGGCATTCCCAACATGATGTCGTAAGGAATCGAGACGTGCGCGAACGCGTCGCGCAGCGCCGACGAGAGTCCGCTGCCCAGAATGATCGCCAGATCGATCGGACCGCCGGCGCTGTCTTCGACGCGCGACGCGTCGACGGCGAGGAGTTTATCGTTGGGCGATCGGCGATCGATCATACAAATTCTTTCCTGTCATAGCCGGCGGCACCGGTAACCCCTCGAGCGCGAGGATGGTTGGCGCGATGTCGCCGAGCTTGCCGCCCGGGGCCAAGGTGCCGTGCACGTCGTTTGAGATGAGGATCAGCGGTACCGGATTGGTGGTGTGGGCGGTAAGCGGATTGCCGTCCTTGTCGATCTTGTCTTCGGCATTCCCGTGATCGGCCGTAATAACCAGCAGTCCGTTTGCCGCGAGTACTGCATCGGCGAGCCGCTGGAGGCACCCGTCGAGAATCTCCACCGCCTCCACCGTCGGTTCCCACTTGCCGGTGTGGCCGACCATGTCGGCGTTGGCGTAGTTCATGATGATGACGTCGTGGCGATGATGCTCGATGTCGTCCACCGCGAAATCGGTGATCTCCCCTGCGCGCATCGCCGGCGACAAGTCGTAGGTCGCAACGCTGCGGTCGGAGGGCACGAGCTTGCGATCCTCGCCGGGGAAGACTTCTTCACGGCCGCCGTTGAAAAAATAGGTGACGTGCGCGTATTTCTCCGTTTCGGCGAGTCGCAACTGCGTCAATCCGGCGCGCGAAATCACTTCACCGAACGTATCGAACTGCGGGCGGGGCCCGAAGAGCACCGGGTTAGGAAAGGTCTCGTCGTACTTGGTCATCGTCGCAAAGACGCCGTTCTTCCAACCGTACTCGTTGAAACGCGCGGTGAGTTGTCGTGCGCGATCGGGCCGGAAATTGAAGAAGATGCAGGCGTCGCCGTCACCGATGGTGCGCGACGGATCCACGATCGTCGGGACGACGAATTCGTCGCTTTCATCGCGCGCGTACGCGGCGTGCAGCGCCGCGATAGCCGTCGGCGCGTGGTATGCTGCCTCACCGCGCACGAGCATGGTGAAGGCGGCGTCGGTTCGCTCCGCGCGCTTGTCGCGATCCATCGCGTAAAAACGGCCACCGATCGAAGCGATCGATCCCGGCCGTCCCACCGCGTCGAGTTTTTCTTCGAGCGCTTCGATATATATCTGCGCGGAGCGCGGCGGCACGTCGCGTCCGTCGAGAAAAGCGTGGATTGCAAGCGGCACGTTGGCTGCGACGGCGGCGTCGATCAATGCGAAGAGATGCGCGATCGAGCTGTGCACTTGTCCGTCGGAGAGCAGACCGAGCAGATGCAGCGTCGAGCGAAAGCGCTTGACGTGCTCCAGGCACTCGAGCAGCGTGGGATTGACCGCGAGTGCGCCTGAAGCGATGTCGGCGTCGATGAGCACGACGCCCTGGGGCACCACGCGTCCGCTGCCGATGTTCATGTGTCCGACTTCGCTGTTGCCCATGATGCCTTTGGGCAAACCGACGGCTTCGCTCGATGCTTCTAGCGTCGTCCACGGATAGCGGTCGAAAAATGCGCGCCAGTGCGGCAGCGTAGCGGCCGCGATAGCGTTGCCGTGCGTCGCGTCGCTGCAGCCCCAGCCGTCGAGCACGGCAAGCACCAGCGGCTTATGCATGACGTTCTGCGGCTTCGATCAGCGTTGCAAATCCGTCCGGGTCGAGCGAAGCGCCGCCGACGAGTCCGCCGTTGATTTCCGGTTGCTCTGCGTACGAGGCCACGTTCTCGGGCTTCATGCTGCCGCCGTAGAGAATCGGCACGTCGCTCAAACCTTGCACGCTGGCGCGAATCTCGCCCATGAGACGATTGGCTTCGACGGGATCGCAATTCGCTCCGGTGCCGATCGCCCAGATCGGTTCGTAGGCCATCACCACGCGGGCAACCTCGCTTGCGTCCAGCCCGTCGAGCGCGGCCACGGTCTGCGAAACCACGCGCCGGTCGGTTTGTCCCGCTTGACGCTCTTGCGATGTTTCGCCGACCGCGACGATCGGCGTCATGTCGTGCGCGAGCAAGGTTTTCACTTTGAGATTGACGGTACGATCGAGCTCGTTGAAGAACGTGCGGCGCTCAGAGTGTCCGACGATGACGTAACGCACGCCGAACTCTTGCAACATCGGCACCGAGATTTCGCCGGTAAATGCGCCCTGAAGTTCCCAGTGCACGTTTTGCGCCCCGAGCGCGACGCGCGTGTGCCGGCGCAGGATCTCGTGCGCGGCAGGTAGCGCGGTGAACGGCGGGGCGATGACGACGTCGATCCGGGACGGAATCTGCGCGGCAAGTGGGAGGAACGCTTCGAGGAAGGCCCGCGTCTGTGCCGCGGTCTTGTGCATTTTCCAATTCCCGGCGACGATCGTGCGCGGCATCTATCGTGGCTCGAGTGCGGCGACGCCGGGGAGCGTGCGTCCCTCCAGAAACTCGAGCGTCGCACCTCCGCCGGTCGAAACGTGGGTCATCGCGTCGGCAAACCCGAGCATGTGGGCCGCTGCGGCCGCATCGCCGCCACCCACCACGCTGGTCGCGCCGCCGCGCGTCGCCGCCGCGATCGCGTCGCCGACGATTTTGGTGCCTACGCGATAGGCGGGTTTTTCGTACACACCCATCGGACCGTTGAAGACGATTTCCTTGGCGAGCGCGATCGCGGCGGCGTAGGCAGCGGCGGTGCGCGGCCCAATGTCGAGGATCATCTCGTCGCCGACGTCTTCGATGTCGACCGCGTGTGCCCGATCGTCGCCGTCGAACGAAAGCGATACGATTGCGTCGATCGGCAAGTGCAAGGTGATGTCTTGATGCGCCGCGAGCGCGAGAATCCTGCGCGCCGGCTCGAGATCGTCGTCGCGCAGCGAGGTTCCCACGTTGGTTCCGCGCGCCGCTAGAAACGTATTGGCCATGCCGCCGCCGACGCAGAAGGCGTCGACCTTGTTCATCAAGTGCGTGAAAACGTCGACTTTATCTTTGACTTTCGCGCCACCGATCACGCAGACGTAGGGGTGGGCGGGATCGTCGGTAAGCCGCGCGAGCGCGGCGAGTTCAGCTTGCATCAACAGTCCTGCGGCGTTCGGTAGCAGGTGCGCGAGCGCTTCGGTTGAGGCGTGCGCGCGGTGCGCCGTGCCGAATGCGTCGTTCACGTAGATATCGCCGAGCGCCGCGAGCTCGCGCGCAAAGGCGGGATCGTTGGCCTCTTCGCCGGGATGGAAGCGCACGTTTTCGAGCAGCAGCACGTCGCCGTCGGTAAGCTTCGCGACCGCGTCGCGCGCCGCGGGCCCTACGCTATCCTCGGCAAAGGCGACGGGCATGCCAAGGCGCTGCGCGAGCGCAGCCGCCACCGGACGAAGCGAGAGTTTCGGGTTCGGGGCGCCGTCCGGGCGGCCCAAGTGCGAGAGCACGATCACGCGTGCCCCGCGATCGTGCAGCGTGCGCAGCGTCGGCAGTGCGGCATCGATGCGCGTGAAATCGGCGACCTGCCCATCGGCCATGGGCACGTTAAGGTCCTCGCGTACGAGCACCCGTTTGCCGCGCACGTCGAGGTCGTCAATGGTGTGGACGTTCAGTGTCTACACCTTGCTGGGCAATTTGTCGAGCACCATGGCCGTCAGGTCACCGAGACGGCACGAGTAGCCCCACTCGTTGTCGTACCACGCGCAGATCTGCACCATGTCGTCGATCGCTTGCGTCAGCTTCGAGTCGATGATCGAGCTGTATGGCGAGCGCTTGAAGTCGCTCGACACTAGCTCTTCCTCGGTGTACTGTACGTACTTCTTGAGTGGCCCTTGCGCATCGGCGCGCAAGATCGCGTTGACTTCGTCGCGCGTCGTCGACTTCTTGACTTGCGCGACGAGATAGACCATCGAGACGGTCGGTGTCGGCACGCGCAGTGCGAAACCTTCGAACGTACCTTTGACTTCCGGAATCGTCAGGTACAGGGCCTTGGCGGCGCCCGAGCTAGTCGGCACGATGTTCGTCGCCGCGTTGCGCCCGCGACGGATGTCCTTGTGCGGCGCATCGAGGATGACTTGGTCGTTGGTGTAAGAGTGGACCGTCGTCATGAACCCTTTGACCCAGCCCAGGTGATCGACCAGCGGTTTCACCGCGGTCGCAAGACAGTTGGTCGTGCACGATGCGTTCGAGATGATGTTGTGCTTCTCGGGGTCGTACATGTGCTCGTTGACGCCGAGCACGAGCGTGACGTCCTCGCCCTTGGCGGGCGCGGAGATGATCACTTTCTTCGCACCGCCGCCGGTGATGTGGGCGCGCGCCTTATCCGCATCGGTGAAGAGCCCGGTCGACTCGATCACGACGTCGACGCCGAGATCCTTCCACGGGAGTTTGGCCGGATCGCGTTCGGCCAGAACTTTGATCCGCTTGCCGTCGACCACGATCGCGTCGCCATCGACGGAGACCTCGCCGTCAAACGTTCCGTAATTGCTATCGTACTTGAAGAGGTGCGCGCATTCGGTGGCGCTGGTGAGATCGTTGACGGCGACGATCTGGATGTCCGGATGGCGCTCGAGCAGCGCCTTGGCAAAGTTCCGTCCGATGCGGCCAAAGCCGTTGATCCCAATTCGCATAGCCCTCGCATCTACCGGGCCCAGCTCAAGAGGCCCTGCCGGTGCGCAGCCGTGCGGCAAGCCGGCTCAGCGCGCTCAGGCGGCTTGAGACAGTCGGCTTGGCAATCGGCGGATTGCAGCGCGCGCCGAGTTCAGCCAGCGATTCGTCGGGATAGGCCAGGCGCAGCTCGGCGATTTCGCGCAGCGGCGGCGAAAGTTCACCAAGGCCGCAGGCGTTTTCCAGGTACTCGATGACGCGGCGCTGGGCCGCAGCCGCGGCTGCCGCACGCTCGAGATTCGCCACCTCGGTGTTGACCAAGCGGTGGATGCGGTTCTTTGTCTCGCGCAGCGCGCGCACGTCTTCGAGATGCAGTACCGCGCCGAATGCACCGATAATCGTGAGCACGTCGACGATCGCTTCAAAGTCTTTGTAATAGAGCACCTCGCGTCGCTTGCGCACCGTGCGCTTCGGCGCGCGACCGGTGCTGCGCAGCATCCAGACCAAGCGCTCGGCTAGCTCGCGATCGGGCAACACGAATTCGAGGTGGTAACCGTGTGCCCCGGCGGCTAGCGACCCGCAAGCCAGAAACGCCGCGCGAATCTCCATGAGCCGATCGCATTTGAGCGTCGGTTTGGGCGGCATTCCATCGCGCGGCGTTGGGAGCGCGATTGCAAACGTCGGAAGCCGCGCAAGACGCGTTACCGCGCGGCTCTCGATCGGATGCGACTTGCGATCTTCGAGCAGCGACCAGAAGAGACGTGCAATCGAATTGCGGTGCGTGATGAAGACCGTGCGCGCAGCGTTGGCACCGTAGAGCCCTAGGCCCGTCAGCAGCGCGGCCTTGCAGTGCGCGGCGCTGGGCATCTCGCGCGCTAGTGCGTCTTTGGTGTCAGTCGAGATCGATGATGCGGCCAATACACTAAATCCATTCGGCCGGATCGTCTTTGCGCGAGTCGACGATCTCGTAGAGTTCGGCGGCCTTGACTCCCGGCGTCATGCGTAACGGAACCTCACGTACCCGCACGGTGACGTAGCGCGTGGCGTAATGTATCTCGAGCACGTCGCCGGGCTTCACGTTGTATGCAGGCTTGAGCGGCTTTCCGTCTTTGGTGATGCGGCCGTGCTCGAGCGCTTCGTGCGCCTCACTGCGCCGTTTCGAAAGACGCGCTACCTTCATGAATTTATCTAATCGCATCAACGTGTCCTAGCGGGAGTTTTCAGGTAATGCGCCGAGAGGAGAAGAGCGTATGGCGCAGGCGACTCCGGCCCGTCGGATGGGCGTGAACATCTTCGACGATAGCAAACCCATGTGGCAGATCATGTTGATCTTTCTCATCCCGTTGATGATCAGCAACATCCTGCAGTCGGCCTCGCAGACCTTTGCCTCGATCTTCCTCGGACGCATGATCGGTGTCAACGCATTGGCCGCCGTGTCGGCGGTATTTCCGGTGGTCTTTCTGCTGTTCTCGTTCTTGATCGGCATCGCCAGCGGCAGCACCGTGCTGATCGGCCAAGCATACGGCGCAAAGGACGAGCATCGGGTCAAGAAGGTCGCCGGTACCGTGCTCGGCGCTACGTTGCTCTTCGCGATCTTTACGGCCGTGGTCGGTACGCTGATCGCGCCATGGATGCTCGATCGGCTCGGCACGCCGCCGGCAATTTTGTCGCAGGCCGACGCCTACACGCGCGTGGTGTTCCTTACCGCGCCGGTGCTCTTCCCGTATTTGGTCTACACCACGTTTCTCCGCGGCGTCGGCGACTCGCAGACGCCGCTGTGGTTTCTCATCGTGAGCACCGTGCTTTCCGTGTTCTTCACGCCGGCGTTCATCCAGGGCTGGTTCGGCTTGCCGCACCTCGGCGTCGTTAGTGCCGCGGTGTCGGGGACGATCGCGAACGGTATCGGGCTCATCGGGCTGCTGGTGCTGCTCGCGCGCCGGAACAGTCCTCTCAAATTCGATCTCGAGATGGCGCGCGACATGGTCGTCGATCCGCATATCTTGTGGAACGTCATTCGCATCGGCGTGGCGACCGGCATACAAGTCGTGATGGTTTCGCTGGCAGAAATCGCCATCATCAGTTTCGTGAATCACTATGGCCCGCGCGCAACCGCAGCCTATGGCGCCGTCAACCAGATCGTCGCCTACGTGCAGTTCCCGGCAATTTCGATCGGCATCGCTGCCTCGATCTTCGGCGCGCAGTGCATCGGCGCGCGACGCGAAGACAGGCTCGGCAGTGTGATCCGCTCCGCGGTCATGCTCAACTACGCGGTCGGCGGCGTCCTGATCACGGCTTGTTATTTTCTCGCGTTTGCTCTGCTACGGCTGTTCATCACGGACGAGCCGACGGTACACATCGCCCACCAGCTCTTGATGATAACACTGTGGTCGTATCTGGTATTCGGCAACAGCGCGATCATCGCCGGCGTCATGCGTAGCAGCGGCACGGTGCTGGTGCCCACGCTCTACATGCTCGTCGGAATCTGGCTCGTCGAATTGCCGATTGCCTATTTCGGCATGCAGCGCTTCGGATTGCCCGGCGTGTGGCTGGGCTACCCGGCCTACTATATCTGGATGCTATGCTCAAACTTTATCTACTACGAAGGCTTCTGGAAGAAGAAAACGCACGAGCGCCTGGTATAATGGTGACGTGATAAGGAGCACGGCGCTTGCGGTAGCGCTCCTCGCGTTCCTTGCTGCCTGCGGCGGCAGTGGCGGCAGCTTTACGCCGTCGCCGACTCCGGCACCGACATCCGCAGGCCCGACCTCAGCGACGTTCTCATTCACTACCGGCGCTACGCAGCAGACCGTTGCGCTGCCGTCCGTTGGCGGCTTCAGCGGGACCATGACCCTCCCCGCCTCGTCGGTCAGCGCGACGATAACCGGGACGATCTCAACTACCGTGCCAGCGCAAGCGCAGGCGCGCCTAGGATCGGCCCATAGCGATGCGGCCGCGTATCAGCCGCTGCTCTACATCACGTTGACCGCGCAAGGCGCAGCCACGATTCTTGGGACGCCTGGATATACGTTCTACTTGCCGTCGTCGGTTTCGACCGCGAACACCGTATTTAATCTCTCGGTGTTCAATCCGGGATCGCCGACATCCAACTTCTTGATCGGTCCCGCAACCGTGACGGGGACGAATACGATCACCTTTCCTTTGAGCCCGACGCAACAAGTCGTGTTTAGCGCAGGGCAAACGTACGAATTCGTACTCTTCGGCGAACCGGGCGTCTCGCCGACGAGCTCGCCGGCGCCGGCGAGCACCGGACTTTTCACCGAGTTCAACGTCGGCGGGAATATCAACGGGATCGCCGCCGGACCGGACGGCAACATTTGGATCACGATGGAGACCAATGGGGACAGCGGCATCAACGGAATCGGGAAGCTGTCAACGGCGGGCGTTCTCCAGACATATCCGGTCACACTCTTGAGTGGGGACTTCACCTGTTTCAACATCATCTCCGGTCCCCAGGGCAAACTGTGGTTCGACGATGAAAATGGCGGCGTCTATTCGATAACGACCTCGGGCGCAGTCACGTCTTATCGGGTTGAAACGGACCCGCTCGTCGCACTTGCGCAAGGCCCGGACGGCAACGTGTGGGCGGTCGATTGGGAATTTGAATATATCGATCAGCTCAACGTTTCGTCTGGCGTCGTGACGCAACATTCGCTCTATCCTGGTCCCTCGCCGTCGCCCGGGATCTTCAATCCGATGAATATCACCACCGGATCCGACGGGGCGCTTTGGTTCACCCAGGCTCCCTATTCTGAAAACGAAATCGGTCAGCCGATGGATTTGGGCCGTATTACCACGAGCGGTGCTGTTTCGTACTATGTGACCAACGGCGCTTCCTTAAGTGGTGATCCGGCGGCCCTTACGCTCAATGCGACGGATCAGAATATTTGGTTTACGGAGCCTTCAGCGATTGGACGCATGACGCCGAGCGGCACCTTGACCGAGTTTCCGATCGCGGTTGGTGCCGGCGCTTGCTGTGGTATCGTCGCGTCAAGCGATGGATCGTTGTGGTTCATTGAAACCAATGCAAATGCAATCGGCCACATGGACGTGCATGGAAATTTCCTCGGAGATTACCAGTTGCCCGCGGTCGGCGGCCTCTGGCAGATTACGCTTGGTCCCGATGGTAATATCTGGTTCACGCAGCAAGCCACCGGTCAAGTCGGCTACCTCGACGTGACAGTTGCCGAAGCCATGGAGCGCAGGCGCAAGCTCTAGCGCCGCTTCTTGTCCTTCGGTGTGACGCACGTTCCACTTGCACGGCATACGACAATGGGATCGGCTAGTACGTCGGCGGCGCTGGCATCGATGTCGGTACGTGCCGCGATGACCTTGCGCGCTTCGAATTCCATGGCGCGTGAGGTGTTGCCGATCTTGGTGATCCGTCCGCGCGCTTCGATGTAGTCGCCGGCATAGACCGGCGCGAGAAATTCCACGCTGTCGTAGGCGACGAAGAGTCCTTCGTCACCGTCGAGTTGGATCAGCAATTCGGTTGCGACGTCGCCGAAGAGCGCGAGCATGCGCGCACCATCGACGAGGTCTCCGCCGTAGTGTGCGTCGTGTGCGCTCATCCGCAAACGGATGAGCGCGGTCAGGCGGCTTGGGTCTTCGCCAGTTGCCACAGTTCCTCGAGTTCGTCGAGCGAGAGGTCGGAGAGCGTCTTTCCGCCCGCGGCGGCGCGTTCTTCCATGAAAGCAAAGCGGCGGTAGAACTTCTCGTTGGCCTCGCGCATGGCCGTCTCGGCATCGATCCCGAGCGCGCGCGAAAGATTCACCACGGTGAAGAGCACGTCGCCCAGCTCTTCGCGCACGTGCGGATCGTCTTGACCCAGGCGCTGCGCCTCGGCAAGTTCGGTAAGCTCCTCGTGCAGTTTGTCGAGCACGCCGCCGATGTTGGGCCAATCGAAGCCGACGCGCGACGCCTTCTCTTGCATACGCTGCCCGCGCTGCAGCGCCCCGAGCGCTTTGGGGATGCCTTCGAGCCGGCTCTTGCGCTTTTGTCCGGTGGCCTCTTGCGCCTTGAGCTTTTCCCAGCTGCGCCACTGCGAATCGACGTCTTCGATCACCGCGTCGCTGAAGACGTGGGGATGACGGCGCACCATCTTGTTGGAGAGTGCGTCAATGACGTCGGCCACGGTGAACTTTCCGGTCTCAGCCCCGAGCTGCGCGTGGAAGACGATTTGCAAGAGCAGGTCGCCCAGCTCGTCGCACAGCGCATTCAAATCCTCGGCCTCGATCGCTTCGACGACCTCGTAGGTCTCTTCGATCAAATAGGGCACCAGCGTGCGGTGCGTTTGCTCGCGATCCCACGGGCAACCGTCGCGCAAGCGCGCCATGATCTCGATCAGATCGTCCCACGAATAGTGCTGCGATTGCGGCGGCAGCGGCACGAGCGGCATGGCAATCGACGCCGAGAGCGTCGCGTGCGGCATACCAGGCGTGATGCGCGTGGTGTGCCCCGCCGCTTCGAGCGCGCGCAATAGCGGCGGAAGTGCGCCGAGGTCGGAGAGCGGATTGCCGAGCACGCCGAGACCGAATGACTCGATTTGCAACCCGCGCAACGCGGCGACGAATTGCGCGATGGCCTCGGCGCTTCCGTGCGCAAGCGCGCCGGCGTCGGGTACGAGCGCGCGATCGATGATGACACCGTTCGATTCGAGCGCACGCACGAGATCGGGAGGCGCGAGCAGCGCCACGCTCACGGTGCTTTCACGAAGGGCTTCGAGACTTCCGACCGTCAGGTAGCCGGGATCACCCGGTCCAAGGCCAACAATGCGAACGAGCATGCTGCCGAGGTGGTTCGAGAAACAGCGAAGGGCCCCATTTGGGGCCCTTCTTTTGGTCTACTGCGACGGGCTCGCGGCCGGTGAAACTGCGCCGTTGGGTGCTGCGCCGGCGGGCGGCGCGGCTTGCGCCGGGGGCGGCGTCGGTTCCGGTGACGGGAAGGCCGCTTGGAAACGCGGATCGTTGATCTGGATGTTTGCCTTGGTTTGCAGATCCGCGAGGAACGGCTGGATCAGCGGCGCCTCTTGCTGCTGGCGCAGCAAATCGGCGATCTTATCCTTGGTGTTCGCAAGCGTGGCTTTCTGTCCGGGCGAGCGGCTCTCGACCTGGATGATGTGATAGCCGAACGGCGACTTCACCGGAGCGCTGATCACGTTGACCGGCAACGAGAAGACTGCGGCATCGAATGCCGGGACCATCTGACCGTGACGGATCTCGCCCAGTTCGCCGCCCTTGTCTTTGCTGCCCGGATCGATCGAGTACTCTTTCGCCTCGGCCGCAAAGTCTTTGCCCGCTTTCAAATCGGCTTCGACTTTTTGCGCGGTCTTGAGATCGGCCACGAGGATGTGGCGCGCATCGACCTGCGCGGGCTTGTCGAACGCAGCGTGATTCTTGTCGAAGTAGGCTTTGATTTGCGCGTCGGAGATGGTGACGTTCTTGCCGACCGCTTTGTCGATGATGATCTGATCGCTGATCAGTTTATGCACGTCGTCCTCGGTGAGGCCGCGCGACTTGAGCATTTCATCCCACTGTCCCGGCGGGAAGTTCGCCTTGTACTGATCTTCGCGCGCGGCGATGTCCGCGTCGCTCACCGTGATGTTGTTCTTCTGTGCGTATTGCTGGAGCAGAATCTCACGGACCATCTGCTGCAGCGTCGAGACCGCCGCGGGACTCGACTCGAGCTTGGCATCGAAATCGGATTTGCTAATCGTCTGCCCGTTGACGGTCGCGAGTGCACCGCCGCCCGAACAGGCGCACAGCCCGGCGGCCAAGAGCAGCGTGGCAATACCCGCGACGGCGCGGGAGAGATTCGGCATGGTCACTCCAGATTAGGAAAGCTCAGTGCGTAGGAAAGCGGAGCATTGTGGGCTCCGCCGACGGCCTTGGGTTCTTCGGCCGTGTCCGAGGCCCTCTTCAAAAATTGCTCAGAGCGCCTCGAGCAGCTTGCGCAGCAGCGGCATCCAAGCCACCTCGGAGGCCTGCCCAGCGGGGACGGCCGGGAGGTCGACCACGACCTTCCCCTCGCCGAAGCGAAAGCGGTTCTTGGTAAGTGACTGGAGCTTGGGAATCGCCGCCGGATCGAGCTCGAAGCCTGAGCCTACACCCAGCGTAAGGCGCCGCTCGTCGACCACCACCCGCGTGATCCGGCGCTCGAGCGCAATCGCGCGCAGCTTGGTCAGCTCGACCAGCCGTTCGAGGGGGACAGGCAGCGGCCCGAAACGATCGCGCACGCCGGCGGCGATCTCTTCGACCTCGATCTGCGAGCGGGCTTTAGCGAGTTGCTGGTAGACGGCGATCTTCTGGGAGACCTGCGGGATGTAGTCGCTGGGGATGAACGCACTGATCTTGACGTCGATGACCGCTTCGCGCCGGTCGTCGAGCGAAGGCGCCATGCCGCGCCGCTCGGCGATGGCGTCGGCCAACATCTGGCAGTACGTATCGAAACCGACCGAACCGATGAAGCCTGATTGGGCCGCGCCAAGCAAGTTTCCGGCGCCACGAATTTCGAGATCGCGCATCGCGATTTGCAAACCCGATCCGAGGTGGGTGAATTCGCGAATCGCTTCGAGCCGCGCCTTGGCCTCTTCGGTGAGCGCCTTGTGCCCTTGATAGAGCAGGTAACAATACGCCTGATGATTCGAGCGGCCGACGCGGCCGCGCAGTTGATAGAGTTGCGCGAGTCCGAACTTGTCGGCGTCGCCCACAACCATCGTGTTCACGTTGGGGATGTCGATGCCGTTCTCGATGATCGTCGTGGCCACGAGAACGTCCGTCTCTCCGTCGATGAAGGCTTGCATGACCGGTTCGAGTTCGTTCTCGTGCATCTGTCCGTGACCGACGGCGATGCGTGCGCGGGGCACCAGCCGTTGCAGGGCGTTGCGCACCGCAAAGATCGACTCGATGCGGTTGTGCAGGTAGTAGACCTGGCCGCCGCGGTCGAGTTCGGCAGTGATTGCGCGCTGCACGATCGCGTCGCTGGCCGGTACGACGACGGTCTTGACCGACATGCGGTTCTTCGGCGCCGTTTGGATCAGCGAGAGATCGCGCACACCCATCAGCGACATGTGCAGCGTGCGCGGAATCGGCGTGGCGGAAAGCGTCATGACGTCGACCGAGGTCTTGTACTCTTTGAGGCGCTCTTTGTGCATGACGCCGAAGCGCTGCTCTTCGTCGATGACGATCAAACCGAGATCCGCAAAGGCGACGTCCTTCTGTAGCAAGCGGTGCGTGCCGATGATGACGTCGACTTTGCCCAGCGCGAGGTCGGCAAGAATGGCGCGTGCCTCGGCTTTTGTTTTGAAGCGCGAGAGCTCTTCGATGCGCAGTGGAAAACCGGCAAAGCGCGCACTGAAGGTGCGGTAGTGTTGATCGGCGAGCAGCGTTGTGGGCACCAGCACGGCGACCTGTTTCTTTTCGGCGACGGCTTTGAATGCCGCGCGCATCGCCACTTCGGTCTTGCCGTAGCCGACGTCGCCGCAGACGAGCCGGTCCATCGGCTGCGCCTTTTCCATGTCGAGTTTGACCGCTTCGATCGCTTTGCGCTGATCGGGCGTCGGCTCGTAGGGAAACGCCTCTTCCATCTCGGCTTGCCACGGCGTATCGGGCCCGAATTGGTAGCCTCTGCTCAGTTCGCGTTCGGCGTAGAGCGCCACCAAGCCGTCGGCGATTTTTGCCAGCGACTCGGAGACGCGCGACTTGGTGCGCGCCCAATCGGCCCCGCCCATCTTTGAAAGTCGCGGCGATTGCCCTTCGGCGGCCGAATATCGCGTCACCTGATGCATCTGCGTGACCGGCACCAGCATGCGGTCGGAACCCGCGTAGGCGAGATCGAGATAGTCTTGCGTCGCGCCGAGAATCGTCTCGGTACGTAAGCCTAAGTATTGGCCGATGCCGTGCACGGCGTGTACGACGTAGTCGCCGACGCGCAGGTCGGCCAGCGTAACCGGAATGCCTTCCTTGACCGCGCGCAGCTTGACACGCTTGGGCGGCGCGCCGAAGATTTCACGATCGCCCAGCACGCGCAAGCGCAGATCGGGCAGGGCAAATCCGGCCTCGATCGATCCGTGATCGATGACGATGCGGTCCTGCGCGATGCCCGCGGCGC
>Ga0335074_10005144_pt1 | contig 18078 bp, 17 predicted proteins | sample Lox_Sample_23_FD_206715 | JGI IMG/M metagenome (GOLD analysis project Ga0335074, IMG submission 206715) | Soil microbial communities from Loxahatchee National Wildlife Refuge, Florida, United States - Lox_Sample_2.3 | ecosystem: Environmental > Terrestrial > Soil > Wetlands | place: USA... | reverse complement strand
GGACGCGGGCGTGCCCACCACGTAGGGCAGGACGTCCGGCAGCAGCGTCTTGGCGACCGTCAGCCCGTACACGTCGGGCTCGGCCGACGTCCCGGTCGCGGCCACGACGGCGGAGACGTGGTCGGCCATGTGCTCGCCCTCGGCGGCGTAGTCGTCCGACGGGTGCCGGGTGTTGGCGGGGTTGGTGAACTCGGTGTCATCGGGCCAGAAGATGGGCCACATCATCGGGTGGCCGGCCCGGTTGACCTGCCGCCAGCCGCCCGCGTCGGTCGCGAGCTTGGTGGCGGCCCAGACGCCGATGGGGGTGCCCGGCGCCAGGGTCTCGTCGTCATGCGGGACCTCGAGCACGATGGTGCGGACGGTGCTGCCGGCGAAGCTGTTCTGCGCCTTGTCCGGGCGCCAGGCCGACAGGTCCACCGCCGTCCCGTTCGCGACCGCGCCGTTGACGATCGCCAGCAGCGACAGGTCAACGTAGAACGAGTCCTTGACGTGCCCGGCCCAGAGGCGGACGCCGTCGACGTCGGTCACGGTCTCGCCCGTCCGGCCTTCGAGCACGAGCTCGCCGAGTCCCTCGTCACCGCGGGCGTCGGCCCCGGTCAGGGCGTGCAGGGTCAGTCGCTGCCGGCCGCCGGAGTCGGGCTGGTCGAAGGCCACCCGGTAGGTCAGGTCCTCGAACGCGGCCCCGTTCAGGTGGATCTTGATCTCGTAGCGGGCCTCCGGGTGGAACCCCGGCTCGGTGTGCAGGCCGTTGACGTCGGAGTTGATGTCGAGCACGAAGACCGTGCTGCCCTCGCCGGGAAAAACGTACAGGTCGTCGATGAGCAGCTGGCCCGTCTTGGCCGCCAGCGGCGTGTCGAGGTGGTGGGACATGCGATGGTCCTTTCCGCACTGATCTGCACTGAAGCTCGCCTCAGTTCAGATACCCTCCGCGCACGACCCGACACGAAGCGCTCAGCCCGACCTTGGAGGCCAGATCGCCCTGAACTACCAGGAACTCCTCGGCGCGGTGGAGCGGCCGCGCGAGATGGACTTCCCGATCGACTTCTCACAACGTGACCGGAGCGGGCTCTTCGGCGTCGCGGAACGCATTCTCGGCCTCGACGGCGACCTCGGCCTCGCCTGAGATTTCCTCCAGGCTGCGGCCCGCGGGCTCGGGCAGGACGAGGGTGAGCAACGCGCCAAGGACGGAGATCCCGGCGGTGAGCAGCAGCGTGCCCCGCAGCCCGAGCGAGTGCTGCAGAACGGGGAAGAGGAACACGCCGATGAACGCGCCCAGCTTCCCGACGCCGGCCGAGATGCCGTGGCCGGTGGCGCGGACCCGGGTGGGGAACAGCTCGCCGGGCAGGACGAAGGTCGTGACGTTGGGGCCGAACTCGGTGAAGAAGTAGCTGATCCCGTAGGCCAGCAGGAACGGGACCACCGCCGTGGTCATCCCGGGGACGAGGCCGATCACGGCGAAGCAGGCGCCCATCATGACGAACCCGACCAACTGGAGTCTGCGGTGGCCGATCCGGTCCATCCGCCAGACCGCGAGGGCGTACCCGGGCACCGCCGCTACGGCGAAAATCGCGAGCTGGATGGCGATCGTCGTGGTCTGGGAGGCGTGCGGGGTGATGAGGGCGATGATCTGCGGGGTGGAGATGGTGTTTCCGTAGTAGGCGTAGTCGAGGAGGAACCAGCAGCCCGCCGTTCCGGCCAGCAGAACCAGGAGCCTGCCGCTGGCCAGGAATGACCGCAGGCCGACGGCGTCCGGGGCTGGCGCGCGGGTCCCGGTCTGCGGCTGGCCTCCGGCGCGGGCCTGATAGCGGGGCGGCTCGGGCATCGTGCGGCGCAGCCAGACGGCGGCGGCGGCCGGGATCGCGCCCAGGCCGAGCAGGAGCCGCCAGGTGAGAGCCGGGCCGGCGCCGCCGCCGAGCAAGGCGAGGGCGATCACCGGGCCGACGATGAGCCCGACCGCCTGGGCGGAGAAGACGAGCCCGACCATCCGCCCCCGGTTCTTGCCGTCGGCGTACTCGCTCATGAGCACGGCGCTGACCGGGTAGTCGCCGCCGACGCCGAAGCCCAGCAGGAACCGGAACGCGATCAGGACGGCCAGCGACGGGGCCAGCGCCGAGCCGATCGCCGCGATCACCATGAGCGCGGCGGACATCCAGTAGACCCGGGTCCGGCCGATGATGTCGGCGACCCGGCCGAACACCAGCGCGCCGAGGAACGCCGCCCCGAGCATGACCGCGTTGAGCAGCGCGAGCTGGCCGGTGCCGAGATGCCACTGGGCCTTGAGCAGGGTAGACACGATGCCGATGACGAACAGGTCGTAGGCATCGGTGAAGAATCCCATGCCGGACACGAGCAGGGCGCGCCTGCGGAGTCCCGGCAACTCGGCCTCGTCAGGCGATCCGGCCACGGACAGGGTCCGGGTCTCAGACACTGGCATTTCCCGTCATCTCGCGTACAAGCTGCCGGAATGTGCGGCGTCCGGCCGGGTAGCTCCAATTACCCGCGCCGCTCAAGTTACGGAGTCAGAGAGACTCTCCGCCGACTTGTAGATGAACGGATCATGAACGAGACATGTCTGTCAGCCGAATTAGACCGCCTTTCGCATCTGCGGCGGGCGGCGCCCGCAACGCGTACCATCGAGCGGTGGCCGACGTCCGGGAGTGCGCGCAGTGCGGGACGCCGTTCACGCCGCAGCGTGAGCACGCCCGGTTCTGCTCCCCGCGCTGCCGGATGGCGTGGAACCGCGAGCACGCCGGCGTGGCCGCCGCCCCCGCCGTCGCCATCGACTGGTCCGTCATCGCGATGACCGAGGCGGCCGGGCGGCTCGCCGTCGCCGGCGCGTGGGAGCTGCACCGAGTCGCGGCAGCGGTGGGGGAAACGGTGTGGTGGATCACTTTGGTCGACGCGACCCTGGTCCGCTACCACACGCGTGACTACGAGAGGGCGCTGGCGGACAAGGACGTACGTCGGCGCAAGACCGAGGGGACCCTCGCCGGCCTCCGCTACGTCCGCAACCAGCTGGGCAAATCCGTCGAGCCGGCCGAGTTCGTCCGCCCTGCCGTCGGCGACGACGGCGCCGGCGGCTGGACCTGGCGCCCGCTGCCCGAGCCGGGGCTGGAGACGCTCACGCCGCGGGCGCGCCAGTGGGAGCTCAACCGGTACCACGCCTACCAGGAGCGGCTCGCAGAGCGCGACATCGCCCGGACCTTCGCCCGCTGCACCGAGTTCCTCGCTCAGGCGGCGGGCCTCGTCGACCGCAGCCCGTAGCCGCGCTGCGGCGCCCCGGCGGCCGTCCCGCGCGCGAACCGGGCAGTCAGCGAACGATTCGCCGCCGGAGGCCTCAGAAGTTGCCGAAGCCGGCGCCGAAGCCGCCCCCGTCGTGGTGCTCGCGCTCGCGCTTCTCGTCCTCGTAGATGCGGTCGATGCAGATCGCGATCGCGATGATCAGCGCGTCGTCGACGCCCTGCTCCACCTCCACCCCGTAGGTGTCCCTGATCCTGAACCACTTGCGCGAGATCCGGCCGATCACCCGGTGGCCGTCCTTCAGCTCCCAGTCCTTGTCGGCGAAGCTGCCGACGGCCTCGAGCCGGGTCCCGTCGAACAGGTCGATCTCGTACCGGTGGTGAATCGGCGAGAAGAACGCCGGGCGGACGGTCGCGACGACGCCCTGGCCGTTCTCGATCTCCATCGTGTCGCGCATCGCGAAGATCTTCTTGCGGATGAGGATGAGCAGGTTGCCGTAGGCGTCCTTGAGCTCGAACGTCTCGCGGAGGCTGAGCGCCTTCCCGTCGACGAGGAAGACGCGGTTGCCGTCTTCGTCCTCGATCCAGAAGTCAGCCCGGAGGGAGAAGATCCGTTCCTGGACCAGGTATCTCATGACAAAAGGCTATCTGCCTGATTCGCCGTCCGTGGCGTAGATGTCGATGCCCCGCCGCCGGGCGTCGGCGGCGACCACCCTGCTCGCGATCACCGACAGGCGGCTGCGCTGGGCGGGCGGGAGGTCGGCGACCAGCACCGCGATCTCCGCCTCGAAGCCGGCCGCGCCGCGGTCGATGACCTCCCGGCCGGCCGCGGTGATGCTGACCCGGACGCTCCGCCGGTCGAGCGGCGAGGCGGTCCTGGCCACCAGCCCGCGCTCGGCCGCCCGGTCCACCAGCCCGGTCACGCTCGACTTGTCCAGCTCAAGGAACGTCGCCAGCTCACCGATCGTCGGCTGCCGGTCCCTGACGATCCCGAGCAGCCGGGCCGACGGGATCGACAGCCCGTGCTCGGCCGCCACCCGGCTCAGGGCGGTCTGGACGGCGAAGGTGAGCTGGGCGAGCGCGTCCACCAGGCCCAGGTCCCCCTCGCCCGGCAGCGGGGTGAGGACCGGGCGGCGGTCCGGGCCGCCGGGTGCGTCATCGACGAGGGTCACGCCCCGAGTGTATGCCCAGTTTAGTTTGCCTTACCATCTATAATAGATGGCGGTACCAACTAAATCCGGACGAGGAGACCAGCCCCCATGAGCATGCACGCCGCCGTGGTCCGTTCCTTCGACCACCCGCCCCGGTACGAGCAGTACGACGCGCCCGAGCCCAGCGGGCCCGACGAGACGGTGGCGGAGGTGCTCGCGGTCGGGCTGCACCCGCGGGTCCGCTCGGGCGCGGCGGGCCGGCACTACACGAGCACCGGGACGCTGCCGATGATCCCCGGCATCGACGGGGTCGGCCGGCTCCCCGACGGCGGCCTGGTCTACTTCGCCGTCCCCGACGACGTCTGGGGCTCGATGGCCGAGCAGGCCGTCGTCGACCCCCGGCGGACCGTGCCGCTGCCCGACGGCGCCGACGTCGCCAAGATCGCGGCCGCGATGAACCCGGCCATGTCGGCCTGGGTGGCCCTCCGCCGCCGGGTCCCGCTCCAGCCCGGCCAGTCGGTCCTCGTCCTCGGCGCCACCGGCAACGCGGGGACGATGGCGGTCCAGGTGGCCCGGCGGCTGGGCGCCGGCCGGGTCGTCGGCGCGGGCCGCAACCCCGAGCGGCTGGCGGCGCTGGCGGCCGTCGGCGCGGACGAGGTGGTCGCCCTCGACGACGATCGTGAGGCCACCGCCGCGCGCCTGGCGAAGGCGGCGGCCGAGGTCGACATCGTGATCGACTACCTATGGGGGGAGCCCGCCGCCGGCGCCATGATGGCCCTGCTCACCGCCCGCGCCGACCGCAGCCGGGCGCTGGACTGGATCCAGATCGGCGCCATCGCCGGACCCGCCATCGAGCTCCCGTCGGTGGCGCTGCGCTCCGCCAACCTCCGGGTTCAGGGCTGCGGGCAGGGCTCGGTCAGCCCCCGGGCCTACCTCGCCGAGCTGCCGTCGCTGGTCGCCGAGATCGACGCGGGAGCCATCGCGGTCAGCGCCCGGCCGGTGCCGCTGGCCGAGGTCGAGGCGGCCTGGACCGCGCCCGAGCCGCCCGGCCAGCGGACCGTGCTCATTCCCTAGCCCCCGCGGCGACCGCGCGGCGGCCGCCACGAGGAGGCAGCCGCGGTTCCGCTGCGGGCAGAGCCAGGGTCCGTTCGGGATAAAATCTTTTTTTCTTCCGAACGGACCGTGAGTTCCCGCTTAATCGGCCATGGCCCCGGTCCCGGCGATGACCCGCGATAATGCCGGAAATTGTCATCCTGGCCGTGACTTACGGGGTCGCTTTCGCTGAGATTGCCAGGCGCTTTTCCCCTGACCTGCGCGTGTTCCGGCCGTAGACTCGGGGCGTGGCAGACCCCTTCGCCTTTCGGGAATTGCGTATCCGGCAGCCCGGTAAGGTCCTCCCCGGCCGTGCCAGATACGAGATCTTCGACCCGGACAAGAAGCTGCTCGCCGTCGCCACCGAGACGGAGAGCCGGGGTGTCCTGCAGACCATGATGGGCCTGGTGCCGGGCACCCGGGTGCTGGCCGTGCGGACGCCGGCCGGCGAGCCGATCCTGTCGCTGGTCAGGCAGGACAGCGAGAACAACTGGCTCGCGGCGCTGACCGATCCGGACGGCAAGCCGATCGGCAAGATCCGGATCGAGTTCAGCCGGCGGCATTACACCCTGCTCGACGACGAGGGTCAGGTCGCGGGGCAGGCGGTTGGGGACCTCGGCGCGACCCAGTTCTCCGTCACCGGCGCCGAGGGCGAGCGCTACGCCCAGATCCGCAAGACCTGGGCCGGCCTCGGCAAGGAGCTCCTCACCTCGTCCGACCACTACACGGTGACGTTCACCGGGCCGGTCTCGCCGAGCATCCGCACCATGATCGTGATGGTGCCGATTGTGCTCGACATGACCAGGCACGGGCCGTACTAGACGGCCCGTGCGGCGGAGGCTGCGCTAGAAGGTGGCGGTGGCCAGGACCGTGCCGTTGGCGCTGAGCAGGCGGGCGCCCAGGATGGCGCCCGGGCCGGCCGTGTAGGGGCTGCTCCCCCAGGCTCCGTAGCCGTCGGTGAGGCGGAACGTCCCGACGTTCTGGAACCGCCCGTCGGCCATCTCCAGCTGGCAGGTCACGGTCGCGTTGCCCTGGCCTTCCATGTCCACCGACATGTACGCCCACCATGGGCTGCGGTTGTAGACGAAGACCTGGCCGACGTTCTGGTGGTCGCCGGTGACGAGCGCGGCCGTGCTCAGCGCGGACTGGGCGGACGACGACGCGGGAGCGGTGGCGTCGCGCAGCCCCCAGCCGACCCCTCCCCCGATCAGCGCGACCGCCACCGCCGCGGCGGCCAGCAGGCGGCGGCTGAGGCTGTTGCGCGGCCGGCCGGGGGGCCGGCGGCTGGCGGGCTGGTTGGGCGGCCGGTTACCGGGCCGGTCCGCCCGGTCCACCGGGTCCGCGTGGCCCGTCGGGGCAGCCCGGTCCGCGTGGTCCGCCTGATCCGCGTGGTCCGCCTGGTCCGCGTGGTCCGCCTGGTCCGCCTGGTCCGCGCGTTTGCCGGCCAGCACCCGGACGTCCGACGGCGGCTGACCGGGAATGTCCGACAGGTGCTGGTTCTGCAGGTCCGATGACTGCGGGCCAGAGGCGGTGAGGCCGAGGCGCTCGAGCACCCGGGACTCGAAGCCGGCCGGAGGTTCCTGTGGCGGCAGCAGGGCGAGCAGTTCATCCTGTACCAAGGTCAGCTCGCGGACCTGCTCACGACAGGATTCGCAGCCGTCCAGGTGCGCGAGCGCGGCCGCGCGCTCGCGGCCGGTCAGCACGCCGAGCGCCAGCTCCGCGGCCACCTCGGCGAACTCGTCGCAGCTCATGTCGTCCATATCGTCCAACTCACTCATCGTCTGCGTCCTCCGGAAGGAGGGCTGCACGCAGCTTCTGCAGGCCGTACCTGATCCTGGTCTTGGCGGTGCCCACCGGTATCCCCTCCGACTCGGCCACCTGCCGGGCCGTCATCCCGTAAATGCCGGCCATCGCGACCGCCCGGGCCTGCTCGGGCGGGAGCCGTCGCAACTCGCGGCGGAGACCGGCGGCGCTGTCGTTGGCGACCGTGATCCGTTCCGGCGAGTCCGAGATCGAGGTGATCAGCAGCGACAGGTCGTTCGGGTCCATCGGCGCCGCCGAGCGCCCGCGGAGCACGTCGATCGCCAGGTTATGGGTGATCCTGGTCAGCCAGCCGCGGACCGTCCCCTGCCGGCCGTCGAACATCTGGGCGTGCTTCCAGGCCCGTTCGAAGGCCTGCTGCGCGACGTCCTCGGCCACGTTCCGGTCGCGGAGCACGTTCAGCGCCACCCCGAACACCAGTCCCTGGAATCGCCGCACGAACGCGACCGACAGCTCGGCGTCGCCCGCGCCCAGGCCCGCGAGCAGCGTCTCATCAGGCAGCCGTTCGGCTGGAGTCGCCATTATCGCCATGGTAGTCAGTACCCGCCGCCGGCCCCGCCGCCCGCCGGCGATGCGGGCGCGGACGGCGAGGCACCCGAGGAGACGGTCATCGCGGCGGTGATCGAGGTCCCGGCCGGGTCGACCAGCCACCACTTGGCGCCGAAGCCGTCGCTGCCCTGCCCGTTGACCTGGCCGGGTCCCGAGTCGCCGGAGAAGTAGTAGAGCGGGTGGCCGTCGTAGACCACCTGCTTGGCGCCGCCGGATCTGGTGATCGTGGACAGATCGGCCTTATTGACGCCGCCGGACGCGGTCACCGCGCCGGTCGCGGTCACCGGCGGCCACGCTCCGGCGCACGCGCCCGAGCAGGCGGAGGAGTCCATGGCGTCCTTGCTCCAGAGGTAGACCGCCCGGCCGGACCCGTCGGTCAGGAACGCCCCCGCTGATCCTGACTTCGTGGTGATGACCAGGCCCGACCCGGCGGCCGCGGCGGCGGAGGTGGCTGACCCGCCGGCCGGGGTGGCCGCGGCCGGCGTCGACGAGCCGCTGGAACCCGAGCTGCAGGCCGCGGTGAGCAGCGCCGTCCCCAGCGCCACCGCGAGCACGGCGCCAGGCCGGATCGCCCCCGGTGTCCGAATCCCCGCCGATGCGCTCATCGTCACCGTCTCCCGTCTGCTCAGCGTCTGCTCGCGTTTGCCGTCATAGTGACTACGCGCGCAGCGGCGGGCGGGCTTGAGGAAAGCCCTGTGACGCCGGTCACATCTTGATCCCGGCTGGTGCGCTGGGATGCGGATTTTGACCCGCACTTCTTGCTGTTATCTATTTCGTGGGTCGTTGAGGTCGTTGGCGAACCAAGATCGCGAAGGGTTTTTTCTTCACGTAAAGAATTCGTGCTATGCGCACGAAAGATATTGCCGTAAAAAATGTTTTCGTTCTGGCGGGCCTACTTGGCCGAGTGAGGGCGGGCGGCGACGCCGGTGGGGCTAGGCGGTGCGGCGGGGGCGGAAGGCGGCGAAGGGGTTGGTGACCACCAGCTCGCGGGCGGCGAAGCGGTAGAGGGTCGCGGGGCGGCCGCCGGTGGAGGTGGGGCGGGAGACGTCGGTGGTCGGCTCGATGACGCCCCTGCGGGTAAGGATGCGCTGCAGGTTAGTGGCCGACACGGGGTGGCCGAGGGCGGCGGCGTAGGTGTCGCGGAGCTGGGAGATCGTGAACGTCTCGGGGGCGAGCGCGAAGCCGATGTTGGTGTAGGAGAGCTTGGCCCGCAGCCGGTTCCTGGCCGAGCCCACGATCGAGCCGTGGTCGAACGCGGTCGCCGGCAGCGCATCGACGGGGTGCCAGGCGGTGTCGGCCGGCAGGCTCGGCCGCGCGTCGGGGGTCACCAGTGCGAGGTAGGCCGTCGCCAGGACCCGTTCGTCCGGGTCCCGGGCCGGATCGCTGCGCGTCTCGAGCTGCTCGAGGTGGGCGATCTGGGGGATGTCAACCTTGGCGGCGAGATGCCTGCTGGCGGACGCGCCGAGCCGCTCGCCGGCCTCGAGCAGTCCCCCGGGCAGCGCCCAGGTCCCGTCGAACGGCGCCTCCGCCCGCCGCCACAGCAGCACCGACAGCCGCTGGTCGCGGACCTGGAACACCACCCCGAGCGCCTCGTGAGGGAAGCAGCTCACCGCCGCGCCGGGGGCCTCGTCATTGCGCACACGCTCATCGTAACGGGACCGGCCATCCCGCGACCGTGACCGAAACCGGCGATCGTCTAGGAGTGCGACCTTGAGGGACTGGAGTGCAGGGGGATTCGTCATCGGTTTTTGACCAGCAGTTGAAAACCTATGGTTTTCGACTTAGAGTCGGAAACATGAGGGATACGCGAGGGATGGCAGCGGTTCACCAGGATGACGCCGGCGAGCCGACGCGGGTCGGCGCGCGGAACGGTGCGAGGACGGCCGGGGCGCCCGCGGACTCGGGCCCGGCGGACTCGGGCCCGGCGGACTCGGGCCCGGCGGACTCGGGCCGGGCGGACTCGGGCTGGGCGGACCGGGTGCGGCGGCTGGCGGCGGAGCGCGGGGCGGTGATCCTCGCGCACAACTACCAGCGGGCCGAGATCCAGGAGGTCGCCGACCACGTCGGCGACTCGCTCGCGCTGGCCCGGCTCGCGGCGGCCAGCTCCGCCCGCGTGATCGTGCTCTGCGGGGTGTACTTCATGGCGGAAACGGCCAAGATCCTCGCTCCGGACCGGACCGTGCTGATCCCGGACGCGCGAGCCGGCTGCTCCCTGGCCGACAGCATCACCGTCGAGCAGCTCGTGGCCTGGAAGGCCGAGCACCCGGGCGCGGTCGTCGTCGCCTACGTGAACACGAGCGCCGAGGTCAAGGCCGAGTCCGACGTCTGCTGCACCTCGGCCAACGCGGTCGAGGTGGTCTCCGCGATCCCCGCTTCCCGAGAGGTGCTGTTCCTGCCCGACCAGTTCCTGGGCGCGCATGTTCGCCGGGTCACCGGCCGGGAGAACGTGCGCGTCTGGGCGGGCGAGTGCCACGTGCACGCGGGGATCAGCCCGCAGGCGCTGCGCGACGCGGCGGCGGCCAACCCGGAGGCGGAGCTGTTCGTGCACCCGGAGTGCGGCTGCTCGACTTCGGCCCTGTGGCAGGCGGGGACCGGCGACCTCCCGGCCGAGCGGACCCGGGTGCTCTCGACCGGCGGGATGCTGGCGGCGGCCCACTCGACCCGCGCCCCAGCCGTGCTGGTGGCGACCGAGATCGGGATGCTGCACCAGCTGCGCAAGGCCAACCCGGACGTTCGCTGGGAGCCGGTCAACCCGCACGCGAGCTGCCACTACATGAAGATGATCACGCCCGAGGCGCTGGAGCGGTGCCTGCGGGACGGGACGACCGAGGTGGACGTCGCCCCGGAGGTCGCGGCTAGGGCGCGGCACGCGGTCGAGGCCATGATCGCCGCCGGCCCGGCCCCAGTCCCCGCGAGCTCCCGATGACGGGCGCCCACCGCCGCGAGCGCCCGACGACGGACCGCGCCCGCGGCGAGCGTCCGATAAGCCGACCGGACAGGGCGACGGCAGGGATAGCGGATCGTTTTGTACACGGGGATGTACACAATGATCCATCATCAGCCCGAGTCGACGCCTCGACAGCACCGGCGGGCGCGGTGGGGACTGACGAGGCGGCGGTGACGCGCCCGTTCCGGGCGCGGCCACCGGTGGCGGCGCGGTGGCGGCGGGACGCGGATGTCGTCGTCGTGGGGTCGGGGGCGGCCGGGATCTCGGCCGTGCTGACGGCGGCTGCGGCCGGGCTGCGGGTGCTGATGGTGACCAAGGACCTGATCGGCGGGGCGACGCCGCTGGCGCAGGGCGGCCTGGCGGCGGCGATCGGGCCCGGGGACAGCGCGGCGTCGCACGTCGGCGACACGCTGACGGCGGGCGCGGGGCTGTGCGAGCCGGACGTGGTGGCAGCGCTCGCGGACGCGGCCCCCGGGGTGATCGACTGGCTGGCCGTGCTCGGGGCGCGGCTTGACACCCGCGAACTGCGGCTTGAGGGCGGGCACAGCCATCACCGGATCGTGCATTCGGGCGACGACGCGTCCGGGGCCGAGGTGCACCGGGCGCTGCTGGCGGCGCTGCACGCCAGCGGAATCGAGATCCTCGACCGCACGGTCGCGCTCGATCTTCGCACCGAAGAGGTCACTGGCTCGGCGGGGATGACGGTCGGGGCGCGCCGGGTCGCGGGACTGACGGCCGGGATCATCGGGCCTGACGGGCGGCTGTCGGCCGGGGTCATCGACGCCCCGGCGGTGGTGATCGCGGCCGGGGGGCTGGGGCAGGCGTTCGCGACGACGTCGAATCCGGCCGGGGCGACCGGCGACGGGATCGCGATGGCGGCGCGGGCGGGGGCGGCGCTCAGGGACCTGGAGTTCGTGCAGTTCCACCCGACCGTGCTGTGGCTGCCGGGCGCGAGCGGGCAGTGCCCGCTGATCACCGAGGCGCGGGGCGGGGGCGGTGCTGCGCAACCTCGACGGCGCGCCGCTGATGGCCGGGCACGACCCGCGGGGGGACCTGGCCCCGCGCGATGTCGTGGCCGCCCGGATGGCCGAGGTCATCGCGGCCGGGACCGCCGGCCACGTGTGGCTTGACGCGACCGGGCTCGACCCGGACGTGCTGGAAAAGGGGTTCCCGACGGTCACGGCCGCGTGCCGCAAGCACTCCATCGATCCGGTGACCGAGTACATCCCGGTCGCGCCGGGCGCGCACTACTCGTGCGGCGGCATCCTGGCCGACCTGGACGGCCGCACGACCATCCCCGGGCTCTACGCGGTCGGCGAGGCCGCGTCGACCGGGGTGCAGGGCGCCAACCGGCTCGCCTCCAACTCGGTCACCGAGGCGGTCATCGCCGGCCGGCGGGCGGGCCAGGACCTCGCTGCAGTGCTAGCCGGGGAGATCGAGGCGGTCGGGTTGGCCAGCGACAACACAGCGATCCGGTCAGCTACGCCGCCGACGCCCGTGGGGGCGCCCGGTGGCGTAGCCGACAGGGCTGAAGTGGAGGGCGGCGGTCGACGGCGAGGCGAAGGCGGACGGCAAGGCAGCGACGGACCGCAGGGAGACGGCCGACGACCGGGCGACGGGGGACCGCAGGGAGACGGCCGGCGACCAGGCGACGAGGGACAACCGGGCCGGGGCAGCGGTGGGCGGACCGATGGCTCGGGGCGGCGGGCGCTCGCGATGGCTATGTCGCGGTGGGCGGGGGTTTCGCGGGACCGGAAGGGGCTCGGCGAGCTGGTCCGGGTGGTTGGCGCGGGGTGGGAGACGGGTGGGGTGGGAGAGCCGCCCGGGTCCGTTCGGGATGAGGATTTGGGGGTTGACCTGGATCTTGAGGCGGTCGAGGCGGCGAACCTGCGGGTGGTGTCCGGGCTGATCGCGGCGGGGGCGCTGAGGCGGGCGGAGAGTCGGGGGTGTCATCGGCGGCGGGATGCCACCGGGACGGCGGAGCGGCCGTGGCACACGGTACTGCGGTGGGACGGGCAAGAGCTCGTGATGGACGAGGAGGAACTGTGACAGAAGAGGTTCGCTTTTACGAGGACGTGGCCGGCCTGACCGGGCTGGGCGACGGGACGCTGGCGGCGCTGCGGGCGGCCGGGCTTGACGCCGACGGGGTCGCGCGGGCGGTGCGGGCGGCGCTCGACGAGGACTTCGCGTACGGGCCCGACGTGACGTCTGCGGCGACGGTGGCGGGGCGGACGGTGACCGCGGACGTGGTCGCGCGGGAACCGGGGGTGCTGGCCGGGGGGCCGGTCGCGCTGGCGGTGCTCGACCTGATCGGCGGGTACGTGCAGGGTCCGGCGGCGGGCGCGGGCATGCGGGGCTGGTGGGACGGGCAGCGGGCGTCGGGCGCGAGGCGGGCGTCGGGCGCGGGGCGGGCGTCGGGCGCGGGGCGGGCGTCGGGCGCGGGGCGGGCGTCGGGCGCGGGGCGCGGAGTCAGCGGGACGGTGCTGGTGGCGGACGGGGAGCGGATCGCGGCGGGGGACGCGGTGCTGCGGGTGAGCGGGCCAGCGCCGGCGGTGCTGGGGGCGGAGCGGACCATGCTCAACTTCCTCACCCACCTGTCCGGGATCGCGACCGCGACGCGGGCCTGGGCGGACGTGATCGAGGGGACCGGGGCGGCGGTGCGGGATACCAGGAAGACCACCCCCGGGCTGCGGGTGCTCGACAAGTACGCGGTGCGGTGCGGGGGCGGGCGCAACCACCGGATGGGGCTGGGCGACGCCGCGCTGATCAAGGACAACCACGTCGCGGCGGCGGGCGGGGTGGCGGCGGCGGTCGAGGCGGTGCGGTCGACCGCCGCCGGGGGCGCGGGCGGGCTGGTGGTTGAGGTCGAGTGCGACTCGGTCGGGCAGGTTCGCGAGGCGCTCGACGCGGGCGCGCACTTCCTGCTGCTCGACAACATGTCGCTCGGCTCACTGCGCGAGGCGGTGGCGGTGGCCCGCGACTACTACGGGGTGCGACTCGAGGCCAGCGGCGGCCTGCGGCTGGAGAACGCGCGCGCGGTGGCCGAGACCGGCGTCGACTACCTGGCGGTGGGGGCGCTCACCCATTCGTCGCCCGCGCTTGACCTCGGGCTCGACTTCGCCGAGGAAGGCTAGCGGCCGCGTCGAACGGCGGAGCGGCGAGCCCGATGGCTGCCTTGGACCGCTGTCCCTTCGAGTCGTCGTAACGCGGTGTCCGCTTCGGGGGATGGCGGACGACGGCTGGGACATCGTACTCACCATCACCACGCGCACCACCCTGACTGGACATCGAGGTCATTGTGTGCTGTTCGGGTCGTATAGCGCCCCCAACGGAACACACTGACGTATAACGGTGAAAAACGCCCACCAAAACGGCACACGGTGATGAGTTCGCCAGCGGGCCGGCCCGCCGCCCGGCTGGACCCGGCGCCGCAGAGGTATGGCGGGCTTGTCGATGACGTAGGCGACAGGGATTGGGGCGCGAGGCGCGGAGGGCTGGGCGGGGAGTCCGCAGGTGCCGGGCTGATCGCGCTCGGGGGTTCGTCGCTGCACGAGTTGCGCGCGGTGTCTGGTAAGGTCTTCATGTTCCCCGGGCGATTGGCGCAGCGGGAGCGCGTCTCCCTGACACGGAGAAGGTCACAGGTTCAAATCCTGTATCGCCCACACCAGAAGGCCCCTGCCGATGCAACACGGCAGGGGCCTTTTCGTCTCTCACGCATGGACATCGTCCCCGCCGCCGCGACGGCCAGCCCGACAGCCGGGACTATGATCATCTATCGAGCCGGTTGACGCAGCACGACTTCCCCCGGGTAGTAGGAGTCTGAATGACGCAGGGCGTACCGCAGGGACGGGACGTTGCGGCTGGGCGCGCTTTCGATCCGAGCGTGCCGAGTCCGGCTCGGGTCTGGAACTTCTGGGTCGGCGGCAAGGATCACTTCGAGGCCGACCGGGCGCTGGCCGGGCGGTTCGGCGAGGTCGTGCCGCAGATGCCGCTCATTGCCCGGCTCACCCGGCTTTTCCTGGCCGATACGGTGAGCCAGCTCGCGGCGGCCGGCATCCGGCAGTTCCTTGACATCGGAACGGGGCTGCCCACCGCCGACAACACTCACGAGGTCGCGCAGCGGCTGGCGCCGGATGCGCGGATCGTCTACGCCGACAACGACCCGGTGGTTCTCGCGCACGCCCGCGCGCTGCTGACCAGCAGCCCGCAAGGGAAGACGGCCTACCTGGACGCCGATCTCCGCGATCCGGCCAAGATCCTGGCCCAGGCGGCGGAGACCATCGACTTCAGCCAGCCGGTCGGCGTCCTGCTCATCGCGGTCCTGCACTTCGTCCAGGACGCCGACGACCCGTACGGGATTGTCCGGACCCTGATGGACGCGGTCCCGTCAGGGAGCTACCTGGCGATCCTGCACGGCGCCAGCGACGTCGGGGCCGCCGACATGCCGGAGGCGGAGCGGCGCTACAACGAGCAGGCCTCGGCTCAGTTCCGCGCCCGCGATCGCGAACAGGTCAGCCGGTTCTTCGACGGCCTCGAGCTGACCGGACCGGGCCTGGTCAACCTCAGCCGGCGGACGGAGGGCATCGCCGGCGACGACCGCGCGCAGGGTGATGTCGCCGCCTACTGCGGCCTCGCCCATAAGCCGTAAACCGCGACGGGCAGGCGCATGACCGACTGGATTTCCAGGGTAATCGCAGGCGGGAGGATCTCGAGGCCGCGCTGGCGGCGTCGCCGGTCCGGTCGTGGCGGACGCCGCGGTACCGGGACCGGGCGGCGGCCGGGGATCGCGTCTGGGTGCAACTGGTCGGCCGGAAAGACCCGGGGTGAAACCAGGGTCCGTTCGGGACAAAAACCTTGAACGCTATAGATCTTGACTTTCCCGAACGGACCCTGGTTTCCGTCGGGCGGTGCTTGAAGCAACTTCACGTGCTGTCCTCAGCTGGCGTTCAGGTAGCGACGCCAACGTTCTCGCAGAGACTTTCCAGAGCCGCGCCCGAGCCAGCCCCCGGACGCGGCTGAGCTGACGCTGGGGTAACTGCCGAGGATGGTGATGTGCCGTGACGGGCATGGCCTCAGATGTGTTTGGCGCCGACACGCCGGACGCCGATTCTGCGCCGAGCCATCGGCGCAGAGGCCGCATAGCCAGGATTCTGCATCGGATGAGCCGCAGGCAGCGGGCGGTGCTGGCCGGCGGCGTGGTCGTGGTGCTGGCGGCGGCGGGCGTCGGAATCTGGCTGAGCGAAGATTCCTCCGCCGCGGCGGCGCCGACGTCCGAGCTGGTGGCGGCCGCGTCGAGCACGCTGCGGCAGACCGTCTCGTCGAGCGGGACGATCGAGCCGGCCCAGCAGGCGAACCTCAACTTCGCCACCTCCGGCCAGGTCACCTCGGTCTCGGCCACGGTCGGGGAGAAGGTCACGGCGGGAAAGGTGCTGGCGACGGTCAGCTCCGCGTCGCTGTCGGCCGACGTCGCGCAGGCGGAGGCGACCGAGGCGACCGACGCCGCCAAGCTCTCGTCCGACCAGACGGCCGGGGTGACCAGCGCGCAGCTGACCGCGGACCAGGCGGCCGTGACGGCGGCCGAGAACCAGGTCACCGACGCTAAGCAGGCGCTGGCCGAGGCCAACCTGACCTCGCCGATCACCGGTGTGGTGGCGTCGGTGGACCTGTCGGTCGGCCAGCAGGTGTCCGGCGACGGCAGTTCCGGCGGCAGCGGTTCCGGCGGTTCCGGCGGCGGCGGGTCGGGAGGGTCAGGCACGGGCGCATCGGGTACCGGCTCGGCCGGCGCGTCGTCGACCGGCTCGACCGGCTCGACCGGCTCGTCGGGGTCGGGCAGCTCGTCAAGCGCGCAGGTGGTGGTCATCTCGACCAACTCCTACGTGGTGAACGCGACGGTGGACGACACCGAGGTCGGCTCGGTCCAGGCCGGCGACCAGGCGCAGATCGTCCCCGACGGCGCCACCACCCCGGTCTACGGGGTCGTCAGCTCGGTCGGCCTGATCGCCAGCACGACGTCGGGAGTAGCCAGCTACCCGGTCACCATCGCGGTCACCGGCAACCCGGGCGGCCTCTACCCCGGCGCCAGCGCGACCGTCACCCTGATCGTCAAGCAGCTGAACAACGCCACCACCGTGCCGACCGCGGCCCTGCACTACACGTCGGGCGGCGTCGAGGTCTACGAGATGGTCAACGGCCGTCAGGTCGCGGTCCCGGTGACGGTCGGGATGACGTCGGGCGGGGAAACCCAGATCACCTCCGGGCTCTCCGTCGGCACCAAGGTCGTCGTGCAGGGACTGCGGGCCGGCGGGGCGGGCGGGACCACCGGCGGGACGGGCCGCGGCACCCGCGGCGGATTCGGCGGTGCCGGCGGCGGCTTCGGCGGCGGCGGGTTCGGCGGGTTCGGCGGCGGCGGGTTCGGGGGGGCCTGACCATGACCGCGGCGGACTCGTTGCCCGTGATCGACCTGCACGACGTCACCAAGACCTACCAGACCGGCACGCTCTCGGTGCAGGCGGTCCGCGGGGTGACGCTCACCATCGCGCCCGGGGAGTACGTGGCCATCATGGGCCCGTCGGGGTCGGGCAAGTCCACGCTGATGCACATCCTCGGCTGCCTGGACCCGCTCACCACCGGCAGCTACCGGCTGGCCGGCCAGGACGTCAGCCGGATGTCGGACGACGAGCTGGCGGAGGTCAGGAACCGCCGCATCGGCTTCGTGTTCCAGCAGTACAACCTGCTCCCGTCGCTGCCCGCGTGGCGCAACGTCGAGCTTCCGATGTGCTATGCCGGCGTGCGCCGGGACGAGCGGCGCGCCCGCGCGATCGACGCGCTGGGCCGGGTCGGGCTGGCCGACCGGATCATGCACCGCCCCGGTGAGCTGTCGGGCGGGCAGCAGCAGCGCGTCGCCATCGCGCGCGCCCTGGTGACCGACCCGGCGCTGATCTTGGCCGACGAGCCGACCGGGAACCTCGACTCGACCGCGACGGCCGACGTGCTCGCCCTGTTCGACGAACTGCACCAGTCCGGCCGCACGATCGTCCTGATCACCCACGAGCCGGACGTCGCCCACCGCGCGGAGCGCGTCGTCCGGCTCCGTGACGGCCTCATCGAGCTGGACCGAGACCAGGCCGAGGCGCTCTCATGAGCGAGCTTGCGAGCGAATCAGTAAGCACAGTGCTCCCGCGAATGCGGCCGACGAGCGGCAGCGAGGAGGTCTCATGAGCTGGCTCGAGACGCTGCGGACCGGGCTCGGCGCGGTCCTTTCGCACCGGCTGCGGTCGGG